>ERZ802821.2-NODE-2-length-163937-cov-51.8533_pt1 | contig 163937 bp, 159 predicted proteins | sample MGYA00345648_ERZ802821 | MGnify/ENA primary metagenome ERZ802821 (study PRJEB30503, sample SAMEA104212357) | marine metagenome | biome: Westerlies Biome; feature: [SRF] surface water layer (ENVO:00010504) within the epipelagic zone...; material: water... | reverse complement strand
GTTTTTTGATCTTCCCCTGCGGCAATCGTCAGCAAACTGGCTTTAAATCCCGCCTGAGTGAGGCTGGACAGACAGCGGCCTCCATAGGGCGTAGCAACATCTGCATTGCTGACTACCAGGATTTTGGTGTTCGGGCGAATCCCGATTCGAAGCAATTCAGCGCCGAGATGATCCACACCTCCGCAGTTGATCACGACGTCATAAGGATTGTGTTCGAGCGCCACGCTGATACGTCTTACAGCTACCGCTGATGTGGAGCTCGGTTGGGATTGGGTCATGCCGCCCGCTGTGACGGATCTATTCTCCTTCAAACCATCTGGCGCTGGTGATGGCCCTGCCTTCAACGTCCAAACAGCGGTCCACGCTCATTGCTTGGGGGTTTCTAGCTCCTGCCCTCATTCTTCTGAGCCTTTCCGTATTGGTTCCAGCATTGATGGCGCTGGTGATCAGTTTCACGCAAACAGGACTAGATGTCACCGAACCACTGAAATTTATTGGCTTAACCAATTTTCAGCGGCTCCTTGGCGATCCAATGTTTTATCAGGTGCTAGGCACCACTTTGATTTATTTATTTGGTGTCGTTCCACCGATTGTGATCGGAGCCCTAACCCTGGCGGTTCTTGTTAATCGAGTCCTTCCAGGTGTTCACATCCTGCGCGCTGCTTTCTATACGCCAGTTTTGGTGTCGATCGTTGTAGCTGCTATCGCCTTTCGATGGCTCTATGCCGAAAACGGCTTAATTAACGGATGGCTTGGCGCCTTGATTGGTCAAGGATTCATCCCCATTGATTTTTTAACCAATCCGTTTTTAGCCCTTCCCTCAGTGATGCTCGTCACGCTATGGAAAGGATTGGGCTACTACATGGTGATTTTCCTGGGTGGACTTCAAGGCATCCCAACAGAGCTTTATGAAGCTGCTGAGCTAGATGGAAGTGAAGGCTGGCGGAAGCATGTTGATATCACTCTGCCGTTGCTGCGTCCTTACGTCACCTTGGTGGCTGTGATCTCCGCGATTGCTGCAACCAAGGTCTTTGAGGAGGTGTTTCTGATGACACAGGGTGGCCCTGCAGACTCCACCCGCACCCTCGTTTATTACGTCTATGACCAGGCTTTCGCAGAACTAGAAATCAGCTATGCCTGCACGGTTGGGCTCGCGCTGTTCCTACTCGTTTTATTGCTCACAGCCATTCGACTTGCGTTCGGAGGAGAACGAAGCCTGATTTAGGGCTGTCATCGTTGCTAAAAGGAGAGAATGACAAGCTCCACCCAGACCGATCTGCAACGGATGCCCAACGCTGACAACACAATTGGGGTGATCGGTGGAGGGCAACTTGCCCTCATGCTTGGTGAAGCAGCGCAAACACGAGGTTTGACGCTTGCGGTTCAAGCGTCAAAAGCTGAAGACCCTGCTGCCTCACTGGCTAAGGATTTAGTGATTGCGGGATCAACAGATGTCCGTGCAACAAGGGAGCTCTCATCGCATTGCGTAGGCATCACCTTCGAAAACGAATGGGTCGCTGTCGATGCTTTGATGCCTCTTGAGCGACAGGGAGTGCAATTCACTCCTTCACTGGCAAGCCTGATCCCTCTCGTTAATAAGTTGTCCCAGAGGCGACTACTCAATGATCTGTTAATTCCAAGTCCAGATTGGATTTCATTAGCTGAACTCAATCCTGGATCGCCATCCTTACCGAGCGGATGGACCTTCCCTGTCATGGCGAAGGCTGCCTACGGCGGTTATGACGGAAAGGGCACAAGGGTTGTGGAAGATCTAAACGGCTTGGTTCAGTTGCTTCGAAACGTCGATACCCATGAGTGGTTAATCGAAGCCTGGGTTTCCTACGAGCAGGAACTAGCTCTTGTTGTAAGTCGAGATTCAAAAGGGCGAATTCGTAGCCTGCCCTTAGCCGAAACGCATCAGAAAAATCAGGTTTGCGACTGGGTCATTGCTCCTGCTCCAGTGAGTCAACTTGTTGAGGCAACGGCTTACAACATTGCAGCCTCAATTCTCACAAAGCTCAGCTACGTGGGAGTGATGACATTGGAGTTTTTCTATGGATCGGAGGGTTTATTTGTCAATGAAATAGCTCCCCGAACGCATAATTCAGGCCATTTTTCAATTGAGGCCTGTTCAAGCAGTCAATTTGATCAACAACTCTGCATTGCAGCAGGCCTGGATGTCCCCAATCCAGAATTCATTGCCGATGGTTCCTTGATGGTCAATTTGCTCGGTCTCAATGCCGACCAGGCAGAACCACTTGAGCAACGCCTTTCAAAACTACGTTCAATCGAGGCGTTGCATCTGCATTGGTACGGAAAAGATGAGATCCCTGGACGCAAAGTGGGGCATGTCACCACCCTTCTCAATGGCCATAGCGCTGATGAGCGTGCCGAGCGAGGACAGCAAATGCTGCAAGCTATTCGTGAAATCTGGCCTCTTCCCCTAAATTGGTAGAGAACTGCTGTGTTGGTGACAGCCTTTCTCTAGTGCTCTGATCTGACTCTCTTTCGATATGGGGTGACTGTCGTGTTGGTGCCGTAAACCGGCCTTGTAGCCGGAAACGAATCCTCTCGAAATCTTTCGTCCCTTCTGGTAACTCCAGGTCGAACACTGGGGCTCGCACGGCACAGCGGTTCACCACCTTAAGAAGCCAGTGATAGCAAGATTTATAAGCTGATTGCCTCTGTTGCTGAATTAGTCAAACCACGACCTAATAGCACTACTCAGAGCGCTATTAGGTCGTGTCAGAAGAATCAGGTTTTCTGCTTAGGAGTAGGGATTAGTCGAGCCGTCGAAGACGGGATAGCTGAGTGCATCCCTCCTTGCTGTTGCTAGAGAGACGTTGAGGCGTGAAGCGATTGCCATCTAGGTGTGTCCTTCAGAACGGAGGCACTTGGCGTTCTGTTGTGGAGTAAGAGTCACATGCCCAAGGATGACCAGTGGAATGGTGAGAACAGCCAGCAGCATTGCCAGGTGACAAGTAGTGGTAGTGATTGCTTGTGAATACAAATTTAGTATTCCCGGCTGATTGATACCTAGGACGCTTGCAGAGCCCTCTGGCATCGTCTCTAGCCATCAACGAGTACGCGCCTATGAAGCTGAGATCGTCATCGCTCACCGATACAAAGCAAGAATATGATGTGCAAACAAATACACTTAATCCATGATGCTCATGGCATTGCTGATTATATCTACTCATCCTAAATATTTCTACTGATAACATTTTAGTGCCTAGTGTTCTAGCAGGAATACTGCACAGCTCTACCCCAAGATCACAGTGATGCCAATTGATCAGGGATAGTAGTAGTGATGCTCTAGTTAATAGATGTAGATGTATCAACTAACTCACACGAGATGCAAAGGCATTGCTGTTACTGGTGTTATTGACTATCGGAGTTCTCAATACTACAGAAAATAATCAACCACTGGCCCCAGCCAGCCACCAATAAGCGGCAAAATATAAGAAAAGAGGATTGAGAGCTACCACCCTCAGTACGAAATCTAAAATCTTAGTAGATGATTCCCGCCCGGGTGAGCTGAATCGCCATAGATATAGCGAATAGGATTTGGAAATTTATTTTTAAAATCCAAGGAGGGGGTTAGTTAGGTCTGTAGTACATGCAGAACACCCACATACCTTCATCCTCTTTCATCCCTAACTTGCCTCTCGCTTCTTGCTCAGTCACACCACCTGAATTTAACCTTGCACACGTCTCCCTAAACATCTCTTCTCTCGATTGACACGAGACCAACAGGAGCAGAGCAGGAAGCAGGATTAATGCCTTTTTCATCATCTAGTTCTTGAAGAACTCACAGAAGTTGTCAAGTCTCCTCATGTTGCCAGGATAGTTAGAACCGAATTCCACACCTAATTTTCTCCTGCTTTTTAAAGTAACAACGGCCCACCCTTTCTACTGAGCAGATGTGTATCTCTTTGGTGTGCAGGATACCAACAGAAGTAGCAGAGGAAACAGTAGTCATGCCCTTTTCATCACTGTCTCTAGAGGAACCTGAAAGATGATGTGTAGGCAAAAGGGAATCTAATGCCAAACACTTGTAACAACCATCTTCTAGGTCCGATTCTAAGAATCATTCCTCTTCATCCCAGTATTTATAGGACTCAGTAATCTCTAATTAAGTTCACTGCAAACACCCAAGCAGCCAATCGGTCATTAATTTAAGTTCAACTCAGCAAACGGAAAATGGTTTTGGAACGCTACCTCTTTAAGAGCAAAAGTAGAGATAATCATCTCCCGAAATTTATTACAATATTTTTTGTCCTGATTGGAAGCACTGTCTTGCTTGAGGCATGGGGAAGTCATCCAGAGCAGATGCAAGAACACGTCATTGAAAGATTAGATTCAATGCGTGAGAACTTAGCCTCCTTTCAATCTGATACTTTATAGTTTTTTATCAACTGTATATCTTTATCAGTCGTTTAATGTGCCGGATGTAGAGCCCTCTGGGTGTTTAGTTGTTCTCGAGCACTAAGCTGTTGAGATGGGGGATGTTGCCCTTGCGGTCTGCTCTTTCAACATGAATAGACGGAGGGATATGTATCATTGACAGAGAAACATGCTAGAGCGATATGGATAGTCGTTACAAGCATTCGAATGGGCTAAATATAATCTTTGTTACCAGTGACGATCTGATTCGTTGAATGCCTATACGGATAGGGGCCTTACTTCATATACTTAAAGATTCGAAGACCTCGAGCTAGCCAAACGTTCAATTAAATCTGTTTTTTCTAGAGTTGTAATTACAAACACTTCCTGTGCCGTCCTGCCACGGCGTGCCATCAGCTTGAATCCACCGCGGATCGCAACAGATGGCCTCAGCGTTAGCTCTTGGCAACGACCCTTCACCCTTGCAATCACTCCTGGGGTGATGGTCTGGATCTGTGGGTCATTCGCCAAAACCTTCAGCCAGGGAATGAGTCCCTTCACATAGGTGCTGTGGGTAACGACAAGACGGCCCACGAAGGGATCAGAAGTAAAGCTTGTTTAAGTTAGCTGCTCTGGCTAGAGATTAGGGAAGAGTTCCTTGCGAGCCATGCTCCGATCTGTCGATTCTGTTACGACTGAAATTTCAGCTCCGTTGACATCTCGATTGGGCCCAAAAGCCAAGATCCTTACGGCCGAGGTGCATGGTGATGAGGTGCGGGGGCTCGCTCTTTGCCCAGGAAAAGTGATTCGGTATGTCTTTGCTGCTCAAACCCAACGGCTGCGTACCAAAGCGTTGTTGTCACTTACTCGTTCCACTCGTAAACCTGCTGCTTGATTCAACCGTCGATTTCGGCCATCAACACCATGTCGAGTCGTTGCGTGGTGGATTCCCTGAATTGAGCGACGCTGAGCTGATTAAGAACAATCAAAGCGCCTGCCATCACAAGAATTTCAATCGTAAAAACCAAGCCATACCCAGCCATCGGACCAGCATTGGGTAAAAGCTGACGACCTAGATCAAGCAGCCCACCACCCACGACCTTGCCAAAGCCTCGAGAGAGAGCTTGCGCTAACCCCCAAATGCCTACAAAGGTTCCTGCCATCGCTGGAAGAGTGAGGTCAAGCATCAAAGTGAGTGCGCTATTGGTGCCAACTCCTGCAGCTAAGCCAAACAGCACCATCACAACAGGAAGGAGTCCAGAAGCTTGTTGCCAGCCACTGACCACTAATAGAAATAATGAACCCATCACCATCCAGCATCCCAACCTGGCAGTGGCCAATTTTCCTAGCTTTGGTGTGATAAACCAGCCGGCTAAAAGCAAACCAACAAGGGTTCCTGATCCCCACCAAGCATTAAGCAAAGTTGTTTTAGATACTGGCATTCCAAACACTTCTGCACCAAAACTTTCCAGAATTGGATCCTGCAAAAACAGTCCAAGAGTAAATAAAACTAAAAATCCAAAAAAGATAACTATTTGACGACTTGATGTGACAACTCCCCAGGCATCTTTAAGTGTGACCAAATCCTGCACAGCCCGAACACTTCCAGGACTTGCTGGTTTTTCAACGCCCCAGGTGGAGACAATGGCCAACACCATCACAATTGTGGTAATTGAAATCATGAACTTCTGAAGCCAGCTCTGGAGAATCACTGGATCTGAAATGCCATCGATCGAGCGGACGGCAAGACTGATGGCAATCGCACCAACAATGATTCCTATTGTGAGCATCGCCCAAATCACACCGATACATCGCGGTCTTTGCTCTTCGGTTGTGCGATCAATAACGAGGGCTAAATATGAGGTGCTCGCTAAAGAAGTACCCAATCCATAGAGAGCAAATAAGCCACAAAATGCAGCAATACCAGCTGCAGCTACTAAGGGTGATCCACTGTCGAGAGCTTCCTTCACCTTGAAACTAACCGGAACGCTAAGAATCGCCAAAAGACAAATAGCGACGGTTCCGAGTAGGACATAGGGCGTTCGATGTTTACCCCATAAGGGATGGGAATCACTGAGGTGTCCGAACAGCACCCGTGCTGGTGAGACCAGCTGCTCAAATCCCAAGCCTCCACCTGCCAGTAATGCAGGAAAGGCAAGTTCTGTAATCAGAATGCGATTAAAGGTGCCAGTGAAAAGCACCGCAAGGGTTCCAAGACAGGCCTGAAAGAGACTCAACCGCAGCAGGGTTGGCCAGCGAAGACCTGGAACGTCATTCATCTCAATGGATGGGGCTATAGACATTAATTGCGTTCCAATGGAGCCATCGTGAGTCCCTCACTGCTGAGTTGTTGGTGGTAAAGCTCTGCAGGCTCAAGGGGGCCGGCCCACACTTCTGCAGCACCTTCTCCATCGATTTGATGGGCAAGTGTCCAAGCCTTATCACTATTCATCCCAGGGATGATTTTGCATAAACACTCAACCACGTGTTCAAACGTATTCACGTCATCGTTGAGAACGATCACTCTGGCATTCGGGTAACGCAGGGTTGTGCGTTCCGGATTGAGAACGCTCGCGGTTCCAGGAGTTGCCATAGTCATAAGAAGTAATGAATCAACCAGTCAGTTCCGCGGGGCAGCCTAGGTAAGCTCTTTACATTCAAGCGTCATTTCAATGCTGTTCACGATTGCCTGGGCATCACTCGCTGCTGTCTTCAGTTTCTCGATCGCGATGGTGGTCTGGGGCCGTAATGGCGATGGCACCGTGAATTTCTGAAGTGAACGAAGCACTGCAAGCTCCCATCGTCAGTCAGGGATTGGCGATGACCGCTGCGGTTCTTTTGGTCTTTGTCAGCGTGATAGTCGTTTACCTCTCCACGATCGAGTGGAAAGATCGTCGTCGCAGGCGTTCTCGTGACCGCAGCTGACTCACTCCTGAAGATCTCCACCTACAGATCCATCGTTCAGTCCCTCCCAATCACGTCATTGGGGTTAGGGGCTGTTTTATTGAGCGGTTTGATCGGCGTCCTTCTGAATCAGCCATCACGTAAAGACGATGGAATACATGCATCACTGAGTCGCGTCTCAGGCGCATTCAGTTTGATTCAGTCTTTTCATGGAGATTCGAAACGCCCAGCTCCCCAGCTTTGGAACCAACGCCTTGGACTTGTTCGAGCTGCAAACCTATGGAAACGGCAAGGGCGCTCGATCTGGTGGCAGGGATGGTCGGATGATGGCGATGCCTATTTAATTCTTCAGGATCAACTGCTCCCCACCGACACCAAAAATTTACGCAAACACCAAGTTTTGGGATTGACGTTTCTCGGCTCTGATGAGCTGCATCGTCAACAACTCATTCAAAGACTTCAACGCCAACCCGAGCGCCCAGCTCAACCAACATCTCTTCAAAGACGTTGCATGCAGCGTCTTGCTAATGCTCCAGCTGTTTTTTGGACGAGCGATGCCCTTGCTGCAATTAGTGGAACAACAGCTTCGTTGCTTCAGCAAGGGAGTCACGGTTGCCTTGCACTTCGCCTAACCGGCGACACCCTCCATTGGGGCGGAGTCGTAGGCGACCGATCGATCGCACTTGCCGCATCACAACCCAAACAAGGTTGGAATCTTGCAGTTCCTGATCGTCAGAAGCCAGAAAACTTTGATCAGGACAGCCTTTTAGAAGTACATGGAGCCCGTGTTGATTTAATCCTGGGCACATTGCTGAGTCGACAAATCATCCAGCAGCCTTTGGAATCTCAGTACGGAGTGAATCAATCGATCCGATCAAGGCTTGCGCTCTCACCGTTTTCGCTCCGTCTCCAGCAGCAAGCCAAAGGTTCTTACCGAGCAGGTCTTCAATTTCAGGCACCATTGCCTGGAGGAGCTTCCGCTTGGGTCTCAGTTCTTGATCGAGTGAGCAACCATTTAGAAGAACGTGGCTTTCAACGCTTCAAACCAGCTGAAGACAACGCCAAAAAAGCTGATGCTGTGATTTGGAAAGATAAGCGAGAAGGGCAAAACAAGATTGTGGGTGGTTGGCGTTGGTTGCTTCAACCCCACCCCAATCCCACTCTTTTGAGTGCTGGACTGGCAAGTCTTCCTGACACAAAACCGTTTTATCAAGCACTTCCAGCGTCGACGCTTTCAGCACTGAAGCTCAATGCCCGTCCGCGAAATCTTGTGTCGCTTGGACTGATGAATGGATCGTGGCCTGCACTTTTGAAGCAGGCCGATTTCGTACAACTTCAAATCAAACCGGCAATCACCTCACCACATCTGAAGGCTTCAGGCCAACAAACATGGTGGGAGATCAGTGGTCAGTTAGTGCTCTCTTCCGCTGCTGATTCATCGGAAGACTCAGATTGAGCTTCGGGTGGTTTTGATTCGCTGGCTTGAGAATCAGCCAGTTGACGATCGCGTTTACGACGTTCTGCGGCCAAGGTTTCTTCAATCAGCTCCACTGCCTGAGCCATCTTTTCAAGATTGGATGTGTACAGGCTGAGGTCCTTGTCCAGGCGAGGTTTGGATAGTCCTAGTTGCTCACCAATTTCATGGGCAAGGGTTTTGAGTTCATCAGGATCGGAAGGTTCACCACCTTGAGCGGATGAGAGCAGGCTCAACAAGCCCACAGCCATCAATCGTGAGTAGTGAAATGATTCACCACCAACACTCGAGATGCCCGCGGACAAGGGCTCTGGAGCCCCAGCTCCGCGATTGGAAAGCCATTCACGCACTTCACTGACGGTGTGTCCTGAAACGGCTGAGGTCGATCCCTCTGCCAGCTTTTTCAAAACCTCCGGATCGAAACCATTGCAGCTGCAAATGGCCGCATAGAGCTCATCGAGGTGTGTTTCAGGTTTGTAGCCCTGTGTGAACGCCTTAAACACCTGACGCAAACCCACAGCAAACAAGGCGTCGCTCTTGAAATGCTGCTGATGACTGAGGAGGTGCAGCTCAACCAAGAGCTCGTCTGCCGTTCTCCTGTACAGAGATGGAATCACATAAGGAAAAGCTTTATGGAAGGCCCGCTTGCTGTCAGCGATCGTCCGTTGATCCGTCAAGGTCCTTCCACCCCACTTTGAATCAAGACCATAGCGCCGCTGCTGCCGCCGTTAGGATTGTTCTAACTGAAGCTATGCAACATGATCCCGATCGTGATCGAGGAATCAGGACGAGGAGAAAGGGCTTTTGATATTTATTCTCGTCTCTTAAGGGAGCGAATCATTTTCTTAGGCGAGCCTGTTACCAGCGATTCCGCCAATCGAATCGTTGCTCAGCTTCTTTTTCTGGAAGCGGAGGATCCCGAAAAAGAGATCTTCTTATATGTGAATTCTCCCGGTGGCTCGGTTTACGACGGGCTTGGGATCTTTGACACCATGCAGCACATCAAGCCAGATGTGCACACCGTCTGTGTTGGCCTTGCTGCGAGCATGGGTGCATTCTTGCTATGTGCTGGCGCGAAAGGAAAGCGCAGCAGTTTGCAGCATTCTCGGATCATGATTCACCAGCCTTTGGGCGGCGCAAGTGGTCAGGCCAGTGATATTCGAATCCAAGCCGACGAAATCTTGTTTCTTAAAGATCGCTTGAATCATGAATTGGCAGACCGCACTGGACAACCTCTAGACAAAATTCAAGCCGATACCGACCGAGATTTCTTTATGTCTCCACAACAGGCTATGGAATATGGCTTGATCGACAACGTGATTGATAAGAGCCCTGTTCGCTCTGTATAAAAAAAGACCCTCGTGATGAGGGTCTTTTAAAAGATCACCAACCGATAAAAAAGACCAGGATTTATGAAAATCCTGGTCTTTTTTATTTAAGCAAGCAAAGGAGAGAAACGCTCCTTTTCAGGTATTTCAGCAAATTCAGCAACAACAACACGGAATTCATCCCCGTCCAAAGTTTCTTGCTCAATCAACTGTTCCACCAATTTGTCCATGGCTTGGCGATGTTGACCAACGAGTGCAACAGTTTCCTCGTAGCACTTCATCACGATCAACCGCACTTGCTCATCAATCTGTTTAGCGATGGAATCGGAAACATCTTTGCGCGTCATCAGATCTCGGCCAAGAAAAACTTCTTGGCTGCCTCCCTCAAGTGCCATCGGACCCAATTGGCTCATTCCAAATTGCGTCACCATTTGACGGGCCATCGAGGCCACCATTTGGATGTCACCTCCGGCACCAGTTGTGACTTCGGAGTGACCAAACACAACATCTTCAGCGGCGCGACCTCCCAAAGCTCCCATGATGCGAGCTTTGAGTTGGGCGCGAGAGACGAGCATCTGCTCTTCGTCTGGTGAGAACCAGGTCAAACCCTGGGCCTGTCCACGGGGAATCAACGTGACCTTTTGAACAGGATCGTGATCTTTCACGAGGGTGCCAACTAGGGCATGCCCAACTTCGTGATAAGCAATTAATCGTTTGCTTCGACCATCGGTGAGGGGATGGCCTTCCATACCAGCAATGATGCGATCAACGGCATCATCAATTTCTGAAATTCCGATACTCTCTTTGCGACGTCGCGCGGTAAGGATTGCCGCTTCATTCAACAAGTTGGCAAGATCTGCACCTGTAAAACCAGGCGTCCTTCTGGCAATGCTGTCGAGAGTGAGATTCTCGTCAAGCTTTTTGTTTCTGGAGTGAACCTCAAGGATCGAAAGACGACCTTTGATATCAGGAGCATCCACGGTGACTTGACGGTCAAAACGACCAGGACGCATTAGCGCGGAGTCCAGAACGTCAGGTCTATTGGTAGCGGCAAGAATGATGATTCCGCTATTTCCTTCAAAACCATCCATTTCTGTCAGCAGCTGATTGAGCGTTTGCTCACGCTCATCGTTGCCTCCACCAACTCCAGCACCACGTTGCCGACCTACGGCATCAATTTCATCGATAAAGATGAGACAAGGGCTATTTTCTTTCGCACGTTTGAAAAGATCGCGAACTCGGCTAGCACCGACACCCACAAACATTTCAACGAATTCTGAACCAGAAAGAGAGAAGAAAGGAACACCAGCTTCTCCAGCAATGGCTTTGGCAAGAAGAGTCTTGCCGGTTCCTGGAGGGCCCACTAACAAAACACCCTTAGGAATTTGAGCACCAACCGAGGTGAAACGTTCAGGTTGCTTCAAAAAGGTGACCACTTCCTGCAAGTCTTGCTTGGCTTCGCTAACACCGGCAACATCATCAAATTTCACACCGGTATCGGCTTCCATTGCAAAACGAGCTTTTGTCTTACCGAATTGCATGGCTTGACCAGGGCCTCCAGGCATGGAGTTGCCACGACGAGCCAAAAAGATCAAAGATCCGATAAGCAACAGGGGGAACAGAAGATTTCCAAGAATTCCAAGGGCAGGGGGAGCTGTCTTCGGTGGATGAATATCGAAACTGATGCCCTCTTCTTTGAGGGTGTTGATCAGCTCAGGGGCTAAGCCAGGAAGGTCAACGCGGAGCCTTTGAACCCGATTATCAAGATCAGGATCAACCGCTTCCACAACCGCGTTACGGCCGCCGTCGTAAATATCAACCGCCGTGACGCGACCAGCTGCGACGTAGTCCAAGAAACGTCCGTAGCTCATCCGAGCCACAGCAGCATTGCGGGGAGCAACCGTGGTGCTTCCGCTAGTGGAAGCACTATTACTACGAAGATTATTGAGAGCTCCGCTTCCAACCAGCTGCCAAACAAGCAGCAACGCGACGCCGATGGGAAGAATCCAGAGGGCTATCTGACGCCAGCGTTGATTCATGGATTCTTCGCAATTCCCACGACTGTAAGAGTTTCCTTACCTAAACCGCTGTTTCAAGGCAAGGCGATTTAGAGGCTTCTTAATGCAACGATCGGATCGAGCATCGCTGCACGCTTGGCAGGTACGACGCCAAAAAACAGACCGATGGATCCAGATAACCCCACCGTGACGAAAATTGTTGATGCACCAATCGCTGCTGGTAAGGGCGAGAAGAAGGCAACAGCTGTCACGGTGCCAAGTCCTACGGCGGTTCCAATTACGCCACCGAGGCTCGCCAAAACAAGACTTTCAACCAAAAACTGTCGGAGAACGTCGGAACTACGCGCACCCAATGCCTTGCGTAAGCCGATTTCTTCCGTGCGCTCGCTGACCGACACCAACATGATGTTCATGATTCCGATGCCACCAACGAGCAACGAAACGCCTCCGATCGCACCAAGCATCAGAGTTAGGCCGCCTGTAATCGTGCCAACGATGGTGAGAGCATCCTTCTGAGATCTGACGGCAAAATCGTCCTTGCGCAAAATGCGATGCCGTTGACGCAGCAAATTGGTGATTTGAAACTTTGCTGGCCCAGTGCTTTGCTCATCCTTAGCTTCAACACTGATAAAGCTGAGACTGACTCCATAGGTGGGGTCCCGGCCAGTGAGACGACTCACCATGGTTGTTAGCGGGATGTAGGCATTTTCATCCTGGTTTGAACCAAAGACCGCTCCTTTGGGCTCCATCACGCCAATGACAGAGAAGCTCTGGTCTCTAATCCGGATGCTTTGACCAACGGCTGCACCAGAAGGAAAGAGCTTGTCACGAAGATCTGGACCAATCACCACAACGGTCTTCGCGCTCTGTTCATCCTCGGAACTGATGAATCGACCACGGGCAACCTCAAAACTGCGCACCGGTAAAAAAGCTGGCGTTACCCCTGAGATCGAGGCGCTCGTGCTCCTCGCCCCAGCCTGAACAACTTCATTGGCTGAGATCTGGGGAGCAACGCGTTTCACGCTTGGCACTTGCGCAGCAATGGCGCTGGCATCCTCCAGCACCAAGGTGCGCGGAAAGGCCACCCCCTGCCTTCGCGTGTCATTGCTTCCAGGAACCACAAACAACACGTTGGCTCCAAGACTGCTGAGCTGGTCCTCCGCCAAATTTTGGGCACCTCGACCCACACCAACAAGGGTGATCACGGAGGCATTACCAATCACGATGCCCAGCATCGTGAGCAAACTGCGTAAGCGATTTGCCTTCAGTGTGGTGAGAGCCATGCCGACGGTGTCGGCAAGAGGCAGCTTGCTGGCCATGAACGGTTAGGGACCTAACTCAGAGCATGGTGTCTAATTTCATTGCCATGTTGCTGCCTGTACCCCGATGAACCAAACCATCTCTCACGTGCAAGGTGACAACTTCGCCTTCTCTGAGATCTTGCGTGGCATTGGTCACCCCGGTAATCACAGGAACGCCTAGGCGCTTGGCGATTACTGCAGCGTGAGAGTCCTCGCCAGGTTGTTCTGTGATGACAGCAGCAGCTTCACGAATGCCGTCGAGGTAGTCGGCTGAGGTATCCCGAGCCACAAGGATGTCTCCTGGTTCGAGCCGAGCGCAATCACTAGCAGACATCGCTATACGCACTTTTCCGCTAACAGAGCCACTGCCAAAGCCCGTCCCACGACCGAGTACAGCACTCACGATGCCCACTTTGATCAGGTCTGTAGAGCCACTAATTCCAGCGAGCGTACCTGCTGTTTGCACGCAAAGATCACCGTCTTTCACCACACCAAGCTCTTGGGCATAAGCCATCGCCAACGTGAAGGTGGCTGTGGTGCTCTTTTGGGTTTCAATCAACAGTGGTGACACACCCCAAACCAACTGAAGCTTGCGCGCCACGTTGACTTCGCTGGTGATCGCAAGGATGGGAGTGGAGGGCCTGAATTTGCTGACGTTATGAGCGGTGGCACCACTTTTGGTTAAGGGCAAAATCGCTGCCGCATTGAGCTGTCGGGCAATGCTGCTCACCGCCCCACTAATCGCATTCGGGATTGTGCTCGGCAGATGAGTATCGATGGGCCGTTGGGGGTAATCCCGTTCGATCCGCACGGCGATCGTCGCCATGGTTTCAACAGCCTCAACAGGAAAGTCACCAACAGCCGTCTCATTGGACAGCATCACCGCATCAGTGCCATCCAGGATGGCGTTGGCAACGTCACTTACCTCTGCACGCGTCGGTCTAGGGCTCGAAGCCATGGAATCGAGCATCTGGGTCGCCGTAATGATCGGAATCCCGAGGCTGTTTGCTTTGTGGATCAGATCTTTTTGAAGAAGCGGGACCTCTTCAGCAGGCATTTCAACCCCTAGGTCACCACGGGCCACCATCACGCCATCACAAAGCGGCAAGATCGCGTCAATTTGATCAATCGCTTCGAACTTTTCAATTTTGGCGATCACAGGAGTGGTGTGACCGTGCTTACGAATCAGTTCTCTGATCTCTTGCATGTCAGAGGGATTGCGCACAAAGCTCAGCGCGACCCAGTCCACGCCCTGCTGAAGGCCAAAGGCCAAATCTTGTCGATCTTTTGGAGTCAGCGCCCTTACAGAGAGCTGCACGTCTGGGAAATTCACCCCTTTGTTGTTGGACAGCACGCCAGGAACCGTGACTAAGCAGTGGAGGGTCTGGTCGGCGGCATCCACGCGCTCAACCTTCATCTCGACGCGGCCATCATCAAGAAGGATGCGACTACCAGCAGACACTTCTTCGGCCAGTTTGTCGTAGGTGACTGTTGCCACCGTCTGATTACAACGCACCTGCTTAGCCGTGAGTGCGAATTGATCACCTTTTGCGAGCGTGATCGGACCTTCTTCGAAGCGACCTAAGCGAATCTTCGGACCCTGAAGATCCTGAAGGATGCCGATGTGGGCGCCCAATTCGTGGGCCACCTGTCGAATTGTGGCCATCCTTTCGGCGTGCTCGCTGTGATCTCCATGAGAAAAGTTCAGTCGAAACGTGGTCGCTCCGGCTTGGATGAGTTCACGGATCCTTTCGGGACTTTCCGTTGCGGGCCCAATGGTGGCCACGATCTTGGTTCTACGGGTTAGATCGATCTGGGCCATCCACAGGTCTTGAAGCTTGCGGAATCTACCGTCTTGCCCTTTTGGACTCAAAGACTTGTTGGATGATGACTCTCTTCAACATGAATCGTATGGACCTGAATGCTTATCAGACCGCTGCACGGCTAACTGCTCTTTACCCAGATGCTGGCAGCAATCCCATCTATCCAACCTTGGGCCTAACTGGTGAAGCAGGGGAAGTCGCAGACAAAGTGAAGAAGGTTCTGCGCGATCGAGCAGGACACTTTGACGATGAGGTCAGAGCTGAGATCGCGCTGGAGCTCGGTGATGTGCTCTGGTACGTCGCTCAGCTAGCCAGTGAACTGGGCTATGACCTGGATGATGTGGCCAACCAAAACCTTCAGAAATTGCGTGACCGTTCAGCGCGTGGGCAGCTGAAAGGGAGTGGCGATCACCGCTGAGGATGCTGACTCAAGTACCCCTTAGCCGTAGTTGCCAAATCCACTGGCAAACGCGTAGCTGGCTGACACCAAGAGCTGCTGCATCAAGCTCAGGGCAACGAACGCGAGAATGGCGGACAGATCTAGGCCTCCTAACGGGGGGATCAGGCCACGAAAGGCATTGAGGTAGGGGTCGGTGATCGAACTCACCGTGCTGAGCACTGGGTTCCCCATATCCACATTTGGGAACCAGGTGAGCAGCACTCGAACGATCAAAACAAACGAATAAATCTGCAGTGTCTGGGCAATGATCTGAAGGAAGGTGGAAACAAAACTCAAATCCATTGGTGCTTCTCAAGCGTGACTAATGAATGAACTTTATGCAGCCTGATCTGGTTCTGAGATCCCTCTATCAGGAAGCACAGAAAAAGTACGGTGAAACTTTTCAGAAAGACTGAGCCAATACGAGCGTCCTTCGCTTTGGCGTTTGCGTTCAATAAAGTTCTGATTGAGCAGCTCTTTGATGTGGTCGTAGGCGCCTGACCCCCTTAATTCAACAAGCTCCGACTGAAGAATCCGTCGCTTCAATGCAATCGTTGCAAGGGTTCTCAGCGTTGCCGTTGACAGATTGACCGGCAAAAGATTACGAACTAGTTCCCCAAGACCAGCCCGGAGCTGAAGGCTGTACCGACCACTGTTTTCGTGAATTTCCAAGGCCGTATCCCGTTGGGCATAACCAGCGACCAAGGCGAGCAAACCCTGTTCTGCTTCTTTGTTACTGGCGTCAGCCAACTCGGCCAATTCCGAAAGGGACAGGGCTTTTCCCTTTAGGTAAAGGATGGCCTCCAAGCGAGCTGGAAGGGAGAGAGAGAACTCCTGAATGTTGCTTCGCTCCAATCCTTGTGCCATTACCTCCCCTTACGAACCGATTTCAAAGTAACGCTGGTGCAGCTTTTGGCCATTCACTCCTCTTCATCCACCCAGAAAAAGTTGGTAAGCCGGATTACTCGTTTCTTCCCAACTGCTGTAACCAAGGTCGCGCAGGAAGGACTGCCAGGCCTTGAGATCGTCGGTGCTGACAAGAACGCCAACCACAATTCGACCCACATCGGCTCCATGATTTCTGTAATGGAAAATGCTGATGCTCCAATCCTGATGCAAGGCCGTCACGAAGCGCATTAAGGCCCCTGGGCGCTCTGGAAACTCGAAGCGATAAAGCAGCTCCTTCACATTGCTGGCCGTTGAACTCGCAGGGAGACGGCCTCCAACCATGTGCCGGAGATGCACCTTCGACAGTTCATCGTCACTGAGATCTAGGCAGGCATACCCTTGCGTCTTGAGATGGTTGATCAAGGACGTTCTGTCATCGGGCCCGCTCACCTGAACGCCCATAAAAATGTGGGCCTGATCACCAGCCCTCATCCGATAGGAAAATTCTGTGAGGCTGCGATCTGCAAGTAATTCACACAGGCAGCGAAGACTCCCTGGACGCTCCGGAATTTCTACGGCGAGCATCGCTTCGCGCTCTTCACCTAATTCCGCACGCTCAGCAACGAAGCGCAGGCGCGCAAAATTGATGTTCGCCCCACAGGCCACAGCAACGAGGTTTTGATTCTGCAGCGACCGTCGGTTTACATCAGCCTTGAGACCTGCAATAGCAAGGGCGCCTGCCGGTTCGAGAATCGATCGGGTGTCTTCAAAAACATCCTTAATCGCGGCACAGATTTCATCGGTGCTCACGGTGACGATGTCATCGACATACTTTTGGGCCAAAGCAAAGGTGTGCTCCCCCACCTCACGTACAGCCACTCCATCTGCAAAGAGCCCCACTTGTGGCAATCGGATGCGTTCACCTGCCTCTAAGGACAGGGTCATGGCGGCAGCATCGTGGGGTTCAACGCCAATGATTTGAACGTCAGGCCAGAGACTTTTCACATACACGGCGATTCCGCCGATCAAACCACCACCACCCACAGCCACATAGATCGCATCGGGTGGCTGATGGCACTGGCGCAGGATTTCCATGCCCACCGTTCCCTGTCCTGCAATCACCTCCGGATCGTCAAACGGATGGATAAAGCAAAGTTGTTCCGCTTCACTGCGTGACCTGGCCTCGGCATAGGCCTCGTCATAGGTCTCACCATGAAGCACCACCTCTGCTCCCAACTGGCGCACAGCATCAACTTTCACGCCAGGGGTTGTGACTGGCATCACGATCACTGCTCTACAGCCGAGATGGGATGCGCTGAGGGCCACACCCTGTGCATGATTCCCAGCACTTGAAGCGATCACCCCGAGTTGCAGCTCAGCTTTCGAAAGTTGAGCCATGCGGTTGTAGGCACCACGCAGCTTGAAAGAAAAAACGGGTTGAAGGTCTTCCCGTTTCAACCAAACGCTGTTGCTCAACCTTCGGCTCAGGTTGTTAGCGAGTTCTAAAGGGGTTTCCCGGGCCACGTCATAGACACGGGCGCGCAGGATCCGCGGCAAATAATGATCCATCACTGCAGTCTGACAACCACTCACCATCGCGAAGGGTCGGTAGGGCCCGTAGATTGACTGAATCGGTCTGGGGATGGGTATGCATCTGAGCGAATTAACCCATCCCAATCAGCTGCACGGACTGTCCGCTGCGCAGCTTGAGGATGTGGCCAAGCAAATTCGTGAACGCCATTTGGAAGTGGTGTCCAACAGCGGCGGACATCTTGGACCTGGACTAGGCGTCGTTGAATTAACCCTGGCCCTCTACCAAACACTTGATCTGGATCAAGACAAGGTCGTTTGGGATGTGGGGCATCAGGCCTATCCGCACAAATTAATCACTGGACGCTATGGAAGCTTCGACTCCCTACGTCAGCAGGGAGGAGTTGCCGGATATCTCAAGAGAGCGGAAAGTCGTTTTGATCATTTCGGTGCAGGCCACGCCAGCACATCCATCTCTGCAGCCCTCGGAATGGCAATTGCCCGTGATCGGCAAGGTCTTAACTACAAATGCGTTGCCGTGATTGGTGATGGGGCCCTTACCGGTGGCATGGCCTTAGAGGCGATCAACCATGCCGGCCATCTTCCATCCACTCCACTACTCGTTGTTTTAAATGACAACGACATGTCGATTTCTCCACCTGTTGGCGCTCTCTCGACCTATCTCAACCGGATGCGATTGAGCCCGCCTCTTCAATTTATATCTGGAAGCGTTGAGGAAAGCGTGCGTCATCTTCCCTTTATGGGGGGAGAGATACCACCGGAGCTGAATCGTCTCAAAGAGAGCATGCGCCGACTGGCTGTTCCAAAAGTTGGTGCCGTTTTTGAGGAGCTTGGATTCACCTACATGGGTCCGATCGATGGCCATGACATGGCTGAAATGACTCGAACGTTCCAATCCGCTCATCGCGTGGGTGGTCCGGTCATGGTTCATGTTGTTACAAAAAAAGGGAAGGGGTATCCCTACGCAGAAGCCGATCAAGTCGGCTACCACGCGCAGTCAGCTTTCAACCTCAATACCGGTAAAGCAAGGCCCAGCAAAACTCCAAAACCACCGAGCTACAGCAAGGTGTTTGGACAAACCCTTGTCAAACTTTGCGAACAGAATCCAAAGGTTGTTGGGATCACAGCCGCCATGGCGACTGGAACTGGCCTGGATATCCTGCAAAAAGCACTCCCCGACCAATACATCGACGTTGGCATTGCTGAGCAGCATGCCGTCACCCTGTCCGCTGGCATGGCTTGCGATGGGCTGAGGCCAGTTGTGGCGATCTACAGCACGTTTTTACAGAGGGCCTTCGATCAGCTCATCCACGATGTAGGGATTCAAAAACTTCCGGTGACGTTTGTTCTAGATAGGGCGGGCATTGTCGGAGCCGATGGTCCAACGCACCAAGGCCAATACGACATCAGCTACATGCGTGCGATTCCTAATTTCACCGTGATGGCACCTAAAGATGAGGCGGAGCTGCAGAGGATGTTGGTGACTTGCCTCAACCACGATGGACCAACAGCTCTGAGAATTCCTCGCGGTCCAGGTGAAGGTGTGCCATTGATGGAGGAAGGCTGGGAGGCCCTCCCGATTGGCTGTGGTGAAGTCGTACGTGAAGGCAATGATGTCTTGATCGTTGCCTATGGAGCCATGGTGCCAAAGGCAGTGGCTACGGCGAAATGTTTGGCAGCAGTTGGCGTTGAGGTTGCTGTGATTAATGCCCGATATTTACGTCCCCTGGATGAAGCACTCATTCATCCCATGGCCAAGCAGATCGGAAAGATTGTCACGATGGAGGAGGGCGCATTAGCTGGCGGCTTCGGCTCAGCTGTTCTTGAATCGCTCCAGGAGAAAGGGCTAGCGATTCCCATGCTTCGCATTGGCATTCCTGACCGGCTGGTGGATCACGCAACTCCCCAGCAAAGTTTTGAAGCCTTGGGTTTGACACCGGATCAAATGGCAGTCCGGATCAAGCAGCATTTCCTGCTTGCAACAACAGGTTCTCTCACCCTCGAGCAGAAAGCACCAGCTGAGGTGTCCTCAGCTGGCTGAAGTTGAGTTGATTCAGCTGGTGCAGCACTGCTGCATCAGCTGAACTCATGCATCGAGGGAAATTTAAAGAACGCCTCGGGCTGCGAGTCCCTGGATCGCGCCAAAGCCAATGATGTGACCCAGGCTTGTGGTGGCGAGCATGCTGCCGTGACTCATACCCCCAAAGAAATTGGAGCCGGGCAGCTTGAGACCGACGTCTTGATGCTTAATCGTGGCTTTGCCAATCCCGATGGCAATGACATTGCAGATCACCATCACAAGGGCAACCTTGGGTGACCAGGAAAGAGTGGCTGGAGCTATAGCCAGAAGAGGAGTAAACATGCAACGCAACAAGCGACACCTCATCTTCCGATTTCAACGCCCCAAGATCTCCTCCTCGTAAGAGTTATTCACTGGCTCTTGCGGCTTCGATCGAAGCAGCCCGGCAACAATGCAGGCATTGCTCAAGGTGAGAAAGGCTTCAGCGCCACCATGAAGCCAATCCACAGCCACCAGTTCAGAGTCGTATCGAACGAGGGCAAACACCGCAGCAGCAATGGTGACAGCAACAAACAAGAGGGTGAGCTGAAACCCGAGAACGGTCAATTTTGGAAGCTGCTTGCTGCGCCCTAGGTGATACAAAAACACCAAATAAGGGAGTAAGGACAGGGCAAAGAGGGGGGCAGGGTCAAAATTCGATGTCATCCCTTCACCATGGCGTCGCGTTGCAGATTCCAGGCAGCAAAGGCCAACGTGACATTCCCAAGCAGGGTTGTGCTGGCTTGCAGAGTCACGAGCCAACGAAGGCTCTCGGAATTGTCATAGAGGTGCCAAGTGCATGCAGCCATGGCACTGATCAAGGCAGGAATCATTGCTGCGGAGAGCCAGATCATGCTCGTTTGAGAGCGCAGTGAACCGCGCTTAGCGATCAACACCATCGCTAACAGCCACTCAAAAACAGAAGCCACATGAATCCACCATGTACCGAGCGAAAGGGCATGCATGCATCACAACCAAGCGATTCACCAACGTAGGCGCCCTAAGCGCGGATAATGAATGCACCCCTGGTGTTCTGAATGTCTGGCCCGGCTCCGTCTTCATCGCCGAGGGGCATTCTCCTCTGTGGCTATTACGGAGAGCACAACCTGGGAGACGACGCCCTTCTTGAAGTCTTGAACAAACAGTTGCCCCGAGGATGGCAACCGTGGATTACTGCCCATGACCCGTCAGCTGTTCAAACGATCGTTCCCAATGGAACGGTGGTGAACAGGAGGTCGTTGAAAAGCGTCCTGTACAGCCTCAAACATGTGCAAGTGGTGGTGCTAGGCGGCGGCAGCCTGCTCCAAGACAGCACAAGTTTTCGAAGTCTTGTTTATTACATGATTTTGATTGTTGTGGCACGAATCAAACGCAAGCCAGTGTTGCTATGGGGACAAGGTCTTGGTCCTCTGAAGCATCCATGGAGCCGCTATCTGGTGGGTCGAGTTCTCAACGGAACGAGATCGATTACCTGGAGAGATAGTGCATCGATGCAACTAGCCAAACGCATCGGAATCAAAACGTCGATGTCAGAGGCTCCTGATCCAGTGTGGACCCATCAGACAAATGATTATCAGGGAGGAGGAAATATTGTGCTGTGTTGGCGACCAACGCGTTTGTTAACAGCAAGTGGATGGTCACTCTTGCTAGGAGCCGTGGATCAGCTGAGAGAAAGCACAGGACTCTCGGTGACTTGGTTCGCTTTTCATGCCAATCAAGATGCCAATTTGCTAAAAACACTGAACGAGCAAGGATTAGTGCCTCATGGACTCGAAGCAAATTCAAGCACAATCATCGCAAAGAATATTGAACATGCGCAAAACATATTTAGTGATGCAAGCCTGGTCATTGCGATGCGATTGCACGCTCTTATCCTATCAATTGTCAGTCAATGCCCAACCGTAGGACTTAGTTATGATCCAAAAGTAGAGGCTGCTGCACGAACAGCAGGCGTGCCATGGCTTGATTTAACCCACCTGCCAAATCTTGAAAGGGTGGTATTGCAATGGAAAGAATGTATGTCACATTCGCCTGCAACGTCACGGCTTCAAAGAATCCGTCAACAAGCCTACGAACATGAAAGAGCACTAAGATCTTCACTAAAAGAGCTATAAACAAGAAATCAAATATGATGTGAATAAATTATATTCACATCAAACATGTAAAACGAACACAATCGGGAATATGAATCGGTCCATGCTTATGGAAGACGATGGCCACTTTCTAGAGCAAAATGATGCTCATCGGAAACATCCCATGAAACGTGAGGTGCTTCAGGAATATCAACAGCCGTCGAGCAAGACAATCTCAAGAAACCTTCAGGCGAATCAAGATAAAGAAGCTGAGAACTTCCTAGCCATTCACGAGCGGTTATTTTGCAAGGGAGACCCTCCTTAGCAAAGAAAAGAGACTCTGGCCTTACGGCACAAATAACACCATTCTTAGGCCGTAAACAATTAATTTGAGGGCGTCCAATAAATTTGGCAATAAATAAAGTTTCGGGATGATGATAGAGATCTTCAGGGGTCGCAACCTGTTGAATTTTCCCGGAATGCAACACGGCAATACGGTCAGCAATCGCCATCGCTTCATGCTGGTCGTGGGTGACATGTATTACAGGTTTTTGCCGGTCGAGCACAAGTCGACGAAGCTCTGGCCTCAATTCCTCGCGCAGTTGGGCATCTAAATTACTCATGGGCTCATCGAGCAAATACACATCTGGATCGCGCAACAAAGCTCTTGCTAATGCCACCCGTTGCCTTTGACCTCCAGACAGCTCAGCCGGCAAAACATTTGCTCGATCTTGCAACTGCACAAGTTCAAGCATTGCTTGAATACGTTGTTGCCGGTCGAATGGACGAACTCCTCTTACCCGCAGGCCTAGTTCCAAATTGGCAAAGACACTCAAATGTGGAAGCAAGGCATAACTTTGAAAAACCATTCCAACAGCTCTCTTTGCGGCAGAAGAATGCGTTACGTTTGCCTCATTGAGAATAATCTCACCTTCAGAGACTGGATCCAGCCCAGCAATCAGCCTCAAAGTACTACTCTTCCCACATCCAGAAGGACCCACTAATGCAACACATTCACCATCTTCAACGTGAAGATTGAGATGCCTGACAATCCAATGTTGGCCAACACTACGACCTAAATTTTGAATTTGAAGAGTCATCCTTTTACTGCTCCACTAGTAAGACCAGAAACAATTGGTTTTTGGAAGATTAAAACAAGTAAGACCAAGGGAATCGATCCAAGTACGGTAGCTGCTGCATAGGCTCCATAGGGAACAGAATAAATAGATGAACCTGCAATTCTTGCCATCGCAACAGGTAAAGTTAATTTGTTTGAATCACTAATCCAAGTTAAAGCAATTGGATACTCATTCCAAGAAAAAAGGAATACAAGGATTGCAGTACTAGCTGTAGCAGGTGATATCAGTGGGATCAAAATCCAACGAAATCGTTGAAAAAGAGAAAGACCTTCTAGCTTTGCAGCATCTTCTAATTCAGGTGGAAGATCATTAAATGCGCTATTGAGCAAAAGGATGGCAAGAGGTTGAGATAGAGCTGCGTAAGGAAGGCTTAAAGCCAAGAGTTGATTACCCAGATTTAATGCACGGGCTAATTCAAGCAAAGCCAAGAACAATAATACATAAGGGAATAATGCTGCACCAACGAGTGCCAAACGAGTGAGAACCGACAATTGTCTCGGAATTCGATTCAGAGCATAGGCAGCAGGGAGTGCAAGCACCAAGCATAGAAATGTGCTTGTTGCTCCTACAATCAAACTATTAATGAGATACCGCCAAAATGGTGGATTGGCATTGAGAACATTTTGGTAGTGAATTAATGTCCAACGATGGTCGTTGGAGACGAAGGGTTGAATCAGAGCTTGATCACTACAAAAGGACGTATAAACCTGCCATAGCAATGGACCTAATGACCATAATAAAAGAAGAGCAATCAGAAAACGACGATTCATGATTTAATGACTCCTCTGGATTCTGAATGGGTAGGAATAAGAATTTGCAAACCGATCCAGGCAATTAAACAAATCACACTGATGAGTAAAAAACTTGCCATAATGATAGTGGAACTGTATCCAAAGTCTAAAAATCTCAGTGCATTCCAATAAGCATATAAAGCAACACTTTCGGTACTACTGGCAGGACCACCTCCCGTGAGAACTTGAATTAAATCAAAGACTCCGAATGCTTGAGCCAGTCTAAATAATAAGGCAAGAAGAATATATGGTCGCAGCAACGGAAGCGTGATTCGTCGTAAACAGATGAGGGGATTACCACCTTCTAGTCGTACTGCTTCATAAAGGTCAACGGGAATCGTCTGTAACCCAGCCAACAGAATTAATGCTGCAAATGGCGTTGTTTTCCAAACATCTGCCCATACCGTGGCCATCCATGTAAGGTTAGGGTCTCCGAGAATATTTAGTGAACCAATGCCAACCAAGTTGGTAAAATAATCAATAGGACCATAAGGTGTATTGAAGATCCAACGCCAACCAAGCGCCATCACCGTGGTTGGTAAGGCCCAAGGGATCAAGGCCAGGGTGCGAACGAGATCTCGTCCACGCCAGCGCTGATCCAAAAGCAGAGCGATAATCAGAGCAAGAAAGAGCTCAAGTCCAACAGAGACTCCAGCAAAACGTAGTGTTTGGCCAAGATCTTGCCAATAGCGTTGATCCTGCACCAAGCGCAGCCAATTCGCACCGCCATTCGGAATGGCAATTAAGCCAGTCATCACGGAGTCGGCATGGAAACTCAGCCACGCATAACGAAATAAGGGGCCAACAAAAACAACTAGAAGAAAAAGTAGTGATGGTAATAGCAGAAAGACAGTCACAATTTCTCACCTGCTGAGATCAGGATTTGATTGGTGTGTGAGGTAGCTACATTCATCCCATCCTTTGGAGTCGTCTCACGGGTAAGAATGCTACTAAGTTGGCGAGTTAAGACATCACTAATTTGAGCATACAATGGTGTTTCAGGCCTCGCCTTGACAACTTTTAGGGCTTGACCAAATTCCGCCAAGATTGGTTTATCTTGTAGTAGTTGAGGATCATCAAAAACACTTTGTTGTGTTGGTGTATAGCCATGCTTCAGAAATAGCTGCTTTTGTGATGACTCATTTGTTAGAAAACGGATCGCCTCGATCGAGGCATTCACATGCGCAGATCCTTTTAGAACCGTAAGCCCCCAGCTCCCAAGAGTGGCAGTGGAGTGACCAGGCCTAGCCACCATGGTGGTAATACCAACATTCCCTTTTACGGCGCTATCTGATTTTTGAAGTTCAGTCCATGCGTAGGGCCAGTTGCGCATGAATGCGGCATCTCCAACCTTGAAACTCTGTAAAGCCTCAGGTTCAGCATAATTTGTGACTGCGTTTGGGCTGACCCCTTGATCAATTAGTTCCTGCAGCCAAGCTGCTGCTTGCACACCTGGATCTAAATCTAATCCAATGTGATTGTTATTAGGTTGTAACCAATCACCCCCAAAACCATCAATCATTTCTAAATAGACACAACTAAGACCCTCATACTGACGGCCTTGCCAAACATAACCCCAATCAACTTTTCGATCCTTTTGTAGGGATTGGCTAACTAAGACTAATTCTTCTGGGGTTGCTGGTGGCTGCTCCATCAGGTCAGTTCTGTAATAGAGCAAACCCATATCTGCAGTCAGCGGCCAACGATAAAGATGCCCATCATATGAGTTCCCCTCCCGTGCTCCTATTGCCAGAGCATCCACATCCTTTTCATTGAAAAAATCCTCTAAGGGTTCCATCCAACCAGCTGCCGCATACTTTGGTAGCCAAGTGACATCCATGAGTAAGCCATCAAATGGTGCTTTACCTAATAGCAAACTACTGATCGCTAAATCAGACATCGCTTCTGTTTCCAATGGCCCCCTAACAACTTGTAGGTTGATTTCACCACGATGCTCTTGATTAAATTGCTTAACCAAATCTCGAGTAGCATCTGCAAAGGGAGCTGCCATCAAAAACGTAACTGATTCAATTGTTCTTGCCCGTACAAGGCCAAAAACAGCACTACAAATTAAAACAGCGAATAGGGAAGCTAAAATTTTTTTAATGAATGTACTCTGCTTCATGACTAATCACTTTTCCGACCTTCAAGAGCATCCATTTGTTCGCTAACCCAATCACTCACGGTGAAGCTCTCAACAGCACTACTCATCCTCGTCATTCTTTTAATTTGTTCGTCTTGAGGCATTTCCAATGCCCTTTCAATCGCCTCATCCATCTGCCGATGCGAATAAGGATTGGTCAGAATTGCACCATCAAGAACAACGGAAGCACCTGTAAACTCTGAGAGCACTAATACACCACCTCGATCCTTACGAGCAGCAGCATATTCCTTAGCGACCAAATTTAATCCATCGCGAAGTGGTGTAATCCAACAGATATCTGAACGAGTAAACCAAGCAACCATTTCTTCATAAGGTATGCGTCGTGTGGAGAAACGTATTGGAACCCAATCAATCAAACTAAATCGTCCGTTGATACGACCAGCAGTTTCTTCGATCGTACGTTGTGTATCTTCGTAGATTTTCATCCCACTTGCAGCTGCTACACAAGCGAGCATTAGAACGACTTTTCCATGCCAATCGGGGCGATGTTCAAGTAAACGTTCAAAGGCAAGCAGGAGCTCTTCATTGCCCTTGGTGTAATCCACACGGCTCGCAGAAAGGATTAGTTTCCTCCCTTTCTTAGTGTCGTCATCAATCTGATCAGCTAATTCTTGAACATCAGCCCGAGCTGCGAGTTCTTGGATAACATCTGGCGATGTTCCAACAGGAGAAGACAATAGCTGAATCTTTCGGCCCTTGTAATGCAAGCAAGGTGTTTCTGAGGGTTCCGTTAAAGCAGAACCGGTTGAGACAAATCTTGAATTAACAGGTTGCTTTGAACCTTTTTCTGCACCCAATAAACAGTTTGCCGCTCTCGCAAAGTTTTCGGTATAACGTGGAATATGAAACCCAACGACATCACAGGATAAAAGGCTCTCGAGGATTTGTTCGCGCCAAGGCAAAATAGCAAACACATCATTTCCAGGGAAGGGTGTGTGATGAAAGAAAGCAATCTTTAGGTCAGGTCTTAATTCCCTTATATAGCCAGGAACAAGCCACAAGTTGTAGTCATGAATCCAAACGGTTGCTGCTTCGGCGGCCTGGTGACAAGCAGCTTTTGCAAAGCGAAGATTAACTTCTTCGAAAATACCCCAGTCGGCATTGTTAACATTAAAATGGGTTGGAAAGGTATGAAGTATTGGCCAGAAAGACTCTTTTGAGGTAACATGATAAAAACTTGATATTTGATTTTCTTCTAATGGAATTCTGCACAAAGTAAATGGCTTCGGATCAGACATCGAGATGCTTTCATCCATCGCATCTTCAATTTTGTCTACTTTTCTCCAAGCAATCCAAGTACCATTTTCTCGCGTTCGAAATAAATTTCTTAGGGTCGGAATGATTCCATTTGGGCTTTTCTGGTCGCACCAAATCCTATTGCCATTTTCATCTTTTCCTTCATCAAATGGTGTGCGATGGTACAGAAGAATGAACGGACTTTGTCCCTTTGTGACCGCCATGCTTCACCTCTCTTTCCTGGCTCTACCGAACCATGGTCAACATCCCATCTCTAACACGCGCTGGTGACTCAACCGGTCTGTAACTCTTTGAGGCGGCTGAGTACCTCGTTGGCATGCCCAACGGGACGAACCCCTGTCCAAACAGCTTGAAGCACGGACTGTGGATCGATCAGGAACGTATGCCGCATCGAATATGGCGCCATCCAGGAACCGTAAGCCTTGCTTACAAGACCATCCGGGTCGGAGAGCAAGGGAAACTTCAACTCTTCAGAGCTACAAAACGACTCATGATCGCTTACTGAGTCTGCACTAATGGCAAGAACCTCTGCTCCTTGCTTTTGGAACGCTGGCAACGCTTCCTGAAAGCCATGGGCTTCGATCGTGCAACCAGAGGTGAAATCTCTCGGATAAAAGTAAACGACCAGCCAACGTCCCTGAAGGTTGCCGAGATTCCAATGCTTTTGCTCTGGATTGACACTACTGAACCCGAGAAGATCAAAATCTGGGGCTTTTATTCCGATCTCAGGGGATGTACCACCTAGCGCCCTTACACGAGCAGGCGTCAATAAAAAAATCCCTGCTCCCAGAACTGCAGTCTGGAGTAGGGATCGTCTTTTCATGAAACTGCTGTCAGTTTCTAAATTCTAAAGAGGTTCAGAGCTTTGCGAGGTTCACTCCCAGTGACCGTGCATAGGCACCCAACCCTTTTTTCTGGATGGTCTTGAGGGCACGTGTCGTGATGCGAATGTTGATCCAACGTTTCCCCTCAGCCCACCACAGACGTCGCTGCTGCAGGTTGGCCTGCTGCAGCTTTTTGGTACGTATATGCGAGTGGCTCACAGCCATGCCGTTGTTGGCACGAGTACCTGTGAGCTGACATACCCGTGACATAACGGCGTCCTTAAGAAAGCGATGGCCATTGGCCGATGGCTCATATTAGCAAAGGGTCTGATCAGAAGCCCCGTTCCATCAAGCGAGACATCAGCTGCATATTGTTGGTTTGGAAACTCGCAAGTTCCTTGGGATCTAAGCCTCCCACGGACAGCTTTGCTGTTTCATAAAGATGTTGGGCCAGGTCTCGTGCAAGTACTTCGCTAGGAGATTGACCAACATCGCCAACGATGACACCCCCGGCTTGAAGCTTGAGCAGACCTTCCACAAGGGGGTGCTTTTGATTCACGAGCAAGACGTGATAATCAGGCAAACCTGGCAGCCGCTGGTCCATCAACGCACCGATATCGTTCATACGACGCATTTGTTCTGGAAGCAAAATCAGGGCAGCAGGTCCTTCTGAGCCAGATTTGAGGGATTGAACTTGAATCGTTACTTTATCGTTAGATAATGCATCTTTGATCAATTTTCGCAAGCTTTCACTTTTGGTCTCTCCATCACCATCACTTAATTCAGGTGTTTCTTCCTTAAGCGAAGCATCCAACTCAGCATCAACACGCTGAAATTTTAATTCGTCGTGTCGTGATTCAAGCCAAGGGATGAATTGACTATCAATAACGGTATCGGCGTACAACACTTCTCGCTCTTGTGACGTCCATAAGTTGAGTGCTGCTGATTGTGAAACTTCGTCAGTGCAATACAAAATGATCTTTTCATCATCAGGCAGACGGCGACGGTACCCATCAAGAGTTGTGAAATTGCGCTCACCTCCTCCAATTGGATCCGGATTATCGTCAGTGGAGATGGGTGCGCTGGTGGCAAACATCACTAACTCTTCCACTTGCTCAGCAAACTTGTCATCTTCCATGGCACCGATTTTCACGAACGGTGCTAAAGACTCCCAAGCTTCTGTATAGGCTTGTGCATCGTCTTTTTTAAGACTGCGAAGACGGTCTGAAACTTTCTTGGCAACAAAATTTCCAATGGAGCGCACACGGCGATCGGTCTGAAGCGCACTTCTGCTCACATTTAATGGAATATCAGGTGAGTCAATCACTCCTCTTAAAGGGAGAAGATAGCGGGGGACCACTTCCTTGATTGAATCGCTAACAAATACTTGATTACAGTAGAGCTTGATTTCTCCTTTCTCCCAATCAGCTCTACCCGTTTGCTTGGGGAAGAAGAGTATTCCTTGCAAATTGTACGGGTAATCTGTATTCAAATGGACCCAAAGCAAGGGATCACCTTGGAATGGATAAAGATAATGATAAAGATCAATATAATCTTGATCCGAAAGCTCTCGAGCACTCTTACGCCATGGAGCTACCATCTTATTAATTGTTTCTCCTTCAAGCTGCACAGGTACTGACATAAAATCGCAGTACGTATTGATAAGCGTGCGAATTCTTGCTGGCTCTATATATTCTAATTCTTCTTCCATGAGATGCAGGATGACATCTGTTCCTGCATCAACTCGCTCTGCGCTAGTCAGGTTGAAATTGGGCGACCCGTCGCAGGACCAAAGAACCGCTTCATGGTCAGGCTTGGCAGATTTGGTGAGCAGTTCAACGCGCGCCGCCACCATAAAGCTCGAATAAAAACCTAAACCGAAGTGGCCGATGATGGCATCATCTTCTTGCTTGTATTTCTCGAGAAAGTCTTCAGCGCTAGAAAAAGCCACTTGATTGATATACCGCTTAACCTCATCAGCCGTCATACCAATTCCGTTGTCGGAAATGGTGAGAGTTTTGGCCTCGCGGTCTACATGAATTTTAATTGTGCCATCGTCTCCTTCGCTGCAATCGCCAGCCATAGCAGCCATTCTCCGCTTGCTGATGGCATCAACGCCATTGCTAACAAGCTCTCGCAGAAAGACCTCATGGCCGGAGTAGACAGCCTTTTTAATGATTGGAAAAATATTCTCGGTGTGGATCTGAATTTGACCCTGCTCGTCCAACACCGACATGACAGCAACTTGAAAAACTCAATTTTAGAGAAACAACCCATCCGGGCACAACAGCCTGCTGAGGGGGTTCTCCGAACCTTTTCAAAGCTTTGTGCTCGTTTGAATGCGTAGATATCAACAACGAGGTAACCCCCATAGGGACCATGCTCTTGTATGCAAGAAAATCTCTGCACAACGTAAAAGGGATTAATCATCCCTCATTCGATTCATTCAAATAATCATAAAGATAACAAAATAAAGTTCTATTATTAACTATTTGATCACAACTTTCGGTTATCCGATCAATTGAAGATCATCGGACATCAGCCAGGCTGTTGTAGGTCAGCTCGCTCCTCAGGAAGGATGGCGTTTGCTACTGGGCAAACCTGGAGACAAATGCCACAGTCAATGCAGGTATCGAAATCAATCCAATAAAAATCGGTCCCTTTTTTGTTTTTCCCACGTCCTGGGTTGATGCAGGCAACGGGACAAGCATCGACACAGTCAGCAACGCCCTCGCAGATGTCGGTGACGATCGTGTGTGCCATAGCGGTGGTTGTCTGTCATTGGCAATCTAGTCAGAGAGCCAGTCGATGGTGTTGCATCGCGAAGACTTGAGACGTTGCTCAGCTTCTTCACGATTGCAACAAGGCCTGAGATCACATTGAGCAACCTGCCCTTGTGCATGCCAGCTCGTCTGTTTCCTCAACGCCTTTTCAAGACATGAATCATTGCTCCAGCAAATTAAAACACTCGATTCATTTTTGGCATTCTCGGAACTAGAGCCAGGAAGGTTACGAATATCGTCGAGGCAAAAACTAAACCCCACCCCCGCAGCATTTGCTTCACTTTCTCCGCACCGCTCCACCAATCCGTCATAACGACCTCCACGGGCAATCACCACTGGAGCTGAAACTCCCTGACAGACCAGTTGAAACACCAAGCCGTCATAGAGCTGATGATGAGGGTGAAAGGTTGGATCCAATTGAAGTGCCAGAGATTGTTGTTGAGCAAGGGGACTGAGATGGACAAATACGCGGTTCAGATCATTGAGAACGGTTTGGGAGCCAAAGTGTTCTCCCAACAAATCAAGAATCGTCTTTGGTGTGCCCCGGCAGTCCAGGAGGTTCACTAACCGTCTCAGATCTGATGAATCAAGCCCCATCGCTTCGAGTCCGAGTCGGTCGTATTGGATTAAGCAGGTGCGGATGTCTTCGCGCATCGGTTGCTCAAATGGTGCCAAGACCAATTCCATCAACGCCGTGTGGCCGATCAGCAGTTTGGGCTGATGCTCTCCCAACAGCGAGAGAGCATTCATGGCCTCTAACAGCAGCGTTAGAAGTTCAAGTTCTGCTGCCAGATCTTTAACGCCAAAGAGCTCTACACCGCTGTGCAGTTTTTCCTCGATGCACAGCCCTCCCTCTTCTGCCGTTCGGCTTTCGAAAATGGTTCCGCAAGCACAAAGGCGCAGCGGCCTAGGCCGATCCTTCAGTCTTGTGCAGGCTGCTCTAGCAATCGACGCTGTCATCTCTGGTCGAAGACCCAGCGGGTCATCGGCTACGAGCCGAACCACGTCATGACTAGCAATCGCACCACCGGCCATCAGTGTGTCGAGCCGTTCCACCTGGGGTGGAGACACCTCGTCGTACCCCCAATGGCGATAGACCGTCGCTAACTGTTCTCTTAGATGCTGGTTTTGTTGAACTTGCTTCGGATTCAGATCTCGAGCGCCCGTGGCGGGTTGCAGGGCCATCCAGCTAGTCATCGAATCACGAACAACGATCTTATGACTGCCGAACCTCAAGCTCCATAAAGCTTGGGTGAGAAGGCGGTCACGCGAGCAAGCTCTTGTTTGAGCGGGAGATGGAGCCCTGAAGACGTTGCGAGAATCCTGCCTTCGCCCACATCGAATAAGGAGTCTTTGTAATCACCAACAACACCACCAGCGCAAGCCACCAAGGCAGCACCTGCTGCCAGGTCCCAAGGTGCCAAACCACGCTCCCAATAGCCGTCCAGTCGCCCGCTGGCCACAAAAGCAAGATCAACGGCTGCGGCCCCACCCCGCCTTACACCACGACATCGATGGGTTAGCCAACAGAACTCGGCGTAATTGTTATCGGTAACCTCATGCCTGTCGTAAGCAAATCCCGTCACGAGAAGGCTGTCCTGCAAGGTGATGCAATCACTCACATGAATGGGAGTGTCGTTGAGATAGCTCCCTTGATGGGGAGAACACCAATAGGTCTCATTGAGGAACGGCACTGCCACCGAACCCAGCAGTGGTAAACCCTTCCAGATCAAGCCCACTGAAGTGGCAAAAAAGGGATATCCGTGAGCAAAATTCGTTGTGCCGTCCAGGGGATCCACGCACCAACACAACGAACCTGGAGTACCACTGGAGCCGGATTCTTCGGCAAGGATCGCAATCGTTGGAGTGTGCTCTCTTAAGTAATCAAGAACCACTTTTTCTGCGGCCACATCAGCGTTTGTGACCAAGTCGCCAATACGCCCCTTACTTTCGATGCTGCTGAGACGGCCGTAATGCTGCATCAGCACGGCAGCTCCCAGGTTTGCAGCTGTACGGGCGATCTCAGCAAGCTCTTGCTGGCTCGCTGCGTCCAGATCAGCATCGCTGGCCACCTGCCTGCAATCAAGAACTGAAGTCATCACTCCTCATCCAAAGGAAGGCCAGGACGAACCTGACCACGCCCGAAATGACGTCCAAACTGCAGCTCATACACCTCATCCTCATCTTGTGTGACCGCCTCAAGAGGACCGATGGCTCTTGCAACGCAAAGCAACCCGTAACCCTGTTGTCTGAGCTCTTTTGAAAGTCCCATGGCCTCGGATTGATCCAGGCTTCCACTTTGAACTCTTACTGCGCAAGACGTGCAGCAACCATTACGGCATGAAAAAGGGAGCGGATCACCCTGCTGCTCAAAGCTTTGGAGGATGTACTCCCCCTCTGGAACCTGATGGGTGATCGTCCGTCCAGCCTGAGGCCAGTGAATGGTGACCGTGTGGTTTGGTCTCATATCAGGCCCTCAGGAAACGCCCTGCTACATTCTCACTTCAGCCACTGGAGAGGTGGCCGAGTGGTCGAAGGCGCAGCACTGGAAATGCTGTATAGGGGCAACTCTATCGAGGGTTCGAATCCCTCCCTCTCCGTTAGCTAAACACCCCCCTTGCGATGCAAGGGTTTTTTTTTGGAGATCATTGACAAAAGAATAATTTAAAACTGATAAAAAAGACATTTAAACTCCAGGTATGCGGAAGCTAAAACGTCAAAAATTCGAAGGAAACCAGAAGGAATATATTTGAAAGGTTGCTAAACTAATATTATTAGGACTATATATTAAAACTTATCCAACTAAGTCAATCATCCAAAGCGACCTGAAACGTAATCCTGGGTAGCCTGCTGCGCAGGAGAATTAAAGATTTTATTTGTTTCATTGAATTCAACGAGATAACCTACTTTGCCTGAACCCCCTTCAACCGCTTCAGCATTGAAGAAAGCTGTCATATCACTCACACGTGAGGCCTGCTGCATGTTGTGAGTCACGATCACAATCGTGAAAGTCTTCTTGAGCTCATGGATCGTTTCCTCAATCTTCAGGGTAGAGATGGGATCAAGAGCAGAGCATGGTTCATCCATCAGGATCACTTCAGGCTCAATCGCGATGGTGCGTGCAATACAAAGACGCTGCTGTTGACCACCAGAAAGTGAGTTGCCACTTTCTTTGAGTTTATCTTTGCATTCATCCCATACTGCTGCCTGACGCAGTGACCTCTCCACTAATTCATCCATATCGCCGTTATAGCCATTAATACGTGCACCAAAAGCTATATTTTCATAAATGCTCTTTGGAAAAGGATTCGGTTGTTGAAAAACCATACCGATACGTCGGCGTACTTCAACTGGATCAACATCGGGAGAATATAAATCAGCACCTTCAAACAGAATTCTTCCTTTGAGAGAACATCCCTCAATCAAATCGTTCATCCGATTAATGGCTCGTAGGACTGTGGACTTTCCACACCCCGAGGGTCCAATAAAAGCTGTTACTTGACCTCTCGGTATATCACAAAATACATTCTTTAAGGCCTCGAAGGAGCCATAGCTGATTGTTGTATTTTGAATAGAGACACAAGTTTCAAGCTTTTGATTGGCTAACTCTGTGGATTCTGTAAAAGTCATGGGTATGAAAAATTAAGTGTAGGAAATTAGATTTGTTTGAAAATGTTTATGATAGAAGTCATTAGCTCGAGACTCTCCGTCCAAGCCATCGAGCAAAGAGATTGAGAGCCAATATGAACATAACAAGAATAAAGGACGCTGCCCAAGCGAGTTCATTTTGAACTTCATAAGGCTGAGCAGCAAAATTATAAATTAAAACAGATAACGTTGCAATAGGATCAAAGATCCCATTCGGCCAAAATGGTGAGAAAAGCGCTGTAAATATTAAAGGTGCAGTTTCACCCGATGCTCTCGCGATCGCCAACACCACTCCAGTTGCTATTGGTGTGAAAGCTTTAGGGAGAGTGATTTGAGTCACTGTCACGAAACGAGATGCACCAACTCCAAGGGCAGCACGCCTTAGGTCGTTAGAAACAAGTTTCAAGCCTTCATCTGTTGTCTTGACCACAGTGGGAAGCATCAATACAGAAAGAGCAGTTCCTCCTGCTATCGCGCTAAAGGTATTGCCAAAAATGATTCGAGTAGAAACAATCACTCCGTAAATAAAAACACCAGCAATAATTGATGGGACGCCAGCAAGAACGTTGGTTCCAAAACGAATGAATTGCGAAAATCCTCGGCCGGTAGAATATTCTGCCAAGTAGATTCCACCACCTACACCTATAGGAATCGCGATCATTGCCGCAATTATGGTGACAATGATACTTCCAAGAATTGCATTGGCAATTCCTCCATCTTCAACACCTGGTGGCGGCGGGAGCTTGGTGAAAAGGTCCAAGTTAAATGTTGATATTCCTTTTATTACAAGATAAGCAAGCACCGCAATCAGTGGCAAAACACACACAAGTGAAAACAATCCAGCCAAAATCGATAAAGCCTGACTGCCAATATTTCGTTTTAGCCAACTCTTGTAGTTGAGGTCAGGGGTTCCTGCTGCTGACTTTGCGACTGAGGGATAATTCATGAATCAATACTTTAAACTTAAGCGTTTCACAAGCCATTGAGCAGCAATATTGACAATTAATGTCAATACCATTAAAACAAAAGCTGCATACATTAGTGAGGATAATTGTGATATGTCTGCCTCGCCAAACTGATTAGCAAGCATGGCTGAAATTGTATTTCCTGGAGCCAACAATGACCAACTAAAAACGTTGGAGTTTCCGATAATCATGGTGACAGCCATGGTTTCCCCCATTGCTCGTCCTAGGGCGAGCATCACTCCACCAATAATTCCTGAAATGGCCGCAGGCAGGATGATATTGAGAATTGCGCCCCAGCGTGTTGCGCCAACTCCATAGGCGGCTTGGCGGAGTTCAAGAGGTACTTGGTTTAAAGAATCACGGGAAATTGCAGTAATGATCGGTAAAATCATCACAACCAGAATCAAGATCGCAGGTGCCATTCCTGGACCCAAAGGCTCACTGCTAAAAATAGGAATCCATCCAAAATCCTCATATAAGAGCATAAGAAAAGGTCGGATAAGCGGTTCTAAAATAAAAATTGCCCACAAGCCTAAAACGACTGATGGAATAGATGCCAATAGCTCCACCATTAATCCAATAACGTTTCTAATCTTCTGCGGAATGATGTTTTCGGTGATAAATATTGCAGTGCCCACACCCAAAGGAATGGCAATAACTAGTGCCAGAAGAGAACTGACGAGCGTTCCATAAATCGCCGTGAAGGCACCGTATTCGTCATCAACAGGGTTCCAGTTGGACGTGATTAAAAAATTCAGTCCGTAGCGCCCCATCGAGTCCAAGGATCCCCAAAACACAACCACAAGAATGGAGATGAGAACAAGCGCAACCATGGAGGCCATGACCACGACAAGGTTCTTAAAGCCCCTATCCACCAGCTTTTCTGCTGTTGGTCTGTGCCTAAGCAAATATTGAGCCTTGAATTGGGCCACTCAATCAGCACATATACCGATGAACACTAGCCTTCTCGCAATTTTTTGCTGGTAAGAGAAACAACATCAACACAGGCTCGCCAGAAGAGCTTGGTGATTGGGGTTTGGACCGTTAGCTTGGAGAAACCAAATGCGCGGTTATGGGCCGGATCGTCGGAATCGACCTGGGAACCACGAACTCCGTCGTCGCCGTGCTTGAAGCGGGTCGACCGGTGGTAATTGCTAACGCGGAAGGCACGAGGACAACGCCATCTGTTGTTGGTTACACCAAAGAGGATGAACTGCTGGTTGGTCAGCCCGCCAGGCGCCAACTCGTCCTCAACCCCCGCAACACGTTTTCCAATCTCAAGCGCTTTGTTGGACGCGCCTGGGATGAGCTCGACGACAACACACTTACCGTTCCCTACACCGTGAGTGCGAACACACAGGGAAACGTTCGTGTGGCCTGTCCTCAGACCGAACGGGAATATGCCCCTGAAGAGCTTGTTTCAAGCATCTTGCGCAAGCTTGTTGATGATGCCAGCACCTACCTAGGCGAAACAGTTGATGCAGCCGTTCTCACCGTTCCGGCTTACTTCAACGATGCTCAGCGTCAGGCCACTCGAGACGCGGGACGCCTTGCCGGCTTATCGATTGAACGGATTCTCAATGAGCCCACGGCTGCTGCCCTTGCCTATGGCTTTGATCGCAGTGCTGTTCGTCGTGTTCTCGTTTTCGATCTGGGTGGAGGCACCTTTGATGTTTCGCTCCTTCGGATCGCGAATGGTGTCTTCGATGTGAAGGCCACAAACGGTGACACCCAATTGGGTGGAAATGACTTTGACCAACTCATCGTGGATTGGCTTGCCGATGCCTTTCTCCAGCAACATCAAATTGATCTGCGTAGGGATCGTCAAGCGCTTCAACGTCTCACCGAAGCGGCTGAAAAAGCCAAACAAGAACTCTCAGGCGTGTCCACCACACCCATTTCCCTTCCTTTCATTGCAACCGGTCAGGAAGGACCACTTCATATCGAGACCACCCTTGATCGCAAAACATTTGAAAGCCTCTGCCCTGATTTGCTTGATCGACTGCTGACGCCTGTTCAGGCCGCTCTGCGCGACTCAGGCTGGCTTGCAGAAGATGTTGACGATGTTGTGCTTGTGGGTGGCAGCACAAGGATGCCCATGGTGATGCAGCTCGTGAGGACCTTGATTCCTCATGACCCCTGTCAATCCGTCAATCCTGATGAGGTTGTGGCTGTGGGTGCAGCCGTACAGGCCGGAATCATCACCGGTGAGCTAAGAGATCTGCTGCTCAATGACGTCACACCCCTATCCCTTGGTTTGGAAACCGTTGGCGGCCTCATGAAGGTGTTGATTCCTCGAAATACGCCGATTCCAGTGCGTCAATCCGACGTTTTCAGCACCTCTGGTGCCAATCAATCCTCTGTGGAGATTCACGTTTGGCAAGGTGAGCGTCAAATGGCACAAGACAACAAGTCATTAGGCCGTTTCCGCTTATCAGGGATCCCGCCTGCACCGCGAGGTGTCCCTCAGATTCAGGTTGCTTTTGACATTGATGCCAACGGGATCCTTCAAGTGAGTGCAACAGATCGCACCACGGGGCGAAAGCAATCCGTCACGATTCAGGGGGGCTCGAACCTCAACGAAGACGAATTGCAAGCACTCCTTGCCGAAGCGGAAGCCCGTTCAGATGAAGACCGGCGCCGACGTGCTTCGATTGAGCGGCGCAATTCAGCCCTCACCTTGGTAGCGCAAGCGGAGAGACGCTTGCGTGATGCCGCCCTTGAGCTCGGTCCATACGGCGCCGAACGGCAGCAGAGGGCCGTTGAAATGGCCATGCGTGATGTTCAGGATTTGCTTGAGCAAGATGATCCTCAGCAATTAGAGATGGGCGTGAGCGGCCTTCAAGAAGCTCTCTTCGGTTTAAACCGACGCCTTTCAGCAGAACGAAGCAGCGATGCGGGGCCACTGCAGGGCATTCGCAGCACGCTTGGGACGCTTAAAGATGAACTCTTCGCAGACGATGATTGGGATGATGACCCCTGGTCCACGGGGAGTAGTCGTTCCGACGACCGCATGAGACGTGGACGTCGCGGAATCGATCCCTGGGATGATGACTTCTATCGCTGACCCCGATTATTGGTCCCTGCTGGGTCTCGATCCAGGCAGTGACGGAGATTCGCTGAAGAGTGCCTTTAGGCGTGAGGCAAGGCGCTGGCACCCTGATCTCAACGGGAACGATCGCCAGGCGGAAGAGCGCTTCAAACTCGTCAATGAGGCCTATGCCGTCCTCAGTGATCACGACAGGCGCGTTGCCTGGGAGCGACGTCGCAACGGTCGAAGTTTTAGCCAGGACCCGTTTGCTTCTGGGTTCCCGGATTTCGAGGAGTACCTATCTGTTGTTCTGGGCATCGGTGATCCTCCAGAGCCTGATCGCACCGAATCCACTCACAATGAGGATCAAGATGAACCTGAGCGCAGACCAACCCCATCTCCCCAGCCTCCATCCCCTGTCCGCTCGCAAGACAATCTCGAAACAACGGTTGTCTTGACTCCTGATCAAGCCCTTCGTGGCACTGCGGTGAACCTGGAGCTCGCCGATGGAACGGTGATCGAAGTGGACACGCCCCCATTCGCAGGAGATGGCTGGCGCCTCCGTTTGGAGGGAGTCGCACCAGGTGGACGGGATCATTTTTTGCAGCTGCAGGTGGTAACGGATGAGGGGTTACGCATTGATGGATTGCGTGTGCTGTACCGCTTGGAACTGTTTCCGCCGGATGCGGCCCTGGGATGCGCGGTAGACGTTCCAACGCTGTCCGGATCGGTGACCCTTCAAGTCCCCCCAGGTTCATCGAGTGGTCGCCTGTTGCGACTTCGAGAACGTGGCTTGTCTTGGAACGATCGACAAGGGGATCAGCTTGTGGAGGTGGTCATTGTGATTCCTGCCCATTTGAACGATGACGAACAAGCCTTGTACCAGAGGCTGCAGGAACTGAGCTTGGATCAAGGTCGGATCTAATCCAGGACTTTCGATGAGAGACTGAAAGCGACCTCAATCAGCTCATGCTCGTTCACGTCCTTCTTTACGACGCCGGTCAGGACAGTGAGGGCATTCATTCCCTTGAGCTCTCTGGCCAGACCGTGGTTTTGATGTTTGAAAACTGCGACGATGCCGAACGGTATGCAGGTCTTTTAGAGGCCCAAGATTTCCCAACTCCCACTGTTGAAGCTCTCGAGCAACACGAGGTGGAACTGTTCTGCACGGAGGCTGGATATGAAGCGCGACTCGTCGAAACAGGCTTCGTACCTAAATCGGATGACGAGCGCTTGATGCTCGCTCCTCCGAGTTCCAATCGTGATGTCAGTAATTGGCAAACAGAAGATCAATCGGTGGATAGTGTTCAGCCAACAAGCCCAAGTGATGGTCTGGATGATGTCCGCCGTCGCCTGGAAGGTTTGCTGTGAATCCGTCTGAAAATCGGGGCTACCTCACAACAGAGCAGTCGAACCCACGCAGCGCTGATTTGGATGTGTTGTCCACAATTGATCTGGTGAAGCTGTTCATCGATGAAGATCGCAAACCTCAATTAGCTGTTGAGGGTGCTTCAGAAGCCCTTAGCGCTGCAGTCGATGCTGTGGCATCGCGGTTAAGCAAAGGCGGGCGATTGTTTTACATCGGAGCAGGAACCTCTGGTCGTCTTGGTGTTTTGGATGCCGCTGAATGTCCCCCCACCTTTTGCAGCCCACCAGAACTGGTACAAGGTGTTTTGGCCGGAGGTGCTCCGGCCCTTTTACGCAGTTCAGAGGGACTTGAGGATCTAGACACAGCAGGCGTAGACGACCTCAAAGAACATCAATTCGGCGCTGATGATTGCTTAGTAGGCATTGCCGCTGGTGGCACCACTCCCTATGTACGCGGTGCACTTCAATACGCCGTGGATTTACAAGCCTTGGCGATTGCAATGGCCTGCGTTCCCGCAGAACAGGCGCCCATGCCCTGCCACCTGGACATCCGCTTGCTCACCGGCCCAGAACTGCTCACTGGATCAACGCGTTTGAAGGCGGGAACCGCCACAAAAATGGCACTCAACATTCTTTCCACCGGTGTGATGGTGAAGTTGGGAAAGGTGTATGGAAACCGCATGGTTGATGTCGCTGCTAGCAACAGCAAACTTGTCGACCGCTCACTGAGAATTTTGACCGATCTCGTTGGCTTATCACGCGAGCAGGGGCTTCCCCTCCTCACCGAAGCCAAGGGATCGGTGAAGCGGGCTCTGGTCATGGCTGCTGGATCCATGGATCTTCAAGAATCCGAAACCCTGCTCACCAATTACAACGGCAACCTGCGCAAAGCCCTTGGCTCGATCGGAATCACTCTGAATGCAGCAGCTCATTGAGCTTGAGCGGTTGCTGGCCCCCAATAGGCACTCGTGAATAAATCCAGGCGTTGCCGGGTCGCCGCAGGAACGGCATCTGGAGGGGTCATCAAGGCATCTTTAAGGGCCTGATGAGCAGGAGAAGAAGGACGTTCACGAGCTAATTTCTCCATGAGAGCGAACAGGATTGGACCTGTGGCATTGGCATTGGCTTTGAGGTTGCCAATGATCATTTCAACCGTCACAGCATCGTGCTCGGTATGCCAGCAATCAAAATCAGTCACCATGCTGAGCGAGGCATAGGCGATTTCGGCTTCTCTTGCTAAACGGGCTTCGGTGTGATTTGTCATGCCAATCACATCACAACCCCAGTTGCGATACATCTCGCTTTCAGCTCTCGTTGAGAACGCCGGACCTTCCATGCACAGATAGGTGCCACCACGATGCAGCCGATGTCCCGATGGCATTTCGGTGGATGCTGCAGTTGCAAGCAAATCACTCAATCGCTCGCAAAAGGGATCAGCAAGACTGACGTGAGCAACGCAGCCATCGCCAAAGAAGGATTGAGGCCTCTGCATCGTTCTGTCGATGAACTGGTTGGGAACAACCATGTCGCGAGGGCGCAGATGTTCCTGAAGAGATCCCACGGCTGAAACTGAGATCAACCAGCGGACTCCTAAGGACCTCATGGCCCAGAGATTGGCTCGATAGGGAACTTCGCTTGGCAGCAGGTGATGCGAGCGTCCATGGCGGGCAAGAAACACCACCTCAACTCCATTCAATTGGCCGACTCGCAAACAATCAGAAGGAACACCAAATGGTGTATCCAACGTGACCTCTTCAACGGATTCGAGTCCATCGATCGCATACAAACCACTACCACCAATCACACCAACGCGAGCGTCTTGGAGGGAGGAGTGGAGTGTGGTCATGGTGAAAAGCGGGCGTGCATTGACACTCATCTTGCTCGCTTGCCTAAGATCGTTTTTTGCCTTTGGTGCCTTGACGACAGTCCTGATGAAAACGGATGCCGGCCAGATCAAGCTGGAAATGTTCGATCAAGATGCGCCGAACACCGTCGCCAATTTTGTGAAACTCGCGCGGGAAGGGTTTTACGACGGTCTTGCCTTCCATCGCGTCATTGACGGTTTTATGGCTCAGGGTGGATGCCCCAATAGCCGTGAAGGCGCAAAAGGAATGCCTGGAACAGGCGGTCCTGGCTACATGATCAATTGCGAGATCAACAGCAAAAAGCATGCCCCGGGCATTCTTTCGATGGCCCATGCCGGTAAGAACACGGGCGGAAGCCAATTCTTCATCGTCCATGAAGCTCAGCCGCACCTCGATGGTGTTCACACCGTGTTTGGGCAAACCGGCGACATGGATGTTGTTCTCGCCTTGAAAAATGGCAGTCGCATTGAAAGCGTCACCGTGACCGACTGATCCGTCAGGACCAGTGAATCAAAATCGGCTGGTCAGATTGGTCTGACCAGCCATTTTTTTTGTGATTCAGCAGAGAAGCCAAGTCCCTGTCTTCACGATTAAGTTGCAAGGAAGGATGGAGACGCTGTTCCGCTTTTGCCGTTTTCAAGAGCCCGAGCCTTTTTGTTTCCGTCCAAGAGGCCAAAGATTTGAGAAATAGCTCAATCGCAGTGATGTCGCCTGACACAGTCCAAACAAATTGAGGACGCTCCCAAAGCGCAAGCAGTCTTGGTGTTTGTTCTGGTTGCAAAGTAAGACTTAATTTTGATGCCAGCATCTCAGCCCTATTCAAAAGATCTGGGAGCTTGGCACTGAGAGCTTCGCCACAATCCCAAGCAAGAGTTACAACATCGGCTGCACTATTTTCATTAAATAGATGTCCTAATTTATCTCTTTTTGTGGCTAGATAATTGGCATTATGGTCACCTGGGTTGATGATGAGTGGGATTCGACTCACCACTTCCAGGCCATAACCACCGAGTCCAGCAATTTTGCGAGGGTTGTTGGTCAGGAGCCTTAGGCGATGAATACCAAGATCACCAAGAATCTGTGCTCCAACTCCGTAATTTCTTAAATCAGCTCCAAATCCCAGCTTCTCGTTTGCTTCCACGGTGTCAAGGCCTCCATCTTGAAGGCTGTAAGCCTTCAACTTATTGATCAGACCAATGCCACGACCTTCTTGGCGTAAATAAACAACAACACCTTCACCTTCTTGCTCTATTTGAGACAGCGCAGCCTCAAGTTGTGGCCTGCAGTCACAACGAAGAGAACCAAAGGCATCACCCGTAAGGCACTCTGAATGCATCCGAACCAGTACAGGTTCTTGGAGTTGCCCGGGAATACCTTTCACCAGGGCAACATGCTCACTGTTGTCCAGTTCATTGCGAAATCCGATCGCCTGGAACTGTCCGAACTGACTAGGCATGACAGCCTGAGCATGGCGACGAACAAACCGCTCGTTTTGAAGCCTGTAGCTGATGAGATCTGCAATGCTGATCAGCCGTAAGCCAAATTGTTTGGCGTAGTCCTGCAGTTCTGGCAGACGAGCCATCGACCCATCGGAATTCTGTATTTCGCAAATCACCCCCGATGGGATGAGTCCTGCGAGCTGGGCGAGATCAACGGCAGCTTCTGTATGTCCAGCACGTTTGAGCACACCTCCAGAACGGGCCCTCAGCGGAAACACGTGCCCTGGACGCCGCAGATCGGATGGCTTGGCATCGGCCTGAAGCACAACCTGAATCGTGCGAGATCGGTCCTCCGCTGAAATTCCAGTCGAGACACCATGCTCAGGGCCGGCATCAATACTCACCGTGAATGCCGTTTGATTTTCATCGGTGTTGCGATCAACCATCAAGGGAAGGTCGAGGGCATCAAGACGATCACCTTCGATGGCAAGACAGATCAAGCCTCGAGCCTCTTTGGCCATGAAATTGATCTGTTCTGGCGTCGCAAACTGCGAAGCACAAATCAAATCTCCTTCGTTTTCACGGCGTTCGTCATCGACGACAACAACGCACTCGCCATTACGGATGGCGTTGAGGGCATCGGGGATGGAATCAAAGATCGGATCCATGCCCTCGGCAGCTACGGCTGAATGGCTCAGCGTTCTAGGTATCCAACAGGCTCTCATCATGATCGACGCCAGTACGATCAGCCGATCATTCCGCTCAGTTCATGGCGATCAAACGAGTTGCGGTCATCGGAGCATCCGGATATGGGGGCTTGCAAAGCCTGAGGCTGTTGCAGTCCCATCCCAATTTTGAGATCAGCCTGCTCGGCGGAGAACGCAGTGCTGGCAAACGTTGGAGCGAGCTGTGCCCGTTTTTGCCCCTACCGGATGATCCCCTGGTGGAGAGTCCTGAGCCCACAAGAATTGCTGAGCGGGCTGATGTGGCTTTGCTCAGCCTTCCGAATGGATTGGCGAGTGGCCTCGTTCCTGGGCTTCTGGAACGAGGCGTTCGGGTTATCGATCTGTCTGCTGATTATCGGTACCGCTCGCTCGACCAGTGGTCGAGCGTCTACGCCCAGGAGGCTCTTTCGTGCAAGCGCACGGATGCCGATCTGTGCTTAGAAGCCGTCTACGGATTACCTGAGTGGAATGCTTCTGCCATTGCAACAGCTCGATTGGTTGCTGCACCTGGCTGCTTTCCCACCGCGAGCTTGCTTCCTTTGTTGCCCTTCCTCAAGCAAGGTTTGATCGAACAGGACGGTGTGATCATCGATGCAAAGACGGGTACATCCGGTGGCGGTCGCGCTGCAAAAGAACATCTACTGCTGGCGGAAGCTTCTGAATCAATCAGTCCTTACGGCGTTGTTGGCCATCGCCACACCTCTGAAATTGAGCAGATGGCCAGTGAGGTTGCTGGATGTGGCATCCAGTTGCAGTTCACACCCCATCTCGTTCCCATGGTGCGCGGGCTGCTCTCAACGGTGTACGCCAGATTGCGCGATCCGGGACTGACAGCCGAAGACTGCACCACAGTTCTGGATAGTTTTTATCGCCATCACACCTGCGTCACGGTGTTGCCTGTTGGAACCTACCCAGCAACCAAATGGGCCAAACACACCAATCGGGCCTTTTTATCCGTACAAGTCGACAATCGAACCGGACGTCTTGTTCTGATGAGCGCTGTTGACAACTTGATGAAAGGACAAGCCGCACAAGCCATTCAATGTCTGAACCTGATGGCAGGCCTGCCGGGCGAGACAGCTTTGCCGCTCGCTCCTTTTTATCCTTGATCTCTGTTGGTCGACAGCGCCAAGGCCTGCCGCCACTTCAATCCGGCAAGAGCAATGGCCCAGGGCAAAATGCGATGTTCCTGGGATTGAATACGCGTGGCCAAGGACGCTGGACTGTCGTCCTGAAGCACTGGAACAGCCGCCTGGGCGATAACTGGTCCGGTATCCACATCAGCCTGGACCAGATGTGCAGTGCAACCACTGATCCGCACCGACGCTTGAAGAGCTTGACCAACCGCATCGAGACCTTTGAAGCTGGGCAAAAGTGATGGGTGGATATTGAGCAATCTGTTCGGGAAAGCTTCGATCAGCACTGGAGTCACAATCCTCATCCATCCAGCCATCACAATCAGGTCCACACCCGCCTCAAGAAACGCAGTCACAAGGGCGTGATCAAGACGTTCTCTCGTCTCAAACTGACGATGATCCAATAACTGACAAGGAATGTTGAGACGTTGTGCTCTCTTCTCAGCGCCACAGCCTCGGTTGTTGACCACTAATAGGCGAATGTCGGCATGAAGCTCATTAGCAGAGATCGACTCTTGAATCGCCTCGAAATTGCTTCCGTTGCCAGAGGCCATCACTCCCAATTGCAATGCTGGCTGAAAATGTGGCCATTGCTGGATCGATGGGGAGATCAGCTCGAGACCTGAATCGAGTGCATCATCAGCACAGTGGCTAAGGTTCAAATGCGAGGGCATCATCTGCTCATGTCCCATTTGACCATCCTGCCAACCGTCATTACAGACCTCGAGCTTCTTGAGGAAACTCTGTTGGCGGAGCACTACCTCGTCCAGCGTCCAGGCCTGATCAAAGCGTTTGGCCAGGAGATGTATCCGGCTGAATTGGTAGCCACAGACAGCAGCGGGCTCCAAATGGGCTGGAGGTGGGATGACGATGGATCCTTGGCGTTGATGCTGGATCTTGGGCAAACCAGAGATTCCGCAGGCCACAAAACACATCTCAAAACCATTTTGCGGGCTTATGCCCTGAGGTCAGCCCTCCGCTCTGCAGATGGGGTCACCTTCGATCCTTCCGTCTCAACGACAGACCAGCAGGGAGCTGAGCGGGCCATGAGTTGATGGGTGGCGTCAGGATTTCGATCGATCTCTGTGAGCCTGCACGTCAGCAACTCAAGGTGAAACTCGAGTGGACACCACGAGTGCATCATCAATCCTGGCTGATGCCTAGTTGGACACCTGGGTCCTATACCGTTCGTGACCACGCACAGCATCTTCACAGTCTTCAGCTTCAGCAATCGGGTCGCGCTGTTATTACCAAGCGAGTTGCACCTTCGTGCTGGGTGGCCGAGCTCCTGAACCTCGACCCCGTTTGCTTGACCTACACGCTGGAAGCGCGTCAGCTCACAGTTCGCACTAATCATTTAGATCCAGATTTCGCATCCCTGTGCCTTCCCGCAGTGGTCATGCTGATTGATGGGGAACGCTGGAATCCGCATCATCTGCAGCTGTCATTGCCACCCGGTTGGTTGGGACATCTCCCCCTGCCAAGTGGGGTCGATGGATACGAAGCACAAGACTTTGACCATCTCGTTGATGCACCCATACACGCCGGTCCCTTCCATTCACGCCGGTTCACGGTTTGTGGTCATCACCATGAATTACTAACGATTGGCGAACCACCGATGGGTTGGCCTCTGACGCTTCAAGCAGATATTGAGGCCGTCTGTGCAGCCGCCTGCACGTTGATGGGAACCCCACCACCGGCTGGGGATCGTTATCAATTAGTGATTCAGATACTTGATCAAGGCTATGGCGGTTTAGAGCATGATCATTCTTCAGTGCTTCAATTTTCGTGGGAAGCTCTCACAAAAAAGGATGGCTATCGACAGCTTCTGCAATTGATTGGCCATGAATACTTTCACCAATGGAATGTGCGTAGACTCCGACCTGGCGCCTACGTTCCCTATCGATACGACAAGGCAGAAATCAGCGATGGTCTTTGGTTTGCAGAAGGAATTACCAGTTATTTTGATCTAACGCTGTCGCTATTAGCAGCTAAATCTGACCGTCAGACTTTTCTTGAAGATTTAGGAAAAGATATTTCTCATGTCCTGGTTAATCCTGGATGTAAGATCCAATCCTTAGCAGATAGTTCAAGAGAAGCATGGCTAAGGCTTTACAAGCAAACAGCCGCTAATTCTGTGGCTCAAATTAGCTATTACCGACTTGGAACTGTTGTCTCATTTTGCCTTGATGTACAGCTAAGGCAATCAGGTTCATCTCTCTCCTCCGTTGTTCGAGATCTTTGGCAGCGCTTAGGGCGCCATGGCAAGGGGTATGAGCCAACAGACCTGATTGATGCTGTAGCTGCTCACAACATGTCACTAGCCGAGCGTTTACCAACCTGGCTTGAAACTACGAATTCAGCTCCGATTCACGACAGCCTGAACGCTCTTGGCTTGCAAGCTGTCGCGATTCACTCGAAGCATCCATACGTAGGAATGCAACTTTCCAAACAAAAAGGTCGATTGTTGATCAACAAGGTGAGTCCTGACGGTCCTGCCGAACAAGCAGGCCTTGTCCCAGGGGACGAAGTGATCGGAGCTCATGATTGGCGTCTAAGGGGACTTGAGCATTGGCAAGCACTCATTCAAGGTCCAGAACAGATTCCAGTTCTTTACGCACGTCGCGGTCGGCTTAGCTCGACAATCCTGAAGAAAAGCGATCCAATTGTGGAGCAATGGGAGATCACTTGGGACTCTGGTGCCTCGTCATCACAAAAAGAATTACGTGATCGATGGTTTTCAATCGTGTAACTGAAATCTGGAAGCGACTGCAGACTCAATCATCACGTCGTAGCTCCACTGTCATTCTTTGTAGTGGCACTCTTGTTGTTGGCATGGGTGCGCTGGCCTGGTTGAGCAATGATCAAAGTGTTGCACTAAAAGAAAGTAGTCCATCTCTCCTCGATCTTCTCGATCAAGTTGGTAGCGAGGCGAATCGAGAGCGTAAAAAAGTTGAGCAAACCAAACCACCGCTACCCCCTAGGGCGATCTCCTGGTCGTCGCCCCTGGCTAAACAATGTTCAGGTTTTGACTCCAAGGTGAAAAAAAGGCTTAAAGCACAACAAGGCACCCTGAAGCAAAGACGTGTTTCTGTAGCAACAGATCCTTCTAATTTCGGAAAACGCTTCAGAATGAATCCATGGGGAGAGTCTCTTAATCCAGATCCACGCGTCGTTGTCCTTCATGAAACGGTGTACTCGCTTGATTCGGCAGTGAATACCTTTATGACTCCTCATCCTAGAGATCCAGACCAAGTGAGCTATCACACAGTGATTGGGCTTGATGGAAAAATCGTTGATCTTGTTGATCCACTCAAACGTGCCTATGGTGCTGGCTATTCAGCTTTTCTGGGTGAATGGGCTGTAACCAATGCAAAAATAAGGGGCTCCGTTAATAACTTTGCACTTCACTTAAGCCTTGAAACGCCTTTTGATGGCGAAAATAGCAGATCTAGCCATAGCGGATACTCATCAGCTCAATATGACTCACTGGCACTTGTATTGAAAGACTGGATCGATCGTTTTGGATTTACTCCAGCAGCCATTACGACCCACCGTCATGTAGATCTTGGTGGAGAACGTGGTGATCCAAGAAGTTTTGATTGGGATGAACTTCAAATCCGACTTGGTGCTTTAGAAGCGCTTTGTCCTTCTTGAGTCAGGAAATATTGATCAATAGCCGGTGATCAAATAATATCTATTTAAATCACTAGATTACAATCAGCTATCAAACCAAAGGCTGTGTGATTGGACGACGCTCAGAATAGATTAGGCCGTGCAACTCAGTATCTTGCATGTATCGCAACACACGTCTTGGATAATCAAGCTTGCCATTATGGAGGTACGCCAAGGTTGCAATTGCTTTGGCATCAACATACGAACGACTCGCAATTAAAACTTGATCAGGAGAGAGGCCTAATTCTTTTTTGAGGCGAGCTATCTTTGCTGCAAGTAATTCAACATTCGCTTCGGAATTCATCAAAAGATTTCTCGCTTCAGCGATTTCAATTTTTGATGGTTGCAAGGGAAGTCGACCTTGATGAATTAACTCACTAATTCCAAGCTGAGCAGGGCCGTGCGTTGACACAAGTCCGGAATGCACAACAAAGGGCAGATCTTCTCCCGGCTTGGAATGCTGTATTTCATCAAACAAGATTGCTGTTACTAGCATCGGATTGACCCGATAACGTCGCGATTCCCGCTTAATAACGGGCTTCAGGTCTTGAAGTCGATTGACCGTTTGAGTGCGCAGAGGCTGGAATTGGTCCATGCCCCGAGTGAACAACTGAGCGAGTCGCGTCTGTGGTCCATGGACTCCAAAACGACGCTGCAGCAGCAAAAGCTCTTCTGGGCTGAAGACACTCGGATCACCCTGCAGAGGCTGCGTCTGGATCTCAGCATCGACTAAGGGAAGTTGTGCGGGGTTGCGAAGGTGAGCAACGGACAAACAGATGAAGCCCAAAACTCCCGCTATGGCAACAACCTGACGTCCAACAAAGCTCACTAAACACTGTCCACGTTTCCGCCGAGAGAATAACCGCGTTATTCCAATTCATGGGCATCTCGGAAAATCAAGGATAGGTTCGGTGGTGAAGGTTCTCCGCAAGAGATGAGCTTCCCGGATTTCAGCTCCATCGATAGCCAGACCCAGTGGCAACGCTTTTGCGATTTGCTTTGGTATCACGACGATCTCGGCCTCTGGCTTGATGTCAGTCGGATGCATCTCAACAGTTCTGATCTCGAGGCGCTCACTCCCCGTCTGGAACAAGCGTTTAAGGCGATGGAGGCCTTGGAAGGAGGTGCGATCGCCAACGCCGATGAGCAACGTCAAGTTGGCCACTATTGGTTGCGTCAGCCGCAACTAGCGCCGGATCAACAGGTTGGGGTGAGCATCTCTGCTGAAATTGATGCCATCGATCAATTTGGCAAATCGATTCTTGCTGGATCCATTCAGGCTCCGAACGGACAGTCCTTTACCGATGTCCTTTGGATCGGAATCGGAGGGAGTGCTCTTGGTCCTCTGCTCATGGTTCGAGCTCTTCAGGACCATGAAGTAGGCCTGCCGTTCCACTTTTTTGACAACGTGGACCCCAATGGCATGAGCCGGGTTCTTCAAAGCCTGGGTGAACGTCTCCGTACAACGCTGGTGATCACAGTGAGCAAGTCGGGGGGAACACCGGAGCCTCATCTCGGCATGGAACAAGCCAGACACCGCCTCGAAGCTGCAGGAGGCATTTGGCCAGGGCAAGCAGTCGTGGTCACCATGGCGGGCAGCAAGCTCGATCAGCAAGCTGAAAAAGAAAACTGGCTTCAGCGCTTCGACATGTTCGACTGGATTGGAGGTCGAACAAGCATCACGAGTGCTGTTGGTTTATTACCTGGCGCTTTGATCGGTTGCGATATCCGTGGCTTCTTGGCAGGTGCCGCTCAAATGGATGAAGCCACGCGCTGTCCAGATGTGCGCCGCAATCCATCAGCACTCATGGCAGCGGCCTGGTATGCCGCCGGCGAGGGCAAAGGCAAACGCGACATGGTCGTGCTCCCTTACCGAGATCGTCTTGAGGTTTTCAGTCGTTACCTCCAACAGCTGGTGATGGAATCGCTCGGTAAACACCTTGATCGCGATGGCCAGGAAGTGCATCAGGGCATTGCTGTGTATGGAAATAAGGGATCAACCGACCAACACGCCTACGTTCAGCAGTTGCGTGACGGTATCGATAATTTTTTCGTGACCTTCATCGAAGTCCTGCGTGATGTTGATGACATCCCTGCAATCGAGGGTGAACGCCCTGGAGATTTCCTCGATGGGTTCCTGCAAGGAACGCGCTCAGCACTCACGGAAGGAGGGCGGCAAAGCCTGAGTATCAGCATGCGGAGCTTTGATGCCCGCCGTCTCGGAGCACTGATCGCCTTGTTTGAGCGGACCGTTGGTTTGTATGGGGAATTGGTCAATGTGAATGCCTATCACCAGCCAGGTGTCGAAGCAGGCAAAAAAGCCGCTGCCGCCATTCTCAATTTGCAAAAGCAAGTAGAAGATGTCCTCTCTGACGGAGTGTCCAGGTCTGCATTGGACATCCAGAAGGCCGTTGGATCAGGCACCGAAGAAGCCATTTTTTGGATCCTGCGTCATCTCACAGGTAACGATCGTGGATACGTGGCACAGGGAAGCTGGGACAGTCCAGCCTCACTGCGCTTCAGCAAAGGTTGATCCGTTAGGAGCTCGGCACCAGGTTGACGAGCTTTCCTGGAACCACAATCACGCGTCTAGGGGGCTTGCCTTCCAGCCAGCGTTGGGCCACGTCGCTGGCAAGAGCCAGACGCTCTAGCTCTTCTTTGCTGCAATCCACGGCTACGGACATCGATCCCCGCACCTTTCCTTTGACTTGAATCACCACTTCAATGGACTCCAAGACAAGAGCAGCAGGGTCATGGTCTGGCCATGGCTGAAGGTGAACACTGTCTTCACCGCCTAGTTGTTGCCAAAACTCCTCGGCCAAGTGAGGCGCAAAGGGCGCCAGTAAACGTACGAGAGCAGACATCGCTTCTTGCCGCACACCAGCAGAGGCTTGAGCTAAGCCAGAAGAGAGGGCATTGCTCAGCTTCATCAGCTCAGAAATCGCCGTATTGAACTGAAAGTCATCACTGAGATCCTCGCTAACAGCCTTGATGGCCTGGTGCACGGCCCGACGCATGTCACTGTCTGATTCGCCTGTGGCAGGGGAGACTGCGACATGCTTGACCTGCGCATCCACTAGACGCCAAAGACGCTGCAAGAAACGGAATTGACCCTCCACATCCGCGTCGTCCCATTCCAAATCCTTTTCTGGAGGCGCTTTGAAGAGAATGAACATCCGAGCGGTATCGGCGCCGTAGCGATCGATCACAGCAGCAGGATCCACCCCGTTGTGCTTCGACTTAGACATTTTCTCGAACGAAACCTCCAAAGGTCCACCGTCATCCGGATCGAGGGGGTTGGATTCATCCTTCACCGCTTTCGGGGAGACATAACGCCCTGTTCTCGGATTGCGGTAGGTGGTGCCCTGCACCATGCCTTGCGTTAGCAAGCGTTCAAAAGGTTCCTTTGCCTCTAGTAAATCACGATCTTTCAATGCCTTTGTAAAAAAGCGCGCATACAATAAGTGAAGAATTGCATGCTCAATTCCCCCCACATACTGCTTAACCGGCAACCATCGATTAACCGAGGTTGCATCAAATGGAAGCTCTCGATTATGAGGGTCTGCAAAACGCAGGAAATACCATGATGAACACATAAAAGTGTCCATCGTGTCGGTCTCGCGGCGAGCAGGTTTTCCACACTTGGGACAGCTCACACTGACCCAATCCTCAGCACGTGCGAGGGGAGATCCTCCCGAACCTTTGAGATCAACTCCAGTTGGCAATTCCACAGGAAGCTGATCACGGGGAACTGGAACAGCACCACAATCATCACAATGAATAATTGGGATCGGACATCCCCAATATCTCTGACGGGAAATCAACCAATCGCGAAGCCTGTATTGGCGTTTAGCCCGCGCCCAACCGTTCTCGGCCCCATGATTTGTTATCGCAGTTTTAGCCTCTTCATTCGTTAATCCACTAAAACCAGCGCTGTGAATCAAGCTGCCTGGTCCCGTCCATGCTTCGCCGTCATTGAGATGCTCATTGGTTCCTGCAACTTCAATGACCCGTTGAACAGGTAATTCATGTTGCCGAGCAAATGTAAAATCTCGAACATCATGGGCCGGTACCCCCATGACAGCTCCAGTGCCGTAATCAGCCAGCACGTAATCGGCAATCCAAATGGGAATCGATTCACCATTGGCTGGATTAATGGCTATCGCACCGGTGGGAACTCCACGTTTTGGTTGATCTTCAGAGGTACGCTCCTCTTGACTCAATTCAGCCATAAGCTCCCTGAACGCAGTCACCGAGATCCGTTCATCGCTTGTGGTGAGTTGATCGACGAGAGCGTGATCAGGAGCCAATACGAGATAGCTCACTCCAAACAACGTGTCAGGACGCGTTGTAAAAACAGTGATTGAAGTGCCTGGATGGGCTTCAACTTGGAAATCGATCTCCGCACCAATGGAACGGCCAATCCAATTGGCCTGCATGGTGCGGACGCGTTCAGGCCAACCCTGAAGTTGATCAAGATCATCAAGCAGGGCGTCGGCGTAATCAGTGATGCGTAAAAACCATTGGCGCAAGTCCCGCTTTTCCACCAACGCTCCAGAGCGCCAGGAGCGTCCCTCTGCATCCACTTGCTCATTGGCAAGCACCGTTTGATCAACGGGATCCCAGTTGACAGTGGCGTCCTTTTGGTAAGCAAGCCCGCCGGCATGAAGTTCCAGGAACAGCCATTGAGTCCAGCGGTAGTAATCGCTGTGACAGGTTGCTAGCTCACGATCCCAGTCGATTGACAATCCCAGGCGACTCAACTGTCCACGCATCTGAGCGATGTTGCTGTCTGTCCAAACGCCGGGTTCGATCTTTCGTTCAATCGCAGCATTTTCAGCTGGTAAGCCAAAAGCATCCCAACCCATGGGATGAAGCACCGCATCTCCTCGCATGCGTTGCACCCGAGCAATCACATCCGTAATGACGTAATTGCGAACATGTCCCATGTGAAGCGTTCCCGAGGGATACGGAAACATCGACAAGGCATAGAAAGGTCGCTGGCCTGGCTTCGGGTCCTGCGTTTCATAGAGCCGCTGGTCGTTCCAAAGCACTTGCCATCGCTCTTCAAGCGCAAAGGGTTGATACCGATCAGGGGCCGAAGAGGCTGGGCTGGCGGATGGGGACGAGGAAGCCGTCACGTCAGGGGAACATTTGGAAAGATCGTGACACAAATGCTGGTTTTCAAAGGCCACGGGGCAACGGCCGGACTAGGAGCATGGCGGCACGATTGATCAAAACCGGGTCGTCTGAATCCGACGGTTGAAGCGCCAAGCAAAGTTGGTCTTGCCAGATCAGTACTCCAATCAGCCGACGTCCATCGGCTAATTCCAGACTGAGAATTTTCCGTTCACGAATCCATGTCTGCAACAGGCGAATGCTGGGCAAGCTCGGATCAAAGGAACTTGGCTCCATAGGATCAGAGAGGGATCGGACATTTCATGCTGCAGTTCAGCAAGTATCAAGGTTTAGGCAATGACTTCGTGCTGTTGGAAGGCCGCGGTGGGCAACTTCCTCTAGAGATCACGGAGCCAGATCCCAATTGGGTGCGCCAGCTGTGTGATCGCCGTTTTGGGATCGGAGGCGATGGCTTGATTTTGGCGTTGCCTCCACAGCATGGCGAAGAACTACGGATGCGCATTTTTAATGCGGATGGAAGCGAGGCCGAAATGTGCGGCAACGGCATTCGCTGCTTAGCCCGTTTTCTTGCAGATAACGATGGAGATCAGCCAGGTCGGACTTGGAGAACCGAAACCATGGCGGGCGTGATCGTGCCTGAACTATGTGAAGACGGACAGATCAGGGTCGATATGGGTCAGCCATTCCTTGAACCCGATCAAGTTCCAACCACACTCTCAAAAGGACGGTCTGGACTGCCTCAAGGAGAGATCGAACTCCAGGGCAGCACCCTTCAGCTCGCCGCTGTGGGGATGGGCAATCCCCATGTGGTCGTTCCGGTGCAAGACCTCAAAGCCATTCCCTTTGACACATGGGGATCTGCGCTTGAGATCGATCCTTTGTTTCCAGCCAAAACGAATGTTCACTTCCTGCAGGTAATCAATCAGCACACCCTTGAGATCCGCGTTTGGGAGCGCGGAGCAGGTCCAACCCTTGCGTGCGGCACGGGTGCCTGCGCCACGCTGGTTGCGGCAAGGCTGCTCGGGTTATCGGAATCGGAGGCCACTGTGAACCTTCCAGGCGGGCCACTCGAGATCAACTGGCCTGATCCCGAAGGGTCCGTTTTTATGACCGGACCCGCCGTAGCAGTTTTTGATGGCGTTCTTAATCCTGAATTACTTCCACAGCCAAGACAAGAACAGCCAACTGCAGTTGCTGGACAATCAACGTCATCTACCGCTGATTCCTCCTCACCATCAACGCAGGTTGAGAACAGCTTGGACTGCGCGAATGATTGCAAAGACACCTGCCAGCAACCAGACCATTGCCTACGCGATGAAGCCCAAGCTCGCGTCCAAGAATTTTTGTCGTCAACCTCTCTAGACGCCATGATCAACCTCGCTGGCGACTCCCTCGAAGAGCGAACCTTGTCCCGCTTTGATCGTGATGACAGGCCCTGAAGACCCCTACTTTTATCTAGATGCGTGTGCCACAGCTCCCCTAAGAGAGAGCGTGATCTCTTGCATGGTCAGGGCGCAGCAGGACGGTTGGGGCAATCCTTCAAGCCTTCATCGGATCGGCTGTGATGCTGCTGAGTCACTGGAACGGGCGCGCCTTTCCATCAGCGCCAGCCTGGGAGCAGAGCGGTCAGACATTTTGTTCAGCTCAGGTGCCACCGAGTCGGCCCATCTCGCCCTGCTTGGACTCGCCAAAACCCAATCACCAGGACGATTGGTGATCTCTGCTGTAGAACATCCCGCTGTTGCGGCGGCGGCTCATCAATTGGTTGCCTGCGGATGGACCGTTGAGCGATGGCCGGTGGATGCCTACGGACAGATCCAAATGCAACATCTGGATCGATTGCTGCAACCTCCAACCAAAATCGTGTCCTTGATCTGGGGGCAGAGTGAAGTGGGAACGCTTCAACCGATTCAGGCTGTGGGTGAGGCCTGTCGGTCGAAGCACATTCCATTTCATACCGATGCCACCCAAGTTCTGAGCCAGGGGTGCCCGAATTGGAGTGAGCTTCAAGTTGATCTGTTAACGGCCTCAGCACACAAGTGCGGTGGTCCAAGAGGCATCGGCCTGTTGCTCATCAGACAGGAGATTGCTGAACGCATCCAGCCCTTATTTGCCGGAGGCCAACAAGAAAATGGGCTTCGCGCCGGAACCGAATGCCCCGTCTTAGCTCAAGGGATGGCAGCAGCATTCCGTGAGATCGCTTCTTGTCAGGCGCATCAAGTCGAAGCATCAGGATCTGGGATCGCTCGGTTGCGCGATGCCTTGCTTGCTCTGCTTTGCCAGAACGATGCAATCCGTCTCAGTGGCCATCCCAGAGAGCGTCTGCCGCACCATCTGTCAGTGCTCATCTCCGATCGCCATGGACAGCCCATGTCGGGTCGCGCCTTGGTCCGAGCCCTGGATCGTGAAGGAATCGCAGCGAGTAGTGGCAGTGCCTGTTCCTCCGGTCGCGATAGTGATAGTCCCGTCCTTGCAGCGATGGGGGTGGATCCTGCCTGGCAACGCTCCGGGCTTCGGCTCAGTCTTGGCAACTGGATTGACCCTGCAACATTGCCTAACATCAACGATCGTATTCAGATCGCCATCGACCGTTTGGAACACAATTGAGTCGGGCTTTTAGTACCGTCCGCGCACCCCACCCAATCAAGTTGAGTTTGTCCGTCACCCTTCCTGCCGACCTTGTACAGGCCGAGGCGATGACCCTCGCCTCCCTCAAGCAAGCTCTGAGCGATCGTCAGCAAAGACGCTGGACAGTGACCTGGCGCTTCGAAGGACTCAGGCTCCTAAAACCCGCTTTGCGCCTCGCTAAGGCAATGGAGGATGCAGGACATGACGTTCTTTTGGGCTGGCCGGATGCAGGTTCAGCGGCTCTGGCGCAGCGAGAAAGCCCTGAAATGGCAGCCAACTGTTTTGCCCTAAAGGATCTGATGCTTTCCAGCGATCCCGAGATCACAGGACGATTGCTCTTGGCTATGGGACCTCAACCCAGCGATTACGAGATGGTCGAGCAGATCTGCAATATCTGGCAGGGAGCGGTGGTTCTTCTCAATGGAAAGCTTGAGGACGCAGGTGTCGGTATTGGCAGTGTCGCCAGGGGCAGACGCAAAGGGTTTCTCTCGATCTGGCGGTCTGCCTTTCACTTAGAGCCGCTAGCTGAAGGGGCACTCCTGCAAAATGAACAGGAGATGTGGCATCTGTTTAAAGCCGATCCTGATGGCTATCGGTTCCTGGGAACCATGCCCTCAAAACCAGACGCCGAAGTGATTGCAATGGCACTCAGCGGTGATGGCGACAGTCTTGGACGCCAATTAGGGGCCGTCGACCGCTTCATCGAAGATCTACGTGGTTGATGTTCCCAACTAACGCTTTTACTGTGGCCAGGTAATCGGAATGGGTATGGCTTTAAGAGACCGATTACGCGGGTTGTCAGTTCTGGATGCCACTGCTGGCCTGATTGCTCTAGTGGCCGTTGGTGGTGTGCTTTGGAGTCCAAAACTCTCCAATGCGTTAGCCAAAGCAAACGGATCGGTGAAATCCGTGCAGGTCATGGTCGACGTCCGTCGTGTGAGTGCGGCAGACCCGGAAGCTTTGATCCAGGACGCTCTTGCCTCTGGACGGACGAGCATCATCATTCGAAATCAGCCCGCTGGAAGCGTCAAGTTGATTCGCGTCGACGACATCAACCAAGTGCTGGTAGAAGTTCAACCCGATGGATCCGTCGTAACAGCCACTGATCCAAACCCGACGAATGTGGGCACATTGAATGCTCGCTTTGTGCTGGAAGGTGATGCAACAGTTTCAAAATCAGGCGTGGTTCTGGCCGGTACCAAGTTGAAAGTCGGCACACCCGTGGAACTTGAAGGTGCGCTCTACCGCCTGAATGGAACGGTTAGCGGTGTCAAGGTGCAATGAAAGCAGCCCTCCTTTCCCTAACGCTGGCGGCAACCACTTCTACGTCGATGCCTAGTCGGGCCGAGCCTCCCTTACTCACCCCTCCACCACCGCCCTCCGACCAGCCCCTTCCTGATCTTCAACAACGGGGTCGCTCATGTGGAGCTTTACAGCAAGCGTTGAATCGCCTGATTGCTCCCGTTGCCTGGGCTTGGAGCGTGTCTGTGGTCAACAGCAATGGTGATCTGCTGGGTGACGTGAATGGCGCGATGGCACGCATTCCAGCCTCCAACCAAAAACTCATCAGTACAGCCTTCGCTCTCGACCAATTAGGTCCAGATTTCCGCTTGCGGACACAGTTAGTCCAACGTGCTGATGGAACCCTTGAGCTCAAGGGTCAAGGTGATCCTGATCTTGGAATTGCCGGTTTACAGCGTTTTGCCATGGCTGCTATGGGCCAGGGAGGAGCGCTGGGAACCTCAGCCGATCCAGTGAACTTGATGGTGCGAGAGGAACCTCGTCAAAATTGGTGGCCGCACGATTGGCACCCCGCAGATCGCGCCTATGCCTATGGAGCCCCGATTACTCGTCTTGCCTTAACCAGTAACGCCTTAGGAGGTGCCGTAAGCGACCCCTATCAACGGTTCGAGACGTTGTTCAAGAAAGAAGTGAAACGGCGTGGCGGAGCCATCAAAGTTCAACAAGCGCGACCCATCAACAACACCCAACGGGCAGAACAAAGCGGCAATCAGATCGTTCTGCATGAGGAGACCTCTGCTCCGATGCATGCTCTACTAAGCCTTGCCAACACTGAAAGTCATAACTTCACGGCAGAAGTCTTGCTGAGACAAGCAGCTGACCAATGGGATGTCAGAGCGGCATCGGCGGCCGCACACCATTGGATGCATCAACAAGGAATCCCAGTGGGGGGGCTCAGGGTTGCAGACGGCAGTGGTCTCTCGCGCAACAACCGTGTGTCGAGTCAGACCATCGCGGCGTTGTTGATGCGGATGGATCAACATCCTTTAGCCGCCTATTACCAAGCTTCGATGGCGATTGCTGGACAGCGAGGAACGCTGCGCAATTACTTCATCGGCTCACCAATCCAAGGCAAGTTTTGGGGGAAAACAGGAACCATCAGAGGGGTGCGCTCGATTTCTGGGATCCTCCAAACGAGCGACGGCCCGCGGTATGTGAGCATGATCTCGAATGGTGCCAACCGACCGAACGCAACGATCGGCCAGATTTTGAGGACCGTTTATAACCTCAGCCCGTGCCCTTCATCGATCTGAGACGGGAGGCGGCACGACGTGCCTTGTTCATCGTGACTGCTTTCCCCTGACGGTTTTTCGTGCCAGGAGTCTCTGTCTCGGGAGAGGAACTGTCGGGGCGGATCATTTGAATTGTGACGAGCTCCTGGCGACCAGCCAAAACAACCTGGGACATCTCCTTGAGTCTTTGCTCAAGTTCTCCCAGTGTTTGCTCGGCATAGCGGTTGGCACCGTCCTGAACAGAAGCAGCGTCGTGACGTGTGCGCTGAATCAAGGATTCACACTGCTGTTGGGTTTGCTGGCGAAACTGGAGTGCATCGTGATGAATACGCTCAGCTTCCAATTGAGCTTCTTTATGGAGTTTGACCCCTTCACTACGAATCTGCTCGAGCTCCTGAGCTGACTGCTGCCGGCTGCGCTCATGGTGCTCGGCCAACTGGCGCTTCAGTTCGAGAGCTTCCTGATCAAGCTGTTGCCGGCGTTGCAAAGCCTCTTGCTCTAACTGTTGGCGACGCGCAGCAAATTGCTGCTCCAGCTGCACCTGCTTGGACTGCATGTCGTGCTCCATTTGAGCGGCCTGCTGGCGAGAGCTCTGCAGCAGCTGTTCGCACTGCTGGCGAACTTGATCTCTCATCTCATTGACTTGTCGCTCCGCTTCCTGCCGAACCGAAGCAGCACTCACAAGCTGTTCGCGCTGAATCTGAGCTTTTTGAACAATTTCGTCGGCCTGACTGCGCGCCGAGTTGATGAACTCATCCTTTTTTTGCAGCAACTGATCAGCTTGAGTGACCTGCCCAGGCAGCGATGCTCTAACGCCATCCATGATCTCGACGGCATCCTGCTCATTCACCAGCCTTCCCCCACTGAAGGGAATGCGGCTACCTTCTAGAACAATTTCCTCGAGCTGGTCGAGCTGGTCGAGCACGGAGAACTGGATCTCGCTCATCGCAACTGACTTATAAAGCTGAATTAAAGAACCTCTTGAGGTCCTCCGCCACCACCGACGGAACCATGTGTTCAACACGACCACCAAAACGGGCTACTTCTTTCACAACAGAACTGCTCAGAAAGCTGTAGTGGGCTGCTGTGCTTAGGAAAATCGTTTCAAATTCAGAATCCAAAGATCGATTCGTATGCGCGATCTGGAGCTCGTATTCGAAATCACTCATCGCTCGTAAACCGCGCAAAATCAACTGGGCATGGTGTTCGCGAGCACAATTCACCGTTAGGCCGTTAAAGCTGGTCACCGTGACCCCTTGCAGATGGGAGGTGGCCTGAGTGATTTGTTCCAGCCGCTGATCAAGGCTGAATGTGGGGGACTTTCCTGGGTTCTGGAGAACAGCAATCACCACTTCTCCGAACAGAGAACAACCACGCTCGATTAAATCGAGGTGTCCAAGGGTGAGAGGATCGAAACTGCCCGGGTAAAGAGCGCGCATCAGCTGTGCAGGACTGATTGGATCCTATGCAGCGCAGGTTCCCTAGATTCATTTCATGCAGCGTCCTTTGCTCGAGCAACCGGAGCGCCTGGAACAGCGCCTGAAAGAGATCCCCCCTGAGCCGGGCTGTTATCTCATGCGTGATGCCGACGATCGGTTGCTCTATGTCGGAAAATCAAAAACCTTGCGCAGCAGGGTTCGAAGTTACTTTCGCAGCAGCCAAGACCTGAGCCCACGCATCCGCTTGATGGTGCGACAGATCTGTGAAATTGAATTCATCGTGACCGACAGCGAGGCGGAAGCGCTCGCTCTGGAATCCAATCTCATTAAAAACCAGCAACCACATTTCAATGTGCTGTTGAAAGACGACAAAAAATATCCCTATCTCTGCATTACATGGAGCGAACCCTACCCCCGCATTTTTATTACTCGACGGCGAAGATTTCGAAGCCCTCTTGATCGATTTTATGGACCCTATGTGGATGTGGGCTTACTGAGAAGAACTCTTTTTCTTGTGAAACGAGTGTTTCCACTACGCCAACGACCACGTCCACTCCATCCAAATCGTACCTGCCTTAATTATTCGATTGGTCGTTGTCCAGGTGTTTGTCAGGAGAAGGTGAGTTCTGAGGATTATCACCAAACTTTACGCAAAGTCGCGATGGTGTTTCAGGGGCGCAGTGATGAACTCAGGCAACTCCTCAACCAGCAGATGGAGCGCTACGCCGAGAGGCTTGATTTTGAATCTGCTGCTCGACTACGCGATCAGCTTCAGGGCATTGATCAGTTAACGGCTGATCAAAAAATGAGTTTGCCAGATGCAACTGTGAACAGGGATGTTCTAGCTGTTGCCCAAGATGATCATTTTGCAGCGATTCAGTTGTTCCAGATGCGTGCTGGAAAACTTGTTGGGAGGCTTGGTTTTGCAGCAGACGCAAAAGACCTGCAGGCGGGATTAATTCTTCAACGGGTCATCGAAGAGCACTACAGCCAGGTTGATGCTGTTGAGATTCCTCCAGAAGTTTTAGTGCAGCATCCGCTTCCTCAACAGCCCTTGATTGCCGAATGGCTAAGCGAGCAAAGAGAGCGCAAAGTTCAGGTCTTGCATCCCAAACGGCGCCAAAAAGCAGATCTGATTGAGTTGGTGATGCGTAACGCTGAATTTGAACTAGGTCGAGCTCGCCAAAGCCAGGAGCAACAGGCCTTAGCGAATGAAGATCTCGCTCAACTTCTTGAATTGGCCACACCACCAAGACGAATCGAGGGCTATGACATCAGTCATATTCAGGGCAGCGATGCTGTTGCCTCGCAGGTGGTCTTTATTGATGGACTTCCTGCCAAGCAGCATTACCGCCGATACAAAATCCAAAGCAGCAGCATTCAGGCCGGTCACAGCGATGACTTTATGGCCATGGCAGAAATCATGCGTCGGCGATTTCGCAAATGGGCTCGCATCAAAGCGGAGGGTGCTGATCTGGTTCAGATCAGGCGTCAATCCAGCAGCAGCCTGAACATGGACGGACTGCATGATTGGCCCGATGTCGTGATGATCGACGGCGGCAAAGGTCAGCTGTCAGCCGTGATGGAAGCCTTACGCGAGTTGGATCTAGATGAGGATCTTGTGGTGTGTTCCTTGGCCAAACAACGCGAAGAGATCTTCCTGCCAGAAGCCAAGCAACCCCTTGAAAGTGAACCCGATCAACTCGGAGTGGCCTTGCTGCGGCGTTTGCGCGACGAGGCGCATCGCTTTGCAGTGACCTTCCATCGACAGCAACGGGGCCAGCGGATGAAGCGCTCACGGCTATCTGACATCCCAGGGCTAGGCCCAAAACGCGTGCGAGATCTTCTGGCCCACTTTCAATCCATTGATGCCATTCAGCTCGCCAGCGTGGATCAGCTCCATCAAGCCCCCGGTGTGGGACTCTCGCTGGCCAAGCAGATCCGCGCCTATTTTCATCCTCAGGAAGCGGATGAGGACAACGTGGTGATGGCAGGCGAGGACATGGCATGAAACGGAGCTTTCAAGCCGCAAACTTGATCTTCTCTGTTTTGATCGGCGTCGCCATCACACTGATCGGCCCTGATCGAGCCGTTGCCGCACCTGGCCTCTGCACAGGTGTGGTGTGCGCCGATGAAATCACCCGCAGCGCCAAAAATCACTGGCAACTCCGCATGCGATTAGAAGATCAACAAGGTCATCGGGAACGTGTGGTGATGGACTGTCGCAACCAACAGCTCAGCCCAAGAGGCGGATTGGTGGATCGCATCCCAGCCACAGCTCTTGGGCGGCGTGCCTGTCGACTCGCAGGAGAAGCCGGTTAAGTCGCGATGGAAGTCACCCTTGTTTTTCCCCATCAGCTGTTTGAACACCATCCCGGAATTCGTGCCAATAGAAGCATTGCCCTGATTGCTGATGGCTTGATTCTTGGTGGGGATCCTCAATGGCCACTCACCATCCATCCACGCAAGCAGCAGTTGCATCAACAATCGATGCTTGCCTATAAAAAGCGCCTTGAATCCAAAGGCCATAGCGTTTTCACGCTGACGCCAAACGAACAGCAACAAACGTCAGATCTCCTGAACCAACTAATCGACTCTGGCTATCAAACGTTTTACCTTGCTGATCCAGTCGACGATCTTTTAACCAAGAGAGTCAGAAAGACCCTGCAACAGCGAAGTTGCGTCCTAGAGATTGTGCCCACTCCGATGTTGCTCACACCAGCTGATGTGATGGATGACTATTTCAATGGCCGACGCAAGCCAATGATGGTCCATTTCTATCAAATGCAGCGCAAACGCCTGGGAGTATTGATCGATGATCAGGGGTCTCCTGTAGGAGGGCGTTGGAGTTTTGATGCCGATAATCGTAAAAAACTTCCCAAGGGAATCACTGTTCCCGAAGAACCATCTATTGACTTGCCCATTGATCACTTATCGGCACAACAATGGTTGGACACTTTTCTTGAACACAGACTGGCTGGTTTTGGCACCTATGAGGATGCGATCAGCTCCCAGCACCGTGTCATGTGGCATAGCGTCCTTACGCCGATGCTTAATCTTGGACTCCTCACTCCCGACCAGGTTTTAAACCGAACGCTCGCTGCAGCAGACGCTAGTGAGATCCCCCTGAATTCTTTAGAAGGTTTTCTGAGACAAATTATTGGCTGGCGTGAATTCATGGCCGCCATGTATTTGCGACACGGAGTAACGATGCGCAACAGCAATTTTTGGAATTTTGAGGATCGTCCCATCCCAGATGCTTTTTATCAAGGAACGACAGGAATTCCGCCGATTGATGATGCCATTAAACGCGCCCTTAATACTGGTTATTGTCATCATATTGAGCGTTTAATGTTGCTTGGAAATATGATGCTTCTTTGCGGCTTCCACCCCACCCGCATCTACACCTGGTTCATGGAACTTTTTGTGGATGCTTACGATTGGGTGATGGTCCCGAATGTTTATGGGATGAGTCAGTTTGCTGACGGTGGAATCTTTACAACTAAGCCTTATTTATCAGGTTCCAATTACGTGCGCAAAATGTCGGACTACAAACCCGGAGAGTGGTGTGGAATATGGGATGGTTTGTTCTGGAGTTTTATTCACCGTCATGGAGACTTTTTTCGGTCTCAACCAAGATTGGCGATGATGACGCGTAATCTCGATCGCATGGCACCAGAGGTGATGGAAACCCATTACTCCAAGGCGCAACAGTTTCTTGACTCGCTCAGCTAGCACCTTTCTATTGTTGACGGGAGATGGATGGGGACATGACACTGACGCTTCCTCCTGAGGCTTACCTGTGGTTCAAGACCCTGCACATCATTGGAGTGGTGGTCTGGTTCGCCGGATTGTTTTATCTCGTCAGGCTGTTCATCTATCACGTTGAAGCAGAGCAAGAGGAGTCGCCTGTACGCGAGGCCTTCAAAGCCCAATACGCCGTGATGGAACGGCGACTGGCCAACATCATCACCACACCCGGACTGATCCTTACCGTGACGATGGCCGCAGGGCTGTTGATCGCCCAACCGTCCTGGCTGCACCAAGGCTGGATGCACGCAAAGCTCGGGTTTGTGGCCTTGTTATTGGCGTATCACGTGTTTTGCTATCGACTCATGGGCCAACTTGAGGCTGGAGTTTGCCAATGGAGCGGACGGCAACTCCGAGCTCTCAATGAACTGCCCACCCTGTTGCTGGTCCTTGTGGTGATGCTGGTGGTGTTCAAGACCCAGTTCCCCACTGGGGCGGCAACCTGGCTCACCGTCGGACTGGTGGTGTTCATGGCAGGAACCATTCAGTTTTATGCCCGCTGGCGGCGTCTTCGTGAAGCAGCGCTCGCGCAGGAGCAAGCCAGTGACTCATGACCAGCACCCATTGCGGGCTGTCTTGAACACGATTGGACCGGAGAGCTGTCCGGGCTTACTCAATTTTCATTGCCATACCGTTTGCAGCGACGGAAGCCTGGAACCGATGGCTCTGATTGAGCAAGCCACGGCTAGAAAGCTGCATCACATTGCGGTCACCGATCACCATTCGATCGCTGCCTACATGCCAATGGTCGACTGGCTTGATCGCGCCCGCGGTCGGGGCGAAAGCACTCCAACACTCTGGAGTGGCATGGAAATCAGTTGCATTTTGCGCGGTTGTTTGGTCCACGTTTTGGCTCTTGGCTTTACGCCAGGACATCCCGCTCTTTTGCCCTATTCCAGCGGCGATGCTGCGGTGGGCGCTCCTCTCAGGGCTGCTGAGGTTCGCAAAGCCATTCATGAAGCCGGAGGGCTTGCAATCCTCGCCCATCCAGGTCGCTACAGGTTGGGCTTCTCAGAGCTGATTGATGCAGCAGCTGAGCTGGGTTACGACGGTGGAGAAGCCTGGTACGACTACGACATGCAACAACGCTGGGCCTCCACGCCATTGATCTGCGAATCAATCGACAAACAGTTAAAAAACCTTGGCCTTTTGCGTACTTGTGGCACCGATACCCACGGTATGGACCTAAAAGGCCGTTAAATTCACGTATCGATCTAGATAGATGAAATGGGCCTCTTTGATCGGCTACTGAAGTCACGCTCCAAGGACGATGGTCAACAGGCCCCCAAAGATGCTGGCAAGCCGAAGACAGAAGCCTTCTACCTCGACTCTGACGCGTCGTCGTCCTACGGAAATGTGGACTACATGCGGGAGGCCAAAACCATCCGCCGCACCTTCCCAGGGTCCGCTGACAATCCAGGCAATAAAGAACTGGTGACAGAAGTTGACGCAATGGATGTCAAAATTGGGACTCGGTCCAAGGGTTTGGGTGATGAAAAACCCAACGAAGAGCCTTCCATCCCCTCCGTTTTTTCAAGTGGTGTTCCCACCCCGGTGAAAAAGACGTTCGCCGAGGCGATGACAAAGGAGCAACTGGATCAAAAACTTAAGGGCAATGCCTTACGTACAGCTGGTGTGAATTCACCCATGGCTGCTAACGCAGCCCCTGCAGGTCGCAAGGAGGAGTTGAAGTCCGAGCCCCCATCGATGCAGCCTGCACCACAGATGCCTACGCGGACTCCATCCTCAAAACCAGGATCGATTGATCCGTTCAAAGACATGGTCCGCGACCTCAACAACTAAGGCCTCCATTCTCGACAGCCTGCTCGGCCTGGAGAACCAAGCCCCTGATCTGCTCAAGCTGATCAGGGGACGGTTGAGACCACAACCCACGGTTTGCCGCTTCCAACAGTCGTTCGGCCATATCTCTAAGTACCCAGGGATTGGACCGGCTTAAGAAGGCTTGAGTGCCAGATTCCAGTAGCCATTGATCACAGATGGCTCCATAGCACCAATCAGGAACGGCTTCTGTTGAAGCGTCGTAAGCAAACAGATAATCAAGGCTGGCTCCCATTTCGAACGCTCCCTTGTAGCCGTGCTGTTGCATTCCCTTGATCCAACGAGGATTCAATAAACGGCTTCTGACTACCTTGTCGATTTCACGGCTGAGGGAATGAATGCGAAGCCTTTCTTGGCGTGAATGGTCTGCAAACCAGGGCTCCACTGTGGTCCCTCCAGAGCGACGCACCGCAGCGGTCATCCCCCCATGGAACTGGTAGTAGTCATCAGAATCGAGTAAATCGTGTTCCCTGTTGTCTTGGTTATGAAGAACCACCTGCACATGGCGCAGAGCACCCTCTAACCCTGTGCGATTGGCCAGGGCATGAACGTCGCCGTCGTAACTCCACGAACTCCAGGCTAAAAAAGCCTCGCCAAGTTCATCCTGGTTGTCCCATTGGCCGGAATCAATCAAGGCCTGCAATCCAGCGCCATACGCACCCGGTGCAGAACCAAAAATCCTGGCTTGAGGTCCGTCCTGACGGGTGATCGCCGCAAGCGGATTCTCGGCGTCAGGTTCATCGAGGGATGAAACGAGTTGTACAGCGCGATTCACCCAACCCACAAGCTGAGGGAAGGCATCGCGGAACAGTCCTGACATCCGCAAGGTGACATCAACCCGGGGGCGAGCCAACAGGCTCAACGGGATCACTTCAAGCTCCACCATTCGCCGTGTTGGGCCATCCCAGAGAGGACGTACCCCCAACAACGCGAACATCTGGGCGATGTCTTCACCGCCATTGCGCATCGTGGCTGTTCCCCACACCGACAACGCAAGATGCCGCAGATCTTCTCCATGCTCGAGTCGGTAGAGATCCAACAATTGCTCAGCGCTCCGCCGGCCCAAATCCCAGGCCGCTTCGGTTGGAAGACCACGCAGGTCAACGGAATAGAAATTGCGACCCGTTGGCAACACATCTGGACGTCCTCGCGTTGGGGCGCCGGAGGGACCACTTGCGATCCGTCGCCCAGCCAAAGCAGCAAGGAAGGCCTTCTTTTCACTGGATGCACAGGCCAACAATCGGGGTAAGAGCTCGTCGCGCAAGCGCAGTAGAGCAGGCTCCTTGTTGTCGTCGAGCCAATGCTGCAGAGCAGGACTTAGAGGTTCCGAGGGCTGGTCTGTGATCTGTTCCAGCAAGCGAAGCGCTTGATCATCGAGCCAACTCACAGCTGCCGATACACGTCTGGGTTGATCACAACCCAACTGCTCGAGGGTTCTGCAGTCGTGATCGCTAAGACGGGCACCGTCTTCATCAGACCAGGGGTCGCACTCCAGTCCAATCACCTTGGCCATCGCCTGAGTGATGCCCTGGCAGCCACCGGACGGCGATCGGGCAATGGCCAGGAGAAGTTCTCTCTGAATCAACGGTTCTGGCTGGCTGCCAAGACGATGCAAGCCTGTTCGGATTTGCGCCTCCTTCAACTCACAGAGATAGGTCTCAACCTGATCAAGACAGCGGGCCCAAGACTCGTTGTCTTGATCAGCAGCACCTGATTGCTCGTTCGATGGTTCGTTTGATGAATTGGGGAAGGAGGGCCAATCGAGGCCTTGCAACAGCTGCTTAATTTGCTGCTCGAGCACAGCGCATCGCTCGGCAGCAACCTGACGAGCCTCGACGTACTCGTCCAGTAAGGCTTCCAGAGACAGCAATGATCCGTGCAGACCAGCCCGACCCAAGGGTGGAGTGAGGTGATCGAGAATCACGGCATGGCCGCGACGCTTGGCTTGGGATCCCTCCCCCGGATCATTCACGATGAACGGATAGACGTGAGGGATCGGAGCAAGCGCCAGTCCTGGCCCGCAGGCCTCACTCAGTCCAACCGACTTGCCTGGTAGCCATTCGGCGCTGCCATGTTTCCCCACATGAACCATCAGTTGGGTGCCATGCACCTCCTGCAGCCAGAGATATTGGGCCAAATAACGATGCGGAGGAGGGAGATCAGGAGAATGAAGATCACTGATCTGATCGGGGTCGTAGCCACGGCTGGGCTGAATCAACACGGCCACATGACCCAGCAAAAGACCATGCACAGCAAAACCCTTCTCCTCCAGATCCACGGCTTGTTCCGGTGAACCCCAGCGTTGCTCAATGAGAGCTCGAGCGACGGGAGTGAGTTTTTCCCACCAACGCAAGTAGTGGTTGAGGGGCAGATAGGCAAGGGGCCGTAGGTGAAAACTCTCCGGATCGTTGCTGCGACCAGACAACAATTGGGCCATTAGCGCCTGAGACTCTTCGGGACGCGACTCGCTGCCAAGGCCAACGCCGGCTTCAGCAAGCCAGTTCAAGATATTGATGGTGCTAGCAGGTGTATCCAGACCAACCCCATTGGCCAAACGTCCATTACGAACGGGGTAATTCGCTAGCACCAATGCCACGCGTTTCTCTGCTGCGTCCGTTTGACGAAGATCCACCCAACAACGGGCATGCTCAGCAAGCCAATGCAGCCCAGCAGTGTCGGGAACCAAAGCTTTGACCGCCGTCGACAGACTGGACTCCGCATCCTGGACTTCACGGAAGGCGCCAATTCTCGTGGTGATACGTCCATCCAACTCAGGAAGCACCACTTGAAGGGAGAGATCGATGGGATCGAGCCCCTGGGTGGTTGCGTCCCAGGCTTGCTTGGATCGTCCCGAACAAAGCAACTGCAACACAGGTAGATCAAGACCATCCCAAAGAGGAGTGCCTAGCCCAGCCTCTTGAAACTGCACCGATGCGAATGCCGTGGTGCAGACCACCAGCTGAACATCCTGCGCTTGAAATGCTCGTTGCACCCCCTCTTGAACCACGGGGTCCCTCAAGCTGCTCACCCAGAGGGCACGCGGTGCTAATCCGCGGCTTCGCAAGGCCGTTAAAAGTTGATCACACCAATCCGTGTCAGCGGCACGGGCATGGGCCCGATACAGCAAAACACCAACCTTTGCACCAGGTTCATCACGCCAATCAAACGGGGCTGGATCAGCCATCCGCTCCGGCTGAAGATCGGTCGCGTCGATAAGGGTTTCAGCTTCCTTCCCACGGGTAATGAAGGGATGAATCGCCTTCAAAACCTTGGTCATGTTGGGCATCCCGCCTTCGCGCAACAACAGAGCTAGCTGTTGAGACAGGGTGGAAGACACCGATCCAATCGGATGAAGTTCGTCGTTTTGATCAGCGGTCCCCGCCAGGACGATCAACGTCCGATCTTGAGCAGACGACTGCCAGCGGCGGCACTGTTCAAGCCCGTAGCTCCAGTGTCCCCGCCCTCCCAACAAGCGCACCACGAGCACTCGAGCCGTACGCCCCGTTGTGGCCAAATAATGATCAATTTGAGCTGGATGGCGCAGACAGTCGAGTGGCAAAGCTCGCAATTGCTCCTTCAAGTGCCCCAGCTCTGGCTGCTGAAGGCAGGCTGAGAGCGTACTGATGTCGGTTGCAGCGCTCGTCAGAAAAAGAATGGGAGCAGGCGGTTGCTCAACAACGGTGAAAACCTCGTTGCTTTCGGCGCCAGGAAGACTGCTCAGTCGATGCATGTCTCCATTCTGGTCTGATCACATCACACCCAACGAGCGAGGTGAGTGAGAAAATTTGAGCATCGATCAATAAGCGATGCATCAGTTCCTGCCCTACGCCTGGTTTGAAGGCCGCTGCATCCCATTTGACCAGGCCAAAGTTTCGATCGCTACGCATGCCCTTCACTACGGGACCGGTGCTTTCGGAGGCATGCGCGCGATTCCAGATCCCGAAAAGCCCGGCGGCATGCTGTTGTTTCGACCGGACCGCCATGCCCGGCGCCTCTCGCAAAGCGCCAAGCTCCTGCTTGCTGATCTCACGGAAGAAACCGTGATGGAGGCACTCATTGCGGTGCTAAGGGCTAATAAGCCCACAACGCCCATCTACTTAAGGCCGTTTGTATACACCAGTGATTTAGGCATTGCACCACGTCTGCACAACATCGAGACCGATTTTCTGATTTACGGCTTAGAGCTCGGCGATTACCTCTCTCCCGATGGCGTGAGTTGCCGAATTAGTAGTTGGACCCGGCAGGAAGATCGCTCACTACCGCTTCGCGGAAAAATCAGTGGTGCTTACATCACAAGCTCCCTTGCCAAAACAGAAGCCGTCACCAGCGGTTTTGACGAAGCTCTGCTCATGAACACGCGGGGAAAGGTGAGCGAAGCCAGTGGCATGAATCTGTTTTTGGTACGCGATGGCGTCCTCATCACACCTGGCGTTGATCAAGACATTCTTGAAGGAATCACCCGCTCCAGTGTGATCGAGCTGGCGAAGCACATGGGTTTGCAAGTGATTGAACGCCCTGTTGATAAAACCGAACTCTGTATCGCCGACGAAGTGTTCCTCACGGGAACAGCGGCAAAAATTACGCCAATTCGTCAACTCGAATCAACGGTCTTACCGACCAACCGACCTGTGATGGACGCCTTAAGGCAACGTCTGGTGTCGATTACGGAAGGGCGAGACCCAGACTTCAGCCACTGGGTCACCAGGATCGAGCTCGAAGCCTAAGGATCGGCCTTCAGATCAAGAGCAGTTCATAGAATGTGCTGAGAGAAGTAATCGAGCGATGCAGGCCGTCACCGAGACCCCAACCGTGATCGCCTCACGTTTTTTAAAGCGTCTGCACGATCCGTCACGGCCCGTCTTGGTATTTGACGGAGCAACAGGCACATCCCTGCAGCAGATGGACCTCTCCGCCGATGATTTCGGCGGAGAGGCATTGGAAGGTTGCAACGAAAACCTTGTGGTCACACGACCCGATGCCGTTCAAAGTGTGCATCGACAGTTTCTTGACGCAGGTTGTGATGTCATCGAAACCGATACCTTTGGAGCCGCTTCTGTGGTCCTGGCTGAATACGGCCTAGAAAACAAAACCTTCGAGCTCAATAAGCGTGCTGCTGAGCTGGCCAAAGAAGTGGCCATGGAATACAGCACCGATGACAAACCACGATTTGTGGCTGGCTCGATGGGACCCACCACAAAATTACCCACGCTCGGACACATCAGTTTTGATCTCCTTCGCGATTCCTATCAGGAGCAAGCGGAAGGACTGATTGCCGGCGATGTGGATCTACTCATCATTGAAACCTGTCAGGACGTTCTGCAGATCAAGGCAGCTCTTCAAGGAATTGAGCAAGCCTTTGAAACCAGTGGTGAACGCCGCCCCTTGATGGTGTCCGTAACGATGGAAACCACAGGCACCATGCTGGTGGGTTCCGACATCGCAGCTGTTGTTTCTATTCTGGAACCCTTTCCGATTGATGTTCTTGGCCTGAACTGCGCAACAGGTCCTGAACAAATGAAAGAGCACATGCGCTACCTCACGGAGAATGCTCCGTTTGTGGTGAGCTGCATCCCCAACGCAGGCTTACCAGAAAATGTTGGAGGCGTGGCGCATTACCGACTTACGCCGGTAGAGCTGAAGATGCAATTAATGCACTTTGTAGAAGATCTTGGTGTTCAAGTGATTGGTGGGTGTTGCGGAACAACACCTGCTCATATTGCTGCTCTTTCTGAAATTTCATCAGAGCTAAGTGCCGCACCAAGAAATGTGCGCTCCCACCACCATGAAAGAAAAGCACTCAGTTACGAAGCAGCAGCCTCATCGATTTATGGCGCAACTCCCTATCTACAAGACAATTCATTCTTGATTATCGGTGAACGACTCAATGCCAGTGGCTCTAAGAAAGTACGTGAATTATTGAATGAAGAAGATTGGGACGGACTGGTAGGCGTTGCCCGAGGACAGGTCAAAGAGAATGCTCATGTACTGGATATCAATGTTGATTATGTCGGTCGTGATGGTGAACGAGATATGCGCGAACTGGTGAATCGAGTCGTCACCAACGTGAATCTTCCTTTAATGCTGGATTCCACCGAATGGCAAAAGATGGAAGCCGGACTCAAAGTTGCTGGAGGGAAGTGCATCCTCAATTCAACGAACTACGAAGACGGCGATGAACGTTTCTTCAAAGTGTTGGAGCTAGCCAAACGTTACGGCGCCGGGGTGGTGATTGGCACGATCGACGAAGACGGAATGGCCCGGACTGCAGACCAAAAGCTTGCAATTGCGAAAAGGGCCTACCGAGATGCTGTGGAGTATGGAATTCCAGCTCGCGAAATCTTTTACGACGCGCTCGCGCTACCAATCTCCACAGGCATTGAGGAAGATCGTCGCAACGGCGCTGAAACCATCGAAGCCATTCGAAGGATTCGCGAGGATCTTCCCCAAGTTCACGTTGTTCTTGGTGTCTCCAATGTGAGCTTTGGTTTGTCTCCTGCTGCCAGAATTACACTCAATTCAGTCTTTCTGCATGATTGCTGTGAAGCTGGAATGGATGCAGCCATTGTCTCACCAGCAAAAATCCTCCCTCTTATAAAAATCAGCGAAGAGCATCAAAAAGTTTGTCGAGACTTGATTAATGATCGCCGTGGATTTGAGGGCGATGTTTGTACTTATGACCCGCTTACAGTTCTAACAACCTTATTCGAGGGTGTCAGCGCCAAAGCGGCCCGTGAATCTGGACCATCCCTGAGCGACCTCCCCGTTGACGAACGGCTAAAACAACACATCATCGATGGTGAGCGGATTGGCTTAGAAGATGCTCTCAAAGAGGGCTTAAAGAATTATCCACCCCTAGACATTGTCAATACATACTTGCTTGATGGAATGAAAGTGGTTGGAGAACTATTTGGTTCCGGACAAATGCAACTTCCTTTTGTTCTTCAATCTGCCGAAACGATGAAATCTGCAGTGGCATTTTTGGAGCCGTTTATGGAGAAAGAGGACGGCGAGCGATCCGCCAAGGCTAAATTTTTAATCGCAACAGTCAAGGGTGATGTTCATGATATCGGGAAAAACCTTGTAGACATTATTTTGACCAATAACGGCTATGAAGTCATTAACCTTGGCATCAAGCAAGATGTGAATGCAATCATTGCCGCCCAGGAAGAACATCAAGCTGATTGCATCGCCATGAGTGGACTCCTAGTGAAATCCACTGCCTTTATGAAAAATAATTTGCAGTCTTTTAACGAAGCAGGTATCAACGTACCGGTCGTTCTAGGTGGTGCTGCACTTACACCCAGGTTCGTCAATAAAGACTGCAACGACGTATATGAAGGCAAAGTGATTTATGGCAAAGATGCTTTTACAGATCTGCGCTTTATGGATGCCCTAGTGACGGCAAAAGCAAAGGATCGCTGGGATGATCGCGCTGGCTTTCTCGATGGCACCCCTGATGGTCTATCGATTGGCGTTGATGCGGACCCCTCAGATTCAGCCGATGCATCGCCTGAGAACTCCTCTGAGCCAACTGAGACCCCTGATCGCAAGCTTCCGGTTACCTACCACCGATCGGATGCCGTTCCTGAAGAAGCAACCATCAGTACGCCCTTCCTTGGTGCATCCGTCCTTCAGGGAGAGGATCAGATTCCGCTCGATGAGGTGATTGCGTTCCTCGACCGCCAAGCACTGTTCGCTGGTCAGTGGCAGATGCGCAAAGCCAAAAACCAAAGCCGTGAGGACTACGAACAGGATCTCGCGGACAAGGCCGAACCAATCCTTCAAACATGGCTGGCGCGCGCCAAAGACGAAAAACTCCTACTTCCAGCAGTGGCTTACGGCTATTTCCCTTGCGGACGTGATGGCAACGCGGTGGCGGTGTTCAACCCGGAGGGTGGTGCAGCTCTGGGTCGATTTGACGTCCCCCGTCAACGCAGTGGCAATCGCTATTGCATCGCCGATTTCTTCCGAGACCTCAAAGAGGGCCAACCCTGTGATGTACTGCCGATGCAAGCCGTCACCATGGGCGAGGAAGCCAGTCGCTTCAGCCAAGAGCTGTTTCGCAAGGATGCCTACAGCGATTACCTCTTTTTCCACGGATTAGCCGTTCAGATGGCAGAAGCGCTTGCTGAGTGGACCCATGCGCGCATCCGCCGCGAATGCGGCTTCTCCGATCCCGAAGCGATGCCTCTCAGAGACATTTTTGCCCAGCGCTATAGGGGTAGCCGCTATTCCTTTGGCTATCCGGCCTGTCCCAACGTGGCGGACTCCCGTCAACAACTGGAATGGCTTCAGGCTGATCGCATTGGTTTGACCATGGACGAAAGCGATCAACTGCATCCAGAACAGAGCACAACAGCCCTGGTTGCTTTGCACAGCAACGCTCGCTACTTCAGCGCTTAAAAAACGCAGAAATGTGGTGCCTCAGACTTCTGAGGCACTGCACTCGCTCCCATGGACTTCAGCGGCCCCGACGCCATCGACAACGCGATTAAGGCTGGATTGGACATCGATGGGAGCCCTCTTCCAGAAGCGATGCTCACTCTTTATCGCGAGGTCATGGATCAAGAGGCACAACGAAAACGCAGTGGAGTGCGTAAGTCGATGAGAAATCGCATCGTGCGCACGGGTGCCAAACATTTCAGCCAGGACGTCCTGAACACCCGATTAATCGAGGCTGGCTGGGAAGGCCTGAAGGACAAGGAAATCAGCTTTTACTTCAGCTGAGAGCCGATTCAATTTGAGCTCTGCAGGATCACTCCTGGCAGAGCTTTTCCATCGTGTCGATCACGTCCTGCTGAAATTCATCCAGCGCACTGGACTCGCTCAAATCAAATCCTTCTCCCGCAGCGTTCTGCGCAAGATCCTGAAAGTGGAAGGCTCCTTCGCCATTGGCGAGGAACTCGATAGCCGATGACTCGCCACTTTCGCGGAACGAATCGCAGAGGGCGATGAACGCCGCGTCTTCAGTGAACTCCCAATCCATCGAGGAGGCATAACTGAACGACCTTTAACGCCTGACCCCCGTGATCCGTCAACTATCTCGTCTCGGAATGTGCCAGTCGTTCGGCAGACTCCTGGTAGAAAATGCAAACGAATGCCATCACAACCACAAGAGCAAAAGCCAGTTGAGCAGGTTGATCTGAATGTCTTAGGTGGTGCTCTTGAAGTCTGTAGTTGTGAGCCGATGACAGGTTGGTTTCGAGATGGACATTGCCGCACCGATCCCAGCGACTTGGGGCAACACAGCGTCTGCTGCGTGATGTCAGAACGATTTCTGAACTACAGCAAGGCCCAGGGCAATGACCTGAGCACTCCCATGCCCGATTTCGGCTTCCCAGGTCTCAAGCCTGGCGATCACTGGTGTGTCTGCGCCCCACGCTGGAAACAGGCCTATGACGACGGAATGGCACCGCCGGTACGACTCGAAGCAACTGAACACACAGCGCTGCAGGTGATCCCTTTGGACGTCCTCAAAACGCACGCTCACCAAGGAATCTCCTGACCATCCCAAGCCAGGAAACGGCCACTGTCGTCTGATGTCTGTTCAAGCAAAACATCGAGCAACAGGGAGGCCGCTTTTTGAGGACTGAACAGACGGTCTGGCGGAACAAAATCTTGAAACGGCTTAGAAAGCGCTGTATCTGTAGTGCCTGGATGCAGCATCGTGACTGTGGCAAGTGGAAAACGCCGCGCCCACTCCACACTCAACGAACGCAAAAACATGTTCTGGGCTGCTTTGGCTCCGCGATAGGCGTACCAGCCTCCACTTCTGTTGTCGCCGATGCTCCCGACCCGCGCACTGAGACTCGCAAAGTGAAAAGGGCGATCACGCTTCAAGGCTGGCTCGATCGCTTTAGCCAAGAGAAGAGGGCCCGCAGCATTGATCGCAAAGGATTCCATCAACTGATCAGCACAAACCTGCTGCAGACGCTTCTCAGGGCTGAGTGAGCCTCCATGGAGTCTCCCAGTGGCATTGATCACCAAACGCAGGGGCTGGGGATCCTCCAGGAGCCTCTGAGACAACACCTCAAGGCTCTGGGGGGACTCAAGATCCACGAACCAATCATTGGCTGAACTCACGGTCCGACCGCAGAGCATGACCGCCAAAGCGGGCTGACGGCGTTGCAGTTCCTGTGCAAGTGCCGCGCCGAGACCACCACGACCAACGATCAATGCACGGCCAATCCAAGCAACTCTGTTGATATCAGGCATGATCAAAAGCGTTGTCCGAGGGACAGTGAGACAGCTCACCCCACTGTTGCTGGGCATGTCCGCCACTGCGGGGCTGATTGCTGTGGTCGCCTGGAGCGTCCAAGCGATTGGACAGTTGGAACAACAGCGAAGCCAACAAACCACCCTTGAAACGCTGTTAGAGAGCTCCTCAACAGATCAGCAACTTGTTCACTCGTCTGCTGATTCCTCTGAAAATCCACCCAAACCATCCAATTCGCTGTTCCACCAAACTCCAGATTTCAAGCCAATAGGTGCTCCTAGCAACCCGATTGTGCGCGTTGCGTTATTAAGTCAATCGCCACCCCGTTCCGTAGATTTATCAGGACAGGCAGAGTGCAGATTTAGAAATGGTGTAATCGTTCAAAAAAGAACACTGACGAAGGTAATTACCAGTCGTCGTTCATATTTAGTGACATGCCAGTCCGGTCAAGATGGTGCCGTAATTGTGAATGAACGCCCCTATCCTGAGACGGTTTACTTTCTGAACAGAGGTGGCGGTGGGATTGTCATCAACCAACTCCCTCTTGAACGTTACGTTGCCTCTGTGGTTGGGGCGGAGATGCCGAGTCACTGGAATCCTGAAGCGTTAAAGGCACAAGCTGTGGCCGCACGGTCCTATGCCCTCGTGCATCTTGTGCGTCCTGCAGATTCTGATTTCAATCTTGGTGATACGACCCGTTGGCAAGCCTATGGAGGCCTCAATAGTCAAACCGAGCCGACGGCAGCAGCAACGAAAGCGACCCAGGGTTTAGTGCTCAGTTTTCAAGGAGGTTTAGTGGAATCTCTGTACGCTTCAACCAGTGAAATCGCCGCTGAAGCGCACAGCCATTTGGGAGCGAGTATGAGTCAGCACGGAGCACAAAACATGGCCATGAAAGGGCTCAAGTTTAACGAAATCCTTCGTCGTTATTACGTAGGCGCATCCTTGGCGAGGCTCAAAACAAATGGGAACTGAGACTTACTGGAATCGTGCGCTCGAGCAAAGCAAAAGGGCAATTAAGTCTGGAGCTCTCGTCCCACTCAGCACCTCGTTAGAACATCTTATTAGCAGTCCAGAATCAAATTTTGAGCTGAGAACTCTAGAAAGTCGCTTGCCCAAACATTTAAAGAGAGAGGGACCTAAACCCAATCCTTTTCGACCATGGGATCCACAACTTGAGGTGGCACGATTGAATCCAGGTCATACGGTCATTCTGAACAAATATCCGGTCCAACGCGGACATATGCTTCTGATTACTGCCGATTGGGCCGCCCAGGATGGTTGGCTCACATTGGCTGACTGGAGCGCTTTAGTTCAAGTTGACCATGACACATCTGGGCTGTGGTTTTTCAACAGCGGACCAATCGCAGGAGCGAGTCAACCCCATCGACATCTTCAACTTCTGCCGCGCAACAAAGACGAGACAAGTTGTCCCAGAGATCTATGGTTTCAAAAACGATTGTCATCGCAAAGAACAATCGAAACAACCAGCGATTCCTTGCTGAACTGCTGCGCCGTTGTCTCGCGATTAAGTCATGAAAAGGATAACGATGAACAGGCACAACACCTCTATCAATGCTATCTGTCACTCTCTAGACAGCTAGGGATTGGGCATCCCTCTCAAGATCAACGCCCAAGGTCTTTTTACAACCTGTTAATAACTCCTCAATGGATAGCGATGGTGAGGCGTCGACGAGAAGGTGCTGCGGGTTTCAGCATCAATGCGCTTGGATTTGCTGGATATCTCTTGGCCACTGCAAGCGCTGATCTGAACTGGCTGAAGACCTACGGACCCGAGGCCTTATTGCGTGAAGTCGTTCTCGAAATCCGTGAAAATACGGTTGTGGAGTAACCCCTATAGCTGTCTGTCTGAAGAAGGACAACCGGCCGACACCGCCCTAAATTCTTCAACAACAGCCATGAACAAGAGCCACAAGATCAGAAACAAAAGGATTGAGCATCATCTGAAACTGGTCGATCCAATTGCTGGCCATTACGCCAAACGATCGGGCACGGATCGAGATGATCTCAAACAGGTGGGCAGGCTTGGCTTATTGCGTGCCGCAGAGGGGTATCAGCAAGACCAAGACAAGCCATTTGAGGTATACGCAAGGCCACACATCAGGGGAGCCATCCTTCACTACCTCAGAGACAGCGTGGGACTGGTTCGACTGCCAAGACGTCTCCAAGAGCAAGCCCAGACCACAATTAAAAATGGTTCCTCTGCAACGCAACAAGGTGAAGCGATGTCAGCGGAGATGGAAGTCAACGTCCAGGCCTATCGCCGCCGTCAGTCATGGGAACCCTTGGACGAAGCCAGGGTGGCAGCAGAGCAACCTGGATGGCAACCAATGCTGATGCAGGAAAGCGCCCGTCGGATCAGGAAAGCGATCAATGGATTAGCGCCCTTAGAGCAAAGGGCGCTCATTGAGGTGGTGATCGAAGGTGCCAGCCTCCGTGGTGCTGGAAACAAGCAGGGTGTCAGCGCAATGACAATGCAGCGAAGGCTGAAACGGGCCCTAGCCCAGTTGCGACATGAACTTGTCGATCAGGATTCGTCGCTGTGGTCGCGCTGAATTTGACCCTCAAGTGTGGTCATCGCTGCAGTGACGGCAGCAAGTTGACGCTCAAGACCATCACGCCAGAAACGGAGCATCTCCAACTTGCGTTGCTGGTGATGACTACGCCAAGAACTGGACTCACACGAAGGCTGACAGAAGAAAGGAGGCAGCATGAGCAGACACAAGCTTTTCCATAATCCTGGCGAATTGTTCCAGAAATCGGGACTGCCAACACACATGTGGCGCTTCTGAACCAGACGATTAGTTTGGAACTAGCGAAGAACACAAGCCACATTGCTCAAAAGCCAGTCTCGCGTGTCTCACCGATTACCAAAACTGGTCCTAATCGGCGTCGCAATTGCGACCTGCGATTTTGGCGTCATGGAACAGGCGCACGCCTATGTGCCCTTAATGGCTGGACAAAGAGCTCGTGCTCTCAATGGCACCTTCAATAACGTTCCAGTCCTTCATTCCAACCAACCCGAAATTGTCAAAGGGCCAGGGATCCTCGTTACTACAGCCCCAGGTTCTGCTACCACCGCCGAAAACAGCCAGCCCCTAAAGAATGCTGAGTTCACATTTAACGGCGAATTCGGGTTGCATATGCACCATAAGTATTACCCTCAAGATAGCAGTAAATTAGGTGGAAGTCGGGCAAGAGGATTGCTTACGGTTGCAGCAATCGCTATCAACCCAGGCAACAAACCCGTTACCCTTAAGTTTAAACGAGGTTCTGTAAAAAACAGTTTCGAAGCTCCTTATCATCCCAACCGTTTGATGGGGGTGAAGCCCCTGGGACGTCGCCCTTGGAATACTGGCCCGGGTGACGCTACAGCTGTGCAAATGCTGCGAGGAGAGCTTGATCGAAAACTCCCACGGGAAATAACGATTCCTGCTCGAAGTAGCAAAGTGATTGTGAGTTCAATTCTTCCTGCTAGGGGAATTATGAACGGGCTGTTGAGAGGTCGTAGTAACGGGCCTTTCCAGCTTGCTGTGATAGCGGCAGAGGAAACCAACCAAGATCAAGAGCTTATCTCCGTTCTTGAGAACAATAAACTTGCGCCAGGACGCGTTTATTTGAAGCGTCTCAATGAGATCAGTACTGGAAAAGTCTTTTCAAGAGTTGCTGGTGTTGCCCTTGGTGATGAGTATAAGGCCTCAATTAATCATGATCTCTCACAAGGTGCATTACACATTCCATTAACAAGTACTCGCAGGCACCACTTTGGAACGAGCGACATACAGGTTAATCAATTATCAACACGAATGATTGATTCTGCTCTGAACAATATTGGCACCTATGGCGTGCGATTTGATGTTGAACTAAATCTGTCTGGCGTTGGTACTCACGAATTGGTTTTAAGCCATCCCGTGGCATCCGGTCGAAAACCATTCACCGCATTCCGAGGATCGATCGGAATTAAAAGTACCGAAGGGTATCGAGAAGTTCATGTCGGGATGAAATCAGGAGAAAGCCTGCCCCTCGGTGCAATTAATGTTCAGGCAAATGCTGTCAATCCCATCACGGTGAGCGTTGTTTATCCAGCGGATGCCACGCCAGGGCACTTGCTAAGCGTGGTTCCAACAACCCAGCTCGCCATGCTTCGTCGTCGTGAAGATTTTGTTGAAGCAGCAAAAAAATCTGAAGCAGTGGCAAAAACACGCAAGGTTGTTCCGTCAACGCCTCCACCGGCGACCCAGGCACAGCCGAAATTTATTCAAGTCACCAACAACAATCCAAAGCAGATCATCAGAACGTCTCTTCCTCAAGCCACACCTCAGACCGATCCCAAACCAGCCCCAAGGATTTCGACTCAGGCCATTGCAGCACCATCAAGTGGTGCCAATCGGTTACCAGCAGCGATGATCATGCCTCAGCGCGTTAATGAGTCATTAGAGAAGCGCTATAGCGATGCAATCAAGGCTCAAAAGGAATGGGTACGCCGACTACAAGGTCGATAGGCTTCGCGCATCGGTTTTACTCGAATCATCGCGGCAGGTTGAATGGGGCGTCGGATCACACTTGAACTTCCTGATCATCTCGTTGGCCGCCTCGACGAGCTGAAGAAAGAGTGGTGCATCAGGTCCAGAGGCGATTGCTTAACGCGATTGCTGGAAGAAATCTGGACTGATGAGACAGATTTCGACTCTGGCGTCAACGAGGATCCAGGGGTCTTATCCGTGGCCACCTCTGCTGCTGCTATCGAATTACAGCGAGACCAGCGACCATCAGAACCCTCTTACGACGAAGACCGGGCCATCGTCTTGGTTCGCAGTAGTCAAGACCCGAAGGAGCAAGACGCAGCTTCAGTGCTCACCCCCGACACCAGTCAAGCGAGGGAGAGCAGCACAAAAAGTCGTGGCATCGACTTACCTGGATTTGTGCGAAGCCGTACGCAGGCGATCCGAACCAGCCTGCAACAGCCTCAAACACAAGAAGATCGGCGCGATAGTCCCTTTGTCCCTGTGGTGAGCTTCGATCACCTAACCGCTTGCTGCAATAAAGCCATCGATCATTGGACCAGTTTGTATGGATCCATGCCAGGAGCAACGGTTCTTGAGGCTGTGATGCTCTGGATGGCCCGAGATATTTGGCCCCAATTGGATGGAAGTGAGGGACGCACCTTCACCTGGAGCCAGGTGAACCAATCGATGCAGGATGTCTGCGCTGATTGGTCCGTGCAGTCTCCAAAATTTGAACATGTGATTGTCGCTGCTGCAGTTCTCGAAGATCCATTTGCCGCAGGCAGCGTGGAGGATCGCATCCCAACTTTGATTCGTCGCTTTGTGAACCGCTTCAAACGGAGTCGGCGTGTGACGTCATTTGAAACCTTGGAATCCACCATGACCCTGCATGGCGCGCTGAGATTGCTAGATCTACCCACGCAAGCTGGAGCTTCCCTAACGCTGCGTTCCATCCGTGACGCATACAAGAAAAAAGCGATCGAAGCGCATCCAGATGCCGGTGGATCTACGGATGGCATGAGACGACTGAATGAGGCCTATCAGATGCTTCGGGAGCTCTACAGAGACAAAGAGCCTCAATGATCTCAACTGAGCATCAAAGCTAGACTCATTACAAGACTCAAGCTAGACAAAAGAGAATTATTCGTCTCAATTGAGTCTTGCTGCAGGTCTCAGCAAGAGTCCCATCCGAGACCCAGAAGGGCTTGTTGTTATGAACTCATTTTTCCATTGTTTTAAATGCATACGCCTGTAATTCCCCCCTTCCTTGAATGAGCCAACAACAAGCAATAGATCATCAAGGCCTGAAGACCTGTTGGGCATCAAAGACCAACCGAATGACCGCCTACATCCTGTCCAAGCCTGACAATCCAATGTCCAAGCAATTCTTGGCCAACGCAAATACGAGTTGTAGCTTCATTTTTAAAGCTTGCGTACCTGCTGTAGACACAGTGACGCAAGAACAATGGTCGACCTTGCCAGCTCACTGACCTGGATCCCCTTGCGCGGGATGGAAGCAGTGGCGCAAGCTTTCGCCGCATCAAACTAATGAGTCAACAGCCTCAGATGAGTCTTATTTCTAGACTCAGCAAGAGTCTTATTTGCTCGACATGAAACAAAGATTGTGTGGATCATTCCTACCGAAAGGAGATTCGCTTTGAAGGGAAGCGCAGCTGAAATCCGCTATGAAAAGCCAGACTCAGTAGAGCAAGGCATGCCCGCCCTCGGCAATCAAATGCGTTTCTCAGGGGTCTTAACTAAGACTTTTCATAGGACTCATAAAGTGTCTCACCTGAGACGCATGCAATCCATTTTTGAATGTCGTTTGCATTAAAAAAGCCGCCTCTATGGGCGGCTAACAGATGAAAGCAAGACGGTTTAGGTCGAAGTCTGCATTCCTTGAATGAGGTAATCAAAGTAAGGAGATGCGACGGCTTGCTGGTCTTCGGAAAGGAGGGCCAAGGACGCCTCTCTCATGCAGCGCATGGCTTCCACCATTCCAGGCATGGGAACGCCAAGGCTGTTGTACATCTCACGGGCACCCACAAGACCAATCTGTTGAATCAGCTCTGTACTGCCAGCAAGAACTCCGTAGGTGACAAGGCGCAAATACCAGCTGTAGTCACGCAGGCACTGGGCACGTTGCTTCTGACCGAAGGCGTTGCCTCCAGGAGCAACGTATTCAGGTTTACGAGTGAACAGCTGTTTCGCTGATTCATCGATGATTTTTTTCTCGTTCTCAGTGAGACTTCGAACAACAGATAAACGAATCGACCCCTGGCTGAGGAAATCAACCATTGATCGCAGTTCACCGCTGCTTGGGTAACGCAGATCGTCATCTGCTTTGAGAATCAGATCCCGAACAACGCTCATGTCAGCTGGCAAGCTTGAATGAGTCTAGAGCTATCGATCGCTTCGCATGCAGTTGCAGCGATTGGTGTTACGCCTTTGCAATGGCCCAGTCCTTAAGCGACCCACCAGTAGCTGGTCAAATCATCACTGTTCTGGGGATCGATCTCAATCACCAGGGCCTCGGACTCGCACGCTGGCAAGGCTGGGTGGTGATTGTTCCCCAGTTGCTTCCAGGTGAAGAGGCCCAGGTGCAATTGCTACAACGCAAGAAGTCGCAATGGTTTGCGCGCCATCTCAAAACGATCGTTGCCGCTCCAGGTGCGAGGAAACCTCCGTGCATCCTTGCCAAAGAATGTGGGGGTTGTTCACTGCAACACCTCGAGGAAAGTGTTCAAGCGGAATGGAAGCGCACGCGACTTGAACAGACCCTGAAACGAATCGGTGGGATCGACATCCAGTCGCCTGCCCCGATCCATCACGATCTTGAACACTTGGGCTACCGCAATAGAGCCCTCATTCCTCTGCTTCGACAAAACGATCAGCTGCGTTTGGGTTACTACCGACGCGGAAGCCATCGCATCGTGAACCTCAATCGTTGTCCTGTTTTAGACCCACGCATCGATGCCCTCATCAAACCCCTGAAACAAGATCTTGAAGCCAGTGGTTGGCCCGCTGATGCTGATTTACACGGCGAACTCGGTCTTCGCCATCTCGGCTTGCGCGTTGGCGTGCGAACCGGGGAACTGTTGATCACATTGGTCAGTGCAACGAGCGAACTCAACGGTGTGAAAGAGCTGGCCGTGGAGTGGATGAACCGTTGGCCTGCCGTAAGCGGTGTGACCTTGAACCTGCAACCGCGACGGAGCAATACCGTCCTCGGTGCGATCACCCACACCCTCGCGGGTCGAGATTGCATCAGCGAGCGTTTCTGCGATCTTCAGCTCCTTCTTGGAACCACCACCTTCTTCCAAATCAACACCGCTCGTGCCGAGCAGATCGTGATTGTTTTGCGTGATTGGCTTCTCGCGCGTAAGGATTGCAATCGCTTAATTGATGCCTATTGCGGTATCGGAACCATCAGCTTGCCGATTGCTGCAGCTGGAATTGGTGTGGTTGGTCTTGAAATCAATCCCGCCTCTGTTCAACAGGCACAACAAAACGCGGCTTTGAATGGAATCACTGATGCCAGCTTTGAAGCTGGTGATGTGGCCTTGCTGCTGAGCAATTACCTTCCAGATCATGATGCTCTTGTGGTGGACCCACCGCGAAAAGGATTGGCTCCGGATGTGCTTGACGCCATTTTGAATTGTCCACCCAAAAGCCTGGCCTACTTGAGTTGTGACTCGGCAACCCTGGCAAGGGACCTCAAGAGACTGGTCTCAGAGAGCGGTCCCTATGCCATTGATCGCATTCATCCCGTGGACTTTTTTCCCCAAACAACCCATCTGGAATGCCTTGTCCTCATGGAGCGCATTAACTGCGAAGTTCAACCTTGAATTGTTGAACCAAAGCCTGTCTAACTTTGTCTTGCACTGGCTGCAATTGCTCATCCGTGAGCGTGCTGTCTTTGCCTCGGTAGCGAAGTCGGAAGGCTTGGCTGCATTGATCATCAGGAAGTTGACCTCCTTCAAACCGATCGATCAACTCCACACTTTCTAGAAGTGGCTTACCTGCTTTACGAATGGCCTGCATCAAATCTGCAGCTGGCAATGTTTTCGGAACAAGCATCGCGAGATCCCTTTCCATCGCTGGAAGTGTTGAGAACGCTTTAAAGGAAGGCACCCAGCGATTGCGACGCGTCACCGCTTCAAGAAGACGGTGAAGATCAAGATCAAACAGGTAGGTGGCGTCGGGGAGCTCGTACTGAGCACACAACATGGGATGGAGCTGACCAAAGCAACCAAGGGTTCGGCCTTCCACCACCACCGCTGCAGCCCGCCCCGGATGAAGACGCGAGTCGTCAGATAAGGGCCGGTCTTGGGTTTCAAGACCCATGGAGTTCAAAACAGTGGCGAGTGCTCCGCGAGCCATGAAGTAATCCGGAGCGAGTGCCTTGCCGCTGGTCGCCCAGCGTGAAACACGCCGCTCTCCACAAATCACGCCGCCAAGACGTGCTGTCTGCACTATCTCTCTGTCCTGGGGATGGAAAACATGACCAATTTCAAACAGCCAACAACCGGGTTGAGAAGCCTGAAGGTTGCGTTGGCAAATCTGGAGATGCTCCTGCCAGAGCGCGGTTCTGAGATGACTGGTTTCCGCCAATAGAGGATTACTGATTGGAATCCGATTCGGATCATCGGCGTCCGCCCCTGTAAGCGATAAGCAAGTGATCTCTTGGAGGCCAGCACTGCAAAGGCGGCGACGCAACCGACGCTCCGCCTGCTGCATGTCCGTAAGACCACCAGGAGCCAGGGGGTCGGGCAAGTGGGCACCAAAACAGTCGAAACCAACAAGACGAGCCACCTCCTCGATCAGATCCACCTCGCGAAGAAGATCCATCCGACGGGAGGGAGGTACAACCACCGTCCAGCCATCCTCAGTAGTGCTGAGGTGGCAGCCGAGTGCGGAAAGACAATCCTCTACCTGTTGATCACTCACATCGGATCCCTCCTCGTCTTCAGAAGCCAAAGGACCTAGAAGTTGATGAAGAGCATGACGGCGAAGCGTCACCACGGGTTCCGGGCCTTCTTCGGCACAGCACTGCCAACTGCGGCCTGCCACTCCGCCTAGGAGCTGTTCCATCAGTTCGAGTGCACGACCCGCTGCAGGCAAGGTGATCTGACGCGGTAACCCCTTTTCGTAACGAGAACTGGCATCCGTGCGCAACCCTGTTGCACGACTGCTGCTGCGAATCGAGGCGGGAGTGAACAGGGCTGACTCCAACCAGATTTTGGTGGTCGTGGCCGTCACTCCGCTCTCAGCACTACCGATCACCCCCGCAATCGCAACCGGTCGATCACGACAGGTAACCAACTGAACGCGTTCGTCAACCTCGATGGTGCGGCCATCCAATCCCGTAAAGGGTTCCTTGTCCCGCCCTTGCCTAAGGCCAAAATCAGCAGGCTTCAGGTCGCTGCCACATAGCCGCTCCAAGGCATCGAGATCAAAAGCATGAAGAGGTTGACCTTGTTCCAACATCACCAGATTGGTGATGTCCACAATCGCGTTAACGGGTTTCACCCCGGCGCGGAGAAGTCTTTGTTGGAGCCAGGCAGGAGCATCTTTCCCACCATCGAGACCACTCACTTCGGTCAAGGCGTACACACCCCCCTCTTTCATGGCGGCAGCATGGTCGGCTGAGGGGTTCAAATCAGCTGTAGCCAGTGGCGCCACCGGCTTGGGCAACTGCAGAGCGGCACCTGTCAGTGCCGCCACTTCCCTTGCAATACCTGTCATCGACAGACCATCTGGCCGATTCGCGGTGATTGCCAATTCCAGAACGGTGTCATCCAAACCCAGGCAAGATGCCACTGCCGTACCAGGTGCTGGAAGGCTTTCAAGCAGATCGTCTAAGACAGCAATGCCGTCAACATCCGTGGGTTGCCCGAGCTCGGCCAGCGAACAAATCATTCCTTGACTCGCGACCCCCCTCAGCTCACCAGCCTTAATCGTGAGATTGACCGCAGGAAGAACGGCGCCAATGGTCGCTACAGCAACATGAATTCCTGCCCGTACATTGCTGGCACCACAAACGATCTGAACCGTTTTCTCCGCCCCAATATCCACAACACAAACACTGAGTTTGTCGGCATTGGGATGTTTATCGCGCTCCAACACATGGCCCACCACAACACCTTGGGCGAATCGACTCAAATCATCGATCTCCTCCACCTCAAATCCAGCCATGGAAAGGCGTTCGCCGAGTTGAGCTGCGGCTTCATTTACCTGGACGAGATCCTGCAACCAGGAAAGGGAGACCCGCACGTCAACGATTCAATCGGATATCGATCCTACGAAGCTCCGCGCAATCATCAAAACTGTTTGTGCTGTCAGCTGAAGATGTAAAGTCGTTGTTTGTTACTACGCTTCGCTTCTGCGGCGCAACGTCCTTTATGGCTAAAAACAAGGGCGTCCGGATCGTGATCACTCTCGAGTGCACTGAATGCCGGTCCGCCTCCGCCTCCGAAAAGCGTTCTCCCGGTGTGTCTAGGTACACGACGGAGAAGAACCGACGGAACACCACTGAGCGGCTGGAGATCATGAAATTCTGTCCCCAGCTCAACAAAATGACTCTCCACAAGGAAATCAAGTGATTTTGCAGGTGTTCATCGTTCAACAGCTTTCCTGAGTTATGTCTAGTTCCTTCTTTAAGAAGCGTCTTTCTCCGATCAAACCTGGAGATCCCATTGATTACAAAGATGTGGATCTGCTTAAAAAATTCATCACCGAGCGAGGAAAGATTCTTCCTCGTCGTCTGACTGGGCTGACTGCTAAGCAGCAGCGCGACCTGACCAATGCGGTAAAGCGTGCTCGCATCGTGGCGTTGCTGCCCTTCGTCAACCCCGAAGGCTGATCCACTGGCTTCGTCCTCTCTCCAACCAGGAGATCTTGTCGGCGTCCAAGAGTCGAAGGGGAACCAACTTGCTGTCGTCGAATCTCTTCAAGGCAGCAAAGCGCGCTTGAAGCTTGGATTTGATCGCAAATCCGTTGTCTTACCTCAGCGGCAATTGGATCTCATTTGCCCCCTGCCATCCGGAGCTGAGCTTCCCGATGGCCTGGGGGCTTCTCCATGGCATCTCAAATCCGAGCAGGTCCACCCATCTTGTCTCGATCGTCGCAGCTGGGGCGCAGCATGGCTCCTATTGCTGGAATCAGATGAGACCGTTGAGATTGATTTTTTCAGTGATCTGGTCTGCGGAGGAAGCAATCCAAGCCAATTGGCCCTGTGTTGGTTGGCCTTAATGGGGCCACAATTTTGGTTCCGTTATAAGCAAGATCAGATCAAGGCACGCTCGGCAGCCGAACTCAAACCGCTGCGCCGACAACAGCGGCTCAAGACTCTTGAACAGCAAATCGAGCAGCATTGGAAAAAGCTATTAACCGCTCGACAACCGCTTGATCTGCAAAGCCTCCCCCCAGTTCTTGGTGCCAGGTTTGAACAGCTCAAGGACATGGTTTCAGGGTCCCTCGAATTCGCACAACTTGACCGGGTGGTTCAGCAAAGCCTGGTGGGGCTGCGCCTAGATCAAGACAGGGCAGACGTTCGCCTTCTGTTGGTGGACCTCGGCCTTTGGGACCCCCATCAACTGGTATCAATGGCCGGCACTCCCTGGTCTTCAGGATTTAGCTCAGCTCTGCTCGAGGAGGCTGAACGCTTGGTGGAGCTCAACACGAGCGAACGCCCCGGTGACTCCGAGCGCATCGATCTTTGCGATCAGCGCTGCGTCACGATCGACGATGAAGACACTCGAGATATTGATGACGGGATCGCGCTGGAACGTTGCGAGGATGGCACTCAAAGAGTCTGGATTCATATCGCTGACCCAGGGCGACTCATCGATCAAGACTCAGCCCTCGACCTCGAAGCCAGACGCCGCGGTAGCAGCCTCTATTTAGCGAAAGGCAATCTGCCGATGTTTCCAGAATGCTTGTCAACGGGGCCTTTCAGTTTGCGAGCACGGATGCGAACGGCTGCCTGGAGCATCTGGGCTGAACTCAGCAGCGACGGTGAACTCGGAGATCACGGGATCCAGCGCAGCTGGGTTCAACCGACCTATCGCCTCAGCTACGAAGACGCCGATGAGTTGATCGAATTGGCACCTCCAGAAGACACCGATTTAGCAGAATTGGATGCGCTCCTCAGTCGAAGGCGAGGCTGCCGAGTACGCAATGGAGCCCTTCTCATGGACCTTCCAGAAGGCCGGATTCGTTGTCGAAATGGTCAGCCATCTCTCGAAGTCAGTGAACCTGGTCGATCAAGGCAAATGGTGGCTGAAGCGATGATTTTGGCCGGTGCCGTGGTGGCCAGAATTGCGGAGGTGCATGACCTGGCCTTGCCCTTCCGCAGCCAACTCCCGGCTGACCTCCCCCCCAGCTCCGAATTGGAGGCACTGCCCGATGGAGCCGTACGTTTCGCCGCCATCAAGCGTTGTCTCAGTCGCGGACTGATGGGAACCCAACCTGCAGCACATTTCAGCTTGGGACTTGCCTCCTATGCCCAAGCCACATCCCCCATTCGTCGCTACGGGGATCTCGTTGTACAGCGGCAATTCCAAGCCCAACTCAGTGACGGTGACAGTGGCGAGGAACCGCTCGACCGCGATGCACTTCAAGCCCTCTTGAGTGACTTCGATGCAGCGGTGCGAGAAGGCATTGGTATTTCCCGAGAAGACCAAAGACACTGGCAGCAGGTGTGGTTTGAACACCATTGCAAGGAGCAGTGGGCTGCACAGTTCTTGCGCTGGTTGCGTCCTCAGGATCAGCTTGGACTGGTGCGCATTGACGACCTCGCCATGGATGTGGCAGCTGAATGCCCTAGAGATTCAGAACCGGGCGAGGGCCTATTGATCAACGTGCAGCATGTGGACTCGGTGCGCGATCAACTCAGGCTGGTGGCTTCGGCTCACTAACTCCCCCTTGAGCCATGCAGGCTGATGCCCCGTAACCAGGGCCCCCAGGGGTTGGCGACTGCGAGTAACTCAATGGCCTTAGGGCGTTGCTGATTCGCCAGCCAATCGCTCAGCTCGGGCTCCAAGGTAATCAAGGGCCAACGACGGCCGCTCACAAGTTCCAATTCGTATCCACCTTGGCCATCAGGCAGCAGCATTCCCGACCAAACGCCCTGTTGAGGCTGGGGAGGAGGTGCCATCTCAGACTGCGCATCAGAACCGAGCCAACACCCATCGCCGCCGAGGAGCTCAGGGGTTTCAAGACAGGCACGCTGTCTTTTTTGCCAGTGTGGATGATGCCAAGGTGTGTCCCAGAGCGGAACAATTCCAGAGGGAGCCGTGGGCTCCTCGATTAGGAGCTCTTGAAGGAGACGAACGGGCAGAGTTGCGAGTGGACATTGGAGCCGAATCGACAGGGCTGCCGCTGCGCCAGAAGCCTGTCCCACATTAAAGACAAGAGGTTGGAGCCTGGTCGCCCCATTGGCCATATGGCTCGTACTGAAAGCCTTATCAGCAGTCAGCAAATTATCCAGGTCAGCACTCACCAGCGCTTGATAAGGAATGCAAAAAGGAGTCCCTGACCAGCGGCCACCCCAACGACAGCTTTTTGGGGCAAGTGGCCAATCAGGTCCGGGATAGTGATGGTCGTTGGCGTAATTGCCAACAGCAATCGATTCCAACGCACCAGCGTCATTTAAGGGAAGCGCAGCGATGGATTGACCGGTCGTCTGAGGCAGAAGATCCTGTTCAATCACCGTCTTGAGACCGACCATCCGGCGCCCCTCACGCCAATAGGGCATTCCAGCCAACCAGGGAGCTGGGCTTCCTGCCTCCTGGGGGAACGCCTCTCCCCGCGTTAACCAACCGGAGCTACATCGCTGAAGCTCATCCGCAAAATGCAGGCTGTGAGCTTGCATCTCAGCCATGAGCTCCTGTTCCGCCTTGGGATCCGCGTTGAAGGCTCTCTCCAATCCCCGATGCCAATCGTTGCCATGCAGGGGCCAATTCAGCATCACCAATCCCCCAGGCAAGCGGCCGTAATTGATGGTGCGCTCCAAACCAAAGGCTGCACAGGCCTGTTCAAACGGCTCGGGTAACAGCAACGGTGCTCCGTTTGGATCAAACCCTGAAGCGGGATCAGCCAAAAGTCGATTGCTCTGAAGCTGAGCCATCACCACCCAGGTGGGGGATTGCACTGGCTGCTCACGAAAAAATCGTTCTGTCTTAAGCCGCTGCTCACTAGGAGCGCTCGGCTCCCCCCACAACTCTTGAGCCTCCCAACCAAAACGAAAGGGTGCCTCAGCCAAGGGCAACAAATCTCCGCGATCACTACCATCGATCACCACGTCACAGCCAATGCGATAGACATCGCCAGCGCATTGAATCAGCACTGCTTGCACAGATGATCCAGAACGTTCCACATCCAGCAGCTGACAATCCGCCCACCACTGAAGATTCGGGAGTGCCTGCACCCAGTTTTGAAGAATCCGCTCAGCCGTCGTTGGCCGATAGCCAAAGCAACTCACCCAGTTTTGATCGAGGCCTTCTGGCTCGTTTTGATACAAAGCCCTAAGGAATGCACCCCACAATCCGGTCTGCCAAGGGGCGAGTTCATTTCCATCAGGACAACACACTCCGGCCGTGCTGACCATTCCCCCTAGCCAGCGACCAGGGGTCAGCAGAAGCGTGCTGGCGCCGGATCGAGCAGCCTGGAGTGCAGCGGCAACACCTCCAGTGCCACCACCCCAGACCACCACTGGGCTATGGCAAGTTTGCGCGCTCATCCCTGAGCCGAATCGCGACTGCTGTTCATCAGATCGCAATTGAGGCGAAGCGCCTCGGCCCAGATCCGGAATAAATCAAGTTCAGGTTGGCTGAGCTGCTCAGTCAGCTGCCTCTGTTCCTCAGGATCGAAGTCTCCATCGACGAACGCAACGTTGGGAAGTGGCATGACGAAGCGAAGGGAGGTCGTTAGGATCCAAGGCCGGAAGGGGATCACCCCGGGACGACCATGATTTATACCCTTACAACCCCTCTTTACTACGTCAACGACAAACCTCATTTAGGAAGCACGTACACCACCATTGCCTGTGATGCACTGGCTCGCTTTCAGAGACTTGAAGGTCATGAAGTGGTGTTTGTCACTGGTGTAGACGAACACGGTCAAAAAATTGAACGCACAGCCGCTGCACAAGGAATCAGTCCCATCGATCACTGCAATCGAGTAACAGCGAGCTACGAAAAGGCTTGGAACGAATGGGAGATCAGCCACGATCGATTTGTCCGCACCACGTCACCACGCCATTTGCCGCTTGTCCAACAGTTTTTTCAACGTTGTGAAGAGGCAGGAGATATCCGCAGTGGCCGTCAAACCGGTTGGTATTGCGTTGGCTGCGAGGAGTTCAAAGATGATCCTGCCGAAGCGGTCAACCCAACTTGTTCCATCCACCAGAAAACATTGGAGTGGAGAGATGAAGAGAACCTTTTCTTTTGTTTATCTCACTACCAAGAAAAAATTGAAACCCTGCTCAACCAGTCTGATTTCATTGCACCAGCGAGTCGTCGCAAAGAGATTCAAAACTTTGTAGCGGGCGGATTGCGCGACTTTTCCATTTCAAGGGTCAATGTGGACTGGGGATTACCAGTACCAGGGCATCAAGGCCACACCTTTTATGTGTGGTTCGATGCCTTACTTGGCTACCTCACGGCTCTATTAGATGACGGTGGAAGTATTGACCTTGAGCGCTTAAAAGCTGTTGGCTGGCCAGCAGATCACCACGTGATTGGCAAAGATATCCTGCGTTTTCATGCTGTGTATTGGCCAGCAATGTTGATGTCAGCGGGTTTACCACTACCAAAAAAAGTATTCGGGCATGGTTTTCTGACCAGAGAAGGCCAAAAAATGGGCAAATCAATTGGCAATGTTCTTGATCCAAATGTGCTCTTGAATCGCTGCGGCAAAGATGCCGTGCGCTGGTATCTCTTACGCGATATTCAATTTGGTGATGATGGTGATTTCCAACAACAGCGTTTTGTTGATCTTGTCAACAATGACCTCGCCAACACCATTGGTAATTTGCTGAACCGAACCTCTTCGATGTCTCGTAAATGGTTTAACGAGTCCGCACCCATCGTTGAGTCCAAAGACAGCGATAGTCATGCGTTACGCCAAGCTGCCGAAACGGCAATCGCTTCCGTCCGCGAGGCCATGCCCTTAATGGCCTTTCAGAAAGCGGCTGAGGCCATTCTTCAGCTTGCCATTCAAGCGAACGGATACCTCAACGACCAAGCGCCTTGGAGCAAAATGAAGAAGGGTGGCCAGGATGCTCAAGTCGCAGTGGACTTATACGGAGTTTTAGAAAGCGCTCGACTGGTGGGATGGCTTCTGCAACCTCTCGTCCCTGATTTGAGCGAACGGATTCTGAGCCAACTCAACCAACCGTCAAATACGGCACACTGGTCCGGACAACTGGTGTGGGGAGGCCTCGAATCAGGCCATCCCCTCCCCCCGCCACAGCCTGTGATGCTACGGCTGGAACTCGAAGAAGCACTGTGACTCTCGCTCAGCGATTCCACTCCGGCAGCTTGCAAAAAAGCACCAGCTGGATCACTCCAGTGCTTCTCAGTACCTTCATGCTGGGCTGCGGCTCCTCAACAGGAAACCGTTCGGAAACAGTGGCACCGCCACCATTTGTGTTTCGAAAGCTTGAGCTTGAACAGAAAAAAACAAGTGGAGATATCGACTGGAAACTCTCGAGTCCTGAAGCACGCTATGAACTCTCTCGCAGATTAGTAAGGGCCAAGAAACCCGTTGGGATTCTCTATAACAACAACAAACCTTCTTTTGAAATTAGGGCTGACTTTGCTGTAGTCGTCAATGATGGAGAACAAGTTATACTTGAAGGAGATGTTCAGCTTCAGCAAATCAACGGGCAACAAATATTGATTAAAGGCGAAAGATTGCGTTGGCAACCACAACTTTCTCGCCTTGTGATGGAACAACAGCCAAGGGCTTTTGATGATCGTTCGAGAATCACCGCAACCTTTGCAGTCCTTCGGCAAGATACAAGTGACCTCACACTCAGCGGTCCCGTTCAACTGGATCACTGGAAAGGCAAGCTCGCGCTCACTGTCAAACCAGATACAGCTGTCAGAACAGGGAAAGCATTCTGGAACCTTGAAAGTGGCTCACTTAAAGCGAATGGACCAGTTCTTGGCCAACGTCGTGATCAAGAGGGCGTTGTCCTCGAGCAACTAGAAGGACGGGAATTGATCGGAAATACGCAGAAAGGAGTGATCACGGTGAAATCTCCCGTAATTGTGACCATGCCTAGAAATAAAGGCCTGCTCCGTGCCAAAGACACCAGCTGGAATTTCCGTCAACAAACGCTCAGCAGCAATGACCCATTTCAAGGCTTGATCAATGAAACCCAGATCAATGGTGAACGTTTCCTTGCTGAACTGGATCAAAGCGCTGTGGTGATCCCTGAAGGATGTCGAATCCAACAACCTGGTGAACTGCTGGAAGCTCGCAAATGTCGCTGGAATTGGAAAACGGACGACGTGTTGGCAACTGGAGGGGTTCGCTTGGAACGCGATGACAACAATCAAATTACGGAGGCACAAACACTGAGCGGATCTGTGGGAGACGAGGGGGCACTAATCTTTTCTGCTCCAGGTAACAAAGTCCGGTCTCAACTCAGCATTGAGGAGCAAACAAACAATCAAGATCAACAGCCACAACGTTCCAAACCTCCAGTATTGTTTTAACTGATATTCATTCCCTGAATCATTCTTACGACCGGATGCATTAGCAACTGCCATCTCTGCTTATGGCATGTTGCTCAAGTGATACGCAGTCAGTTCGCCTAGAACAGTTCGTTTCAAAGGAACTTCAAGACTTAATCGAGAATGGCCGCGTCTTTAGACTTAAAGCAACACAAGCCGACACTGAGCTACTTACACCTCAAGCTATTCTTGGGTTTAGGATTAAGGCTAATCTGTCTGCATATGTTACACATTATCGATCTAGATTAGCGCGTAAATAAGCGCCGAACAAGCACACAACTTTCGCAAAAAATACATCACCAAAACCGCCAATCATTCCCAAGAAGCATGCATAGACTTCTCGCAAAGAGGTAGAGATGAATGAATCAATAGATATCAGCTATCAAACGGTAATCAAGAGAGCGATCAGATGTGCTCGATTAGCGCATTAGAAACAACAGCTGCAAGAGCCAAGAAACCAGCGACAGCAAGGATGCTCATGAGAAGGATTCGAACATGCATTAATCATTTCTCCTGGAGATACCTGTCGTCTGTCTCATTTGAGACCAATCTAAGAATTGCCACAGACCTCGCCAGCTCTTGCCAGCAACCAAGTCGCTGCCCAGCCGAGCCAATAAGGAAATGGCATAAAAAAGCCCCCTTTCGCGAGGACCTTTTCTTTGCGGATCCCGTTCAAAGGTCGCCTCAAGGAACGCAATGTTTTGGTAACGGTTTGTAAAGGCCTTTGACTAAGATCGTTTCAACCTGATCTCCAGATATGAACCACTCCCCAAACATCGCTTTCTTTGGCGGCACTGTGATCATCGCCATCATGGTTATGGCAGCTTTTGCAAACCTGGCAAACGCTTGACCACGTGGGTCCCCAGGATCACGGCAATAATCTCTGCCCTAGTTTCCGAATCCGTGGCCAATAATAATCGGGCAACCAAACGAGGAGAAAGCTTCAAATTACTGCGATAACAGGGTTTCTTCTTGAGACCCTGCAGAACTCAGTGTTGTTTGAAGACGTTCAGCCCAACCGCTCAGCCAACGTTCATCGGAGCGACTGAAGCATCGTTCTGACCAACCACCAATCACAACCCAGCCGCTTTGTCCCAGGGGTTGCACCATCACGGAAGGCAAGCCGGGTAAGACGGGGTCAAATTCAGCTTTCCCTGGGTAGAGGGCTGTTTTTACAAGAGAAATCAGTTCTTGCTTTTGCCGCGATCGTTGACAGATCTCGCCAGGTTCAAAATCACCAGCACCTAAAAGGCCCCGGCGAAGCAGGACCGAGTCCTTCCAAAACACAAGGATCGTGGCAGCAGAGGTCGCGGTCAGGAACTGATGGCTACCCCATGCCAGTTCAGCCCGAACCTCATCGGCCAAATCAGAGGAAAGCACAAAACCCTGCTCACCCTCCAGTTCAACTGCTTCCGGACTGCGTGGAGAGGCCCTCGTCCACAGGATGGAAACCAGCATCAAGCCAACGCCTGCCATCCCGGCAAGAACATCGGCTCGCTCCAGGCTTGGAGTAATGGTTTCAGCGGTGCTGGCGTTAAGGATGGAAAGACCCAAAACAAGAACACCTGCGAGCAAACACCATTGGTTGGATCTCAACATTTTTTGCAACTCATGAGCAGTCAGATCAATGCACTTTTGCTGAAATAGAAGTCAACCCTTCAAAGCTGATGACCGAATCCGAAGCCTTTGCCGCGATCGCGCTGGCCACAGTGGCTTGTGATGGAGTTCTGGGCAAAGATGAAGCGCATGCTTTAAGGCTTCAACTGGAATATCGAACCCCTTACAAGGATCGAAGCGAGAGTGAGATGGCAATGTTGTTTGACCATCTACTCAAACGCCTTCGCGAGAAAGGATCAAGTCAATTGATCAAAGACGCCCTACCCCAACTCAAACAATCGCAACAGGAAACAGCACTTGCTGTGGCCGTGCAGCTGGTTCACGCTGATAGGACCGTGACCACTGAGGAACAAACCTTTCTCGACGAGCTCGCTCAAAGCGTCGAACTACCTCAAGGCAAAGCTCAAGCAGTGATGGACGCGATCATGGCCTTGAATCACGACAGCCTTGCCAGCTGACGGCAGACTCCACCAATCGAACGCCTCATGATGCCTAGCCTCTTCAAGTCTCTGCAGCTGCTCATCGCCGCAAGTCTCTGTTTCTTTTTGGCAGTGCCAGCGGGTTTTGCCTTATCTCCCCAAGACTTACCAGCTCAGCCGCCGGATGAAGCCGTCCTGGATTCAGCTGACGTGTTGAGTCGGGCTGGAAAGAATGAAATCGAAACGCGACTGAATCAACTGGAGTCTTCCAAGGTGGACGCCAGGGTGATCACCCTACGGAAACTGGACTACGGGCTGAGTCTCACGGGATTCGGAGAAGAATTGGTGGAACGTTGGTCAAATAACGACAACAGGAGTGAGCGTCCTCTGCTTCTTTTCCTTGAAGAAACTCAGAACAAACAAGCTGCGGTTGTGATCTCAGCAGAGCTGAGCGATCAACTACCAGACGCGTTGCTCCGCAGTACTGCTCGAACCACGATGAGTCAGCCGATGCGTGATGGCGAGAGATTCCGACAGGCATCCCTGGATGGAATTGATCGCATTGCAGTGGTTCTTGATGGGGGCGAAGATCCAGGCCCACCGATTGAAATTGAACGCACCACGATTCCCACAAACGTTCCCACTGTTGAGGAAACACGCGAAAGCAATGCCTTCACTTGGGTCATTGTGCTGCTGGTGGTCGGAACCATTGTGCCGATGGCCACCTGGTGGGTCTTCTCACGCTGATCAGCTATGGCATTTCGCAATTGGATAGGAGCCTTCGGCAAAGCCAACGCACTTGATGTCAACTCTGACCTCGATCGGGGCTATGAAGCGGCCTTATTAATCCAGAGCTTGGAACTGGAGTATTACGGCGACCGACCCATCCGTCCCGAACTTGAGCTCTCTGTTCCGAAATCAGTGCAGGCGACAGTTCTGCGCAAGTTTCGAGTTGCGATCAATGTTTGTCGTTTGTCGCTAGATCAACTGGAGTACCAGCGAGCCCAGCTGGATCCCCAGGAATTACGTCAACTTCAGCTGATTGAAAGTGTCGTAAATCGGTATAGCCCTAAACGGGCTGCGGCGGCTCCAACCATGACTCGCGCTCCAGATCCGCTGCCGCGCTCACTGCTCGGGGTCTTCGACAAGGTGCGCAGGCAGCTCAATCCTGCCGGAGAAGCGACATTAGTTGCAGGCTTTAGAAGACGCAGGGATTCAACCCTGATCTCGTTGAAGGTTCTTTTACTACTGATTCTGGTACCGCTGTTAGTTCAACAGGTCGGCCGCACCTACATCATCAGTCCTGCTGTAGACCGCTTTGCTCCAGACCTGCCCTTCTTGAGTTACCCAAAGCCACAACTTGAAGAACAAGCTGTTGAAAAGTTGAGAGTTTATAAGGCAGAAATTGAATTCGATGCCCTTCTTCGCGGCGACTCAATCCCAAGCCAAGAAGAACTACAACAACAATTAGGTAAGAAGGCTGCTGAGCTCAAAGAAGAGGCTGACACTGAAAGCACCCATGCTGTGAAAAATGTTTTAGCAGACATTTCAGCCACGCTTGCCTTCGTCATGGTTTGCTTATTCAGTCGCGAGGAGCTCAGGGTTCTTCGCGGATTTTTTGATGAGGCTGTATACGGATTAAGCGACTCAGCCAAAGCCTTTGCGATTATTCTCTTCACCGACATCTTTGTTGGATTTCATAGTCCAGAAGGCTGGACTGTGCTTCTTGATGGCATTGCAAATCACTTTGGATTTCCAGCTCGTGAAAACTTTATCCTGCTTTTCATCGCTACATTCCCTGTGATTTTGGCGACAATATTCAAATATTGGATCTTCCGCTATCTCAACCGTGTCAGTCCATCCTCAGTCGCCACATTGCGAGGCATGAACGGAGGCGGATAACGCTTTGGCTCATCCAAACACAAAAAGCCCAGAGCTTCCCAACGGGCTCATTGTTGTTAGCGGACCAAGCCGTGGAGGGAAAAGCAGATGGGCTGAACATTTGCTCAGCTCTCAAGAGACGGTCACCTACGTAGCGACCTCTGCCCATCGTTCGAATGATCCAAGCTGGGATGAACGGATGCGACTACATCGAGAAAGACGACCGTTGCACTGGCAGCTACGCGAACCGGGATCAAAGCTTGCTGAATGCATACGCAGAGAAGATGCCAATCAACCCTTGCTGATCGATGCCCTTGGAGGCTTTACGGCCGTGCACCTCGATCGCAATGATCTTCAGTGGGAGCAAGAGGCGGAAGATCTGGTTCAAAGTCTTCTCACTCGAAGACGCCCCACCGTGATCGTCGTTGAAGAAACAGGCTGGGGTGTCGTCCCCTCCACAATGATTGGCGGATTGTTTCGTGACCGCCAAGGCTGGCTAGCCCAACGATTAGAACAACACGCGGCAGACAGCTGGCTCGTTGTTCAAGGCAGAGCTTTGAATCTCACTCAATTAGGCATGCTCGTTCCGTGAAGAAAGCCTCAATCAATCAATCCTTAATTAATCAATCATCTGGCAAACAATCTTCGGATGAGAAGCCTTTGATCCAAAAACCCTTGAGGGTGGCACTATATGAACCTCGAATTCCTCCAAATACAGGAAATATTGCCCGTACTTGTGCAGCTTTTGGTTTGCCGTTGGATTTAATTGAACCTCTTGGGTTCAGTCTTGAAGATCGTTATTTAAAAAGGGCTGGTCTTGATTATTGGCCTCACGTAGACATCACCATCCACAAGAATGTCGACGCATTTTTTGAGTCCCTTGCGCAAGCCTCAAGGGTGATTGGCTGTAGCCGTCGAGGAGGGGTGCCTCTTCAAGACATGCAGTTCCAACGGGGAGATATTTTGTTATTCGGCAGGGAAGACACCGGCCTATCGGAAGCAACACGCAGCCGCTGCACCCAGATCACAACCATTTCGATGCCATGTAGCGCCGGAGAAGATGGCCTAGGGGGCGTACGAAGCCTCAATCTTTCTGTGGCTTGTGCCATCGTCAGCCACCAAGCAGGCTCGCAGCTGCAGTTGTGGTAATTGGCAAGCTGACACTTCAGCCCTTGCGCCAATCTCCTGCACCCGTTACTTTCAGGCCGTTCCTGAGCTGTGGCGGCTTCTCCAGGAGCGGTACCAATCGCTGATTCAGATGAAGCCCCTTCTCGTTCTCGTTACGGCAATCGCATCAGGAACGTCTTTATCTGTTTTGGCGCAGCATCCAGGTTTTGCCGATGCTGGCCACGTACAAGCACCCTTTCTTCTGGCATCGGCACCAGCAACCCAAAGCAGAATTTGGGTGAAGGTCTCGACTCAGAGCACTCTTAAAGGTATAGCTGAGGATCTGGGATATTCCTCCTCTGATCTCATCGCTCTTAACGACCAGTCATCCTTTGAGTCGATCCAGGCTGGCTCTTGGGTAGCTCTCCCTTCTGACGCTGAGGAAGGACTTGAAAACGCATCTCGCCTTGACGCAACAACCGTTCTCCACAGGGCACCGCTCCAATCTCCTCCTGTTCCGCCACCCGTTGTTCGCATCAAAGCGAACGAATCACTTTCAACGTTTTCTCGAGATCAAGGCGTCAGCCTGAGTGAATTGCGCTCGCTGAATCCCGGTCTGGATCTAGCTCGTATGACCATTGGTAGCGAAGTGCGTGTTGCCAAAGCTTCACCGCTGGCTCTGTTAGCGATTCGCCCTATACGTTCAGGTGGTGCAAGCTTCCCAGATCTGCCGCCATTGCCTGGAGTAGAGGAAGAGGATGATTCGGTTGGGAATCAAACCTTCGTGTGGCCTACAAAAGGGGTCTTCACCTCTGGCTTTGGATGGCGTTGGGGCCGTATGCATAAGGGCATTGATATTGCAAACAACGTCGGAACCCCAATCGTTGCTGCCAGAGATGGGGTTGTGAAATTTTCAGGTTGGAGGAGTGGCTACGGTTATTTGGTTGAGTTGACTCACTCCGACGGATCATCCACCCGTTACGCCCACAACAGTCGCCTTTTGGTCCGCAAAGGACAGATCATTCCCCAGGGAGTGAGAATCTCACTCATGGGCAGTACTGGGAGAAGCACTGGACCTCATCTACATTTTGAAATACGCCAATACGGTGGTTCAGCATTAGATCCAATGGCAAAGCTTCCAACACGTCGTCGGGCCTAAGAGGTCCTGACGATCGTCTAAAATTTAGAGGTTACGGCTCGGTAGCTCAGCTGGTTAGAGCGTGGGATTCATAACCCCAAGGTCGGGAGTTCAAGTCTCCCCCGAGCCATTTTTTATTAATTAAATTGTTTTAATGCGAATGAATCTCAGCGCATTTCGATGGCGTTAAGTCGTTCTCTGAATGATGTTGGGCTGTCCTTCGTCGTTTCTTCAAGCGTTAAAATTGGTTGATCTTCTGGAACAGGATTGGGGCGCCGCTGTTGTCGTACAGATTGTCCGTGATGAGGCCTTGCCTGAAGCACGAGCTTTCTGGTCTGGGCATCACGATTCAGTGGCTGACTTTTGAGCTCGCTGCGGACTTGATTTAAGAGTCGGAAGTGACCTGTACTGCTGAATTTGCGTAATAAGGCCTGATCCCAAGCCATGGGTTGATCAATCATCTATTTATTTTAGGACTCCATCAGCAGCAAGCTATGCGCGATTCCGCCAACTGCAGGCAAGGGTAGGGCGTGATAAATTAAGCGATGTAACTAGAAGTCGGACCGACTTTGGATTGAGTCTGGTCTGCTGCTTCCGTCACGTACCCATCGACCTTTCATCATGACCGACAACGGTTGCCTGCGCGTGGGCCAACAGGCCCCTGATTTCACAGCTACCGCTGTAGTTGATCAGGAGTTCAAAGAGATCAGCTTGTCTCAGTACCGCGGCAAGTACGTGGTGCTGTTTTTCTACCCACTGGACTTCACCTTCGTTTGCCCAACTGAAATCACAGCGTTCAGCGATCGCTACTCTGATTTCTCCAGCAAAAACACCGAAGTGCTGGGTATCTCAGTGGATAGCCAATTCAGTCACCTGGCTTGGATCCAAACCGCACGCAATCAAGGCGGCATCGGAGATATCAACTATCCGCTCGTTTCAGATCTGAAGAAGGAAATTTCCACTGCTTACAACGTTCTCGATGACGCTGAAGGCGTGGCTCTGCGTGGTTTGTTCATCATCGACCCAGAGGGTGTGATCATGCACGCCACGATCAACAACTTGCCTGTTGGCCGGAATGTTGACGAGACCCTGCGCGTACTTCAAGCATTCCAGTACGTGCAGTCCAATCCAGATGAAGTCTGTCCAGCTAACTGGACACCAGGCGAGAAGACCATGAAGCCTGATCCCAAGGGCAGCAAAGAGTTTTTTGCTGCGATCGGCTGATCGATACCGTCATAAGGCTTTAAGGATCAGCCCTTGCAGGCACTTGAAGTCGAATGGCCAAATGATTGAGGTCACGGGATAGGTCACTGATCTATCCCGATTTTTTATGTCTTGTCTGTCTGTGATTGCGCGCTTCACTAGTCCTGCTTGTCACGCATGCGCGGACGCATCGCCTGACTCGATATCGTCTGGAGCATCCCACACGTCTTCAATCAGAGGTCCCCTCGTTGCCGTTCCTGCAGGCTGTGGCTGGTTAGGCTGGCATCACGGTCTTCTGCTGTGAAAGGAGAGTTAGGGATCCAAGGCTGGAGAGGGGAAGGGGAGCTTGGACGAATTGATGGTTCAAAAGATATCGTCAAATAATTAGTTATTCATTTATTGATCCCTGCTATCGATATTGGCCTGTGCTTATTAGTAGGTTTGCATATTGCTTCCGGAACTGGGATAATTTAATTCCAAAGCCACTACAAAATAATAGGGCTATAAATCCTTATCAAGCTCCTGCACAACAACATCCTTGGTTCCACTCCCCTGAAGAAGAGCATCAAGGCCCGTGCGTAAATCTTTGGCCATCGCAACACGGCTGCCATCGCTGACTACAACACGCGTTAACGTCGGCAAACCACCGCGACGTGCTCTTAAATAAATCGGCTCAACATAGAGAAGAGCATTTCCAAGTGGCACTACCAAAAGGTTGCCTTGGACCACTTGAGAGCCCGCACGGTCCCAAAGACCAAACTGCTGGCTAATCACCGGATTCTGATTGATCAAAGCCTGGATCTGCTCAGGGCCAAAGATCGGAACATCACTAGGAAATCGCAACAGAATCAGTTCTCCATAATGCTCAGAATCGTTTCTAGCCGCTAACCAACCGGAAAGATTGGGACGTGCTAGCGGAGTAAGCGGTTGTAAAAGTAAAAACTCAGAGTCAACACTCGGTTTTACTTGCGCAGTAATATGATATGGAGCTACTGGAATCTGCGTCTTTCCATACAGCTCTTTTGGTACTTGCCAAACGTCATCTCCACTATAGAAAATGCGTGGATTTGTAACATGATAGCGGAGCAATTGCTGTACCTGTAATTCAAACAAGGAACCAGGAACCATCAGATGCTGACGCAAAGATGTAGGCATTGACTCTAAGGGCTGAAATAATGCGGGGAAAACCTTCTGCCAACCACGAATCATCGGATCGTCAGGTTCACTCACATACAGATGAACTGTGCCGTTATAAGCATCAACGACAGCTTTCACTGAATTGCGTACATAACGCATCTCTTGTCCATCTGGAAGTGTTGATGCATAGGGATAAGTGTTTGAGCTGGTGTATCCATCAACAATCCAGTACTGGTGTTGATCGTCTTGATACTGATCAAGACCAGACTCCATAGGAACTGATACAAGATAGGGATCACCTTTCAACTGCAAAAAGGGTGCTAAAGCCTTCACACGCTTTTTGACATCACGTCGAAGCAATAGGCGTGAATCAGGTTGAAGGACGCCCGTATTAAGCAACCTTGGATCACGGATGTAGATCGATGCAGCAATCCGCTGTCCTAAAGACGCCAGTGGGATGCCAGCTCCACCTGAATAATGGTTGTAGGTATTTTCGTCTCCTTCTGGATGATTAAATTCCTCAATTTGTGTTGGAGCAACGGCATAGGGAGATGGAAGCATTCCGAAATAGAGCGCAGCTCGTCCAATCGGCACATTCTTCTTTACATCGTCACGACTAATATCAAGAAATTCGTTGCCATTAATACTCGCTGAACGACCAATATCGCTTATAAAATAATCAGGTAGTCCATCTGCAGCGCTTGAATTCACTGGACTCAATGTGAATCCAAAACCATGTGTAAAGACAAAGTGACGATTTTGCCAAGTACGTGATCGCTTGGGGAGGGCCGCCTGGTCGAGTTCACGCGCAGCAAGGATCACCTGCTGGCGTTCCAGTAAATCAGGACGCAACTGATAGCGATCAACAGCTGCATTCGTAAAGCGGTAGTAAACCCTGAGCTGCTGAAGCTGTCGATTCGTAGCGAGAAGAGGTTGGCTATCCCACAAACGAATATTGCGCAACGTACTGGCACCGTCTTGGAGATCCCTGGGACTTAAGCGAGGAGAAGGATCAACTTGTCGGGTGGTAATTCGATCCAATTGATAGGCATGACGCGTGGCCTCAATCGCACGACTGATGTAAGGGCTCTCGAGCTGTAATTCCCGCGGACGCACCACAAGCCAATGCATCAAAGGAAACAACACCATCTCCAATCCAAAGGACGCCACAGCAATACAGGCAAGGATCAGCCTTAACTGACGGCGACGAAGACTGGAAAAGGGTGATGGCAAGACAACAAACGCCAACACGAGCAGGGCAATCGAACCCACCGATCGCAGAGGAAGCAGCAGATGAACATCGAGCCAACCAGCGCCTGCAACGATTCCATCCTGAGTCCAAAGCAACTGGTGCCTTGAGAGCCACATCAACCCAGAGCAGGTGATCAGAACCAAAGCAAAACCAGGCCTCAAACCATGTCGCTGGCGCACAGTTAATCCTGGAAAGGTCCAATCACTAAGGCAAGTTGAACGTGTTAATTGACTCCATAAAGCTGTACTCAGCGTGAGTGAAAGTTGCAAAAGCACTAACTCAAGGCCAAGCGCAATCGCAGAAAAACGACCCAACCCAAAGCTCACATCAGACCCGAGCATGGGTTCAATGCGGCCAAGATCTGGAATCGAAAGAGCAAGGCTCCAGAGCCCCCAGCTGCGCGCAACGATCAAACAAATGCACACACTTCCATAAACCTGTGCGAGACCTAAACGTCGGCTGCGGGTGAGGCCGAACATGATCAAAATCAGCACCAGAATGGACAAGCTCAGCAGCGGCCAACCTGTCGAAAAGGGAAGACTCCACCAATACGACAATGAAAAAGGTTCGCTCCAGGCCAGCCAAGCCAGTCGTGTATCAATGGCGAGAACGGAGAGCAGAACCAGGAGACATGTCAAAAGACAGAAGCCGTAGCGATAGCCAGTCAGGACAGGTCTGCGCTCAACCTTTTCTAATTCAGGTGAGCGCAGCCAAGATTGACGCCAAAGCGCACAACTACCAACAAACAAAAAAGCAAACAGTGCGCCTGCTAATTGAAGAAATAAGCGTTTGCCGTAAACAGACCCGAGTTCAAATTGATCGAACCAATACCACTCCACCTGCAGCCTGGAGAGAATCACAATCAATGGGATCAACAAGATCCCAAAACGCCCCATCGTCGGGATGATTTTTGCCACTGGAGTGGAGCGAATCAAGTCGCAACTGGCCTTTGGGCCAGGACAGTTTTGTTGAGAGGTGCATCAAGACCGGCCAAATCATGAAAACGCGAACTCGATAGCGTTTCTTCTGTAATCAAGGCTTCAACAAGACGATCCATCACCTCGCGACGGGTCTCTAACAAGGCGATCGCTTCATTGAGAGCTTGGATTGCCAGTTGGCGGACACAAGCATCAATCGCTTTACCTGTGCTCTCCGCATAAGAGGGACGGGTATGGATCAAGTCTCTGCCTAGAAACACCTGCTGATCTCCACCTTCAAGCGCAACGGGCCCCAGAGAAGAAAATCCAAAGCGAGTCACCATTTCTCTGGCGAGCTGAGACACCATTTGCAGGTCTCCACTCGCCCCCTGGGTAATCTCACCAGGCCCAAACACCACCATCTCTGCTGCACGACCGCCGAGTGCCATCACAAGACGGGCCCGCAAATAAGCCTTGCTGACCAGGCCGGAATCAATCACCTCCTCATCAGGGAAGAATCGGGTAAATCCGCCCACACCGCCACTGCGTGGAAGCAAGGTCACCTTGTCCACGGGATCGGCATGAGGAGTATGGGCTGCCACCAGGGCGTGGCCTATTTCGTGATAGGCGATCAGCCGTTTCTTCGCACTGTCTTGCAGTGGAGACGCGGATAAGCCCATCGTGATGCGTTCGAGGGCTGCCTCTAATTCTGAGCTGCCAACAAATGATCGGTCATTCCGCGCCGTAAGGATCGCGGCCTCATTAATGAGATTGGCCAGGTCAGCACCTGAAAATCCTGGAGTTCTTAAGGCCCAATCAGCCAGAGACACCTCGTCTGAAAGAGGCCGGCTTCGGGCATGGACCGCAAGAATCGCCTCACGCCCCTTGCGGTCAGGCAGGTCGACCTGGATACGACGATCGAAACGTCCTGGACGCATTAATGCCGTATCGAGCACGTCAGCCCTGTTGGTGGCGGCAAGCAGGATCACACCTGAATTATCAGCAAAACCGTCCATTTCTGTCAGCAACTGATTCAGGGTCTGCTCGCGCTCATCATTCCCTCCCCCAATTCCTGCACCGCGTTGACGGCCAACGGCATCAATTTCATCGATAAAAATGATGCATGGCGATTTCTCCTTGGCCTTGCGAAACAGGTCGCGAACGCGACTGGCACCAACGCCCACAAACAGCTCTACAAACTCAGATGCCGCAATCGAAAAAAACGGAACCCCAGCCTCCCCAGCAATGGCTTTGGCAAGCAATGTTTTTCCCGTTCCAGGTGGTCCCACCAACAGAACCCCCCGAGGGATCCGCGCTCCAAGACGGATAAAACTCTCCGGCTGCTTCAGAAAGGTCACGACCTCCTGAAGTTCCTCCTTGGCTTCGCTGATCCCGGCAACGTCCTCAAATCGAACGGTGATTTCATCTTGAGGGCGAATCCGCGCTTGACTGCGACCAAAGCCCATGGCCTTGTTTGCGGCCTGAGCTGAGCGACGAAGAAGAAAGGAAAGACCGATCACAATCAAAGCGATCAAGGCCAAATTTCCTGCCAATCCAGCCAAAGCTTGTTCCTGACGAACATCTTTCACCGTCAGGGGAACGCCAGCTGATTCAGCTGTGCGCAAGATCTGTTGATCGTTCGCCAGCGTGGACACAACGGCGTTGCGGCCGTCGTCGTATTCCACGATCACTTCCCGGCGAGCAGGAACCAATTGCAGATCTTTGACTTTTCCCGCTGAAATTTGCGTCAATAATTCGCTGTAACTCGGCGGTGGATCCGATTCGAAACGAGCAAACACATTGGTGGGCCTTTCCTTGGCATCGGTCCCAGATGCCTGGGAGACGATGATTTCACGATCTTCCTGACCTGAACTCACACCGTTCCTGCGATGTATTAAGAGTAGCGATTTGACGAGCGGACTCTCGAAAGTAGATTATGGGCGATTGGATGAGTTCCGGCTGCAATGGCTGTACCGAAGAAGAAAACCTCTAAAGGCAAGCGCAATCAACGCCATGCTGTTTGGAAGGCAAAAGCAGCCACTGCTGCACAACGTGCCATGTCAATCGGCAAATCAGTGTTGAGTGGCCGCGCTCAAGGTTTTGTGTACCCCGTTGCTGATGCTGATGACAGCGAGGACTGAATTCATTTCAAGGTGATCTCTCGAACAGCGCGTTGGTTCGTGAGATCAATCACAACATCGGATTGATGCAGATCCTGCAGCCAAGGTGCTGGAAATGCAGTTTCAATCATCCGAACAAAATCTTGGACAGCGGATTGAGGCACTTGAACACCGGTTGTCTTGGCTTGGGTCTCCACCTGCTGTCGCTTCCAAAGCCGGCTTGATGTGCCGCTTTGTGATTTGAGGTGCCAAAGCTTATCGATTCGATTCCAAATCGGTTCATAGTCAGGCAAGAGCCGGATGAGCTGCTCGCGATACAGCAACTCTTCCGTCGTGAGCTCAAGCGAATGGGTGTTCTGTGTGCAAGAAAGCTCATCGGAAACGAGAACGCCCACGAACCATCCCTCCAGAACGACTAAATCAGGAGTGGAACGAACCCATTCACTGCGATCCCCGCGACCTTGACGTAGGGATTTATCAAAACGAGGGGCGTTCAACACACCCGTCTCTCGCCACTGATCGAGGGCCGTGGCCATCAACTCAAGATCGTGACTACCCGGTATGGCCCTGGGCACTCCCCAGGGATTTCCTGCCATCCGTCGATCAAGCTCAGGGCCAGGCCAATAAAAATCATCGATCGAAACAAACGCGATCGACCATCCCAACTCGGAGCTGGCTTGCACAAGCCAATCGCAAAGGGTGGATTTTCCGCATCCAGGGAGAGCACTCAGTCCGAGCAGGGGACGACCACCCATCTCCAAGAGACTCTCTGCCTGCGAGAGCAATGGCAACGCCACACCCAGCAGCCATTCATCTTTTACGTCTGCGGGCCAAACGCGACGCGCAAGCTCAAAACCACCGCGTTGCTGCCAAAGGCTCCACCAGCGCTCGGGATCGGACCAACCCAAGGCTTCAAGGAGCAAAGGCAAACCTTTGGGAGCCATTGGAGACGGATCAGGAGCCAAGCTTGAAGGCCTCAAAGACGACTGAAAACACAGCCCCGATACGGATGTTGTCGATCGCCAGCCAACCAATGGGCCAGGGTTCGCGTTTGACATACGTCCTAGCCCTCACCAACAGCTCAATCACGAACACCATCGAGAGCACAACAAAAGGGCGTTGTTGATCGACCTGTTGAAACCAATACATGGTGAAATTGCTGCCCAAAAGGAACCCCAGCAGCAGGGAAAGAACACCCAGGCTGCGGCGACGCCACGATCCGGTTAGCGATCGCGCGAGTTGAACACCAATCCGTCGCTGAAACTGTTCATAGCGGGTGAGATGGGTCGTCATCAATCAGGTAAGACGAGAAGCATCTGCAAGTACTCCAGCGTGACAAGCCCATCCACACAAGGGGGGCCGCTCGAAACACGGCATGGAAGCTGGGTATTTCCAAGATGATCCAGCACCGCCTCGGCTCGAGCTTGATACCGATAGAGCTCCTGATCCCATGGGGAAGGCATCAGGAGACAACGAAGTCCAGCCGCTTTGGCAGAGAGAAGGCCGGGCGTTGAATCCTCAAATGCCAAAGCCGCATCTGGATCGGTGTTGCTGCATTCAAGCGCCTTCAAATAGGGATCAGGACAGGGTTTATGGCTCGACACATCATCGGCACTAATCACCCCAGCAAACGGATGGACGTCACCGGGAAACAGGGTGTCTAACAGCGCGGATACGGAAGGAGCACCGCTGCTGGTCACAATCCATTGAGCAATCCCACGCTCCTGAAGCTCACCAAGAAGACGGTCTACACCTGGGCGCAGAGACACAGCTCCGGCACGCACTGCATCGAGATAGTGACGCTGTTTGGAAGTGCGCAGCTGAGCAAACTGCGCATCACTCAAAACGTCACCCTGCTGCTGCGCAAAGGTTTTCATGCGAAGGCTTCCACCAGGAATGTTCAGCAAACGCTTATAGGTCTCTGGGTCCCAGGTCCAATTCAAACCCTGTTCAACAAAAGCTCGGTTGAAGGCTGGTCGATGCCCATCCATTTCTGTGTCCGCAAGGGTGCCATCCACATCCCAGAACACGGTCTTCAAGACAGGCATGACGGCCATGCAATTGATGGCAACAGCTTGAAGGACGAAGCACAATGCAGGCTGCTTGAACTCCTGCCCGTTGCCGTCTGCCGCCTCGATTCAGCAATGGCAACTACCGCAGAGCATTGACCTCACTGCTTTGGATGCGGTTCCCCTTCCTCTGCCCCTCCGTGCACTGCTGTTCCGCCGCGGTCTGACAGAACCAGATCAGGTGAATGCACTGCTGAGTGATTCCCCCTTACCCAAGCCTGATGGCCACTTCCCTGACTTGGAAACGGCCGTCCATCGCTTGCGTCAGGCCTGTTTAAAGGCAGAACGCGTTGCAATCTGTGGCGACTACGACGCCGATGGGATGACGAGTACGGCGTTGTTGCTGCGCACCTTGCGCACCTTGGGGGCGGAACCCCAAGCAGCGATCCCAAGCCGTATGGCTGATGGCTACGGCTTGAACTGTTCAATGGTGAATGAACTCCATGACAGTGGAGTTCGGCTCATTGTCACGGTCGATAACGGAGTGGCTGCTCACGAAGCCCTGAGCAGAGCTGAAGATCTGGGCATGGAGGTGGTGCTCACCGATCACCACACGCTCCCAAAGACACCCCCAAAAGCTCTCGCTTTAATTCATCCGGCCACGACGCCGGACCACTCTCCCTATCGGGGGTTAGCAGGCGTTGGACTCGCCTATGTCCTGGCGAGAGAACTCGCAGAACAGATGCGCCAACCAGCAGCCATCGCCAGTGCTCGTGATTTGTTTTGCATTGGAACGGTGGCCGACATGGCACCGCTGACAGGTGCCAACAGGACACTCCTTAGAGAAGGGTTGCTTCATCTCCATCGAAGCAACTGTCCAGGAGTGCGCGCCCTCCAGCAACTCGCAGGACTCGGTGATCGCCCCCTGCGCGCCGATGACATCGGTTTTCAACTGGCTCCCAGAATCAACGCGGTGGGGAGGATCGGCGATCCCCAGTTGGTGGTGGATTTACTCACCGCAGACGACCAAAACAGCGCGATTGAGCTCGGCCGGCAATGCGACAGTCTCAACCGACAGCGGCGAGAACTCTGTGATGCCATTGAGGCCGAAGCATTGGCCTTATTGGAGTCTGACCGTGATCCCTTGCCACCATTCCTTCTGCTCGCTCAAGGCCACTGGCATCACGGGGTGATTGGCATCGTTGCTGCACGTCTGATGGAACGATTTCAACGTCCAACCGCCCTTCTGGCTGCTGATGGCGATGGCCTGATGCGGGCCTCGGTGCGGGCTCCAGAAGGGTTCGCTGTCGACAGCGCTCTCGACCACTGCACAGCCCTTCTTGAACGCCATGGCGGGCACCCCGCCGCAGGAGGGTTCACAGTGAAGCCCGAGCAGGTTCATCGACTGCATGAGCAGCTCAATGCCTTGGCAATGGACTGGATCGAAGCGCGTGGAGAAGGCCTTTTGGTGGAACCAGAAGCCCTGTTGTCGCTAGCAGCAATCAATCACGAACTCTGGTCGGCGTTGCTCACTCTTGAACCCTTTGGAATCGGCCATCCAGCGCCACTGTTTTGGTCGAGGGGTTGCAAGGTGACATCACAACGATTGCTCCGCGGCGGTCACCTGAAACTCACTTTGGCGCAAGATGACTGTGAGCGGGAAGCCATCGCTTGGCGTTGGCAACAAACCCAACCACTTCCAACCAGCGTGGATGTGGCGTTTCGGATCAGCCTCAACCGCTGGCAAGGAGAAGCAAAACTGCAGCTCGAAATCCAGGCTTTACGAGAACATCACGCCTGCTTGGATCTGCAGCGCGGGCTAGTCGTTTATCGCTGCACGAGCCCCAACAAATCAACCGTAGAGATTCGGAATCAGTCTGGAGAGAGCCTGTCTGGGCTGATCAACAGCAACGGAGTCTTCGAAAGCAAAGACAACAGGGCAAGACACCCTTATGTTGCTGGCCTCATTCAAGACGCTTGCATTGGCCTCGGCTTGCTTCCATGACCACTGCCAAAACCACCAGCTCACTGTTCCGTGGACCAGCGTCGGTCTTGAACGAGATCCTTCGACTTGGGCGCCATTTCATTGGCTTGCTCATTGTTGGCGTCTTGATCGGCTTGGCTTGCCTCCCCCTGAATCTCGTCGATCGCATTCAGGAGTGGTTCTTCGAGTTCTTGCCCACAACTGGCCAAACACGCTGGACCTCCATTGGTCTGCTGATTGCCCTTGCTCCCGTCGTGGTGATGCCAATCCTGTTGATTCTTCAACGGGGACCGTGGCGGGGCGGCGCTGGATCAGGAATTCCTTCAACGATGAACGCTCTGGAAGATCCATCGTTGATGCCAGATGCAATGGAAGCAGGCAGCACTCTGCACAGAGGAATCCTTTGGTCTGTGGCGACAGCAGCCATGTTTCCCCTGGGACGGGAGGGTCCGGTGGTGCAATTTGGCTCAGCAGTGGCACGAGCCACTCAAAAGCGTTGGCCCAATTGGATGCCAGCTCTCACCGAACGACAGATGGTCGCCATTGGGGGAGGTGCCGGTCTAGCTGGTGGTTTTAACACCCCTCTGCTTGGCGTTGTGTTCATGCTTGAGGAGCTCACAGCTGAATATTCAATCGTCACGATCTGGCCAGCTTTGCTGGTCTGCGTCGCCGCGGCTGGATTTTCAAACCTTGGAGGAGAACCGATCTTCGGGTTAGGTCTGATCAATGTGTTCGCGCCGGAAAAAGAACAACTCTTGCTGGCAATTCCGATCGGAATTGCCGCTGGTCTTGTGGGTGGATTCTTCAATCGAGGACTCGTCTGGACCACAGCACGTTTGGCTCCAATGGTCCGGCAGCGTCCCCTGCGCACTGGACTATGCCTTGGTGCCTCACTCAGTTTGCTCGCCCTGTTGAGCTGGGGTACAAGCACTGCGGATGGTGAAGCCCTCGTGAAACAACTTCTCGAGCGTGGCTTGCCGGAACTTGGCTCTGAGCACAACGATTTGCGCTCGGGGATCGTGAGCATTTGGATCACCGTTGTGCGGGTGATCGGTCCCATGCTCGCGCTTGCACCAGGCGTACCAGGTGGATTGATCGACCCATCGCTCACGTTCGGTGCCGTTCTTGGCTACACGGTCTGTGCAGTGATTGGATTCAGCACCCAGGTGGGTGTAGGTCTTGGCTTAGCAGCAGGACTTGCTGGAGCCACCCAATTGCCTCTGGTCTCCTTGATTTTTTCCTGGAGACTCGTGGGCGATCAACAATTATTTGCAGGCGCTTGTCTCACGGCCGTCATCGCCGCATACACCGGCCGGCTGGTCTCCCGAACACCGGTGTATCACGCACTCGCAAAGCTTCAGAGAGCTCCGCGCCTGTAGAAGAGGATGAAGATCACTGCTGGGCCAGCAAGCGTGATAAGAGCAAGAGCCCCAAAATTTGCAATCAGGTGGATATCAAATCCCATGGAAGGAAAGCAGTTGATCAGCATGATGCCTCCAAAAGGGTACGGGGCGTTCCACCGCATTGCCCTCATCGAGAGGTATCACTGTGATGCCTTGTCACAGCTAGATCTGAATTGAGCCATGAGCCGCCCACCCCTTCACTGGTCTTGCCTGAATCACTGCGGTGCTTGTTGCAGGCTTGCTCCGGCTGAACGACAGGAAGCTCTTCAAGCTTTATCCGATGAACAGCAAACGATCTATCTGGAGATGGTGGGAGAGGACGGATGGTGTCGACATTTTGACCAGGGAGGCAGGCGCTGCAGGATTTATGAGCAGCGCCCAGACTTTTGCAGGGTGAGCGGTTTAGCCGATTTATTTGCGGTACCTACGGAGGAGGTCAATGACTTCGCCATTGATTGCTGTAGGCAGCAAATTCGATCTGTTCATGGCGGAAGAAGCCTGGAACTGCGTAAGTTCGAGCGGTTGATTCGCTCACCTCAGAATTCCGATGACTGAAGCAGGTAGCGACAGCAAGCTTGGTTTTAATGCCGTTCTGCTTAGCACCTTTACCACCGTATTCCTCGCTGAATTGGGTGACAAAACCCAATTAGCCACCCTTCTTCTTTCCGCCCAATCCGGCGAGCCATGGGTGGTGTTTATCGGGGCAGCGCTGGCGTTGATCTGTTCAAGCCTGGTGGGAGTTCTGGTGGGACGTTGGCTCTCCACCATCCTTCCCCCAGAACGCCTGGAACAAATGGCAGGTTTGCTGATGGTTGGACTGGGTCTATGGCTGGGAAGTCAGGCCTTGAAGTCACTAATAGAGACCCAATCACTCTGAAATTGTTATGGACTTCACCCTTCTCTTCTCCACGTTTGTGACCGTGTTCTTGGCAGAGCTCGGTGACAAAACACAGTTGGCAACAGTGGCCATCAGCGGCACATCCAATCGACCGCTGGCGGTGTTTCTCGGATCCTCCAGCGCTTTAGTGCTCGCCAGCTTGATTGGTGCTGTCGCTGGAGGGTCATTATCCGCTGTCATTCCAGCCGACTGGCTGCAACTGGTTGCTTCCACTGGATTCTTGGTGATCGGAGGTCGCTTGCTCATGCCCATGCTCCAAGCCGGACTGGGATCCAGCCAGACCGAGGACTAAGAGGGGGATTGCGCACAGTCGGGCGATTAGAGTTGCATTGTCATTCATTGATTGCACTACCCACTCTTCGAGTGCAACGGTTTTGATTCAACTCCCGGTCCTGAAGGCCGGCTTCTTTCACGCTCCGATGAAATTCACGGTCGCCGACCTTCTCGACCAGGTCCCCCAAGACGGCTCGCTTGAGGTCAGCAAACTCGAGAAGATTCTCCGTCTAACCAATCGAGCCGACAAACAGTCACTCAGCATTGCGCTAAAGGGCCTAGACCGCCTTGGTGTTCTGAGCCTTGAAGAGGAGAGTTCGGTCTCCCGAGGCGATGACATCGGCTGGATTGAAGCCCGTTTGCGCTGCAGCAGCAAAGGATTCTGTTTTGCCATTCGTGATGACGGCGGCGAAGACATCTACATCCGTGACCATCAGTTGAATCACGCTTGGAATGGTGACCGCGTGTTGGTGCGCATCATCCGTGATGCGGGCCGTCGTCGATCTCCAGAGGGAGGGGTGCAATGCATTTTGCAAAGAGCAACCACGAGCCTTTTGGCCCAAGTGGAGCAACAGGATGAACGACTGCTCGCCGTTCCCCTCGATGATCGTCTTCTCGCCTCCATCGAGCTACCCGAGGGAGATAGCAACTACCAACTCGAGGGACCAGCCACATCAGTGGTGGAAGTGCAGCTGGATCGATACCCGATCGCTCAACACCCAGCCCGCGGCCATGTGGCCCGTTCGCTGCCACTCAACGGCGGTGTCGATGCTGATCGCGATCTCCTGCTCACCAAGGCCCATTTGCACTCCAGGGCTAGTGCCCCAAGAACAACGATTAAGGCTCCAGCAGATAAACGACGCAAAGACCTCACGGATCAGCCCTGTTTGCTGCTGAACAACTGGGTGATTGATGGTGCTCCCCACCTACCTGCAGCCCATGTCATCCCCCATGACGGTGGAACCCAACTGTGGATTCATGCTCCTGCTGTCGCTGAACGCATCAACCCTGGCAACAGTCTTGATCAATGGTTGTGCGAACAAAGCGAAGCGCTTTGTTTGGGCAATAAGTGGATCCCGCTGCTAAGCACCAACCTCTCCAAGGCGGCAGCTTTCAAAGTTGGCGAATCACAAGCTGCGGTGAGTCTTCGTGTTGATCTTGATGCTGAAGGCGAAGCTCGCGACTGGGAATTCTGTCTGACTCAGATTCGACCTGTCGCTGAAGTGACATCGGAGGCTTTGGCTGCTTTGGCGGGGCGAAAGCCTCGATCTCGTGCCATCCCAGCAGCACTGAAATCGATTAAAGATCACATCGGACAACTGGAGACTTTGATCTTTTGTGCCAAAGCTCTTCATGCAGCAGAGTTAAGACAGGGACAAATCGAATTGGATCTCCCAACACCCGGTTTAGAAACTCTGGGAGACCTGCGAGCCACCGAACCTGATGGTGGGAATCGGCAGTGGATTGAGCCGCTGAGGGAAGAGGATCCCTTTTCAATCTTGGCTGTGTTCCTGCGAGCGGCTCATGCCACCTGGACTCAGCATTGCCTGGATTTCAATCTTCCAGCTCTGGTGCTGCAAGCCAATGATCCCGAAAGTGGACCGCTAAACGATGTCGCCAAAGCAGCCATTGCCTTAGAACTGCCTCTCTCCCTGGATGAAGAGGGCACCACCTCGGCGTCGGAACTCGCTCAAGCCTTGATCGCAAGCCCATCGAGACGGGTGCTCAATCTGCAGTTGCGACACACCCTCCCGGATCCCCAGTACCGCCTGATCCAGTCGAAGGCCAAGCACATCGCACTCGCCAGTGAAGACGATGCATCAGCGACTGAAACGGAGGAATGTCTTGAGGACGTTGACCCTGCAAACGACTCTGATGTGATGTCTAGTCCTGCCCAGGATGGATCGTCTCCCTTATTGGCTCCTTGGTGCTGTCCCAGCCTGCATTACGCCGATTTATTGAACCAGCAGGTGTTGTGTCAGCTCCTCAACGACGGCAAAGATCGTCCCAGCGTTCGCCAGAAAGAAACGGTCAACCTGGGCAACAAAGGTGCCGCTTCAAGGATGACTTGGCCGCTCTTTAGCGGGTCGCTCCAACAACGATTACAGGAGCTTCTCCAAGAACGCCAACTTCAACGGCTCAATGCTCGGCGCCGCCAGCAGTCAGAGCTTTGCAGAGATGTGATTGCGATGGCTCAAGCACGCAGCGCCGAACCCATGCTCGATCAGGAGCAGCAAGGCGTCATTAGTGGCGTTCAGAGTTATGGATTCTTCGTGGAAATTGCCCCCTCCATGGTGGAGGGTCTGGTGCATGTCAGCTCCTTGAACGACGATTGGTACGAATATCGTTCGCGCCAAAATCGACTTGTGGGTCGTCGTAATCGCCGCGTTTACAAACTTGGAGATCCCGTCACGGTTCGTGTCACCAAGGTGGACGTCCTGCGCAATCAGATCGACCTGGACATCGTGTTGTCCTCGGAAGAAGTAGAGGACGAGTCTCCGATGCCTGTGGCCCTGAGTGAGGGTTAGGGACGTGTCCTTCGTGGAGCAATCTGAACGTCCATATGTCATAGGGGTGAGCGGTGCCTCAGCCCAACCGCTTGCCGAGCGGGCCCTCCAATTGTTGCTTCAACAGGAACGCAGCGTTCACCTGATCATGAGTCGTGGGGCTCATGAGGTTTGGCTCGCCGAACAATCCATCCAGGTTCCCGTCGATCCAGAGCTTCAGGAACGCTTTTGGAGATCGCGGCTGAAGGTTGAAACTGGATCGTTGATTTGCCATCGCTGGGGAGATCAAGCCGCCACCATTGCCAGCGGAAGTGTGGCAACCCGAGGCATGGTGATTGTTCCTTGCTCAATGGGCACCGTGGGACGTATCGCCGCCGGAGTGGCCAGTGATCTTCTTGAACGTTGTGCCGATGTTCATCTCAAAGAAGGACGACCACTAGTGCTGGCTCCTAGAGAAATGCCATGGAGCCTGATTCATCTCCGCAATCTCACAACTCTGGCTGAAGCGGGAGCAAGAATTGCACCACCTATCCCTGCCTGGTATAGCCAGCCCCAAAATCTCAATGAGATGGTTGATTTCTTAGTGGTGAGACTCTTCGATTCCCTTGGCGAGGATTTGAGTCCTCTGAAACGTTGGCAGGGTCGCCAGCCATGACAGCCTTTCAACGCTTGCTGCTGATTCCATGTCTGAGTCCGGTGGTGTTGATGCTGTTAATTGCCTCACTCAATCTCGGAAAAGCGTCATCGTTGCGGGTGCTCACATGGAGATTGCCCCCAATGCCCATTGGGGCCTGGATCGCCGTCGTAACGGTCCTGGGGTCGGGCGTCAGCGCTGTAGGTGGATTGGCGATGGTGACTTCGAGACCTGTGCTGCACCGAAAGGTTCGACGTCCGGCAACAGGGCCCGATCTTCAAGAGCCCTTGCCTCGTGAGCAACCACATCAGGCAAGAGCAGCTCAACCCACGCCCTGGCCTGAACGTGACGTGCGCGATCCAGCCCCAACCGTCTCAGTGCCCTTCAGGGTGGTGCATCGAGGCAGCCCGGCCAACACAACAGCAACCCAATCCAAAGACACCAACCCAATCCAGGCAAGAGAACAGCAGGCCAATCCATCTACTGCCGCTGCAGGGGGAGGAGCTGGATCTGATGCAGACGATTGGAATCAACAGATTGGCGATGATTGGTAGAGGGAGCACTGGGCTGTCTACAGTTCGCGCAGCAATCAAAGTCCGGTGAGCGAAACTCCCGAAACACCCAAAGCAGCTGCCCAACCAGCGGCCAAACCGGCAGCAAAACCTGCTCCGAAGCCGAAGCTGGAGGACAAGCCCTTTCAGGCGTTCATTAAGGACGATCTCATCCCATCCCTCAGCAAAGCGCTGAGCGGCAATCATCAGATCACCGCTTCGATCGATCTCATCGAAGGCGATCGTCCTGTTGTAGGAGGCCAATGCTGGATGGTCGCCGGTGAGTTACCTGGCGATCGGCGGTTCTGGGTCTGTTTTGAATCGGATTCGATCACATCCGGGAAAACCATTGCACTTGCAGAATCCGGAACGGAGCCAAGCCTGCTGGAATCCTTTTTGATCGATGAGAAACGCATCAACCTGGCTCTTCTCCAGTCCCGATTGCTGCAGCGTCTGAATGGCCAGAAATGGCTGGGCGGAAATTAACTGAGCGCTCGTAACAGTGGGCTGCGTGGTTACCAGAGGGCGACCTACGATGAGGCGTAGTGACGACGCAACCGATGGTGCCTCCAACAGCCGTGACGGAAGCCACAGCAGCACCAGGATCCAACGTAACGGCGAAAGATCCGGAGAAGGACACGATCCTGACCCCTCGTTTTTATACGACAGATTTCGAGGCGATGGCCGCGATGGATCTGCGTCCGAATGAGGCAGAACTAGAGGCCATCTGCGAAGAATTTCGAAAGGATTACAACCGCCATCACTTTGTACGCAATGGCGAATTTGATGGAGCTGCAGAGCAGCTCGATCCAGAAACCCGCAAAGTATTCGTTGAATTTCTTGAGCAAAGTTGCACGTCTGAATTTTCCGGATTTTTGCTTTACAAAGAACTCAGCCGTCGGATCAAAACCAAAAACCCCCTTCTGGCTGAATGCTTCTCGCATATGGCCCGTGATGAAGCGCGCCATGCCGGCTTCCTCAACAAGTCGATGAGCGATTTTGGACTGCAGCTAGATCTTGGCTTCTTAACAGCCAGCAAAAGCTATACATTTTTCAAACCAAAATTTATCTTTTACGCCACATATCTGTCTGAAAAAATTGGTTACTGGCGTTACATCACCATATTTCGCCATCTTGAGCAAAATCCCGATTGCAAGATTTTCCCGATCTTCAACTTCTTCGAGAATTGGTGTCAGGACGAAAATCGCCACGGTGATTTCTTTGACGCGTTGATGAAAGCTCAGCCAGACACTGTGAGGGGATTGCGCGCACGACTGTGGTGCCGTTTCTTTCTGCTTGCGGTGTTCGCCACCATGTATGTGCGTGATGTGGCTCGCAAGGAGTTTTACGAATCCTTGGGTCTTGATGCTCGGGAATACGACCGTTTGGTCATCGACAAAACGAACGAAAACACTGCACGGGTTTTCCCAGTGGTTCTCGATGTCAAGAATCCCCGCTTTTTCAACGGTCTCGAACGCTTGGTGAACAACAACGCTGCGCTCAGCGCCGTGGATGCAACGCAAGCCCCTGCACCTATCAAACTGCTGCGCAAACTTCCCCATTGGGTGGCCAACGGCGCTCAGATGGCATCTCTCTTCTTGATGGCACCGATCCGCAGCGAGCGATACCACCCAAGCATTCGTTGAGAGCTGGCAACCGACCAGAGCCTCTGTCTCCGATTTCTACCGCGATTCTCCATAATCAAGGTTGACGCAGACGAGGGGCTTGGTCGAAACCCATCCCGCTCTTAACCAGACCTTCACTCTGGATCCGAGCCACACTCCCTGGAAAGATCGCCTGGAAACGCTTCTGCAGACAGGGGTTCGTGCTGGTGCTGATCTGGTTGAAGTGTTCCTAGAACGCACGGATCACTTAGGTGTTCTCGCCGAACAGGAACGCATCACAAGTGTGTCTCCATCCTTCGGAATGGGGGCTGGAATCCGCGTCTTCCTCGGACATCGAGACGGTTTCGTTAGCACGAACGATCTCAGTGAATCCGGCCTCGCCCAAGCCCTTGACCAAGCCTTGGCAATGCTCGAATTGGAGCACAACGCTCTTCAGCATCAGAGAGGCTTTGAAGGACTCCTTCAGCTCAGAGATTTTGGAGTCAATAAGGACGCATGGCTCGCTCAGTCACCTGAGCTCAGTGAAATCACACAACGACTGCTGGAAGGAACGGCCCGACTCGATCAGATCGGACAGCACCTTGAGGTGCGTCGTGGCAGCTTTTCACGCGACTGGCAAGAGGTCCTTGTCGCTGCCAGTGATGGAACCTATGCCCGCGACATCCGCTTGCATCAGTCCAGTGGCCTCAGTGTGTTGGCCGCAGATGGTGAACATCGCGCCAGCATCGCTCGCCGATTTGGATCCAGCGATCGCCCGGATGATTTACGGGAATGGGATGTGGATGCAGCGGCCAATGAAGTGTGCAGTAGTGCAGCAACCATGCTTCATGCCGATTACGTGGATGGAGGACAGATGCCCGTGGTCCTTGCCAATCGTTTTGGAGGCGTCATTTTCCATGAAGCCTGCGGCCATCTGCTCGAAACCACCCAGGTGGAACGCGGCACAACCCCGTTTGCAGATCAAGTTGGACAAACGATTGCCAACCCTGCTGTGACCGCAATTGATGAAGGTCTCAGTACCGGTGCCTTTGGGTCTTTATCCATGGACGATGAGGGGATGGAATCAGAGCGCACGGTCTTAATCGAGAAGGGCGTCTTGAAAGGATTCCTGAGTGATCGCGCAGGAGAACTACGCACCGGTCATGCTCGGACCGGGAGCGGTAGGCGACAAAGCCATGGCTTCGCAGCTGCGAGCCGCATGCGCAACACCTATATCGCTGCAGGTCCCCACAGCACCGACGAACTGATCCAATCGGTCGACCGTGGCTTGTATTGCAAGTCCATGGGCGGTGGAAGTGTGGGACCAACCGGTCAATTCAATTTCTCCGTGGAGGAGGGCTACATCATCGAAAATGGCCAACTCGGCCGTCCAGTGAAGGGAGCCACGCTGATCGGTGAAGCCAAGGAAGTCATGCCAAGAATTTCCATGTGCGCCAACGATCTCGACTTAGCTGCTGGCTACTGCGGATCGGTGAGCGGCAGCATTTTTGTCACGGTGGGGCAACCCCACATCAAGGTTGATTCGATCACGGTGGGAGGCCGCTGACCATGACCCATACACCTCTCAATGTGAAAGAGCTGCGGGATCAGCTCCATGCATTAGCCACCAGAGACGGAATCCGTCATTGGGATCTAGGAGCCAGTCGAGGAATGAATGCTTCGGTCCAAGTGGACCGGGGAGAAGCCAAGCAAATGAAGGCGGCTCAACGCAGCTCGATCACAGTGCGCGTTTGGAATGAGCAAGGACTGGTTGGTGTGACAAGCACCTCTGACCTCTCACCAGGAGGGCTCGACAAAGCCCTCAAGGGCGCATATCAGGCCAGTTCCTTTGGCAATACAGAAGACATCCCAGGCTTTTCTCCATTGGCAACGGCACCGATCCCCGAGCTTGATCGGCCGCTGAAACCCTCTCAAAGCATTCAGACGTTGCTCAGCACTCTGAAAGATGTAGAAGGCGAGCTGCTTGCCAAACACCCTGCGATCGAAACCGTCCCCTACAACGGTTTAAGCGAAGGCAATAGCGAAAGGATTTACCTCAACAGCGAGGGGGCACTCCGCCACATGCAACGCACGCAGGCCAGCCTCTACCTGTATGCCCGTGCCGAAGAAAGTGGCAGAAAACCACGCAGCGGTGGGGCCGTACGCGTGGCGCTCGGCAGTGCTGATCTTGATTTGGGTGGCTGCATTCAGGAAGCCGCCGAACGCACCATCAGCCATCTCAATTACCAACCGATCGATACCGGTCGTTATTTGGTCTGTTTCACACCGGAGGCGTTCCTGGACTTGCTCGGTGCCTTTAGCAGCATGATGAATGCCAGATCCATTCTGGATGGCGTCAGCCTGAGCAGCAAGGAATCGCTTGGTCATCAACTCGCCGTGCCATTTTTCAATTTGCACGACAATGGTTTGCACCCCGCTCATGTGGGAGCAGCTGCCTTTGATGGAGAAGGAACACCAACCAAACGTCTCTGCCTGATTGGCAACGGCACCTTGGAGAATCTGCTTCATTCCGAGGCAACGGCACGTCAATTTGGTGTGCATCCCACCGGTCACGCTGGACTCGGAGCCAAGGTTTCGGTGGGACCAGATTGGTTTGAGGTGAGTTCAAGCAAAGGAGTCAGCGGTGCGGCGAGCCATCTCGACCATCGCAACGCCGGGGATACTTTTGTGTTGATCGAGAGTTTGAACGCACTTCATGCAGGTGTGAAGGCCAGCCAAGGTGCCTTTTCACTGCCGTTTGATGGCTGGCTCGTGAAAGATGGTGAGCGAATCTCTGTGGAAGCAGCCACGATCGCTGGCGACATCCGCGATGTTCTGAAAGGAATCGTTCACTTAGAGCCCAACGAAGTGGTGACCCATCAAGGCGTTTCACCACATGTCTGGGTGGATGGCTTAGCGATTACAGGCGAGGCCTGAGCTCCCCAAGATGAACATTTTGTTCTGGGGCACGCCCGACTATGCGGTGCCAACTCTGGTGGCACTGCATCAAGCCGGCCATACGCTGGTGGGAGTGGTCACCCAACCGGATCGACGCAGGGGACGCGGGAAATCCTTGATTCCATCGCCCGTAAAGGCCAAAGCCCTTGAGATGGGGTTGACGGTGTTCACGCCACAACGCATCAAGCAGGACGAAAACTGCCAAGAGCAGCTCGCTGAGCTCAAAGCAGACCTATCCGTGGTGGTGGCCTTCGGGCAAATTTTGCCAAAGAGTGTGCTGAATCAACCACCACTGGGGTGCTGGAACGGCCATGGATCTCTGCTGCCCCGATGGCGAGGTGCTGGACCCATTCAGTGGTCGCTGCTTGAAGGGGATGCCGAAACTGGCGTGGGTGTGATGGCGATGGAAGAAGGACTCGACACTGGACCTGTTCTGATTGAGCGAAATCTGTCGATTGGGTTGCTCGATAACCACCACACCCTGGCCGAACGTCTGAGCGCTCTCACCGCTGATCTCATGGTGGAAGCCATGCCATTGATTGAATCAGCAGGACACGGATCCGAGCCCGAACGCAGAGCAAGACTCAAGCTGATCGACCAGGCCGATCGCCCTGGAGAAGCGAGTTACGCCCGCATGCTCAGCAAACAAGACCATCAGATCGACTGGTCAGCCTCGGCACTCACCATTCACCGCAAAGTGATGGCGCTCTATCCCAATGCAGTGACGATTTGGAATGACAAACGCCTCAAACTCTTGCATTGCGAACCGCTTATCGAGCGACTGAGAGAGGAGCTCCCGGCCGAGATACATCCCCTCATCGGGCGCTGGCCTACAGGAGGTCATCCTCCTGGAATCGTGTTGGGAACTGAGAAGGGACTCGGCATCGTCGTCAGCACGAGCGGCTGTCCGATCCTGGTTCGTGCAGCACAGCTCGAGGGGAAAGGGCGGAGCCAAAGCGATTCCCTTCTTCAACAATTAAACGCTCAACCTCAACAGCAATTCGGCACGTTTACGTGACGCATAAGTGTTAACGACGATACGTCCTAGTGCTACGCGTGTCCTGTCGTCGTCGCGATGAACCTCCTGAGCGACGACCCCGTCCACCGCTTAGGTCGAGGGGGGGAGCACTGAGAACGGTGGGCTCAAACCCTGGAACATTTTCTCGACGTAGAGACTCACCCGTAACGCGCTCAATCGCCTTCAAGAGCAGTGCCTCTTCAGCAGCAACCAGAGAAATAGCGTGGCCGGTTTCTCCAGCACGACCTGTACGCCCAATGCGATGTACATAGTCTTCGGCAACGTTTGGGAGGTCGAGATTCACCACATGAGGGAGCTGCTGAATATCAATCCCCCTAGCAGCGATATCAGTGGCAACAAGAACGCGCACAGAACCATCCTTGAATCCCTGCAAAGCCCGGGTTCGTGCCCCCTGGCTTTTGTTGCCATGAATAGCAGCCGCTAAGAGCCCCTGCTGACTCAAACGTTCCACGACGCGATTCGCTCCGTGTTTTGTGCGGGAGAAGACCAACACCTGCATCCACTCACCACTGCGAATCAGATGACTGAGCAGATCAATTTTGCGGGCCATGTCGCATGGATGAACAACCTGCTCCACAGAGCGCACGGTTTGATTGGCAGGTGCAACCTGAATTTGTACGGGATGGTCAAGCAACCCCGTCGCTAACTTTCGAATTGGCGCACTGAAAGTGGCCGAAAACATCAGGGTCTGACGACGATCAGGAAGACGAGAAATCACCCTTCGGATGTCATGAATGAAGCCCATGTCCAACATTCGATCGGCTTCATCAAGCACCAAAAATTCAACCCGATCGAAACGCACAGCACCCTGCTGAAGCAGATCTAACAAACGGCCTGGAGTGGCAACCAACACATCAACACCCTTTTGCAGACGCTGAATTTGAGGGTTGATCTTCACACCCCCAAACACCACTTCGCTGGTGAGCGGAAGATGCTTGCTGTAGTCACGAACACTTGCCAGCACCTGGGCGGCAAGCTCGCGAGTCGGGGTCAGCACCAAGGCCCGAATTTGACTTCGCCCTGGACGAGCCCCATGGTTGAGGCGTTCCAACATCGGAAGCGTGAAGCCTGCGGTTTTACCCGTGCCTGTTTGGGCAGCAGCCATCACATCCCGGCCAGAGATCACAGCGGGAATGGCCTGCAACTGAATCGGCGACGGAGCGGAGTATCCCTTCTCCTGCAGAGCCTTCAGCAACGGCTGACTCAAACCAAGGGAATCAAAACCAGAGGTTGCGGACTCCGATGCGAGAGGGGAAGCGGGAATGGCCGGGAGGGCGAAAGATTCAGCCTAGATCCACACCTTCAACACTCCGTATAAAGGATGCGAGCCTGATTCCAAATCTGTTCAAGGTCCTCATCCGACAGGGCAAGCGCTTGCGAGTGCACCATCCCCAACCACTGACGTCGGTTCTCCAAGCCCGTGCCATCAAAAAACTCTTCACCCGCTGCTAACACCCTGAATTTCAAAAATTCAAGCAGAACTGAGCGAGTTTTAATGCGTTCTGCATCCGTCATCAAGATTGAACCACCAAGATTTAGAATCACTCACAAAGTGTTGCTCATAGAAGAGCAACGGTCTAGGCAAGATCAGAAATTGTACAAAAGCAAACAAAAAGTAAAAAACTCAAAAAGGGAAATTGTCAGATTAAACAGAAACATCTAACAAAGGACCAGAATAAAAACCAGAACAGATCACACCCATGACTAAACGCCAAAGAACAAGGCGGCCTAGACAAGACCAAGAAATGAACAATAGTTCGTCTCCTGTGATTAGGGACGTAAGACTTGAATGGTCTCAGGATTCACTCCAAGTTCAAACCATTCACTCAAACGAACATGATCGATATAGGGAACTAGAATTTCCAAGACTGATGAACTTTGCCAATGCCTTGCCTTGGTTTCTGGATGAGGACGATAGACTAAACCTGGAACATTAAAATCATGAGCACCAACTGAACGCAAACGAATCTTCCAAAACGAAAAAGTTTCAGGCGGATGCAAATGGGTCCATTCGAGATCGCGAAATAAATAATCTGGATTCTTCAGTTGTAGTTCAGCAGGAGAAAAAGAAAGATTTAAGGTGCCAGGCCAAAACAGAGAAAGATCAAGTCCTAACGCCGCAAAAAATGGTGCTTGCATCGCAATCGTGCCCTTGGGGTAGGGAGAGGTCTTTAATTGGCCTGCGTTCAAAGCTTGACCAGATGCAACTCCGTGTCCCTCAAGAAGAACAGCAGGATGCCAGCGAAGGGAGGACATCAGCGCGCTTCTCTATGCGCACAGCGATCGCAGGGTCCATCTGGCAACACGGCGCAACGAAGCAGTGGGCTCAAAGCATTGAAGCGGCAATCAGAATCTCCAATCACCCAACCATGACCAACAAAGTGTGCATCGGCAGGCTGCTTTTGAGCTTTAACAAGTAGAACAATCGAAGAGAGTTCATAGCGACCTGAACGCAATTTATATCGATGCCGTCGTTGCATCACGAGATAACTGGCCTGATCATGAAGAAACCATTGCCCTGGCATTGGAGGATCAATCATCTCCATGCGGTCGAGCAAAACGAGATTGATGGACTGACGTAATTCAACAAGCATCAGATCAAACTTCGTGTGACAACGGCTCTTTCCGTTGAGAAAAGCCCCAAATCATCAATAGCGCAACTGTCAACAGCGTCCACCATTCGGGAGGTTGCAAATCCGAAAAGATCAACGTAAAAATAAGCTTGATGCCCACTAAAGCAACCGCCAGGTAACCAGCAGTTTCTAAGCGTGTGTAAACGTCAAGCCAACGAATGAATAACCCCGAGGTAAAGCGTAATGCAACAACACCAATAAAGGCCCCCGTAATAACAAGAATAAGTTGGTCACTAATCGCAACAGCAGCAGCAACACTATCCACTGAAAAGGCCAAATCGGTTAGGGCCAATGCCACGATCGTTCGTATGAAGGAGATCGATGAAGAATGCCCTGGGGATCCGGTGGAAGTTTGGGAGACTGATGGCTTGAACCAGATATGAGACAAGAAGAGCCACAGCAGATAAACACCAGCAAGTAATTGCAATGGTTTGAATGCCAACACCCACTGAGCCAATAAAATCAAGGCAACTCTGAGAAAAAAAGCAATTGCAATTCCATAGTCGAGAGCTCTCTTTTCCTTAACCGGGTCTTTTTGCTTTCGAGCAACAGCAGCTAAGGCAATAGCATTGTCGGCAGAGAGCACCAACTCCAAAGCCACAAGCACTGGAAGGAGAGGTAAGAGCTCAGCCCATCGATCAACACCATCGAGAAAAGGCGTTAGAGATGGTAAGGCTGCTGAATCCATCCCAACAGCTTAGAAATGGTTAACCCCCTCCAGAGGCATGAAGACAAAGGTCGAGATTTGCCACATCGATAGCAACCGATGTGTAGTACGTGTCAGCTGCTTCGAAGGCGAACAGGAATTCGGCAGCTCATTAGGAGAGGCTGCTGATGCAGAGCAAGCAGAAGACCGTGCACGAGAGCGCTTAATGGATCGTCTCATGAAGGCAGAGGCAGCCCCTGAGCAAAAGCCACCAGCGGAGAGGCCTATAAAAAGACAAGAGATGGGCGATGCCAAACAGCTAAGAGAACAACAAGCTGCGGGCAAAAACGAGCAGAGCAAATCAGAACCATCGCCATCGGCCCCACCTCAAGATCAGGCATCACAACCAAAAGCAATCGCAGAACCAAGCGAAGCACCCACAGACCCAGATGATTGGAGCGAAGAGCTCACAGCTATCGATCTACAACTCAAGCGCATCGGTTGGAGCCGCGAACATGAGCAAATGTATTTAGAGCGCGCATATGGCCATGGAAGCAGGCACAAATTAACGAGATATAGCGATCTAGTTTCCTTTCTGAATAAACTTAAAAGTTTCGAAATTGGTGCTGAAGCAGTTTCAGTGCCAACTCCTCTACGCAGAAGCGACTTGATCACTCAAGGCGACGAAATGCTCACGACACTGAAATGGGATCAAGAAAGCGCAAAGACATTCCTGCAATCAAAACTAGGGGCAACATCAAGACAACAACTCAGTGACGAACAATTGTTTGAGTTCAATATGCTGTTAGAAGAGCAGCTAATGGCAGCAACTTCCTGACTAGGGTTTCAGGCTAGAAATGTAGTACATGAAAGCCGTTGAGGAATTTAAATAGCCGCTAATGGATTAACTTTTGGGGTCTATCGGCGGAGCTTGGTTGGAGATTGTGAGCGCGAGGGGGGCCTGCAAGGACTCCTTCTATTAAATAATTAATCCCATAATCTACACAACTGCAGTACATCCCCAGTACTAGAACTCGTTCTAGAGTGAAATAAACCCACAGGCTAAAACTCCTCCATCAGCGGTTAAGCCGAACTGGAATTGCAAAAGCAAGTGGCAAAACCGATCACAAGAATGGAGCCAAAAGTAGGGCTGCCATGAACCCACCCCTAACCCTGAAAAGCTCAAACCTGAAGTACATGACACGGGATCCAAAATTGTTAACCGTCGCAAGTGTCGCAAGCGAGACTTCTTAAGGTTTGCTCCATGGCAAAGGATTTGTGTGCGCATACCGTGACAGAATGGATGAGGCAAATTCAATGGACAACAACACTCCCAAGAAAGGTGTGCTCTGCATGAAGTGGGATTCAGATGGCGAGCTTTCAACCCATGACACCGATGCATTGATCAAACGCCTTGCTAAGGCTGAAAAATCTCGTCGTACCATGCTTGATCACCATGAACGAAGAAGATGGAGATCACGCATGAACGGTGACATGAATTGTTGCGACACACTTGCTAGTTAGTGATTGCGTCATTAATGATTGGTTAGCAAACAACAAAAGAAAATAATTTGAAAACTCAAATTCAACGCTATAGAAACTCGCATCAGCAGACTGTACAGAGATTTAGCTGTAACCTAAATTAGATAATCTCGTAGATCTAGAATAACTTACAAGATTATTTTACATTCTGCATGTAGATAGTACATGCCAAACAATGAAAACACTGGGGATGACTGCCAAACAAGCATTTAGTCTCTAGTATTTGGATATGAACTGGAGTCGTTTCATTTGGCAAAGCAGAACGAAATCAACCTTCCCTATTCTAGGAAAGAGATGGTGGATTCACTCTGTAACAAATGGGATTTGATGCGCGACAGAGATAATCATTCTGAGCAGCTCACTTCCGAACAATTTCGAGACTTAGCGCGTACAGAAACTGATGATGAGCTTTTTAAGGATTGCTGCAATACCGCCAAAAAAGAAGGTCTAACACTATCTGAATTCATGGAACGCTATGTATAGGCAAGCCTTTAGACTAGAAATAAATATATCAATGAACTGAATAGAGATGCTTAAACAAGCAAAGAACTAGCCTCCCAGGCGTTTACAAACCTGTCAAGTAAAGCCATAGGATACTCTAATCAATAACTTTTTTATCTACTAAAGTAGAATTAAAACTGATCATTTGACAATCCATCGAGTCCATATAGTACATGTGATATTTCATCTACATTGACCCAACTAATCTTCTCATCATCAACATCAACAACTTGAATCACATGATGACCACTAGGATCTCTGGCTTCTTTCTTGCAAGAAATAACCTGTCCCATCCACCAACTGTGGTCTTTCTTGAGAGTTACTTGGTTTTCCCCTTTAACAATGATGTAGTCACCGGGCTTTACACCCAGAAAGGCTGGATAAGCCACCTGTCCATACGGAAATGGCATTCGCTCCTTAGCTTCATAACTCATGACTTCTGCCCTTTCTTCTACAGATCTAACCCACACAACAAGGGAATGCCACTTTGGATAGCGAAATGTAAAGGAAACCTAAAGCCAAGATCCTGAAGAGCATTGCTTCGGCCAGATCGCATCATGGTGAAGGCAAACCCTATTGGTAACGACTGATGCAGAAGATGGGACGAGTGACGAGAACATCACCTAGCTCTTGAGCCCAAAACCATCACGCAGAATTCAATCAATCCCAAGAAAGAAACAAAGAAAATAAGTATCTTAAAAAGGGAGGGGGTCAATCACTCAATATCTCTTTGAATCATCAATTACCATTGGATTTAATATCAAAAGGCAAACAATCTATATTAATCGAGGATCACCTCAAAAAGTATCATAGCCTGAAAGAACGAGTGGACATTCAAGTTATGAATGCCTCACTGGAACCTCAATATGGATGATGTAGCAGGCTGCGAGTGAGAACTCCTCTTTCATTGACCCACTCGCAGCACTTTCTCTATGCCTGCCTGATCAACTGATTCAGATCAGCAATCAAAGACTTTGCACATGGGGGAGCCAGGATGGGTGTCACAGATATCATCCAGAACTTTGTCATTGTGACGGTTAGCTGGATTGTCTAATCCACCATTCTCCTTAGGATCAAACTCATCAGATGAGTGCTTTTCATTTGTGCTGTAAGGAACTTTGAACTTTTCGTACTTATCGGTGATGTCTGTCATGATGAGCAAATAAGAACATAGTCATCTTAACAAGAGTTTGCGTCCAATTGATTAAATGAATATGTCGATCAAGTGACCTGGTATCAACTATCACGGTTGAATTGAGTGTGGGTCTGAAGATGTCAGTATTTCATACTATTTAGTTGACACCATTCCCAATATCCTTTGAGCGACAACGTAGAAAGCTGGACGTCAAGCCAAGTCACGCGAAATGCCATTTGCAATTCCCATGCTCAAATCAGTACAAAAACATTAAACCAACAACCAAACGCCCTAAAAAGTAAAAATAGAAACAAGAGATTATCAAACAAATTTCATCAATAAATATATATCTAGCAAGAACTATTGGCCAGGCTAGCTGTTAAGCCTATTAAAACAATAAGGGGATTTAGAATAAAGACAGGAGCCAACTTAATAGAGGGCTTACAAAGGTAAGTCAATCAACCAAAGAACCATCCATAGCTATGAAGACCAATACCAAGAAGATTCACACCGATATAACAAACACCGATCACAATTAAGCCTGCGCTAGCCACCAGGGCAGGACGCCTGCCCTGCCAACCTCTGCTTAAACGTGTATGCAAATACGCCGCATAAACCAACCAGCAAATCAGTGCCCAGGTTTCTTTGGGATCCCAGCTCCAGTAGCTGCCCCAGGCCTCATTCGCCCACACGGCGCCGCTAATGATCCCAACGGTGAGCAACAGAAAGCCAACCGTAATCGTGCGGTAGCTAAGGCTGTCCAATAGTTCATTCCGAGTGAACTGCACGGAAGACAACTGAACCTCAGAATTTCCCACATTGCCTAGTGGAGTCGCTAGCGCAGCACGCCGATACCCTCCACTTCCAATCGAACTGCTGCGCAGTTCCAAGGCATGACCACGATCCGTGACCAAGACAGCCACTGACAACAAAGAGCCCACTAAAAGGGCGGCGTAACTCACCATGATCACGCTCACATGCATCACAAGCCAGCTAGAACGCAGCGCTGGAACAAGCGGAGATGCTTCTTGCAACTGGTCAGGAAGCGCAAAGCTCGCAAAAGCAATACAACCCAAGCCCATCGGGGTCGCCGCCGCCGCAACAATCGGTGTTGGCCAGGATCTCTCCACTAAAAGCTGAGTGAGCGTGCATGCCCAAGCCAGGAAACACAGCGATTCATAGAGGTTGCTGATCGGGAAATGCCCCGACTGCCACCAACGAAGAACGAGTTGAGCCGTCAAGGCCAGATTGGCCGTTGCAATCAACAGCGTCACAAGGCCAGACGTCTTTTCTGAGCTCACTTTCCAGAAGGAGAGCGGTAAGGCCAACAGCAAAAGGGCGAAAGCAAACAATCCGAGCCCAAGAACCGGATCCATCCCAGCCAACTCCATGAACCACCTCACCGCTAAACAACTTGATTCTGACGCGTTTGGTTACCGGCTGGCCTGCCGCAACAACACTCCACCTCCTGCAAGAGAAATCAATACAGGCCCCCAAGCCGCCAAAAGGGGAGCCAAGGTGCCTTTAACACCGAGGGAACTAAAACTAAAACTCAACACGTAGTAAGCAAAAATAAGCACCACGCTGATACCAAAACCCTGACTACGGCTCGTTCTGCTGTTGGGCTTTGCTCCAAGGCTCGATCCGATCAAACCAAACACCAAACAAGCCATCGGGACGGTGAATTTCTCTTGAATTCGAACTCTGAGCCTGCGAGCTTCTTTGCGGTCACCAGCATCAGATAAAAGTTGTTCAGCCTCAATGGCTTCAGATACGGTCATATTGTTGGCATCCTTTGGTAATTTTGCGATACGTAATGGTGCAGGACTCAGCGGATAGAGGTATCGATCAAAGTCAGCTGAAGTTGTACTTCCTGATGGAGTTAAAGTAAGAATTTTTCCATCATTAAACTCCCACTTGGCCTGAGACTCATTCCAATTGGCCTTATCAGCAACAAGCATCTGCGTAAAACCAAACCGAGAAAAGTCTAAAACAGTTACACCAATCATTGTTCCTTCGTTGAACTCTCGTGCATAGAATAATTGGGTTAAACCCTTTCGAGAACGTCCATCAGGACGGGACACTCGGCCAAAGCGAGAATAAACAATATTGTCACCCTTTTCAGCTGCAATAGCTTTACCAAGAGCACGTTGTAATGTGAATTCCGCAGAACGATTTGTTCGTGGCACGATCACGTCGTTAAAAAGGAACGAAAGACTTGTCATCAACAATGCCAAGGCGATCGCGGGTGCAACCATCCGTCTCGCGGTCACGCCAACGCTTCGTAGCGCAGTCAGTTCACTATTGGCAGAAAGACGGCTATAGGCAAGCAGAGATGCCATCAAAGTGGCCATTGGGAAAGAAATCACCAAAAAGCTTGGCAACTTCAACAACAGCACTTGAATGGCGATCGTCCAAGGAAGATTCGATTCAACAATCTTGCGAACCAGATCAAACATCACCCCTACCGATAGGGACACCACAGTGAATGCTGTAAGGGCAAACAACAATGGGCCGATCAGTTCACCAAGAAGCCAACGATCAATTAATGGAATTCGATGAACAAGCCTACGAAGCTGACATTGAGCTTCAATCCAAAGATCATTGATCACAGCTGGAAACCCTCCCCAAGATAATGACGTCGAACGAGTGGGTCATGGGCTACTTCATCGGAACGACCAGAAGCGAGGATGCTGCCATCCGTCAAGATGTAAGCCCGATCAGTAATGGCAAGGGTTTCTCGAACGTTGTGGTCGGTGATAAGGATGCCCATTCCTCGCTCGCGTAATCCATGGATCATTTGCTGAAGATCCGCCACAGCCAATGGGTCCACCCCAGCGAAGGGTTCATCGAGGAGTAGATAGCGAGGACCCTCTAAACCAACGGCAAGGGCTCGGGCCACTTCGCAGCGTCTGCGTTCACCACCCGAGAGCTGATAACCACAACGATGAATGAAAGGCTCGAGATGAAAATCCTCGATTAATTGATGGAGTCGGTGATGACTATCAACCTTGGAAAGTCCGCTTTGAACCAACACAAGTTCAAGATTTTCTTGAACAGTCAAGTGACGAAAGACACTAGGTTCCTGCGGTAAGTAGCCAATTCCAAGACGAGCCCTTTGGGGCATCGACAGGTCCGCGACGGGATGTCCATCCAAAAGGATTTGACCACGATCAGGCCGCAATAACCCAATCACTAAATTGAAGCTGGTGGTCTTGCCCGCCCCATTGGGTCCGAGCAAACCAATCACTTCACCTGGCTTCAGTGTGAGCGAAAGGGAGCGAACCAAGGTACGGCCACCAAGGGTCAGAGTGACCTGATCAAGACTCAAACTCATGGCGTTAAGGGAGTCTGCGCATCAGGACTCTGCTTTAACAACAAGATGGACTGAACTTGCTGACCTGGGATGGGGTTCGCAAGAGCATGTTCATCATCAAGGTTGTACGTCAAGCGTTCAGCGCGAATACTGTTTCCATCGTCCCGCACCACATCCACATCTCCGCTTAAAACAAGTTTCTCTTCCCTGCTGAAGTATTGCGCCTGTCGCGACGTTGAGACCATGCCTCTAGGGGGATAAACGATCCGAACATTCCCAATGGCTGTTACAACACCCGTGATGTTGTCGGCACTTTGCATATCCGATTCAATCGTAATGAAATTGTCTTCACCTGCAGCTGTCTGTGCACGTACAGGAAAAACACAACCAGCAAAAACCAACAGGGCAGCAATGGATGAGAGTTTGGCAGTCCAGGTGGTCATTGTGCGCGAGGGAATGGAAAAACAGTAGTCCACTTTCATTATCCCAGGCAATGGACTTGAAACTTAGGAGTGGTCACGTAACTCAGGAAATGGAAGTGAGACAGGATCGGTCTGTCGCTGAAGTGCTTCCAATCGCAAACGAGCCTGATCTCGAACCAAGGGCAAATCGAGACCAAGATCGCCTCGTTCTGCAGAAGAAAGACGTCCAACACCTTCACCCAACAAGATTGTTGCACCTCTGAGATTTCCCCGCTCTAAATGAACATGAGCAACTGCAATTTGTAGAATTCCTTGTAGCAAACGGCGGTCAGGTTCAGCCGTTTCATGCCATATCTCCTCAAAAGCATCGTGTGCTTCATACCAGGAACGTCGATTGAAAAGATCGACGGCCTGCTGGAATCGAGGATCGAAATGAGCGCTCAACGCTTAGCCATTTTTTTTGCAGGTAACTTTCTTAAGCGCATGGAATCAGGAGTAACTTCAAGCATTTCATCAGGTCCGATGTATTCCAAGGCGCGTTCCAATGTCATCTGAATCGGTGACTGCAGCGAATCCAAAACATCTGCACCAGCAGAACGAATATTGGTGACCTGCTTGGCCTTGCAGATATTGATTTCCATATCTTGCTGACGAGTGTTCTCACCAATAATCATCCCTTTATAAACCTTAGTGCCTGGAGTGATAAAGAATTGACCACGATCCTCTGCTCCTTTCAGGGCATAGAAGGTAGCTGTGCCTTCTTCAAATGCAATCAACACTCCATTCCTTCGGTTATCAAAATCACCCAACATCGGACGATATTCAAAAAATGAATGGCTCATGATTCCTTCTCCGCGAGTAGCGCGAATGAATTCACCACGGAAACCAATCAATCCCCTGGAAGGAACCACAAATTCAAGCTGCGTGCGGTTGTCAGAGCCGGTTTCCATATTTTGCATCTCACCTTTGCGCGTTCCCAGCTTCTCAATGCAGCTACCAACAGCAGCTTCAGGAACATCCATCACCAGTGTTTCCACAGGCTCACAAGGTGTGCCGTCGATGGTGCGGAAAATAACCTGTGGCTGAGTTACTTGAAATTCAAATCCCTCGCGACGCATCGTTTCAATCAAAATTCCGAGATGAAGTTCACCGCGACCACAAACAGAGAACCGATCAGGAGAATCGGTATCTTCGACCCGTAGAGCAACATTCGTGAGCAATTCACGCTGCAGACGATCTCGAAGCTGACGACTCGTGACAAATTTGCCCTCTTTTCCAGCAAAAGGCGAATCATTGACCACAAAGGTCATTTGAAGCGTGGGCTCATCAACCTTGATCAGAGGTAACGCTTTTGGTTCGTCAGGACAAGCAATCGTTTCGCCGATGTTGACATCGTCGAAACCAGCAACGGCGACAAGATCACCTGCAGATGCTTCTTCGATATCTACTCTTTGCAAGCCTTCAAAACCTAATAACTTCATAATGCGGCCTTTTTTCACGCTGCCATCATCTTTAATAAGAGTTGCTTTTTGACCCTGTCTGATAACACCATTATGAACCCGTCCAATGATGATCCGGCCCAAGAAATCTGAATAATCTAGGGTGGTGATTTGAAGTTGTAGTGGCTTTTCAGGATCTCCAACAGGGGGTGGAACATGACGCAAAATCGCATCAAAAAGAGGACGCACATTATCACTCTCTGTTTTCATATCTGGCTTCGCAAAGCCTCCTAAACCACTACCGAATAAATAGGGGAAATCACACTGGTCGTCATCAGCACCTAGCTCTAGAAAAAGGTCGAGAACTTTATCAACAGCCGTTTCTGGATCGACACGCGCACGGTCAATTTTGTTGACGAACACAATCGGCCTCAAACCCTGTTCGAGGGCTTTTTTGAGGACAAAACGAGTTTGGGGCATGGGCCCCTCATTGGCGTCAACGATCAGCAAACATCCATCCACCATGCCGAGCACACGCTCAACTTCTCCACCAAAATCGGCGTGGCCAGGGGTATCAACAATATTGATTCTCGTATCTTTATATGTGACAGCAGTATTCTTAGAAAGAATAGTAATGCCGCGTTCCCGCTCTAAATCATTGGAGTCAAGAACGCATGTTGGAACGGCCTCGTTGTCACGAAAGATTCCGGACTGGCTGAGCAGGGCATCCACGAGAGTGGTTTTGCCGTGATCCACGTGGGCGATGATCGCTATATTGCGAATCGCCTTATTCGGGGCGCTCATGAGGTCCGTAACGTTATAAAGGGAAACTTGGTAACGCCCGCAGGCGCAGCCGCGACATGCTATCTCAAAGTGAGACTTGTAACGCTTGATTTTCGCGCCCGATGCGCAAACTGCCACGCGTCAAGCCTAGTTAGTGATCGATTTATTCCCTCTTCCATACTTCGGCTGAGAGGGAGCAACCCAAAAGAGCATCGCTGTAAGGCTGAACCCACCGCAGAGTTATCTGGGTGTCTTCATCGAAAAGGTCCCAGCAAAAACGTTTGATGCCTGTATGCCACAGGGCGTATACCCACCCCCTGTCTGGGGCTTGACGTTGAACTGAGTATTGCGACAGCCAAAATCCACTTTCAGCGGATGCTCCACACCACTTCGATCTGTTCAGGTGGAGATGCCTGCACCAGTCAAGCAATTAACTGAAGTTCAAATAAAAATCAGCTCTCACTCAATCCAGCCCCCAAGCCAAGCCCCCAGGTCTCAAGGAACCAAAGCAAGCTCACTGGATTAGCAACCTTCAAACTGAAGTCTCTAGGGCGAGGGCCTGGCTAACAAAATCCCCTCTGCCCAAACGCCACGACCTATCGCTACAGCTTCGTTGAGATCCGTCGGACGCTCAAAATCGGCAACAACCGAGTGATCGCTCCCTCGCCAATGTCTTGAAGGGCACAGACCTGCTCCAGGCGCCAAACGAGATCAATCAGCAATCACCAACCACTAACGCTGAATCCTGTTCGGCTCAGAAATAGGAAGAAATAAACCCGAGCCGAGGTCGGCGTCTAGAAACTCAAGACACCAGCCGAATCTGCAGCCAAGAGCAGATGGGAAAGCAATTCTGGGGAAAATGATGCCTTCAGCGACCAAGAGCCAACTGACGTGCGGGTTCAAATTGACGCAAAGCATCGGCGGAGCCTTCAAAACGCCAATGCCAAGGCTCATAGCTCACACCCTGTGGATTCACTTCAGGAAAGGACAACGTGAAGTGATAACTGGCGGCGTAATCCTGCAACCAACGGAATGCTGGAGTCGTCTCAAACGAAACCGAAAGATTGGTATCTGGGCGGCTGCCATCGCCAAGATCAATCGCATAGCCAGTGCTGTGTTCGGAATAGCCCGGCGGAGCAGAAACCTTGGCCCGTTCTTCAGCCGTTTGATTTCTTTCAGATTTCACATCAAAGAAAATCACCTGCTGCAAGTTATGAGAGCGATAGCCACTGATCAGCCGCAGATCGATGCCATCTGAAGCAGCGGCACGGCGCATCGAATCCAACGCAAGGGCTGCATCCTGATGCAATTCAATTCCAGCCTCAACAGTCACAAGTTGGCTGAGAATCGCCTCGTCATAAGGAAAGTGTCCAAGCAGACGACCGTCTTGATCTGGCGGCGCTTCAATCCCTTCCACCTCAGGAACGGGAGCCGAGGAAAACAAAAAGGAGCGACGCGCCAGCAAACCGGGCCCTAACCAAACAGCAGCCAAACTGCCTCCCCCAACAAGGAGACACGCCAAAAACACACCAAAACCTCTGCTTCGCTGACGAGGAGCAGGTTTTGAGCGACGGGCAACAGGAATGTCATCCCTGCTGCTTCGGCGAGTAGCGACGACCCTTCCCAGAGGAATCATGCAGTGTTGTTTCAATCGTAAGGGGGTCCGCTAGGGCCTAGTAGCCCTTTTCAAGATGCGTGATTAGTTTGAAATCAATGACCCGGCGGAGTTTGCTGAGATGCTGAGAGTTGCCGTTGTCGGTGGTGGACCGAGCGGATCCTGTGCCGCAGAAGTGCTTGCACGGGCCGGCATCAAGACCTGGTTATTCGAGAGAAAACTCGATAACGCCAAGCCTTGCGGGGGAGCGATTCCGCTTTGCATGGTTGAAGAATTCGATCTTCCGGATTCGATCATCGACCGCAAAGTTCGGAACATGAAGATGATTTCACCCTCCAATCGGGAGGTTGATATCAAGTTGGACCCACTCGGGTACGACGACAATGCCTATATAGGTATGTGTCGGCGCGAGGTGTTCGACTCTTTCCTGCGCAATCGGGCTGCCGAGTTAGGCACCACTCTGATCAATGGCTTGGTGCAAAAGATCGACACGGGTGACAAACGCCAAGGTCCCTACACCATTCACTACGCCGACTACAGCTCAGGCGGGCCCACCGGTGAGCTGAAAAGCCTCGATGTGGATTTAATCATTGGTGCCGATGGAGCTAACTCCCGCGTCGCGAAAGCGATGGATGCCGGTGATTACAAAGTGGCGATTGCGTTCCAAGAGCGCATCAAGCTGCCAGCAGAAGAAATGGCTTACTACGAAGATCTCGCCGAGATGTACGTAGGCACAGATGTGTCCCCCGACTTTTATGCCTGGGTGTTCCCTAAATACGACCATGTCGCCGTGGGAACAGGGACCATGCAGGAAAATCAGTCCCTGATCAAAGGTCTTCAGAAAGGCATTCGCGAACGCGCTCGTAAGCGCCTGTTCAAGGGCGAAGTCATCAAGGTTGAAGCGCATCCGATCCCAGAGCATCCCCGTCCTCGCCGAGTGGTGGGCCGCATGGCTTTGGTGGGAGATGCCGCTGGCTACGTGACTAAAAGTTCTGGAGAAGGCATCTATTTCGCGGCAAAAAGTGGTCGCATGTGTGCGGAAGCGATCGTTGAAATCTCCAAAAACGGCACCCAGACGCCTACTGAAAAGGAGATCAAGAACACTTACCTAAAACGTTGGGACCGCAAGTACGGAGCAACGTACATTGTGCTCGATATTCTTCAACGGATCTTCTATCGCACCGATGCTGCCCGTGAAGCATTCGTCGAAATGTGCGATGACCAAGACGTCCAGAAGCTGACGTTCGACAGCTATCTGTACAAAAAAGTGGTGATGATGAATCCCTGGCAGCAGGTGAAGCTCACCGCTCGCACCCTTGCCAGTCTTCTCCGAGGTCAAGCCCTGGCCCCCTCGACCTACGACTCCGTTCCTTCAGCGGTGGGTCGCTCCGATGGTGACTTTCTTGCCGACGAAGCCGCCCAAGCAATCAAAGCGCAGACCTCTGGTCATGCAGCCAAAAAAGGCGAGGCGGAGATTGAGGAAGAGCGCCCCAAGGTCACGGCAGGCTGAAACCCTGCTGAGGCATCAGGACTGGATGCAATCAAATTGCGCCAGGACTGATGCCTGATTTTTCAAGACACCAAGAAGATTGAGGCGATTGCGGCGGACATCGAGATTGTCCGCCATCACCATCACGCTTTGCGGACCATCAAAGAAGGCCTCCAGCGCTTTCGCAGCACCCTGCAACCCTTCTGCAAGTTGGGTGTAATTGCGGGATTGAGCAAGCGGAGACAGGTCGTTCAGCGATTGCAATAGAGACGCTTCGCTTGCTGATTCGAACAAATCGGAGACCACCACTCCAGAAGGGGTGAGCTGATCGACGCCAAGATCTCCTTTTTCGGCAAGTTTTGCAGCTCGTTGCACCACAGCCTGGACCGCCTGTAGGCGCTCATCGCGACGAAGCTGATGCAGCAAAACAAGACGTTCGCGAGCATCCACTGGATCGCTAAGCAAACGCGTATCGCCAACGGTCTCTCCGGCCACGGCTTGAACCAAATCGGCAGGGAAGCCATCCTCCTCAAATTGAGAGACCATCCGCTGGCGCAATAACAGCGACAGGTCGGCCACTAAGGCCTCAGGTTGGACCGCAAAAGAGGGGAATCGTTCCGCCCAATAAGAGGCAGCATCGGAAAGCAGGATCTGCAAAGAAAGACGCCAACCGCGATCCCAAAGGATCTGAACAATTCCATTCCCAGCCCGACGCAGGGCATAAGGATCAGATGAACCACTGGGGCGGTCGCCCTTGGCATAGATGCTTAGTAGCAATTCCAAGCGTTCCGCTAGGGCCAACAGCGCTCCTGCATCGCTGGAGGGAAGAGCATCTCCAGCACCACGGGGCTGGTAATGCTCAGCCACTGCAAGGGCGACCTGGCGATCTTCCCCCTCCTCTAACAAATATTTGCCACCCATCAAACCCTGTAGCTCAGGGAACTCGCCCACCATCTGGCTCACCAAATCATGTTTGCAGAAGTGAGCTGCTCGCTTGGCATGAATGGCAATATCTGAAGGAATAGAGAGCGATTCGATCAATCGCTCAGTCATCCAAGACATCCGCTCAGATCGATCGCGCAGGCTTCCGAGCCCCTTCGCGAAGGTGACGCGATCCAGGGCATCGCGGCGCGCCTCGCTCGGACTTTTCCGATCCACATTGAGGAAAAATTCAGCATCAGCCAAGCGGGCCCCCAACACTCGCTCATTGCCCCGCACGATGGTTGCGTCGGCACGATCGAGGCCATTGCTCACCAGCAAAAACTTGGACAGCAGGACGTCTCGAGCCTGAAGAGCCAGTGGATCGTAATGAGCGTTCTCCCGTTTCAACGGGACATAGCGCTGGTGGGATTGCATCACAGTGACAATCACCTCAGGTGGCAAATCGAGATAACAATCAGCAATCTCCCCACTCAGCACCCTGGGTGCCTCCACAAGATCAACCAATTCTTCAAACAAACCTTCAGGACAATCAACAGAGGCAGAACACGCTGTGGCCTCCTTGTCCAACGCTGAGCGAATCAATTGCTCCCGTTGGGATCGATCCACCATCACTCCTGCCTTCGCTAAGGCATCGAAATAATCATCCGCATGCTCGATCTCCAATGTGCTGTCGCGGAGACGGTGGGATCGACTCAAGCGACCGCTTTGAACGGGTGGTTGCGCCGCCGAAAGGGCAACCGGAATCAGCTCAGATCCATACAGCGACACCAGCCAACGCACGGGACGGCTGAAGCGCTGATCGCCATCGCTCCAGCGCATGAATCGCCTGCCTTGCAAGCCATTAATCCAGGCAGGAATGCGCTCATTGAGCAGGGTTGTGGTGGTGTCACCTGGGGTGCAAACACTGGCAAATAAACAAGGCCCCTTTGGAGTATCACGCGCTTGGAGTTCTGCTGGATCCACACCGCAACGCTTGGCAAAACCCAAAGCAGCCGGACCAGGTTGGCCATCCACCAGGGCCTGCTTGACGGGAGGTCCCTTGCGTTCTTCCTCTAAATCAGGCTGTTGATCAATCAACGACTCCACCACCACAGCAAGGCGTCTTGGCGTCCCAGACACCCTCACTTGGCCATGACTTAAGCGAAGGTCCTTCAAATCGGACACCACCATTTGCTGAAGCTGCTTCAGTGCCGAGTGCACAAACTCTGCGGGCAGTTCCTCGGTACCGATTTCAAGGAGGAATGTTGAGGACACGCCGATTGGATATGTAGGAATTGACTGTATTGGAAGCCGCTTCGCTAGTTTCAAAAGACCTATCCCTTGATTCCGTGAACGAAGGTTTGACGACAACCTCAGGGACGCAAGAAGCAGGGCGTGATCGGATGCTTGATGGCCCTTCAATACCTACAGAATCAATCGACACAGCTCTGTCTAAGGCTGAAAAGCGAAAGCTCTACAGCGGGCATCTTCGAGAACCCTTATTAACAGAGCTGAGTAATGAAGAGATTCGCTTTAGTGAGGACGCAGTTCAGCTCCTTAAATTTCATGGGAGCTACCAACAGAATCATAGAGAATTAAGAAAAACGGATAAAATTAAGTGCTGGCAGATGATGCTTCGCCTTAGGAATCCAGGAGGAAGAGTACCGGTACAACTTTTTTCGGCTCTCGATGACCTTTCCAATCAGTACGGAAACGGAACACTACGCATCACAACACGCCAAGCCTTTCAAATGCATGGCATCCCCAAGGCAGACCTTAAAACAGTGATTGGCACAATCATTAAAAATCTGGGATCTACTCTAGCTGCCTGTGGTGATATCAATAGAAATGTTATGGCACCAGCAGCTCCATTTGAAAATAATGGATACCCAGCTGCCAGAAAACTTGCTGACGAGATTGCTGATCTACTGAGCCCAAAAGCAGCTGAGGGTTCTTACTTAGACATGTGGGTTGATGGTGACCTTAGTTATCGATTCAAGCCCGCAAAGCCTGTCAAGAAAGCCCGCGAACGACAGTTCGATGAAGGTATTTTTTCGGGAAGCAAGGATGAACCAATTTATGGCGATACGTACCTTCCTAGAAAATTCAAAGTTGCCGTTACCGTACCTGGAGACAACTCAGTCGATCTACTGACGCAAGACATCGGGCTCGTTCTATTCACAAACAAGAACGGAAGCATGCGCGGATGCAATGTTTATGTGGGTGGAGGCCTAGGAAGAACGCATAACCAAGAGGATACTTTTGCACGAATCGCCGATCCCTTGGGTTATGTAGAAGCCGAGAATATCTTTGACCTACTGCAATCAATCATGGCGTTGCAAAGAGACCATGGAGATCGCGAAGTTAGAAAGCATGCTCGCATGAAATATCTTTTGCATAATCGTGGAATCAAGTGGTTTCGCGAAACCTTGATCAAGGACTATTTCAAAAAAGAAATTAAAAGCTTGATCAATGAACCACCTGCAAAATTAATGGATTACCTGGGATGGAACCGCCAAAAGCCAGGGCTATGGTTTGTGGGTCTCCCCTTCATGTGCGGCCGGCTTGAAGGAACGGTCAAGGCAGGAATTCGCTCCATTGTTGAAAGATATCAGTTGGAAATAAGACTCACCCCAAATCAAGATTTACTTCTTTGCAACATCGGCTCCAGTCAAAAATCATCCATTAAAAGTGAGTTAGCCGAATTAGGGTTTGAACTGCCAGCAGAGGTCCCTCCTCTTGTTCGCCATGCCCTTGCCTGTCCAGCCTTACCCACCTGCGGACTGGCCGTCACCGAATCGGAAAGAGTTCTTCCCGATGTACTTGAAAGACTGGATTCCCAGCTCAATCAATTAGAGATCAAGAAATCCATTCTTGTCCGCATGACCGGGTGCCCAAATGGATGCGCCCGTCCTTACATGGCCGAACTTGGTCTTGTAGGAAGCGGCGTCAACCAATATCAGCTCTGGCTAGGTGGCAGCGCCAATTTGCAGCAACTGGCTCGTCCGTTCCTACAGAAGATGCCTCTTGAAGACCTTGAAACAACGATCGAACCCTTGCTTCAGAGTTGGAAAGATGCTGGAGGGCGGCGTGGCTTTGGCGAACACATCACCAAACTTGGTGATGCCACCGTTCAAGAGATGCTCAAGGTTCCAAGCTGAATAACTCTGGATCCCGTCCATAGATGGCACGATCTGCTTGAACGGTCCAAGCCCAAAGCTGATCACCAAAACTGAAGTGCCACCACTCATTCGGGTGACGCACAAATCCCGCCTGAGTCATCACACGATGCAGCAAACAACGACGGCTATGAAATAAAGCAGCGGTCCCATCAGGATGCTCCACGGCTGCATCAGCATGGTGAAGCGGCAAAGACTCCGGTCCGATCGCATCGATTTCCCCCCCCATATCCAAGGGGCTGCCCTTTGCATCAATGAGAGTGAGATCCACAGCAGCACCGGTGCTGTGGGGCGGCGGTATCAAATAATCAGAACTTGGTGGAGCCCAAAACCGTGCCACCTCAGAGCGAACGCTTTCCAAACGATTCAGCTGTTCTGAATCCTCCGGATCAATCCCTTGGCGTGCACACTCCTGCTCAATGGCGTGGTTCACCATGAAGGCTTGAACGGACACAGGACGCCAAGCATCGAAAATTCCAAAACGAAGTGGTTGGAGTCCAGTCCCCATCGTGATTCCTTGAAGATGAACTTGAGCAGCGAGCAAACGGCTCCTCACTCCTTGACGAAGACAAAAGGGGTCTGCTCCATTCCCGTAGGGCGCCCCCAATGACACATAGGGATGTGGCTCCATGCAGGTCAGCACAGAGCGCAGCGGTCGCAAGGATTCACCGCAATCGTCAATCGAGACCGAATGCCATGGACGCTGCATGGTGAAAAGACAATGAAAACGCTGTCAGCAGATTGCCAGTTTCTTAGTGGCGACGCATCGCGCATGCGCTGTTGATCCAATGCATAGCTAATTGAGTTGCACTGCTGCTGCAGCACGCTTGCGTTGCTGTTCCAACAACTCACGCATTTGCTCGTAAGACTTGAGGTCGGGATCCTCCTTCAGGATGCTCGCCGCCTCATCCCTGGCTTCCTCCAAGACAGAGCCATCGTCCGCCAGGCTGGCGAGCGCCAAATCGGGCAAACCCGATTGACGGGTACCCAGCACCTGACCAGGACCTCGAAAGCGAAGGTCCATCTCAGCAATCTCAAATCCATCATTGGAACGGACTAAAACTTCAAGGCGTTGTCTGGCCAAAGGATTGCGGCTGTCGTTCACGAGTAAGCAGTAAGACGCAGCTGCTCCACGGCCCACCCGTCCCCGCAACTGGTGCAACTGAGCCAAGCCAAACCGATCGGCATGATCAATCACCATCACACTGGCTTCAGGAACATCCACCCCCACTTCCACCACGGTTGTAGAGACCAAAATCTGCGTGGCACCGCCAGCAAAATCAGCAATCACGGCCTGCTTCTCAGCACTGGCTAATCGGCCATGGAGCAGACCAACATTGAACTCTGGAAACACCTCCTCCGAGAGCTGACGATGCACATCAACCGCTGAACGCAGATCAACCTTTTCTGATTCCTCCACCAAGGGAAGCACCACATAAATGCGCTGCCCCTGAAGCACCTGTTCACGAATGAGTTGATAGGCCTCCTCACGCTCAGAGCTCTTCACAACCTTGGTGCGAATCGGCGTTCGACCCGGAGGTAGTTCATCGATCTGACTCACGTCGAGATCACCATGGAGCGAAAGCGCCAAGGTTCGCGGAATCGGTGTGGCGGTCATCGTGAGCAAATGGGGTTGCAGTCCCTTGTCGAGAAGACGGTTGCGTTGACGCACTCCAAAGCGATGTTGCTCATCAACCACCACCAATCCCAGACGTTCGAACTCGACTGGATCCTCCAAGAGGGCGTGGGTTCCCACAAGAATGCGCAAGGTGCCACCGGAGAGATCGCTCAAAATTTGCCGTCGGCTGCGACGTGAGGTTGAACCAGTAAGCAGCTCGACGCTGACGTGCAGTGGAGGCAACCAACTACACAGACTGCGGTAGTGCTGCGCGGCCAAAACCTCTGTTGGCGCCATCAAGGCTCCTTGCCACCCAGCTTCCACCGCACGCAGCAGAGCAGCAATTGCCACAACGGTTTTTCCGCTTCCCACATCCCCTTGTACGAGCCGCGCCATCGGTTCGGGGCGCTCCAGATCCTGTTCAATGTCCGAGAGCACCCGCTTCTGAGCACCCGTGAGTTCAAACGGGAGAAGAGACAGAAAGCGACCGACCAATCCATCGCTTTCCAAGCCCCCAAGGAGCACAGGCGCTGAACGCTGACGCAGGGCGGCTCTGCGTTGCATCAAGCTGAGCTGAAGGAGTAGGAATTCGTCAAACACCAAGCGATGACGCGCTTGCTGCAGTTGCTCACTGGTTTCCGGTCGATGGATGGCCACCAGCGCTTGATCGCGAGCCAGCAAGCCTCGCGCTTCACGGCGCGACGCAGGCAGGGGGTCAGGCCAAAGACGAACAGCGGGCAAAACCGCTTCCACCAAGCTTCGGAAACGATCGGCAGTGAGCCCTTCGGTGAGGGGGTACACAGGCAACAACCGGCCGATCTGGCGAGAACGCAACGGTGCGTTGGCGCTCTCCATCACCTCAATGATGGGATCTTGAAAGCTGACGCCATACGGCCCACTTTTGACCAAACCACTCACCGCCACGGTGGCGCCAGCGGGGTACTGACGGGTCTGGCCATGCAGGTACGCAGGATTACTAAATCGTTTCCCTGCCAAAAATCGCGTCACCTTGATGCGACCGGTGGGGTCTTGAAGCTGCAACTCAATAATCGAAAGATTGGGGTTGCGAGGACTGGTGAATCCATGGGATCGACGCACCGTGGCCACAATCGTTGCGGTTTCTCCAGCCTCCAACGCCTCAATTCTGCGTAAGGCGGAGTAATCGACGTAGTCGCGCGGGTAGTGCTGAATCAAATCCCGAACGACAAGCAGACCCAGGCTTGCTAGACGTTCCGCCAACTTGGGACCAATCCCATGAACCCTGGCAAGCGGTGACTCCAAATCGAGCGTGCAAGGTAAGGCAGCAGATCCACCGGAAGCCTCTGGAGACGACGAGACCCTGATCCGCGGGGGGGCCATCGGTGCCGATGGCTCCAGGCGAGCGCGCAAACCGTGAAGCCACTGCCGCGTAACAGTGACGAGCCTGCGGCGACCGGCATCACCGAGTTCGGGATACGCAGCAAAGTCAGTTGCTAAAGCCTGCAGACGCACCAAGCTGTCATTGGGCAAAGTCACCGGGGGTGGCGTTGCCAATTGGCGGCTCAAGAAGGTATGAAACCGTTCATGACGACCTTGAAGATCGAGAAATCCCTTATCCGCTTCTAAGGAGAGGGACTGCTGCAGCGGGCGAAGCCAGGCAAGAAAACATTCCAAGCCCTGACGATCCAACGCCGGGGTCAGTCCTGAGCTGTCGTCGGCGGATTGGGCCACCACTGACTCTGCACCTCCAGACTGGTAAGACGGCTTTGCCAATGCCGCTGCTGCTGCACCATTGTGAGCAGATTGCTGCGATGTTGGCGCAATCGGTACCGGCTATGCCGAAGCGAACCGTTGTCATATTCAAGATCAGCGGACCTCACCAAAACGCTGAGGATGTCCAACGACTGATCTTGAGAGGGAATGGGCAAGGGAAGCTTGAGCCGTAAAAGATTCGAGGGCGATGGAAGCGCCTGCAGCTGTCCAGCGATCGCAGCATCAAGAAGCGTGGTGGGAAGAAGGCTGCTCACCAAACCTGCTCTCAGCAACTCAACATTGAGGGCATGGGACAAATTTCGAATCCTGCGGCTTAAGGCAGCGTCCTGTCCGTCAAGCCAGTTCAATAACTCAACAGGCATCGAGGGGAGCAATTCCTCCTCCAGCTGATTTGCTGGGACAACGGATGCACCAAGTCGAGAGGCATCGGATTCAAAACTCACTGGTTCGCTAGTCGAATCACCCTGCTGCATGGCCTCACCAGCCATCAAAAACAAGGAACGCAACAGATCAAAGTCAGCCGTCGTGCCGTCGGCAGAAGACTCAGAATCAATCGGATCTTGAATCGGATCTTGAACAGGCTGCGGCGGTTCTTCCACAGGCTCAATGGATGGGTCCTCAACCACAGCAGCATCCATTCTTGGAAGCAAACCCTCCAGAAGATCGGGATGCTCAATGGGAGGGCTAAGGCTCAACTCAATCCCGCCACGATTGATCTCTTGCGGTTCACTCTCAGCATCAGCCTGAAGAGACTGGCTCACCTCGCGTTGGGCTTGTTGGCGAAACTCCGATGCTTCTTTCTGAAGACGCCTGGCGAGATCCATGAGCTGCTCAACAGTCATCAGGCTGGAGCAGCGTTGTATCAGTCCATCAAAAGTCTGCTGAAGTTCAGCCTGTTGCTCCGAAGACATCCGCGATAATCGCTGTCCCCGTTCACACAAGAGATGACCGAGGGCATTGCGAACGCTCGGCAACAAGAGGTTGCGGAGAAGTTGTAGATAAAGCGCTTGCTCTCGATACAGCAAAGGAGCCAGACGTCGGCATCGTTTTTGAAGCCGACGCAACTGTTCCTTGGGGGCGTAACCGCTCGTGGAGTGAGTCTCAGCCGTCAAAATCAGCTGTTTGTCATCGATGCCACTTCCGTAGCAAAGTCGACCTGCTCGATTTCAATGCCTTCACCAAGGGTGTATCGGGTAAAGCGACGAACCTTGACGTTTTCACCAATTTTTCCAGCCACTTCCTTGACCAAATCGGTCACGGACATTGAGCTGTCACGAATGAAAGGTTGATCCAACAAGGACAATTCCTTCAAACGTTTGCCGATGCGTCCTTCGACAATCTTGGCCTTCATCTGATCTGGCTTGCCATCCAGATCATCGCGACCCATTTCGATCGATTTCTCACGATCAATGATGTCTTGAGGAATGTCGTCGGTGCTGACGTATTCCACGTTGGGGCAAGCTGCAACTTGCATCGACACGTCGCGAAGCAATCCCTGGAAGAGATCACCACGGGCGACGAAATCAGTCTCACAGTTGAGCTCTAGCAACACACCCACGCGAGCACCCGTGTGGATGTAACTGCCAATCGCTCCTTCTGCAGCTGCACGACTTGATTTCTTTTCGGCACTTGCGATGCCTTTCTGACGAAGCCATTCAATGGCTTTCGTCGTATCACCGCTGGTTTCTCCCAGGGCTTTCTTGCAATCCATCATCCCTGCGCCAGTTTTGTCGCGCAGTTCTTTAACCAGCTTGGCTGAAACGGCCGCCATGAGGTGAATTAAGTGGGGGGTCTATGAGAATGCCGCTACGGCTATGAGCACGCAGCGGCGAAAACTAAGCATCTAGGGCAGATGATCAGCCCTGGCCATCATCGCCACGGCCATCCTGGCCGCCATGACGACCTTCGTTGATCGCATCAGCCAAACGGCTCAACACCAGCTGAATCGAACGGACCGCGTCATCGTTGCAAGGAATAGGCACCTCACACAAGTCAGGGTCGCAATTGGTGTCCAACATCGAAACCAACGAGATGTCGAGCTTGCGAGCCTCAAGCACTGCGTTGGTTTCACGGCGCTGATCCACAAGCACCACGACATCGGGAATCCGACGCATGTTCTTGAGACCACCCAAGTACTTCTGCAGACGCTCGAGTTCACGACGCAGAACCGCACCTTCTTTTTTGGGGCGCATCGCGATGGCACCACTCGATTCCATCCTCTCAAGGTCTTTGAGACGATCAATCCTGGCCTTCATCGTGGTCCAGTTGGTGAGCATTCCGCCCAACCAGCGCTGGTTCACGTAGGACGATCCGCAGCGAAGGGCTTCTTGAGCCACAACTTCAGACGCTTGCTTCTTGGTGCCAACGAAGAGGAAACGCTTGCCGCTACGCGCAGCTGAACGCACCCACTTATAGGCGTTGTTCATGCAGACAGCTGTCTGCACCAAATCAATAATGTGAACTCCGTTGCGCGCGCAGTAGATGTAGCGCGACATCTTGGGGTTCCAACGACGGGTCTGGTGACCAAAGTGGGCACCAGCTTCCATCATCTCGGCGAGAGTGACGACAGCCATGTTTGTTTAGGGGTTTCGGGTTCGCCTCCACCTGTCAGGTATGGCGTGTGGTGAGCAAAAACTCAGAGCACAACGTCCAGCACCCGAAACGGACAGGTGTGCGGGGTGAATAGGACGCCTTAATTTAACAAAGAGTCAGTTCATGTTTGGGAACACGCTGTCAGGGTGATCCTCAACGGGCCAATCTTCATTGACGCCACCGATCAGCAATTGATCCAGCTTCACAACATCAGAGTTGAGTTGCTTCAAAGCGTTGATTAAAACGTCTAGAGCAATGCCGTCACTGGTGCCCAAATCCAACCAGCAGCGAGCCCACTCCTCGTGGTACTCCAGCTGACCCATGTTGTGCATCAAGGCCGGCATCGCTGAGGAGGCATCGTCGTTGTCGTAACTCATGAAGCTCAGGTCCTCGGCTTCTTCATGCACCTGAAGGTTCTCGGCATTGAAGCCACCAAGCCGACCGATCACATACCAGCTGTCAAAGATGCCATCCACATAATTTCGCTCCCCTTGACCAGGAATTTCACTAAATCGAAGCCACACCCAGCAATTAAACGGATCAACCTCTCGAAAACGAACGTGCATGGCCTATTGGAGACCTTCGCATCATCGCTGTCTCAAAAGAGATCGGCCACGATCATGATCAATCATGCTGAACACAGCACTGCAATCAACAGAAGCATCTGAGCCCCATGCTGGAGCTGAACGACATTCAATTCCGGCCGGCGACGTCAGAACGCGTGGTCCTCAACGACATCAACCTCAAAGCATCGCCAGGCGAGCCGGTGTTGATCTCAGGCAATAGCGGCAGTGGCAAAACGAGCTTGCTCGAAGTCATCAGTGGCTTAGCGGGAGCACAGAAGGGCTCAATCCACTGGAATCAACAAGCGCTCACGCGACGGCAAAGGCGTTGGCTCTGTGGCGTGGTGTTTCAGTTTCCTGAACGGCACTTTCTGGGATTAAACGTGTCTCAGGAATTAAAACTTGGCCACAAACGGCTTACGAGTGAGGAGCGAAGCAATGTGCTGAGGCGAGTAGGGCTAGGCGATGTGGATCTGCGACAGGCCCCAGAACGCTTGAGCGGAGGGCAACAACGACGCCTTGCCTTAGCCGTGCAGTTGCTGCGCCGCCCAGACGTGTTGCTGTTGGATGAACCAACCGCTGGTCTTGATTGGTCTGTGCGTTCCGAAGTGCTCGAATTACTTCAAGATCTCGCCACAGATCGGTTACTCATCGTGGTGACCCATGAACCGGATCTCTTTGAAGAGTGGAGCGGAAACCATTGGAGCTTGAGAGAGGGACGTCTCCACGCTCTGTCACCATTGCCGCTGTGATGAACAAACGCCATGGGTGACTGCCTTGTCCGGGCCACGGCAGCTGGCGGAGGCATCAGGCTTGTGGCGGTGATCACCACAGAAGCCACTCGCGAAGCGAGGCGGCGGCATCGCCTGTCCTACTTAACGACGGTGATGCTCGGGCGTGCCATGAGTGCTGGGCTGTTGTTAGCCAGCTCGATGAAGGTGCAACACGGCCGTGTGAACTTACGCATTGGCTCCGATGGGCCGATCGGTGGACTGTTTGTCGATGCTGGCAGAGATGGTCGCGTGCGCGGATATGTAGGTCACCCAGAACTTGAATTAGATCCCATTGAAGATGAAGCTGGTCACTACAGCTTTGATTTCAATGCTGCTGCAGGCACGGGCTACCTTCATGTTGTACGGGACGAAGGAAAAGGGGAACCATTCAGCAGCACTGTTGAATTAGTTCGTGGAGGAATTGGAGAAGATGTTGCTTCGTATTTGCTGCACTCAGAACAAACACCCTCAGCCGTATTTGTTGGAGAAACAATCAATCAAGAAGGGCTAGAATGCAGTGGCGGCCTGTTAGTACAGGTGCTTCCAAAAGCTGCAGAAGAACCGGCACTGGTTGCTTTACTGGAGGAACGTTGTCGCGAAATCCAAAACTTCAGTGAACATCTGCGTGATTGCCAAGATCACCTTGAGAATCTGCTTAAAGATGTTTTTCCTGATTTAGATCCTCGGCCGATTCCAGCTGGAGAGCCGTTACAAACAATTCAATTCTCATGTCCTTGCAGCAGAGAAAGAAGCATCAACGCAATGAGATTATTTGGTAAGAATGAGCTCAACATGATGCTCGAAGAAGACAAAGGCGCTGAAATCACATGCCACTTCTGCAGTGAAGTTTACAAACTCAATGAAGAAGACTTATCGGCACTGATCGATAGCTTATGAATTTCTAACTCAAAGCAATAGCAATGTTCCAGCAAGAAGAACTAAGTAGGCTGGCAATGCTTCGAGGAGAATCGGATTCAAGGGCAATCCTGACTGGGTGGCGAACAGGGCAGCAATCACCGCTCCCAGAACCAAACCCAAAGCCACAAGGGCCAAACTCCAACCCAAAGCACCAAGTGGTTTTCGACCACGCTTGACCTGAGAAATAAACAAGCCAATCGTGGAGAGTGCTAGCACCAAGTCGACAGCTGTTGGAGCCGCAAGCAGCAACAACAAACCGATGCCTCCAGCGATGACTCTCACCAGCAACCCTTGACCTTCCACCAAACTCAAGCTCGGAAGAAAACCTGCAGAGTTCAACTTGGGGCTTGGCAGGGAGAGGTTACGAATTCTGGTTAAGAGAGCAGAGGGATTAACCGGCGACGATGCGGGCGTCGATGCGCTTTGATCCTCAAGACGAGAGGCCGTGACGGCAGCGGAACTAATCGTTCCAGACTGTCGTTCGCGCAAACGTCCCATCAATACTGCGTCGTAGGCGGTTTCAATACGAGCCCTAGCCATTGGATCATCACCAGCGGCTTTCAGAGACGTTTCACGCGCTCTTTGTACCTCCTCAAACCCAGCATCAGCAGAAATCCCGAGCCTTTCATAAGGATCCTGGGACTCTGAGCTCGAGCCGAGATCAACCCCTGATGCCATTAATCCACTTCAGTCTTTAAAGAGCGTATCGAGCGGAGCTCACAATCGGGAGAGCTGAGTTGAATCAAAACAGAGGCTGCCCATGCTTAAAACCTTGGACCTTTTCAAGTTGCAGTCTGCAATGGGGCACTTCAGCGCTGTCGAGCCATTTTCTACGCTTAATCAAAGGCATCTGGGGGGGAAGGTGATATCCCTCAACCACTTCAACACGATCCTGCCCGGGACGAAAACACACGTACTCCGTCCCTCCGTCGGAGCATGGACGTAGAAGCCAGACGTGACGCAACACAAACAGATCCATTCGATCAGTCTGGCGAGCATGAAGCGATGTTGCGAGAGGTCTAAAGCAGCGATCGCTACTCAAAGACTGATTGGCTCAACACCACTCACCACAGGAGCAACAGTACTGAGTTCAAGTTCTGGGTGCTCCTCAACTAGCTGGTTCAAATTCCATTCGTTTTTGAACAACAACACGGGGCGATTCCATGCATCACGGACGGTCTTGCAATTAAAGATACGACCCACATCCTCCAAGGAAGACCAACCACCCGTCACCCAGCGGGCCACCTGAAAACCAAGAGCTTCGAGACGAGTATCAACGCCATACTCATTTTCGAGGCGATACTGCACTACTTCCAACTGCAACTGGCCTACGGCAGCAAGAATGGGATCGCGCTTACTTTCGTCTGTGTCATAGAGAATTTGAACAGCACCCTCCTCACGTAACTCATTAACGCCTTTACGAAAGCTTTTAAATGCAGAAGGATTCGGATTACGCAACCAGCTGAAGATCTCTGGACTAAAGCAGGGAATTCCTTCATATTCAACCTTTGTTCCGGTGTAAAGCGTATCTCCGATTGAGAACATGCCGGGATTATTTAAACCAATCACATCACCGGGGTAAGCATCTTCAACAACAGCCCTATCTTGACCAAAGAGTTTCTGAGGTCGCGAAAGACGGATGGTACGACCAGTGCGGGCATGACGCACAGACATATCTTTTTCAAATCTCCCACTACAAACACGAACAAAAGCCACACGGTCACGATGACGTGGGTCCATATTGGCCTGAAGTTTGAAAACAAACCCGCTGAAATCTGGGCGCAAGGGATCAACAGGACCATCAATACCAATACGAGCTACTGGCTTTTGGGCCATATCCATAAACGCATCCAGGAATGGACGCACACCAAAATTAGTCATGGCCGATCCAAAAAAGACCGGGGTTAATTCACCGGCATGAACCAATTCAAGATCAAGTTCTGCACCAGCTGCTTCAAGAAGATCAAGATCCTCAACAGCCTGAGCTAGCAACTCTGGTTCCACTAAGTCTTGTAATTGCGGATCATCCAAATCAAACAGCTTTTCCTCAGACTGACGACCGCGCTGAGCACGGCTGAACAGGACAACCTGACGTGTACGACGGTCGATCACTCCACGAAATAATTCACCGCTGCCGATCGGCCAATTCACAGCCCAAGGCGTCAGGCCTAATTCAGCCTCAATTTCGTCCAACAGAGCTAAGGGCTCTCTACCAGGACGGTCCATCTTGTTGATGAACGTAAAAATTGGGATCTCACGCATCCTGCAAACCTCAAACAGCTTGCGTGTTTGAGGTTCCAGACCCTTCGCAGCATCTTCAAGCATCACCGCGTTATCAGCGGCAGCAAGGGTGCGGTAAGTATCTTCAGAAAAATCCTGGTGACCAGGAGTATCTAGCAAATTAATCGTGCTGCCGGAGTAGTCGAATTGCAGCACTGTCGACGTAATCGAAATACCGCGCTGTTTTTCAAGCTCCATCCAATCGGAAGTAACTTTGCGTTGCTCCCCTCGAGCCTTTACAGCACCAGCTTGCTGAATCGCACCTCCATACAGCAAGAGTTTCTCGGTGAGCGTGGTTTTTCCTGCATCTGGATGGGAAATGATCGCAAAATTGCGACGACGAGCCACAGCTTCAGCGAGACCATCCTCACCACTTAATAAGTCCAACGGCTCGCTGCTCTCAGTTCCCAAACGCGTGCTCATGATCTCGCTGTTGACACCACCAGCCTGACAGTCAATGGTCGAGGCAACATCAAGGTCACCACCATCCACAAACCTCAAGGTATCTGTCACCAATCTCCTTGACCTTGAATTGACTCAGTCCAGCTAGCTCAAGCTGTTCAGAGACCTCGTCTACCGTGAAGGCAGCCTTCAGGGATGCTCGAAAGTCGCGTTGCAAGACGGAAGGGGCCTCACTGACATAGCGATCACAAAGCGCATCAACCTCAAGCTCATTTGAGGGTCGGCGTAAATCGCGATGCAACATCAACGCATTGGGTGCAGCAAGCTGCTTGACAGAAGCCCATAGCGTTTGGGGGGCATGGAGATGATGCAGAAAGCTATTGCTAACAATGACAGAGGCACCTTTTATATCCTGTATATCATCAAGACAATAATGGCTTAAATCAACAAGTTGGTAGTTCAAATTCGTAATAGCAGGCCTTCGACAAAATAGTTTTTGATTGGCCATGCTGATCATTGAAGAGGCCCCATCAATGCCGATCACCTCTGACAAGGGCAAACAAGCTGCAAGCCTCTCAGAAATATTCCCAGGACCACAACCTAAATCCAGAATCAAACTACCTGGAGGGAGAGTGCTGCAGAAATGATCAATCAGTTCAAGCAAACGTTCAACAAAAGAGTGATCACCAGAACTAAAATCTGCCTCTGCATAGGCAATCACCTGATCAGATGCATTCATCAACTCCGGTTCAGGACAACGTTGCATCAGACTTCAGGATAATGAGACTCAACAAAGCACTCTGGGGGGTGGTGGCAAGAGATCTCAATATCATTCTCGCCAACAACTTGAGCCCAAGCAATGTCAAACCAAGACAAAAAAATCACTTCTAAGCAAGCGGAAATGGTTGCTCTTGGCGTGGGAGCGATCCAGAGGGAGCTGAAACTGAGTCAACTTAATCATCCTTGCGCTGATCTGAGTCTCATGGTTGAGAGTAGAAGCACAACAAAACAGGACCACTCAAACCATTGAACGCCAGTTCCGTGGGTGACTGCAGCGAAGGCACTTAACCATGACCAATGGTCGCTGAGTACAAAGTTCCATCGTGGCAGCGAGGCGGAATCTAGGGATAAATCACGCCATTCTCACAGCCAAAACACTGTCAATGGTGCTCATAGAGACTTGCGGACCCCATTGGTGGCGTTAAGATTGGGATAGGACAAGCCAACTATCGCTAGTGACTCTCACACCAAGCCGCACTGAAAAGCTAGATACGCAAACCACTGGACTCGCTCCTACCAATGGCGACTTCCCTGCAAGTGCGCCCGCAGCCAACCCTGTGTTTTATCGCACTTACAGCCGGCGCTTACCCAAAGGACGAGAAAGCTGGAGTGAAGTAGGGGAACGAAACCGATCAGGTCTCCTGAAACTTGGTTCCCTCAACGCTGAGGAAATGGATTTATTGGCAAGGATGCAGGCTGAGAAAAAAGCACTTCCCTCGGGACGCTGGCAGTGGATTGGTGGCACCCCTTGGATCGAAAAGCCTGAAAATTTCTCAGGGGCCTACAACTGCACCTCCACAAACCTTGTGGATTGGGAAGCGTTCGGTCTGATGATGGATCTAGCGATGATGGGGTGTGGAACAGGCGCCATCATTGAGCCCCATTTCATTGATCAGCTTCCAGTTGTCACCAACCCAATTGATATCTTAAGCGTTTCGAATATTGGCATTACACCTGCAGAAAAACGGCAAGAAACTACCACTTACAGCATCAGTGATCACAACGTTTCAATCAAGGTTGGCGACACCAGGCGAGGTTGGGTTGATAGCTACCAACTGCTCCTAGAACTGAGTAGTGATCCTCGTTTCGAAGGGCGAAACGTCAGTGTTGAGATAGACCTGTCTGACGTTCGTCCCGTCGGGGAAACCCTCAAGGGTTTCGGAGGCATGGCGAATCCAGTGAAACTGAAAGATCTATACGGTCGAGTCGCCAAATTGCTTGGTAAAGCAATTGGCCGAAAGCTCACATCGATTGAATGCTGTCTCCTCATTGACGAAGCAGCCGTCACGATTGTGGCTGGAAACATCCGTCGCAGCGCAGGTATGCGTCAATTCGCATCCGATGACACAGCCGCCGCTGGAGCCAAGGAAAACTTGTGGCAACAGGATTCTGAAGGGAACTGGAGGATTGACCCTGAGCGTGATGCGCTGCGGATGGCCAACCACACCCGCGTTTATCACACCCGCCCAAGCAGAGATGTGCTGCTGGAAGCTGTCACACGGCAATTCCACAGCGGAGAAGGGGCCATTCAATTCGCCCCCGAAGCACTTGCTCGCTCTAATGCTGATTTGCTATCTACACAAGAACTAAGAAGCGAATTTATCGAGATTTACTGCGACCAAGGCCGTCAGGAAGCTGGTCGCTGGCTTCAACAAAATCATGGTCCGATCTCTGAACAGGAACTCGAGCATCGACTAAGCCGTTACGGCTTAAACCCTTGCGGTGAAATCCTCGGCGCAGATTTTCATTGCAACCTCGCAGAGGTGCATCTCAACCAAATTGACCCTAAAGACGAGCAATCTCAACGCGACGCCTTCAGAGCAGCTGCTCTTTCAGTTGCGTGTCTGCTCAATCACGAATTCGAGGTGGAACGCTACCGCCAGAGTCGCGCCTGGGATCCAATTGTGGGTGTGAGCTTTACTGGCTTGTTTGACTTCTTCGTTCATGCTTTCGGCACACCTTGGTTGAAGTGGTGGGAAGCTGGGAGACCAGAAACCGAAGAAGGCCTCAACTACAAGACGCAAGAGGCTAACTACTTGAAGCGGTGGAAGTCGATCGTGAATGAAACCGTCTGGGATTATTGCGACCGCCATGGTTTACGGCGTCCAAACCGCTGCACCACAGTTCAGCCAGCCGGCACAAAAAGCCTGCTCACAGGTGCTGCTCCTGGATGGCATCCCCCCAAAGCTCAACGCTTTATCCGCAGGATCACATTCCGCAAAAATGATCCTGTAGCAATGGCCTGCATGGACTATGGCTACACCGTGGTTCCCTCTCAGTCGGACAAGGATGATCAAGGTCGTCTTTTGAATGATCCATTTGATACACGCTGCACGGAATGGTTAGTGGAAATTCCAACAGAAGTGAGCTGGGCCAATCTTCCAGGAGCAGACACTGTGGAGATCAATGCGTTTTCGGCGTTGGCACAGTTTGACTTCTACATGCAAGTCCAATCGAACTTCACCGCCCACAACACATCGGCAACGATTGAATTTCGTGAGCATGAGATCGAACCATTAACCGATGCTCTTCACAAGACCATCCAACAGGGGGGTGGATACATTTCTGCAGCGCTCCTTGCTCGATTCGATGCGAATGCAACCTTCCCTCGCTTGCCATTCGAACCAATCGATGCGCAAACCTATGAGCGCATGCAGAAGGAAGTCATTGAACGCCGAGTCAACAATGACTTTTTCGACGCATTGCAAAGGTATGACAATGGAGAGCTTACGGAAGCAGGTCCGGCTGGATGTGATTCAGACAAATGCTTATTACCGTTAGCAAAGCCGAATAGCTAAACAATCAAAAAGGGCTTAGGCACAAAGCTTAAGTCCTTTTTTTATGTCAAGAAATCGCCTCAGACAAATATAAGACTAGATCACATGGCACAAGACTTATGTCTGACTGCAATTGAACTAAAACTTACTAGAAACAAATTTAAGCAACAGCAATGGGTTTAACAACTGGTCAAAGCATACAAATCAAAAAGGATCAATACATCAACAATGCACACAGAGCACTCAAAAGCCATGAGACCTTAACTTTTTTGGACAAGTTAGTAATCACTTCCTTGGTAAAATTTATACCGTTACAGGTTTAAAAAAACTCGTAGGTAAGTTCCAGCCTTAATGTTGGCGAGATGATAAGATATAAAGGCCTCAAGGAGAGGTGGTCGAGTGGTTTATGGCTCTGGTCTTGAAAACCAGCGTGGGTGCAAGCCCACCGTCGGTTCGAATCCGACCCTCTCCGTTGCAATAAAAAACCCAGTCTCTGACTGGGTTTTTTATTGCCTAAGTGCCTGAACAATCCCTACAGATGGAGACTGGGAGGATCACGGAGGTGACAGCGATGGAAAGGCCCCAACATTTATGCAACCAACTCCCGGTGCTCGATCAACTTTGATGCAAGTTGTTTTTTTGCTCGCTCGACTTTCTGACGAACACGCTCACGGCTAATACCGATTTCGTTGGCAATCGATTGAAGGCTTTCATCATCAACAACATTGCGGCGGAGGAGCACTTGGTCATTATTTATGGCAGATTCTTTTTGCACTTCCAACCTATCTCTTACTATCTCCCACTGGAATTTATCGATATTGAGGGTTGACTGCTCATCGCACAGCAATTCATTGAGAGTTGAACCATCACCATCGCTGCCAAGCTTCATATCCAAGGAAGTAGTTCTTTTTGCTACTAGGGCATGGCGAAGGTTTTGTAGCTGCACATCACTAATTTGAAGGTGCTCGCAAATCTGCTGTTCATTCAATCCAGGAGGGAGATGATTCAGCTTGAGAAGCATGTGGTGCATAGAGGTTGGAACCCTGATGGTTGATGCTGTTTGGTCAATTGCCCTGCTAATCGCTTGCCGGATCCACCAGTAGGCATAGGTGCTGAATTTGTAGCCAAGTTCTGGATCAAATTTCTCCACTGCTCGGTTCAGACCGATGCAGCCTTCTTGAATCAGATCACCAGATTCCAATTGGCCCATCTGGCGGTGCATGTACTTCCGGCTGACATTGACCACAAGCCTGATGTTGGCTTTGATCATCCGCTCCTTGGCTCGTTGACCAGCCCGTTGTTGGCGAGGTGTGGCCTCTAGTGATTTACCGAGCTGTACAGCAGTTCCAAGCGTAATTTCTTCAGCTGCCGTGAGCAGTGGAATACGCCCCATCTCGGCTAGGAACTGATCAATGTTGCCGTTAACCATGAATGGCATTCAGTTCGGAAAAGTGGGCCATAAATTGCACGATCGCGTGCATCGGCATTCGCAACTGTAAAATCCACCACCTTCGCAGAGACTCGCATATCAGAAAGACACCATGATTGGTGAGGAGCTCAGACTCAAGCCATGCGTCTGGCCAGGCAATGTCCACTTCTGTTCGAGTCTTCAGCGAAGGTCCTTGAGATCACATATTGATCTGTTTATCGAGCTGGATAAACAGTCTTGTTTTCTGCATGACACCTAGTCACACCTTTTTGGCACTGACAGTCGCAACAGTAGGGAAGAAGCTAGATCCTGAGATAACTGTCCGCCCCCCCGGTGCATAACGGGGGGTGCAGGGCATTAAGGAATTAAAATTGTCGAAGAGGTTTATTTAGCAGATGAAGCCCAGTAGCGACGATAGATCGACTGCGTTTTGGGTAGGGCAAAAAGGACTGCCATAGCAAGATTGGATGTTGACTATGTCTCTAATAGCTCGATTGAATGATGCGCACAAGTATTCAATGGCACAAAGAAGCGAATATTGGAATATTTTCAGGATTCAACGTGGGGTAGTATTTACACCTATCAATATTGAGAATGCCCCTGAGGTGGTTGAGTGCAAAAGCCAAGAGCGGGCAAGTCAATCGTCTCTGAGCTGATAAACCAATGTTATTCTTAGCAAGGTATCTCAAGCATCAATAGCCAAACTCGGAGAAGTTTTAAGGCTGACAATACATATTGTCAGCGAATCATTGGGGCCATCACAGGTATTTGAAGAACTAAGCAAAGATAACTTGCTTTAAAGACAGAGCATGAAAGAACAAAACCAAGATCCTGCAAGAAATAACTTCACACCCAAGACATAATCGAGGGCTGTGCACCAGAATTCTGATGTAACACCTTAAAGGAATCTGGATCGAATGGAAAATTTTGTCGATGTACGACTCAGTGCAGAAGAGGCTGAACTAATCGACTTTGCCCTAGACCTCGTGGTGGATGCTTACGGCAAAAACCTTGACCAAGGCGGAATCGTTGATCAGCTCAAGGAAAAATACAGAGGTACCGAAGCAAGGGCTTTTGTCGACCAGCTCCGCAGACGCTGCTACATCGCTACTGATCTGGACTAAACGGCGAAAAGGATGAGAGCAGAACATCATTCATAGACACGCATGGGTCAGTTGAATGATGCAAAATTCTCAATCAAAAAGAATGGAGACTAAAAGCAGACTTGAGTTGATGCGAAGATCAAATGGTTATCCAGTACAAACACAAGAATAACTGTAGATGCCGAATATTTTGACAAACAAAATGCCTATAGGGCTCAGGCGGAATCGGTCAAACAATTTTTGGATAAACATCCGACTACCACTCAAAGAAGCCCCTTTGAATAGAATCCACACATCAACACGTAATACAGATCAAGCTAACAGCCTCACCCGAGCCTCCTAAGGAGCACCCACCGCTAATGGTCCGATCTCAAGAAACATAATAAAACTGAATATGATGCATAGCGATAGCTCCAAATCACATCAAAGAACTCCTGAAAATACTTTACCAAATTCTAAACAAATCCACCAAAACACAAACATGATTACCATCATGGCCTAAAACTCTTCATTCACGAAGAGAGTACAGACAGACGATCTAGTTTATATTATGAATTAAACCATCTTTAGTCGGAGCATAAAGTATCAGATCAAACCACTGGGCAAATTGCTCGCATACCAGTATTCAACACTCGGTTTGGATGTGAACACTTTGCTTGCTATTGGGGGCCACCTGCGAGAAACTAACGTCAATAAGTAAAATTACTCATGGTTGATATCGAACGGCTTACTCCTGATGGTTGGAAACCAAGTGCCACCCAGGCCGATATTCATGCTGCCGTCAGCTATGCGAAAGAGCTGTGCATGGAAGAACCTTCCACATACAGAGTTCTTCGCAACAAAGATTTGATCTGTCTCGTCAGACAGCAAGGCATCATCTGGATCAATGCAAGCTCAGAGGTCATGGGAGAAACCCAGATCGAGGAAACTGTCTCGGTTTGACGAGACAATGGCTCAAGGCTCTGACTCACGCAATCGATCGGTAATTCCAGCACCAACCAAGACGTTGATTGTTCAGATCACACCACAAAAACAACGGGCACGACTTCCTCTTATTCCTCTCCATAGTCCTAACGGATACAGGATACGGTGACCGTCAAAAAGATCCCGGCAGAAGTCGAAGGTTATCAACTAGCGTTTTTCAATAGATACTATTTTCATTCAAACCACCCCCTTGCTCTATTTGCTCAAAGGATTGTTACCTCTAACGCCCTTTGTTCACCAGTAAACCACTTCAGATGCTTACTGAGTGAAAATTGTTAATACTATAAACGCCAATTCATCCAATATATCACCACCAATCCGGAAAGAATTGATCCCTGAATACAAATTACTCAATCAACCAATAAAACCATTGGCAACACCAAGCAGGCATGAGCGCATTCGTACTATCAAATTCGCTTCGCTGCCTTTGTTGCTGACAGCAAAAAGCCCCACATAGCTCAGCTAAGCGGGGCGGGTGATGGGGAATGCCAATCATGACACACTTTGCTCTGTTTTCCACAAAATCAGCCATTCAGCACCGTAGAGCTCAGTTTCTCCACAACATGTGGGAAAAGTGAGCTGCGCTTTGCTGATCTGTGGAGCGCTAGCTCAAATTCGTGGAGAACAGCTCATCTGAACAGTTGGAATCGACCTATCCTTCAATGGGCTGGGTGATGGGGATCATTCCAGTGAACGCTCCCTCAATCTCGAGGGAATTATTTTTACACGGATGAGAAGAAAGCTCTCAGCGGCATGCTTGGGAGATGGCAACGAACACTCAATAAAACCTAGCAACGGCTAAAGCTCAATGACTAGTTAGCCTCGGAATCATCTTAATGTTGAGAGCCAATATAAAATCCCTTCCCAATAGTCACTAATCACGGCAGTAGAGAATTATTGATCAGATAATACTTTCAACAGCGTATATCAATCAATATTTACACTAAAAGCAAAACTAACGGTCGGATCGAACAGCCTTTGAAGCACTGATAATGAGATTATTGGCTGGTAATTCTTGAACGTGCATATTTTTGAATTCAAGATCAAAACAAAGTTTCTCCACAGCTTCAAGATCACGTACCCCCCACAACGGATTGCGATCACGCAACGATTGATCAAAGGTCTCATTACTCAAACTCGTATGAGAGCCATTACGACGAAAAGGTCCGTAAAGAATCAAGCGACCTCCAATCGGAAGGTTTTCAGATGCCTTTTCAATTAACGATTTACAGCAGGTCCAAGGGGAAATATGAATCAGATTGATCGCAACAACAACTTTTAATTCAACTCTAATCTGTTTGGGAAGCGGCCAAGGCGAGTCAAGAACATCGAGGCATAAGGCTTGCGGCATCTGATCACTCAGACACTCATGCTCAATCCAAGCATTGATACTTTTGCAATGTTCTGGATCAGAATCACTGGCTTGCCACAAAATGCCAGGAAACCGTTGCTGAAAAGTAATGGCATGTTCACCACTTCCACTTGCAATTTCAAGGACAGCACCATGTTCAGGCAGAATTTCAGCAAGTGCATCTCCGATTGGGCCACGATTCCGTTCCGTTGCCGGGAAATAGAGACGATCTTGATCAGAAGGTAGAACCATCACTACAAACAGGTTGAGAAATTAAGTAGTTAAATTCAAAATGAAAAGATCAAGCTGTTATCTCATAATACAAATAACTTTCCTATATTAGCTCACCCCCATACGGCATGAATAGATCAATCCAACGCAGCTGAACCAGAAACCCGCTGGTGCTGCACCACTCTCTTCAAATTGCCAAATCAATAGAAACCACCGACTCAACATTCACCGCCGAATTGATGTTAATCACAGGCCAAGGAGATCGATCTGAACCATGCTCAGTGAACAGCACTTGTTCATCTGAGATAGAAGTGATCAGCAACGATGCAAGGAGCACATCGTCTCCTGCACTAGGGATTGGGATTGAAAACAGCCTAAAAGCCTCTCTAGCGTTCCAATGCTCTGCTACGGCTCTGTTTATGACATGAGCTGATGTCATGGAACACAAGCAGCAAAGCGTTAACCCTTATGCGAGGGCGTAATTTAGTTGGCAAAAATACGCCCCTGAGGGGCCTAGCAGCGATGCCCCATCCATCACGACTGGCTGCTCTACAGGCCATTCAACAACGCAAACCAATGGCTTGCGTCAAAACTCCATCCCTGGAAGAGATCTGGGCCAGTGATGTCTTCACACTGGCGCGCATGAAAAATGCACTCCCCAAGGAAGCTTTCAAGGGGGTTCGTCGCGTGATCCGTGATGGAGGCAAATTGAACTTGGAGGTCGCTGACGCGGTTGCTCAGGCGATGAGGGATTGGGCAGTCAACAATGGTGCTCACTATTACGCTCACGTCTTCTACCCACTCACAAACTCAACGGCTGAGAAACACGACGGTTTTATTAGTCCTCAAAAGGATGGCCAAGCGATTCATGAATTTACGGGGAAACTTCTGATCCAGGGAGAGCCTGACGGAAGCTCCTTCCCCAATGGCGGGATCCGCTCCACATTCGAAGCCCGTGGATACACAGCTTGGGACATCACTAGCCCTGCATATTTGATGCGAACGCCCAATGGCATCACCCTATGCATCCCCACCGTATTTGTGAGTTGGACAGGGGAAGCTCTCGACAAGAAAACCCCACTCCTGCGCTCGAACGCAGCAATGGATCGCCAAGCGCAACGGTTGCTTCGTTTGCTTGGCAACAAGGACGTGGCTGCAGTGAACAGCTCTTGCGGCGCTG
>ERZ802821.1-NODE-1-length-167502-cov-17.7706_pt1 | contig 167502 bp, 166 predicted proteins | sample MGYA00345648_ERZ802821 | MGnify/ENA primary metagenome ERZ802821 (study PRJEB30503, sample SAMEA104212357) | marine metagenome | biome: Westerlies Biome; feature: [SRF] surface water layer (ENVO:00010504) within the epipelagic zone...; material: water... | reverse complement strand
GGATATTTCACCTTTTGAAATTGAACCTGCTAACTCAGTAGCTGTAAGTTGCCATATCTCCAAATTTATCTCCCAAGATTAAAAAATCGATTATTAAGCCAAATTTTGGATTTACAATAACAGAAATTTCTTTGATCAAAAATTATAATGATTTACGTTCTGCATTAGAAATGAAAACTGACGAGTAATTTAGAAAGTATAAAAGGGATTCAAATGGGTTTATCTGGGAAGAAAGCAGTAGTTTTTGGTGGGACATCCGGCATAGGGCTTGCGGCGGCTTTGCTTTTGGCAAAAAATGGGGCGGAAGTTACGGCCGTTAGTCGTAAGCCTGATAAAGCCGGAACTTTGCCTTCGGGGGTGAGTCTGCGAGCATGCGATGTTTTGGATCGAAGTGCTGTAGAAGCAGTTTTTAGTGAATTATCACCCATAGATATTTTGGTTACGGCTGCGACAGGAGGTAAACGTGCCTTTGGCCCTTTTCTTGAAATGGATATGGATGGCTATAAGGGCTCGTTTGATAAACTCTGGGGGTATGCAAATGTAGTTCGGTATGGCGCAAAGCATGTTACTGATGGGGGATCGATTACTCTAGTATCTGGTGCGCCAGCGCGGAACTGCCAGCCTGGACAGATTGCTTTATCTTCAGTTGGTAATGCTATTGAAGCTATGATGCGAGCGGTCGCTCGCGAAGTGGCGCCGCGCATTCGGATAAATGCTGTATCCCCAGGAACAATAGACACTCCGATGGTTACTGTACAAGGTTTGGAGCGCGAAGACCTCTATAATAAAATGACGAAAAATAATTTGATACCGAGAGCTGGAACAGCTGATGAAGTTGCTCAAGGTATTTTATTTGTAATAAAAAATAATTTTGTGACTGGTACAACGGTAGATGTCGATGGGGGTTGGCTCTTACAAGAGATGTAATTGTCAAATTCTATAACTTGTACGATGTTTCTGAACGTAACTATTGACTAGCCCATTTTCATTTGTGTTAATTTTCTAAACAAAAGGAGAATAAAATGTCATTATATGAAAAAATACGTAAAACATCAGAGGATAAAGATATAAAAGCATATCTTGATCTCTTGCATGATGATTTTGTTTTTGTGAGGCATCAAACTGGTAATGAGGTAACAAAATCAGAGTGGGAGCCAACTCTAACCGCTATGATGGAAAGTGACTCCTTAGAAACAACCGATGTAAGATGCCTCTATGAAAATAATGAAATTTTAGTAATGCATCAAATGATGAATTTTCCAGATGGAACTTCTGAAGCAGTGATGATCGTAAATAACCTTAAAGATGGTAAAATCATAAGGGCTGAAACGGGAGCAACTCCAATTAAAAACTGAGTTCTTTTTAATACGGAATTATTTAGTCAAAAAAGCCAAGGTGAGTTTGAATTATATGGTCGGTAAAGAAAAGGCATTACCAACAGTTGCTGATTTGCTTTCTCAGAAGGGGCAAAAACAACTCACTATGATGAAATTTTTCACTTTAGAGGAAGCTGCTGCTGCAGAAGTCGCTGGAATAGATATAGCTTCTGTTCCAGCAGATGTATTATTTCATCCAGAATATCGCAGTGTTGCGCCGACAATATTTTCAATGGCAGGGCAAACCCATACTGAATGTGGGTCACCTTTAGCATATTTAGGATGGTGTAATAGTGCATTAGAAAAGGGAGCCGATGCCTTATATTGTTCTGGATCATTCTCTACCGTTGAGATGCTTGCGAAAGAATATATCCCTGTTGTTGGACATGTTGGCCTTGTTCCTGCTCGTGCAACTTGGACAGGCGGATTTAAAGCAGTTGGCAAGACCGCGAAAGATGCTATCGAGCTTTTGAGACAAGTTAAGTCTTATGAGCAGGCTGGAGCAATAGGCGTTGAATTAGAGGTAGTGCCTGTTGAGGTCGCAGATGAGATATCCAAACGAACGAGCATATTAGTTTGGTCCATGGGGGCGGGTGCAGGTTGCGATGCGCAATATTTATTTTCAAATGATATTTTAGGTTATACGGAAGGGCATATTCCTCGACATGCAAAAGTTTACCGCGATTTCAAGGGTGAATTCGAACGTCTACAGAAAGAGCGTGTTGGTGCATTTAAAGAATTTGTAGACGATGTGAATAGTGGTAAATTTCCAGAGGAACCACACCTAGTGAGGATGCAACCGGATGAGCTTTCAAAATTTAGGGAGCAATTGGATAAAATTTGAAAGCCATTATTCTGGATATTAAGTAAAAAAACTTGTTATCCTGCTGAAGCTTTTTTTTTATGCGATTTTAGCCAATCTTTTGAAGCGTAGTATCTATGAATTAATGGCAAGAACCAAGGGCTTCCATCGTAAAATGGCAGTTTGGCTGGCGGAGCTCCATAAAACATGCTGGGCTGATTACTAATTCCCAAGGCCAATTCTGCAGCCTTTTTACCAAGCCAGCGTGCCCAAACAGTGCCTGATCCGGCGAACCCGGCGGCATAATATATATTATCATATTCAAAAACTGAGGGTAATTGAGATCTGGTAAAACAAACATTTCCAAGCCAGCAGTAGTCAATTTTACAGGCGCCTAATTCTGGAAAAATATTTACTAATTTTTTCTTGAGATAAATTACTGATCTCCTTGATGGTTCATGCCTGTCAAAACTCCGAGAGCCCAGTAGAATTCGATCTTGGTTTGGTGTGGGTCGGAAATAGCTATACAGATTTTCAGTGTTTCCGTGCATCCTTAGCTTGGGCATAAGTCTTTTTACTTCATGAACTCCCAGTTTTTCGGTAACGATAATACAGCTTTGGGTTGGTATAAGCCGCTGTCTGAGAAATTTTGTAAAATCGTAATTTCGGCCAGTATAGGCATTCGTCGCGATAATGACCTTACCAGTTTTTACGCTACCCATGCTGGTAACCACACATTTCCCACTGGGCTTACGGTCCAATATTTCTGCAACCTTGTTGTTAAAACTTACTAAAACACCGGCCTTTTCTGCTGCCTGCAATAGGCCAGAGAAAAATTTACCTGGATGAAAGCCACCAATCTCTTCTCGTACCATTCCACCATAAAATAGGTTTGTGTTTATTTCATTTTTTTGATCTTTTTTACTAACCATATATGCTTTATGGCCAGTAATTTCATTCAGATGATCAACTTCGCGGCATTGGTTTTCATAATCTGATTTTCCCATTGCTCCAGTAAATCTTCCGGTCATTTGTAATTGGCAGTCTATTTTTTCGTCTTCACAAAATTTAATAAGATCATGCCTTGCATCTACGCCTTCGGAATAAACTGCCTCAGCATAGGCGGCACCGAATTTTGCTTTGAGATTTCTAATTGACGGTCGTATCTGCCCACTGCAAATTCCACCATTTCTCGTGGAAGCTCCAAAGCCTGGCATTCCACTATCAATTACTAGTACAGATTGCCCTTGCCTTGCTATTGTTAAGGCGGCTGATAATCCAGCGTAACCTGCTCCAACCACTACAAAATCGGTACTATCTGGAAAAGTATTTAGCTCTATTGCTGGCTTTAGATCATCTCCAATTTCCCACCAGTATGCTTTGTTTTGAAAATGCAATTGTTGATCCTACTATCTGAGTATATTAGGCAGCCAAGTTGCGGCTGAAGGTAAAAATACCATCAAAATACCGTACATTATTCCGACACCTACAAATAAAGGCACTTCTTTAAACGCTTTTGCAGGATCTTCTTTTATGACGCCTGCGGCGGTGTAAACTCCAACACACACTGGAGGCGTGATCATTCCAATACCTGCAAATGCGACAAAAACTACATATAAATGTAAGAGGTTTTGGTTAAGTGAGGTGATGATTGCAGCGAATATGGGTACTGTAAGATAAAAGACTGGGACAATCTCAATGAAGGTGCCTAAAATTAGGCATATTACTGCTAAAGCAAGCCAGAAGATGTATATGCCAGCGCCAAGTTCAGTGAAATATGTTATAATCCTCTGTGGTAACTGGGTATACGTTAGAACTACGCTAAGAAAGGTTGCTGTCGCAATAATAGCAAATATTACAGCTGTTATCGATGCTGTTTCTTTTAAACAAGCGATCAAACCTGAGATTGTCAGCTCTCTGTAAATGATAAATCCCATTACCATAGCCCAAACACCTGCAATTGCTGCGGACTCTGATGGTGTGAGCAGACCGGCATAAATACCACCCAAAATAATACCTGGTGTAATCAGGGCTGGAATGGCATTTCTACCAGCAATTAATTTTTCTTGCGTAGTGCTTTTTTCAGCACTTTTTATATAACGGCACTTAAACAAAACCACACCAATCATAAATAATAGTAGGATCAAACCAGGAACTATTCCTGCCGCAAATGTTTGTGAAACTGGAACGTTTGTAAGAGCACTAAACAAAATTGCTGCGTTAGATGGGGGGATTAAAGCCTCCAATAAAGCCGCTGAAGCTGCAAGCACAACAACAAAAGGTTTTGGATATCCTTGCTCAATCATCTTTGGCATCATTATGGTTCCAACAGCGGTGATTGCAGCTAAAATTGATCCACAAAATGCAGCAAAGAAGCCCATTGAGATTACCATTGCAATGCCCAGACCACCCGGCCAATGCCCAACTAATTTTGTTGCGAACTCAACCAGCCGACTGGCGGCACCACCACGCAACATAACCATACCGGCAAATATAAAAAGAGGCACGGCGATCAAGACATGCTTTGTCAGGGCCCCGAAAGATACTTGGATCAGGACAGACCAAGGAAGATTGAGACCTAATATGGCAGCCATAGAGCTGCCTATTCCAAAAACTAAAAATATTGGAACGGAAAAACACAATAAGAAAAATGAAACCACGAACGCCAATAAGTACATTAAGCGTCCTTCGCTTTATTGTGATTTAAGTCTAAAATAGATTGGGTTGTCAGTTCGAGTGAAAATAGAGCTAGAATTATAAATCCAACTGGAAATGATAAATACATCCACCATATCGGTATGTCTATTTCTAGTTCCATCATTTGACCCAAGTTGAAATATAACATTGTTGCCTCCATCCCTGCTTTGAAAAATATCAAAGAAGCAATGAAAGCAGTCAAATTCATCACAATTTTTAAATACTTAGCTTGTTTGGTAGAAATTATTGATGTTAAAAAGTCGACTTGGATATGGTTTCCCTGCCTTAATAAAGGTCCAAGAAGAGGGAATACTAGCCAACAAATTAACACAGGTGGTAACTCAATTAACCAATCGTAACCGGTGCCTGAGACATATCTAGTTATGGCACTTAAGCTCAGTGCCATAACCATTATTGCTACAATGATGATGCCCATTAGATATGATGCTTTGGCCAAAAAATTATTTAACTTTGTTAAAATCATCATGGCCAAACCCTCAACCTAATGAGTGCATTATTGCTTAGCGTATTCTTCTGCCGCCATAAGCACGTCTTTATCGAACATATCTGCCATGGCTGGCATTACCTTTTCTGCCATCATCGCATCAAATTTGGCCTTTTCAGCACCGCTTAGGGTAGTCACTTTACCACCTCGATCAACGAATTTCGTTAAAGTGCTTTCACCGGCATCTAGAATTGTGTTGGTTGCTAATTCACCAACTTCTGCTCCAACTTCCATTACCAACTTCTGCAGATCTGCTGGCAAGGAGTCGAACCAATCTTTATTAGCCATGATGTACGCATCAGCAAAATATTGATACGGTTTTTGGGCATAACTTAAATATTCCCACCAGCTGTATGCTTCGATGCTACCAGGAGGGCTATTAATAGTATCAATCATACCAGTTTGAAGAGCAGTATAAACTTCTCCAGTCGGAAGAGATACCGTATTTGCCTCATATGCATCCCACATGGGTCGCTCGCTTTTTAATAGAGCTCTTGCTTTTAGGCCTTTCATAACATCTACCCCAGTAAGCTCACGTGCACTGGAAAAGGTCATTACTGGACCAACGGGGTTATACATTATCAATTTTGAATTGCTTTTTTTTGTTAAATCACCCCAAATTTTACTCCCAGCATCAGATTCTTTGAAAAAATTCCGCTGCTGTTCATACGATGAGAAAAGACCAGGGTAAGAAGCAACATTAAAGTTCTTATTAATTGGTGGAAAGCTTACCACCCCAACAACACCTCCCAATTCCACTGCACCAGAAGTAATTGCTCCCATTACTTCTCTGATGCCAAATAGCTGTTTAGATGGAAAAAACTGTATCGTAAGACGTCCATTGGAACGCTTGGTTACTTCATCTGCAAATATTTGTGAATGAATCGCACTTTGGTGCTTTGGGCTCCAGTGCCCAGACATTCTGGCAATTAGGTTTTCCGCTGCTACTGAGTGAGCAGAAGCAAAGATAAGCGAAGAGATTACAGTAATTAGCTTAGTAATAAAGCGTAACCTTATCGAATTATTTCTGAAAATTATATTCAACTTTTAATCCTCCCAAATTAATTTCTAAAACTTCTAATTTGAAGTTTTGAACAAAAAAAGTGAAGCATACGGGAGAGAATTTACCAAACTTTTTTTGATTTATCCTTACGTTACTTTACGATCTAAGTTCATTTTAATGAATTGTGACTGATTGGTTTTCCACGTTCATTTCAAAATTGACCCAAGACGGGAAGCAGTCTGTCTTCCATTCTGCAATGGAAAACATTTTGAAAAACACGTCTATTATATTTTGGAGCAATAGTTTGTCTCCTTCTAAATGAAGTGCATGCTTCTCGTTATCTTTAAAAATTATTCTCAAGCCAGTTTCTAAATTCTCAAAATCAATACTCCTTATAAGCCAAACGCTATTTGCCTTATCAGTTATGCTGACTGGCTCTGTTATTTTGTCTGAGCTTTTTTTCTGCTCTTGTGTTGCATCTTTTGGAGTATCGGTAGTGGAGAGTGTTTCAATCTTTTTTATAAGCTCAGATACAAAAAGTCTTCCCAACCGTTGTGTAAAAAAAATCTGAGCTTGTTTCTCTATGTGTAAATCACAATCAAGTCTGATCCTGTCCTCTTCAGGATCAAAATTTGCTGTAAATGTTTTTAATAAGTGGCTTTGCAAAGAAGTGGTATCCATAGTTTTTAAATTTTATTTTAGGTTTTGAGTTAGTGGTCCAGCATTCGCATTGCTGCGGTTTGCATCATTCCATCGATTGGAACTTCCCGACCAATATACTGAGTCATTACGCAGCCAGTAACGTCTAGGGCAGGGTCAACCCAAAAATAGGTTGCCGCTGCTCCACTCCAACCGAATTCCCCAAGGGATGTCGTATATTGAGCTTTGCCAACATTTTCCATCACTCGACCCACCAGGTTCCATCCATAGCCACAAAATGGTTCATCGTTAATTCGAAATGTGTTGTTAGAAAAGCTTACTCGTGTCTGATGCATCAGATACCACATTCTTTCTGAAAGAATAATTCTGCCATCTTCAGTTTTTCCATTTCGAAGCATATTTGCGAATTTCATATAATCTGAAATTGTTGAAAATAGACCATACCCACCCCTTCGGAAATTCTGATGGTCCAATGGGTGCGATCGACCCAAATCTGCTGGTTTTGACAAATCATGTGGCAACCGCTTAAGAACGGGAAGTTCCGATAACGAGCGAACACCATAGACTTGCATAATGCGCTTCTGGTCATTTACACCAACAGTAAAGGCTGTTTCAGTCATTTCAAGTGGATCAAAGATGTGTTCTTTTAATAGTTCTGAAATTGTTTTGCGGGTTATGGTTTCTAGAACATGAGCAAGAACATCCGTTGCAACGCTGTATCGCCAGTTTGACCCAGGATTAAACACCAACGGAAGACCAGAAAGAATTTCAATTATATCGCCTAGATCCCTGTATCCATTTTCCATTAGCTCTGCTTGTCTGTAGTAAGGTGCAACTGCGCAACCTATGCTAAAATCATAGGAAAAACCTGCTCGATGGGTAAGTAGATGATCCACTGTAATTAAGCCGTCTGCAGGGGCCAAATGTCCATCTGAATTTAATACTGACATATTTAAAAAACGGTTATCAATTTCTGCTAAAGTAGTAGTTAACTGAAGCTGCCCGTCCTCAATTAGCTTTAATGCTAATACTGAAATTATTGGTTTGGTCATTGAGTAAATTCTGTATAAAGCGTTCACAGGAATATCCGTACCATCAGCTAGGTCTTGAAACCCAGACTTGCCGCTAAAAATACCTTTTCCGCCTTTGCTCACTTGCCATTCAATACCTGCGAATAATCCGCTTTTAATAAGATCATCTGCTGTCTGTTTTAGATAGTCCAATAAATTAGCCCTTTTGCGATACTCGACTTTTATGGTTTATTTTGTTTTTGCATTTAGATTAGGAACCTTAGTTTTATCATTAACCGTAATTCAAATAAACGCTTAAATGAGTAAGTAGGGGTGCTGCGATAAGTAAAGATTTTACACTTTATCTATGGGCTATATTAAGTATTATATGGTTCCTAAATTATATGATGCGTTGCAGACTAGATTTTTATAGGAATAATTATGCAAAGGTACCATAATTTAGATTTTTTAAGAGCCTTCGCAATGCTGATGGGTTTAGTCATTCATGCACCTATGTTATTTTGGGTGCCAGATTTTGCAAAAGTATTTGGAATCGATAATATAGCACCAGCCGAAGAATGGGTTAATGTAATCGGCCGTTTCATCAGTAGCTGGAGAATGCCTGTATTTTTTTTACTATCAGGTTTTTTCGCAATTCTCGTTATCGAAAGAAAAGGCACCTCACAATTCCTGCTAGATCGTGTGATAAGAGTAGGTTTGACATGCTTAGTATTCTCATCGTTATATGATATCTCAGACGGAAGCTTCGATTATACTATATTACATCTGTGGTTTCTTTACGAGTTAATGATCTTCGTTTTGTTCTTTTCTCTTTTATACAGGCTCAAGATCATTAAGGATTTACTCTGTATTAAGATGCCGCCAAAAATAGGCCTTATTGTTGTATTATGGTTAATTTTGACAGTGCCTTTAGCATATATTTTGAATAATTCGTGGCACCCATCAGCACTAAAGGTGCCCACAACCTACTTTGATTTGAAAATCGGGAACTTAGTCTATCACTTTTCTTATTTTTTGGTAGGAGTAATACTCTACGCAAATCAAAATATTTTCATTAAAATTAAAAAAACCAAAGCCATTTTGGTCTTAGGTATTCTATCTATTTCAGCATTTTTCTTACGCCTTTATTCAGATCATCTTACCATCGGACAAGTGGAAAATTTAAGTGAAGTTGCACAAACGCAGTTTGATCCAATGCTGGTATTTTTTAATTCGGTTATGATTGGAGTAAACTCTAGTTTCTGGTGTTTGTTTTTCATTGGATTAGCCTCAAAATTTATCCAATCAAACAGTGCAATTATTAGATGGTTGGTGGAGCTTTCCTACCCCATATACATTATACACATAATCCCTATTACAATGATGAGTGCCGTATTTTACCATGCTGGGCTAAGCCAGTTAACTATATTGCCACTCGCAGTCATTACTGGTTTTTTTGTGTGTGTCATTTTATATTATATTTTTATCAAATTTACGCCTCTGAATTGGTTGATAAATGGCTATTCTAAATCACCATTGAAAATAAAATTTTGGGGAGCCTAAAAAAAGCTATTAATCAACAGCATCCAACCAACTCCAATTAACGCCTTATTGAGTGAGGAGGGGTAGTGAGAGTTAGGACGGGAAGCTGAAGGGAAACATTCCACTCTGTCAATTGACCAATAGTGGTGTGATAAGAGCAAACAATTCTGCTTGAGATGATATATTGCATTTTTTATACAACTGTTTTCGAAAAACTTTTACAGTTTGTGGGGAAATGCCTAAGCGTAGCCCAATTGATGAGGAAGAATGACCTTGAAGAACTAAAAGTGCCACCTCAGCCTGTCGATTAGTCAAACTTATTCTATGCGTTTCAGCGACCGAGCGAACCATTCGTTGAAGTACATTTTCTCCGTGATCTTCGCTGCTAAACCGCAAATTCTTCCAATGCTCACATACAAGTGAGTCAACTATAGGAAGTACTTGTTTCATGGAAGACAGTTCGCGTATGGAAAATCGACGCCCTGATTGTTTATCACGTCCTAAACAGACATGGACGCTCATCTGAGGCGTTGGCCAGCAGATGAAAGCGCATTCGTCAATTATAGTAGTTCGTTGATAATATTTTAAATAATATTGGTTTCTACCGAATTGATCTGGCGCAATGTCCGACATCCGGTAAAGATTAGCGTCAGAGCGAGAATTGTGCAGTTCGTAAAAGGGATCCAGTAAGTAGGCTCCATTAAGATAGACATTTGTCATGTTTTGATGCACTTCTACCGTCTCCGAATCTGTTGATAGCAGTTTGGGAGTTTCATCGCGAAAAAAAGCCAAGATTGTTGTGTTGTCATGGTTAGCTAAAGAACGAAGCCATAGGTTCAAACTATGAGAAAAATCATTATTTTTCAGTGACTTGATTGTTTCTGCTAGCAATGTCTCGGTACTTTTAGAACACCTCATTTTTACCTCTTTAGGGGTATATACCCCTTAAATTGCCTCATGTACTGTCTAAGGTCAATATTTAGGGGTATAGCCAGTTTTAGGTTTTATGGGATGTCTATAGACAATAATATTGCAATTGATATTCAGAATGTAACCAAAATGTTTGGTGAGTTTACCGCCTTAAAGGATGTGAGCTTAGACATTAAGGACAATGAATTTTTTACGTTACTGGGGCCTTCTGGTTGCGGAAAGACAACTCTGCTTCGGTTGATCGCAGGTTTTGAAGCAGTTTCACAGGGTGCGATTATGCTTTATGGGCAAAACATTGCAGACCTCATGCCTAACAAACGGCCAATCAATACAGTTTTCCAGAATTATGCCTTATTCCCACATATGAATGTCACTGATAATGTAATGTTTGGATTGTTGCGGCTCGGCCAAGAAAAGACAAATGCTAAAAGGCGAGTTAGTGAGGTTCTTGAACTTGTTCGGCTTTCGGATTTTGCAAACAGGATGCCAAACCAATTATCCGGTGGACAGCAACAACGGGTCGCTCTCGCAAGAGCGCTTGCACCGAGCCCAAGGGTGCTACTTCTTGATGAACCGCTGTCAGCGCTTGATCTCAAGCTTCGACAAGCGGTTCGTCTTGAACTGCAACAAATCCAAATTCAAACAGGGATCACGTTTATTTTTGTCACCCACGATCAGGAAGAAGCTCTGACTATGTCTGACCGTATTGCTGTGATTGACGGTGGACGCGTGCAACAAGTGGGATCTGCGCGTGACATTTATGAGGCGCCTGAAAATAAATTTGTCGCTGATTTTATCGGTGAAACCAACTTAATCGATGTAAACGTTTCGAACCTTGAAGCCGGTAAAGGTTCATGCATTCTCCCCAGTGGAGAAAATATCACATGCTCTGCCGCAAAAGGCGCTCGCGCTGGGCCGGGACATCTATCCGTACGCCCTGAACGCATTAAAATAAGCGTGTCTGGCAAAAGTCTGCTCGAGGGTACCGCGGTCCGCCACATTTATCTTGGTACCGATCTCCACGTTGAGGTGAAATTAAGTACCGGCGGTAATGTAACGATAAGAATGCAAAACTCGACTCAAATTCAAATTCCTGATGTGGGGCAATCGGTAGGGCTTGATTTTGATCCAAGCTCTGCGCGATTGCTGGTGGACTGATGGCTAATCTACCGAAAACAACGTCAAAAGGCTCGGCCAATACTTACGATGGCTTCGGTATACCATTAATTTTACCTGCATGGATTATTATTGGATTCTTTCTAGTTATTCCTGTTGCTATGATGTTAGTATATTCTTTTTTAACCAAAGAGTTTCGTGGTGGAGTTATCTGGGAGTTTTCGATTGGCGCCTATGATCAATTCTTTTTTTATCGCGGACTTTTTGGCGATAGTCCGCCAACAATCGAGTGGACCTATATCAGTATTTTTTGGCGTTCAATATGGCAAGCTGGTCTGGCTACCTTTTTTTGCCTTATAATAGGTTTTCCTACAGCATGGTTCATCGCCACTAGAACTGGGCGAAATAAGCCAATTTGGCTATTCTTGATAACAATACCTTATTGGGTCAACTTACTGATCCGTACAATTTCTATGAAGTTTCTGATCCGCGATAATGGCCCCTTAAATGAATTCTTTTTATCTTTGGGACTAATCTCGGAACCCTTTCACATTATAAACACAAATTTTGCAGTACAATTAGGACTTTTCTATTCGTATTTGCCTTTCATGGTGCTTCCCATCTACGCTGCAGTTGAACGCTATAATTTTGCACTCAGCGAGGCTGCCGCTGACCTATATGCGTCGCGGACTGTGACAATTACGAAAGTTATTTTGCCCACTGTAAAACCTGGAATAGTAGCGGGATGTATACTCGTCTTTGTTCCTAGTTTAGGTGCCTTTCTGGCGCCTGACTTATTAGGAGGAGCGAAGAATTTTATGATAGGCTCATTGATAGAGGAGCAATTTAAAGGTGCTGCAGGAAACTGGCCGTTTGGAGCTGCTGCATCCATGATACTATTATCCCTTGTATTAATTGTCCTGACATTTTATGCGCGCAGCCAAATAAAGGATCAGCTTTGATGGCTTCAAAATCTCTTGATTTCCGCCACTTTACCGGCTTCAAGTCTCTGACACTTTTGTGCCTTTTTTTGCTATATGCTCCTTTAATTATTGTTATGATTTATTCTTTTAATGATAGTAATTCTATCACTCGATGGGATACGGTTTCATTGCGATGGTACTATGATTTGTTTTATGGAGTAGATGCTCCCAAATTTAAAGCTGCAGCAATAAATTCAGTATCCATTGCTATTATGGCGGCAACATCCGCAACGATAATTGCTACAATGGCAGCCACCGCAATGCTGCGTTCTGGAAGGTTTCGAGGCAAATCTGTAAGTTTTGCATTGATAAATTTGCCTTTGATGGTACCCGAAATCGTTACCGCGGTTGCTACACTAATCTTTTTTTCAGCAATCGGATTTACAACAGGGTACCTCACAATACTAATCGCCCACATTGTATTTTGTATTCCTTTTGCTTATTTGCCAATTGCTGCTCGTATGCAGGGTATTGAGGATGTCTATGAGCAGGCCGCGCAAGATCTTTATGCTACACGTTTTCAGGCCTTCCGCCTAATCCTTTTACCATTGATGACCCCCGGGATCATGTCAGGGTTTTTGCTAGCATTTATTATTTCGCTAGACGACTTCATAATAACAAACTTTGTCAAGGGTGCAGGTGTAGAAACACTACCTACCGTAATATTTGGTGCTGTTAAGCAAGGTATCAAACCCAATATAATGGCAATTTCCACACTCCTATTGGTGGTATCTGTGGGATTTGTCGCCCTATCCTATTTCGTCGGGAGGATAGGTGAAAAAGCAAACCCGACTACAACAAAAAATGGAGATTAGAATGAAAAACCTAATTAAACTAAGCGTTGCGGCGCTGACCCTCTCAATGGCGGCAAATGCCGCCAGTGCTGACGGCAAACTTTCCATCTACCACTGGTTTGAATATATTCCACAAGAGTTGTTAGATAAATTCTCAGCAGAGCACGATGTCGAAGTTACCATGGACACCTTTGACTCCAATGAGGCAATGCTTGCATCTCTAAAGGCAGGAAAAATTGGCACTTACGATGTAGCTGTTCCTGGCGACTATATGGTAGAAATCATGGCAGGTGACGGTATGCTGGATACTTTTGCAAAGTCTGAACTACCAAATCACGGTAACATTATGGATCAATGGGTTAATGTAGGCTTTGACATGGGGCGAAAGTCGTCGATCCCGTATCAATGGGGTTCCACAAGCTTTTCTGTCAACCGTGATGACTACAAAGGGGACATCAATACTCTTGCTATAGTTTTTGATCCACCTACTGAATTACAAGGTAAAATCAATGTGTTAGATAGCCAAGGCGAACTTTTAGCTCTTGCCTCTATGTACCTCGGAATTCCGCAATGCACCAGTGACCGAGATCAGCTTAAGGCGCTGAATGAACTTCTACAGAATGCTAAACCTCATTGGGCGAGTTTTGGTTCTGATATAGCGAAAGACGTGCTCGTTTCTGGTGATGCGTCAGTTGGTATGATTTGGTCTGGTTTTGGCGCCAAAGCTCGAGAAGAGGGCGCTAATATAGAATACGCATTTCCAAAAGAGGGGTATGTGGTTTGGATGGACAACGTTGTCTTGCTTAAGGATGCCCCAAATCGCGACAACGCACTGAAGTTTATGAACTTTCTATTGGAGCCAGAGAACGCAGCTGCTGTAACTAACTATGCTGCGTACACCGCTGGCGTCAAAGGTACAGAGCCTCACCTCTCTGACGCAGTAGCAAACTCACCTGAATCAAATCCGCCAGCGTCACCTGTAGGTGAATTTGTGCAAGCGTGTTCTCAGGAAGTTCAAACTGTATATGACACTATCTGGACCAATTTGAAGAAGTAAATAATTCTTACGTCGTCTTAGAAAGGAGGAGCTATGATTATTGCAGCATACCAAGGCTTCTCGCCTGAGGGGAACATAAAAAGCGCCTTGGCCACAGTTGATGATACACTGGCCAAGGCGGCTAATAAAAACGTAGAAATGGTCGTATTTCCAGAGTTATATTTTCCTGGTTATAATCAAATGAAAAGTCATAAGGGCGTAGCCCAAGAGCAAGGGGGCAGTTGGGAAAATCAGTTTGCTGCTCTGGCGAAAAAGAATGGGTGTGGTCTAACAATTGGTTGGGCTGAGCGGGAAAGTAACAGAATCTACAATAGTGCTTCTGCATTTGACCGAACCGGAATAAAATTAGCCCATTTTCGAAAAATCCAGCTCTGGGGTCTGACAGAGCAAGCAATATTTGAATTTGGGGACCGTTACGTAACCTTTATATTAGATGGGATAAAAATTGGACTGCTGATTTGTTATGACGTCGAATTTCCCCAACACGTTCGAGCACTCGCCCAAATGGGGGTTAAGCTTATTTTAGTCCCAACGGCTAATCCGGAAAAATTTTCCGTTGTATGTAATACACTTGTACCTGCCCGAGCCTCAGAAAGTGCTCTGACAATTGTATATGCAAATTATTGCGGTAGCGATAATGACCTATCATTTTGTGGCCAATCAACTATTGTTGGTCCCGATGCCAAGCCGCTTGCATCTGCTTCTCATGATACAGAAAATCTGATCATTGCCGACCTTACTTCGATCAATAGTATCAACACATCTCTACTATCAACGCAACTCGCTGACTTTAGAAAGGTTTAATCAAATGACATTAGACATTCCAACCACTACTGATGATATTCTTACCTCCGACACCCATTTGATCCAATCCTTCGCAGATCTGAATGCGCTGAAGCAAAACGATGCGCGAACTGTGATAGTTGGCGCCGAAGGTGCATATGTCACTGACAGTGATGGTAACAAACTGATTGACGGTATTGGTGGTCTTTGGTGCGTAAACGCAGGGCATCGCAGAAAAGAAATTATCAACGCAATTGCCGAACAGTTGAATACTCTCGATTATTACTCGACTTTCTATAATTTTACGCATCCAACCGCAGCTACGTTGGCAGCAAAAATCGCATCACTTGCACCGGGTCACTTAAACTCTGTCCATTTTGGAAACTCTGGCTCCGTGGCTAACGATAGCGCAATCCGAATGCTTCACCATTATTATAATCGATTGGGTAAACCGAACAAAAAACTCGTTCTCAGTCGAGAGGGTGCGTACCACGGGTCTACTCACCTAGCAATGGCTATGACGACACCAGCCTATTCGGATGGGTGGGATACAGCTGATGGCTTGGTGCATCATCTTAAATGTCCACATTTTTGGCGTTATGGCGATGGTATGACAGAGGAAGCGTATCTGGATTTTCTACTCGAAGATGCAAAATCTAGTATCGAGACCCTGGGTAGCGAAAACATTGCTTGTTTTATTGCTGAGCCGATACAAGGTGCTGGTGGCCTTATAGTCCCACCGGAAGGCTATCACACCAAAATGGGTGAACTTTGCAAGGAGTATGATATCAAATATGTTACTGATGAGGTTGTGACTGCTTTTGGTCGTTTAGGCCATTTCTTTGCCTCAAAAGATGTCTTTGGGGTGCAGCCCGATATTATAACAACTGCCAAAGGCCTTACGTCTGGCTATCAGCCGCTATCTGCCACGATTATAAGCGACGAAATTCATGAGGTTATTTCTGGTGAAGGCGCCATGTTTCTGCATGGTATGACCTATTCAGGCCACCCTGCCGCGTCGGCTGCTGCATTAGCAAATATTGCATTGATGGAGGAAGAGGGTATTCCGCAGCGAGTACAAGTTACGGGTAAACGTTTCGAGAAAAACCTTCATAAGTTGGCAGGTTTGGAATTGGTCGGTGAAGTCCGTGGTAGTCATTTCATGATGGGTATTGAATTTGTAAAAGACAAAGATACAAAAACTCCCTTCGAACCAGAAGACAAAATTGGTTTGAAAATTGCGCGTGCGGCCCAGCGGCGTGGTTTGATTGTGAGGCCTCTGGGCAATATAGCCATTCTGTCACCTACATTGATTATGGACGAAGACATGATCGACGATGTCGCAGCCATTATGAGTGATGCCATAAAAGAAGTTCAAAGTGAGCTATGACAATAACCGGGACTGACTAAGTGTTACATGAAAAAACAGATGTAGTTGTTGTTGGTGGAGGTCAAGCAGGTATTGCTGCAAGCGAACACCTCACAAAAATTGACATGAAACATATCGTTCTCGAAAGGGCAAGAACTGCAGAACATTGGCGAACGATGCGTTGGGATTCGCTTGTTGCAAACGGTCCTGCATGGCACGATCGTTTTCCGAATATGGAGTTTAAAGATCGGCATCAAGACGCTTTTGTTCCTAAGGAAGAAGTGGCTGATTATCTTGTTGATTACGCGAAAATGTTTAATGCGCCAATCCGTGAAGGGATCGATGTTCGAGCCGTAACACGTATGGCCAGTAGCTCTGGATTTTTGGTTAACACTTCAGAAGGAGTGATTGAAACATCCTATGTGATTTCTGCCACTGGGGCATTTCAGAGCCCAATGGTGCCACCAATTGTTCCAGATATAGCTGGGATAAAACAAATACATTCGACGGATTATCGCAATTCGTCAGAGTTACCAAACGGCAACGTTCTCATCGTTGGTGCAGGGTCATCCGGTGCTCAGATTTCTATGGATTTGATGAAAACGAGTCGAAAGATCTTCTTGTCAGTGGGATCTCACGATCGGCCGCCACGCCGATATCGTAACCGTGATTTCTGCTGGTGGCTGGGTGTCCTCAACCTATGGGATGCTGAGGCAAACCCGTCATCAACTCATACCACAATTGCGGTTTCTGGCGCAGATGGTGGTTCAACGGTAGACTTTAGGAAGCTAGCAAATCAAGGATTGACACTTTTGGGTCTTACGGAGGGATTTCAGGATGGTGTCCTTACCTTTGCAAATAATCTTAGTGAAACTATTCGGGAAGGAGATAAAAACTATCTTTCGATTCTTGATCTTGCTGACGCTTATGCAGAAAGAAATGGATTGGATTTACCACTTGATCTTGAAGCGCGCAAAATTGGTCCAGACCCACAATGCATCTCTAGCCCTATACGCTCTGTTGACCTCCGTGCCGAAAATATTAACACGATTATCTGGGCAACTGGTTTTTCAAACGACTATTCTTGGCTCCAAGTTGATGCTTTTGAGGCGACCAATGCTCCTTCACACAAAAGGGGTATTTCTAGTGAACCGGGCGTTTATTTCTTGGGTCTACCTTGGCAATCACGCCGTGGATCATCTTTTATTTGGGGGGTGTGGCACGATGCTAAATTTATTGTTGACCACATCCAGAAACAACAGGGCTATCTTGCCTACAAGGGCAGTGCAGAGCGCCTACCAGTCGAGTGGAGCAAAAAATGACACATATTCGAATTCGTAAATTTAACACCGCACAGAGCTATCCTGAGCAAAATCTAGATAACGACCTTTGCCAAGCGGTAGTTGCCCGTGGCGCAACTGTTTTCCTTCGCGGCCAATGCCCACAAGATCTGGATACAGCAGAAAATATTAACAGCCATGATCCAGTCAAACAAACTCATAAAGTGATGCAAAATATCCAGCAGTTAATAAGCGAAGCTGGAGGAAAGATGGAAGACTTGTGCAAAGTGGTCGTGTACATCACAGATACCCAAAACCGTGAAGCCGTTTATAAAACTATGGGTAAATATTTAAAAGGTATATACCCAGTTTCCACTGGCCTTTGTGTGACAGCTTTGGCACGCCCGGAGTGGCTTGTCGAAATAGACGCAACTTTTGTTATTCCAGATTAAAAAAAGGGACTTTGGATGACTTTTTCTATTGTAGCAAAATGTGCTAATACGGGACAGTTTGGACTGGCAATTTCTTCGTCTTCACCAGCCGTGGCCGCACGCTGTGCTTTTGCTAAAGCAGGTGTAGGAGCGGTCGCTACGCAAAATGTCACCAACCCTTCTTTGGGCCCTATGGTACTTCACCATTTTGAGTCAGGGCTCACAGCTCCTGAGGCAGTTAAGACTTCGATTGCTGACGACTCTTTCCCTGATTTTCGTCAGCTCTTGGCGATTGATAAAGATGGTAATACATCCATTCATTCCGGGGAAAACTCTCTTGGTATATGGACTGCTTTACAAGGTTTTTACTGTGCTGCTGGTGGTAATCTTTTGGCTAATTTAGGAGTACCAAAGGCTCTGATAGAGGGGTTTCAAAATACAACAGGATCTTTGGGCGACCGTTTAATTGCTGCGATGCAGAGCGGCTTAGATGCGGGAGGTGAAGCAGGACCTTTGCGCTCTGCTGGTTTGCTAATCGTTGATACACAAGATTGGCCATACGCAGAGCTACGCTGCGACTGGACGGATGACTGTCCAATTATGATGATTTCTAAGGCGTGGGAGGTTTATAAACCTCAAGCGAAAGACTATGTAACGCGCGCTTTGAATCCAACTGATGCACCATCTTATGGCGTGCCGGGCGATGAATAAAATTTGATGAAAGGTGTCTAAAATGCAGAGCTTTGAATATTATGCCTCCCAAGCTGATGACATAGATTTTCGAGGTGAGTGCTGGATTGATGGTCAATTTGTTCGCTCTAAAAGTGGTGAGACCTTCGAGAATTTCAACCCAGCTACAGGCAAAAAGCTGTGTGATGTCGCGCGAGGAAACGGTCATGATATCAATGCTGCGGTGAAGGCCGCTCGAGCTGCGTTTGAGGATGGTCGTTGGTCTCGAAAAACGCCGGGTGAGCGCAAAGAAGTTCTTCTTAATCTCGCGAACCTTATTCGCGAAAATATTACGGAAATGGCTTTGCTTGACACATTGGACATGGGCAAGCCGATTTCGGAAACCATCAATGTAGATGCGCCTGGCGCGGCGTTCTTCTTCCAATGGCATGCTGAAGCAATTGATAAAATATATGATGAAATCGCACCGACTGGTGGTCGAGATATCGCTATGATTCGCCGCACGCCACTGGGAGTAATTGGTGCCGTTGTGCCTTGGAACTTTCCATTAGACATGGCTACATGGAAATTGGCACCGGCTTTGGCAACTGGAAACTCTGTAGTACTAAAGCCTGCAGAACAATCGCCACTTTCGGCACTACGTCTTGCTGAACTCGCTAAGGAAGCCGGGCTTCCAGACGGTGTACTTAATGTCGTTCCTGGATTTGGGGAAGATGCAGGACAAGCTTTAGGGCGTCACATGGATGTGGACTGTTTGGTCTTTACTGGTTCAACTGCCGTCGGCAAACTCTTCCAGCGATATGCCGGTGAGAGTAATATGAAACAGGTATGGCTGGAAACAGGTGGAAAAAGCCCAAATATAATCTTTCCGGATGCAGATTTAGAAAAAGCCGCAGATATGGCCGCATTTGGAATATTCTTTAATCAAGGAGAAGTTTGTTCAGCTAATTCACGCCTTTTGGTACACTCAAGTATCAAAGATGAGATGATTGAAAAGCTAAAGGAACGCGCAGAACAGATCAAGCAGGGAGATCCACTTGATCCGGCAACCAAAATGGGAGCGATGGTAGATAATAACCATGCTTCAAAAGTTGAAGCTTTCTTAAATGTTGGCAAAGGTGAGGCAAAGCTTGTTACTGGCGGAAGCCGATTTGCTATTGGCGACAGCGATGCATTTATTCAGCCAACTATTTTTGCAGACGTACCAAAAGACTCAACTATTTCACGTGATGAGATCTTTGGTCCAGTTCTCGCAATACAAACATTTGAGACTGAGAATGAAGCTATTAAAATGGCAAATAACAGCTTGTATGGTTTGGCGGCATCTGTCTGGACGGCTGATTTGACCCGGGCCATGGATTTTTCAGATAAACTACACGTTGGTACAGTTTCAGTAAATACTGTAGATGCGCTGTCTGCGATGACCCCGTTTGGTGGGATGAAGCAATCTGGTTTTGGACGTGATTTATCGATTCATTCTTTTGACAAATATACGGCACTTAAGACTATTTGGGTCAAATACTAAACTCTAAGAGGTTAGACATGGATGACCTGAGTGATGTCATTGATATACTTACTAAGCTTGTTGGATTTAAAACAATCACCAATGAGCCAAATATTGATCTGATTGATTGGGTCCAAGATTTCCTAACTACAGCAAGATTTCGAGTAAAACGTATTCCTTCACCCTGTGGTCTTAAAGCTGGATTACTTGCAAAATTTGGTGATGGTAATGGCGGGATTTTATATTCAGCGCATAGTGATGTGGTGTCTACCACCGGGCAAGACTGGAGCGCTGACCCATTTATACTGCAGCGTAAAGGTGATAGGGTCATCGGTCGCGGTACTACGGATATGAAAGGGTTCCTGGCTTGTGTACTGGCGCAGGCAAAAAAATGTCAGAATACGCCGCTTTCTAAACCTTTCATGATAGCCTTATCTTGGGATGAAGAGATGGGGTGTCTTGGCATTCCTCATATGATCGATCACATTATTCCAGTTCTTGGCCGCCCTGATCTTGTCGTTGTCGGCGAACCCACAGAAATGCAGCTTTGTATTGGACATAAAGGAAAGGTATCTTATCAAGCCGTTTGTTACGGAGAGGCAGGACACTCAGCTCTTGCTCCTAAGTTTAAGAACGCCCTTCACGTTGCGGCAGAATTTATTTTGGCGATATCTGATTTACAAGATCGACTTGCTAGAAATGGCGCAAAGGATGACGCATTTTCCATTCCCTACTCTACCGTGCACGCTGGGCTTGTTAGAGGTGGTACCGCCCTGAATATCGTACCGGATCGAGCGGAGATTAGCTTTGAAATCCGTTATCTGGCCACGGAAGAACCAGCCAAGCTTTTAGCTGAACTGGCTGCCATTGGCCCTAAAGACATAGAAATCGAGGCGATCAATCATTATCCTGGACTAGATACAAACGAGAATGATCCCGTATGGAAGTCCTTTCAGACAATAACTACTGTTTCTGGACCGATCAAAGTAGCTTTTGGGACAGAAGCTGGTTTTTTTGCTAATATTGGATTGCGAACTGCTGTTATTGGCCCTGGTTCAATGGCTTGCGACGGGCATAAACCGAATGAAGGGGTCGATGTAAATCAACTTCGCAGTTGCTACGATTTTTGTACAAACCTGCAGCATAATCTGCAGGCAGCCTTGAGATTATGACGAAACTCGATAAGTCTAAATAACTGCAAAGATATTGAAAGAATGATAAAAATTTTGCGATAAAATGCAAATATTTTTGCTAAAAATTTATTTTAATAGCCATATTATGATAGCCATCACACTATTGCGTAAAAATACAAAAAAATGAAATAATTAATTAGATACTGTGCCGTGTGGTGCGCCATAGCTTATCAGAAAATTTAGTGTAACCTAATCTCCAAACTCTTTATCAAACGCTTTACCATCAAACTTTATATCTTTTATTTCTACAGATTTACCATCTTCTGCATCTATATAACGTCTTCCTTTTTGGTGAACAATTATTGCATCATCTGGGTCTGTAAGATCTTTACAGGCTCGGATAGAGTCGCAGTAATTTATGTCCACAGTAACGTCTAAACCACTACAGTGAGATATGGTTTTGTACTCTTCCAAGGTGATAGACAGACTTGGTTTGTCACCATACCCATTAGTGAGTTCTTTTATCTTTCCTTGAATACTTATGGTGGAGATAGTTTCGCCTATCCTTGGTATCCATGGGCTATTTATAGTTATAAATTTTTCAATGATTACATTGCTATATATAAATGTTTTATTGACGAAAATTTTATACATCTGCGTCCTCACAAAGATCTAAAAACAAAAATTTTAATCACTTCGAAGCTTATCTAATCTCTTGCTGTTCAAATTCATATTCCAGTAAGTCATTATTCTACCGTAAAATTTTTGAAAACCAACAGTATTAAAAAATTGCTTTAAATTAAAAAATTTATCTCAGATATTGATGCCAGATCCTTATACTATTTTTTTTACATTCTTTATCACCAATATAAGCAAATACCGAGCAGGGGCGGTAGAAGCATTAAATGTCACTCGCACTCAAATTTTTTCTCCTATGCTGCACCTTTTTTGATCATATTCTGAATTTCTGAAGCTTCAGAATGGACTTCGTAGTGTCTTATCAGGTGGTTAGACCAATCCGGGTTTTCAATTATTGATTTGTAAATATCACCATCCAAATACGCATTTAGCGCCTTCTTGCTTTCGAACATGTAGACACCGCCATAAGTTTTCTCTTCATGATTAAAAATGAAATTTTTATGAATGAGACCATCAATAGCAGCAAAAATAGGAGCATCTTCTTTTACCAACTCATTAAACTGATCAGGGGTGGTTTCGGCGTTAAAGTTTATCACTAGGATATGCATTATTAATATTCTCTTTCTTTTTATGCCCGTTGAGCTTTGTAAACAGTAGAATACATATTAGTTTTTTACTCCTCCATGGACCTTCCAAAACTTACATTTATTATTTTCAAATCTTGCAAAAAACATAACTTGCCACTCAGGTTCACCCTCTTGTTTGTATGAATGCCGACCACAAATTACATTGTCATCCTCATGATATATCTTAAAATCACCAATAGAATGGCCACCCTCCGCGACCCAACCTAAAACTTCGCTTTTAGTTTCATTGTTTCCTTCTGTACTTTCAAATACGTAATCCTCGTCCAACATATTAGCGACCTCTGAAGTATCCCCTGTAGAAAATGCTTTTTGCCACACATTAAGTTTTTCTATTCCCGATAGAGCCATTGTTTATCTCCTTAAATTTTGTCTCAGAAATAGTATTTCAGGTAATTTAAAAATAGTAAGTACAAATACAGTAGTTATGGCAACATTCAAATTCTAGGATATTATTAGTTGCCTAGTAATGTTAAACCAAGAGTAGGCAATATTATTATTCAATATTAGCTTGAGGTACCTCATAGCCATCAATCCAAATTCTAATCGGGTATTTTAAAAAGAATTTAATTGTCCGTCATCCCCCAAGTTTACGTTCTGAGCAGTCTGCAATTAATTTCATATTTTTTTTTGCTGAGACAGCATTTCCTTCAAAAATTACATGTTTTACCGATGGTGAAAGCTGCAATTGTAGAGACGAATTCACTTTTGTTTTCAATTTAGCCACCCCGTTTTTGAATGGTGCACTTTTGCCAGTTCCTAGGTCACGTACAATAAAGTAACGAGATTCAAGCTCACATTTGTTTACTAAGACTATTTCAGCCTTAATTTCCTTATTTGAATTAAATAGCCAAGAGAAAAAACCTTCTGACTGTGCCTGTGTAGCCAGAGTTAAAAATAAGATTGTCACAATGTTTCGCAAGCTATGCTTCCGACATTATTGATAAAACTGGACCCATTGTCTCTTCAACCATTTTGTGACCGGTTTCATTGATTGACTGCTCACGTTGTTTTCGGCGCATTTCTAATTCTGATTTAGCGTCTTCTTCAGACGAAAATATAATTACTGATTGATGTGTGTTCGCATCAATCTGAAACCAAATTATATCTTCTGCTTTTGTCTGAGATCTAAATTCGCGATGCCAACCTTGCATGGTTTCCGCACTGGGAACTCCATCAGGCCACTCCCACTTGGTATGAATTGCATACTTTGTCATTTCAAAGCCTCCTTATCAATCTAACTAGAGAAAAACAAAAATGGGCCTTCATGACAACTATAAAAGCTTGATTAACTTCTCTTTTCCCAATTTATTCTTTTTTGCTAAAAAAATGGAATGAATGGAATGCTACATCCCGACAAAGACAGTATTAATAGGACTGTAATTATTCGCATAGAAACTCCCAATATTTACCTTAGAATAACTTAACTCAGAGACCATGCAACACAGAATATTTTTCCGATTGTGAGACATGAAACTCTGAAAATATCTTCATCAGTAGTGATTGAACATATGTGGAGATCACTACGGTAAGGTGGATCAGTCAAACTGATTAGTTAAAAGGTGATCTGTATTTACTTCAGTTTGTATTTAAGGAGATAGGTGTCAAAGTATTTAGCTCAGTGGAAAACCACTGCAATTTCTAGGCTTATTTGTACCGTTTTGATATTTAGTTATAAACATTTCAAGAGGTCAGTCGTTTAAGATAATATAAGATTATTCATTTTGAAGCTCCCTTACTTAACAAGTCCCTCAGTTTTGAGGGATTTTTTTTATACGTAGTATTTGACCTGCATTAGATCCATCTGGAATCTGCTTTGGGACTGTTTATAATGATTTTTAAGAGCGTCGAACAGTTTACTAATTCTCCAATAGACTTACTCAGATAACGTGAATAGACTTGGAAAGAGTATTTTGGATTTTTTTCTTCCAATAACCATCAGCAACATTACTTGTGCCGCCATAAGTATTAAAAAGAGGAATAAATAATGAAAAGTTTTCCAGAATTGATCAAGGAAGCAAATGAGCAAATAAATACTGTTTCAGTTGACGATCTAAAATCTTTAATTGATGACCCAAAGCTTATACTTGTTGATGTACAAACAAAAGAGGCGGTTGAAGAGAGCGGTATGATAAAAAATGCAGTACACGCCAACCGTGGTTTTCTTGAATTTTATTTTGATCAAAGAACAGATAATCCATTTAAAAAAGTAGATGTGAAATCAGATAGTAAAATAATAGTTTACTGTGGAGCAGGAGGACAAGGAGCTCTGGCTACAAAAACGCTTATGGACATGGGTTTCAGTGACGTTAGCAACTTGGAGGGTGGTTCTGGAGCATGGGTTGAAGCTGGAAATATACTGTACGCCTGAACAGGTTATCTAGTGCTCGTATATTAGTTTATATTTAGTGCAGAAGTGGCACATGTAGATATTTTAATTAATGCTAAAAAGTCTCGAACCGCTATGCTATTATGATCGCTTCCTATTGGCAACTAGAAGCATGAATGTAGTGCCAGTTAGGCTGTCGCATCATATAGGTGTTGTTTAAATCAATGTCTGTTAAGTGTGCATCGTTTTGACCGACATGGTCCAGCAAGTATTATGGGCAACAGTTTTTTCACAAATGTACTATAGTAAACCAGCTGAATTAAAATAATTTAGTAGCAAGATTTTACAATTAAAGGTGATTTGTAAATTTATTGAGGGTCTTAGATTTTATTTGAAATTTAGAGGTTTTATAGCCATTAAAGATCCAATCAAGCGGCGTAAACTTGATTAGTAAATAATAGATGATTACCGAGCCAATTATTCCTGCGAAAAAGCTGCAAACAACCACAATTGCAGCATTAACTCCTGCGAATAATAAATAGCCTCCAACTGAATAAACAAACGTAATATGGAAAACATATGTGGGATAAGATAATCTAACCACCCAAGTTAAAATTGGTCCTGTTTGTGTGATCAATTTTGCAGAAAACCCTATGAGCCCTAAGACCATGAAAAGTGAGGCAAAAGTGGACATGCTGCAAATTATCCACTGTTCAAGACTACTCGAGAAAGTAAATGGACTGTCTTTCATTATCCCCCAGGCCATCAAGCTAATTGGTATAATGCTACAACACAAAATTGAGGGCAGCCAAAAAACTTTCCTTTGCAAACGGTTTAGAAGTTCTTGGCTATTAAACACCTGCATTCCAATTATAAAAAATGCAAACATGAACAACATTGATCCAATTTTTACTTCACCAAATGTAGTTGGTATCTCTGCAAAGATCCCTCCAATTGGTCTGGCCCACGGCGTAGTTAAACTAATTAAAGGGAGCCAGACTATTAAGATTGTTATAAAGTTCAGTTTTACATTTGTAAGTTTCTCAAAAAACTGAGGTGACATGGATCTTATACTCAGCATCAAAGTGTAAAAAATTAATAGATAATATAAAAACCACAAATGATCTAACCGAAGTGTAAATTCCTGGCCAGTTGTGAACCAAGAAATACCTTCAGGAATTTTTAGCATTTGTGATGCGGACTCATCTACTGCGGGTATCGCCAGCCAAAGTAATACTAGTGGAGTTCCAAGTCGGAGAAGGCGATTTATTGCATAGCTACCTGTATTTCGTTCTGATAGGCTTAGGCACGTAAAAAACCCGGCCAATAGCATAAATAATGGCATCCTCCATGAATGAATCCAAATGAATAAAATTGCTGCTAATGGTCTCGGCTCAGAGCCGTCAGCTGGTTCCAAATATATGGATAAAGAGTGTAAAAGCACCCCAACTATAAGGGCGAATGCCCTAAGAAAATCAAGGTTATTGAACCGGAGTTTGGAAGCTTTTCCACTAAGTTTTGTCATTACTCAAACCCGTCCCTTGTTACTCGTCTTTTCATAACACTTATAAGTATTATTCCAAGTATAATTACAGTATCAGTCCAACTACCATACTAAATTTCTACGTTATGAGAGGAACAAAATAATGTGGACACTATTTATCGTTTTTTTAAGTTCGGGCTGGAATGAGCCAGTCCAATATAAGGAAATAAATCGCTTTGAAACTAATGAACAGTGTGAGCTTCGAAGAAAAGACTTGGCTGCAACAAGCTTGGATACTCCCTCAACGGCATTAAATCCCCAGGATCTTCGCACAGAGGTTCCAGTACCCATGATGTATGCTTGTGTGCTAGGCTGATACTTAAGAGCAAAGAAAGGAAAAGCTATGATCGAAATGCACAAGAAGCAAATCGAATGGTTCAAATTAAAACTTGGCGTTAGTGATTACACAGTTGCCTGGATCGGATTTATAAAAGGTGTTGCACTTGGACTATTAATCTACCACTTTTTTATAAGCTAATTAAAGTCACAAAAAGGATCTAACTTTCCAAAATGGCTATCCGTAAACTATTTTAACGCTAGGCCGAACACTGGTTTGTTGGGCTATGCGTTGAACATTTGGAAAATTACTCAATGCCGGATGCTCTCGTGAAGGTTCAAGCCAAGTGCTAAGCATATATAAGTATATATCAGCAGCGCTAAAGTACTCACCCAGAATCCATTTCTTCTCACCAATTTGATTATCAACTACCTGTAAAGTCTCCGCTAAACGTCTTTGCCCACGCCTTTGTATCCCCGGTTCATCTTCGACCGTATCTGCAAACCTATACGGATGATAATCTTGCTGAAATGCGGTTTGAACTGAGCTCGAAAAGTATACGAGTGTTTGCAGGAAAAGACTCCGCAAAGGTGAATTAGGTGCCGGCGCTAGATTTATTTCGCGATGCTGATCACACAGAAAAATTATAATAGCTGCACATTCGTACATTGCTCCATCGTCCCAGACAAGAACAGGGACCCATCCATTTGGATTTATTCTCAGCTGTTCTGGTGGGCGCGGCATGTCTCTGAGTGTGGTAGTCGATAGCAGTTCATATGGCGCACCTATCTCCTCTAACAGCACTCTGACACCCATAGAGGCGGTTCCCTCTGCATAGTATAATTTATAGTTCATAATAACTTTTCCTTTTGGGACATGGGTTCTGATAAGACCAAGTATAGGTTCTGGGTTATTTTCCCTGATCGCAAAATGCTTTATGAATGGTGGTGTAATTTGCTGCTACATCGGTGGCCCATTTAATTCTTAAAGTATGATCAAGGTGATCAGGTGTTCCCTCCGGATTGCTATCTAATGCTTTCCAATTTTCGTCAGCGACTGAAAGTAAATAAAGTATTACGTTTTTTATCTCATCGCAGTCGTTCTCTGATAGTATATCATTGTTGTTTGCCATTGCTGCATTAATCCAGATTAATACTGACATTAAGGATAGCAATTTTTTCATTCATTCAACCAGTTTTCATAAGACAGATGATCAGACATCTATCTTATCTTTTAATAAGTAATAAAATTTAACTAACGAATGAGGTATTATGCTTAATCACTGTGCTGACTTCCGCGATTTCACTCGCCGGCACTCCCGCACGGTCTGCATGTTCCTTTACAAGTTCTTCGCTATCAGCATTATAAACACAGTAAATTGCATCACCGATCACGTAACTCTGCTCTTGCACAATGTTTTTACCTTCAGAACGCATCGCTTCCAGTACTTCTTCTGAGCCTTTGCCTGCATTATTTAGATCATTTTTAGGAAGGCTCCCAGCGCCTGCCATTTCCCTTTTTATTAAAAATTTTTTCATTTGAATTTCTCCTATTAAAATTTACTAGTATCGAATTGATTAATCTGAGGCAATGGACATTGACATTGTTTCAGGGTCGGTATCGCCACCTGCCGCAGCGATTAGTTCTGCTTCGTTTTTCATATGTTCCTGTATAACTTCCATACTTGGCGTATACATTACAACATGAATAGTGTCTGGGTCACTTACATCGTGTCCTCTGTAAATTGTCTTTATACTATACTTGCTGTTTCGTAGATCTTCAGCTCCATCATAAGTGGCTAGCCAATGATCGTAACCTTTTGTGATTTTTTGCTTAAGTATAAGTGTTGGCATTTTTCATCCTCGAGATTTAACCGTTAATTAGTTTAATCATGAAATTCAATTTTTATAGTACAGCTTTTGTAGTTCTATTATTTATTTGAAATTTTCATATATAAGTATCAACAATCTGATATATGAAAATCTGAACAATTAATGTAACGACATGAAATATTTGTATATTCTTAAAAATAGAGCCAAAAGCCATCCTGGAAAAGAGTAGATCCATATAATGTTAAAACTTATCTATTTCAAAATGAGGGCACTAGCTGAGGCCCCACAGTTACTTTTAAATTATGGTAAAATAGAATATGACTATCTTATGTCTTGGGATTACTTCGACGGTGAGTGGTCAAGCGTTAAATCTAAAGTTGCTTTTAAACAGTTACCATTGATGGAAGTTGAAGATGGCACTCAGATCTGTCAAAGTATTGCTATTTTGCAATATATTGAAAGTATTGCAGGTTTAACGATTAACGATCCGCTAAAATCAGCCGAAGCTATGGCGGTTCTGCAAAGCGCTCAAGAATTATTTGCCCCACTAAATCCAACTGTGAACTTTGCTACTGGACAGGACTTTAAAGATAAACGCGATAAAATGAGGAATGGGCTAGAAAGTAGGTTCTCTGATTTAGCTCGATGCCTTGAAAAGTATGAAGGAAGATATTTCATCGATAACACACCAAGAGCGGCGGAATTTGCTTGTTTCCATCATCTAGATTTGTCAAAAAAGCTTGACCCAGAGATCCTTTACGGGTTCCCGCGGCTAGTTCAATTTGTGGACGATATACAGAATATTGAGGCAGTTAAAAATTATCTTGAGAATAGGCCTAAGTTAGTGGGCGTCGGGGTAGAGCCAAAGTTAATATTGGATGGTAGCGCTCATCCAACAGGCGTAAATAAGACATATGAAGCGTGAAAAAAACTTATTAAAATCTCTCTAAGATTTGTTTAAATTCAAAAATTTTTAGAAGAAGATAAGTATATCGCGCTTGAAACCCCAGCTCTGCTCTTCCGTTTTAAGATGATAATTTAAATTAATTAATAATAACAACATTAAAACATGCAAGTTGGATAGAAATTGACTTTGTCTTCAATATTAAGAACTTACATAAGTATTAAACTTTGTAAGCTCTTACAAAGCATTTGTGCGCCCAGTTTAGCGGGAGGCCGAAGTAATTCAGCCTCCACGTTAATTAACTATTCAGCGTCAACTTTACGATTTTGCTTCTCGTCATAATTTGACTTTCTTTCTTGGTATTGCTGCTCTGACAATCCATGCCAACCAACACATTTACCAGTAGGACTCCGCCCACAACTACAATCTGCCATATTAAATCTCCTTGATATTTTGAAAACGTAGTTTGTTCAAAATATTGGGTTCATCAAACTGAATGCCTCATACCACGCGGACCCTTCAATAGCTAAAAGCATCACTATGGGCATTCCTAGTATAAAAAATATACAGCTCAGAAATGCCCAGCCCAGTCCTTTAGTATTTGTTACACTCTCGCTCATGCATTTGTATCCATGCACATGCCCAATTCGGCATTCCATTCTTGTCCCAATTCACATGTCATGGCTGTTTTGTCACCATGTTTGCCACAACCGTCCGCAAGCGTAAAAGATGTTGACAGGATGACTGCTACAATCGTTGTAATTAAATATTTCATACTATTCTCCTTCGCTACTACAAGACTTAGATTTCAAAAAAACTAATTCAATGCGACTTTCTGTCAAACCTAGTTTCAGGTATCTCAGAAAGATAATTGATGGTTCAATTGAACCAGAAGTTATGTTTCAAGACTTTTGATTGTATAGGCTAGTTGATCAATTCCATCAATTTTCTGATCAATCATGCCTTCCACAAATAAATTTCTAAAACGTCTTTCGAAAGCTGTTATCGCAATAACTGGCTTTTTGTTTGCGTAACTGAATCCTATTTCAGCTGCTGTTCCAGAATCGATATCCTGTCCCGTTAATAAAGCTACAGTAAGGTCAGAAGCTTTTAATGCATTGAGATCATTTGTGAAAATTTTTTGTTTTGTTGTTGTACTCATATTATGCTGGTTTAGTTCTTCGGTCGTAATCCCGCTTTGGTCCCGATGAGGGAGAAAACAATCAAAACCATTATCTTCCAATTCTTTTGCAATCATCTCTAAGTAATTTCTCTCATGAAAATTAAATAGAGGTCCAGCGATATATATTTTTTTTATCAAAAGTAAGTTCCTAGTTTGGAATTTTCGTTAATCACACCTTTCAATTAGTTCGAAATCCATATGAACCAGTTCATTAGTTAAGCGATTTTTATATCTTCTTTGCCTTCGCCTTGCTTTGCTCGAATTGGCTCTCCAACTCTTTCTCTTATCCTGGACTAACTCCTCTAGGTCATCGACCGTTTCAATTAGCTCAGCGTCTGATTCATGTGTTCTTCGTACCATTGCGAAACTTCTCAGCATACTCTTTCAGTTTATCTCTACATTTTGGATCCGCTAGAGCGGCGGCAGTAAGGACTGTCCCTGCCGTAACTAACACAACGCCGGTAATTACAACCTTTGCAGCAATAAATTTATGGGCTAGCAACATATAATTCTCCTTTAAGACAGAGGTTAGATTGCCTTTGTTGGTTTTCAAGAAATAAAATTATTGAAATCAAAAATGATTGTGTGCCATCTGCCTGAATTTGTAAGTTGCAATAATTCTTACTGAACTGGTTTAACTCCTAATTTATGTGGACAGTTTTCTTTGATACATATTTCCTATGTCAGTATATCTACCGTATCTTTTCACTCACTAATAGCTTGGGCTAGTACAAACTTTGTAATTGTTATCAGTCATTGTTAACAATAGTACCATATTTTGTAAGTGGTTTTAATCTGCTCGGCCCATGATATAAGTTCCTAGATTTAGCATGTTAGTCCATTTTTAAATTACGGCACGTCAGCTCGACTAGACTGACTTAACTAAGGAAGGAATCAATATGAGTGCTAAGACAGTCAATGGTTTAATGTTCATTCTGGCGGGTATAACCCCCCCAGTAGTTTATTTAGGATTAGGGCCAGATGGATCGGGCATATTGGATATGGCTCGTACGGAACAACTTTTTGCCTACTTATTTTTTAGTTTGCCTATTGCTTTTATGATGACAAGAAAGGTGCAAACCAACAATTTTCTGGATGCTGGTTTGCTTATACTGGTTGCAAGTATGTCCATGAGTATGGTTGCGGATGCTCTCGGCGCAAGTAGTGAATTTACCAAAATGTCAGATACAGTATCGGTTACTGCCTTCTCATCGATTATGCTTGGCTCTCTGATCTGCGGAATAGGAATTTTCAGAACTGAGCTCTTTCCTCGCTGGTTATCTGGATTATTTATTGCCGCCGCCGGTATTGCTTTTTTACTTTTAGCAACAGCAGCTCCTGCAGATATAGAATCTTACGTACCAGTTTTTTTATTGGTGCACTTAGTAATGATTATTCTCGGTGTGCATACAATAAGACGAAGTGCGTAGGCCTGTTCCTATTAGCCAAAATAAACTCTAGTTAAAATAAAAGTCCCAAATATTAGGGCTTTATTTATTGGGTGGCCTTGTACCAAGAGCCAAAAAAGAATTAGGTAACTAGTAATAAACACTGTAATTTACAACTATAATGACGTGCTGTTAATTAAAAATGTTTAATGCCCCACACCAGAAAAGGAATTTAAAATGTGGACACTTTTTTTAGTCTTTTTAAGCGCCGCTGGAGAGCCTATTCAATTTGAGCCATTAACTTCATATCCGGAAAAGATGATGTGTAATTGGGACGCAAGCCGACTCTCGAGAGATCAAGCTGAGATCCTAACCCCAAATACTGAAAGAGATTTTGTAGAGCTTCCAGTTCAGTATGCTTGTATTATGACGCAGCAAAAATAGACTTGAAGTGCATATTTCGGGGTAGATTGGCGCATTAGCTTGAAGCAGTTGATGATTGTTATGAAAGAGTTGATGCTTCTTTTGGGTTTTAAATATAAATGCCATCACCAATGTTATTTTATTCCCATCCACAAGTATTTTCAGCCTAACTGTTATAATAGGTAGCTATTGCCATAAATTTTTTAATATTTTTATTAGTTTTTGCTAGTAATGGTTGAGTTGTTATAAGTTCGATCATTCATCTTCTATCAATCGCTTTCGGAATAAAACAATATCATTTGCTTTCTTGTAGTCAGTCTTTTCATAAAATTTGTGCACTTCCGTATTATCTGACCAAACTAATAAATTTACTTGTGGGCAGCCTAAATCTCTTAATTTTTTCTCGACTGCCCGCATCAACATTCTCCCCAACCCATTTCCGCGGAAATTAGGGTGTACACCTAAATAATTTATTATACCTCGGTGACCATCATAACCACCCATGACCGTTCCGATAATTTTATCTTCGTTTACTAAAACAAGAAAAAGTTCTTCACCGAAGCCTTTCTTTCGTCCCAGATCTTTTTGGGGGTCATTTTTTGAGCGAATTAAATTACATTCCTGCCACAAGGTTAAAACCTCTTTTCGATCTTCTTCTTGATATATTCGTATGGTTTTCATTGATGGCTCACTGACTATTCTTTAAACAATGCATTTTCCATTTCCACCGCAAACTGACGATAACGCATTCAATTCTTAGTAGAAGGTATAATGAAAGGCTGACACAGCCAACTGCGAATAGAACGAACAAAACAATTGGTTCTGGCCCCCATTTCACTAATGTGAAATGTAGCAAAGGTGCCATCAAGTGGCCAAAGATCAGTATAGTCAAGTATGCAGGTACATCATCTGCTCTAGCCCCGGAAAAGTCTAAGCCGTTACTATTACAGGTAGATTTAAGACATAAGTAATTTTTCAATAAGGTGTCATTTTCAAACCTGGGACAATTCCTACTCCAGCCTCTAACTAACGAATTAACGCTTATTTCAATCAACCTTCTACATCTTTAACGATACGTTCGCGCAGTACGATAAAGTAACCGGATATTACAACAACAAAAGCACCCAGCCATGTCCATAAATCAGGCCGTTCACCCAAAATAAATATCGATAACATCATGGCAAATACCAAACGTGAATATCTAAATGGTGCAACTAACGCAGCATCACCATGACGAGTGGCTCCAACGAGCAAGTAATAAGCTGCTACGCCAGATGATATACCGATTAAAAATAGGGTTGCTTCCCAAAAACCTGGCATGACAAACGCTCCGTAAAAGGGGGTCGCTAAAATACCTGCTAAAACTAATGCGAAAAAAGCGTAAATTGATATTGTTAAGGTTGGTAGAGTATCTTTCATGGCTCGAGTTGCTAAATCTCTAGCTGATAAACAGATAACGGCCGCTACTGCCAACAAACTTAGTGGACTAAAATCAGCAACGCCAGGTTTGATAATTAAAAGTATGCCAAGCAAGCCTATAAGGACAGCCAACCATCGCCTTATACCAACAGTTTCTCCAAGAAAAATAGCGGCACCTGCCGTAACTGCTAACGGAGTTCCTTGCAATATTGCTGAAGCTGAAGATAGCGGCGTGAGCACAATTGCACTGACAAAAAATAATGCACCAAATAAGTCACCCAGAGTTCTTATTATTACATGCTTATCCAATAAATCTCGACTGAATATTGGTTGTTGGGCAGCTTTGGCCATCATTATAAAAAATATTGAACCAAGTACTCCCATAATAAACATTATTTCAGATGCAGGAATAGTTTGAGATAAAAGTTTTATAAAAAAATCTTCTAAAGAAAAAAGAGCCATAGAGCCAACCATGAATACTACTGGCTGGAGTGTAGAATCTTTCAAAATCTTATCCTTAGTTTAAGCTATAATACACATTGAATTATAGAAATAATTTCCTTTGGGTATGTATTGTTTGCCGAATTTTACAAGGGTAAGTTTTTAAGAAATGATTGTAAAAGCTAAAAAAACTTTAGGATCAGCAAAAATCATTGATTTTTAAAGTACGACGATCAATAATTTTATAAGATATTGGGAATTTCATCCCAATACTGATGAACAAGAGTAAAGTTGATAGAGGTAAAAGATGAAGTATAAGGGAAAGTGCTTATGTGGTGCTGTTACTTTTCAATTCCCATACGATCCAATGATGCAATTTAAATGTCATTGTAATGTTTGCCAAAAAGTTTTTGGTAACAGTTTGCATGCTATAGCAATGCCGCAGGATGAACTTGAGGTTTCTGGATCGCTGTCGAACTATTTTATAACAGGTGGGAGCGGTAATAAGCTTCATTATAATTTTTGCCCAACTTGCGGTACTTTTATTTATAATAAGCCAGATCTCCTAGACCCCATGATTTATGTACCGGCAGGATTGCTTGATGGTCAGATAGAATTTACTCCAACGGTTGAGTTGTGGACAGCGCAAAAGCCTAAGAATATTCCGCAAGCGCTTTCTACTAAAGTAGCATTTGAGGATAATGGAACAACCGATCGTCTTATGGAAATGCTTGAGAATTTCGATCAGAGAGAATGATCACCAATCGAGTTAATTGCTATTAAACATTGGTATTTAGTTGACATCAGTATTATTAATACGCCCTGCGATCCGCTCTACAGATTTGTGGTTATCTGATGGAGTGGTATATTTCTGCACCAATGATTACAACTTTGGCTTTCGTACAGGTTCCATGCATAGCATATTAATCTAGTTAAGCTCGGTATAAACATGAATTACGCCCGTGATTACTTTTTTTGATGGATTGGCTTTACAGAACTTAAGTAATGACATTCCAAAATCGGTTTCATCTGCTTGGATTGATTTTTTTGAGATCCAATTTGCTCCACTCACAAAACCAGTCATCCAAGCATCAAAAAAATTTTTATCAAAAAAGCTACCGCCTTCCCATGCTTTTACAAGGGTCGAGCATGGCTTACTACCAGGTCCGTAGACAACCTGTGCATTTGAGTGGGTTACGTTGAGTGAAAAAATTAGTCCTAATATCAAAACTCTCATCATTCCCCACCAATAAAATTATCAAACCTTGTAACTTTTAGACTGCCTACATAATACGAAAAACATAAAGCACCTAAAATCATAAAGATTATGATTAGTTGACGCATCTTTATTTATAGAGCGCAAAAAGCATATTTGAAGTTAGTAATTACCGGTTTCATTTTGATGCAGAACTATTCCTGAGAAGGCCTGTGTACGGCTCCCATCTTCGTAAAGTTCTAGAATTTGGGTAATACTATCTAGCCAATCTAGTCCTGAAACCACATCCATGCTTCTTTCTTCAATGCTTTCGTAAGTATTTACAGCCGCGTACTCATTTTCTCCAATACTCAATATCTGCCATGATACAGACTTTGAGTTATCGAAGTTTCTCAGAGCATCAATGAGCTGATTTTCAGACCCGTGCTTTGCTTTAAATTTTGTTATAGTTGTGACTAGCGTCATGAACGTTTCCCTGCAAATTCGTAATCAATAGTTATTTCTTGAGCTTATTTAAAATTTCTTTCAATAAATCGTTGCTATCCTCCTTAAGCTTATTTTGAAGCTTTAGCTGCTCAACTATTTGACGTAAGTAAACCTCTTCAAGATCCATTTTATTTCCTTTCAATGTATATTAAATTAACATGTATCTATTTATAGCGTCACATTGCTATGTTAATTACTTTTGTTAATACTAATAAAGGGGATAATTCTGAAAGAAGTTCAACAATGCGATTAGTAATTATAGCTTTTTTGATTACACTCTCGAACAGTGCTTTTGCTGAAATGAGTAACAATCGTTTACGCGTTCTTTTAAATATTTGTGATGCTGCTCAAATGTCTTCTGATTTGGGAACAGTAAAAAACATTGCTGCGCAACTCCAAAATATAAACACACCAGAAAATAAACAATTAAAAGACAAGTACAACAAGTGCCTTCATGCTGCGTTTGGTAAATCGGAGAGAAAACCTGATGTTAGTGATTTGATCAAAGAAGTAGAAAAAACATATTCACAACTTGAAGATCATTGCAGGTCCTTGTTAAGAACCGTACCCGAAATCGCTATCGTTCATCCGATTTGCAAGTCAGTTCTGACAAAACCATAAAAAAATCTGGAGGATTTCCATCATTCTTAAATGCGTTGACCGTTGTAATACTTAGTGCCAAGTTTAACTCTTATCACATGTGCAAAATTTAGACTAATTTCTTGTCTGGTAATGATGCTGGCCTGACCTTGCTCATGAGTTACCCCAACCAGTTGGCACACACAAAAATTTCATCTTTGCATCTGTATTATCCATATTCACGATAATTATTTTCCCATTTTCTAATTTTGCTTCACCACCAATGATATCCCATTTATCACTTCTACCAAAAGGCAGGTTATTTTCTTTGTTGTCCCAAAGAAGGTATAGTTCTGTTTCACATTCTTGCCGTGTCATTTGCTGGTGCCCTTGTATCTGCAAAAAACTTTCGTCGTAATATGAAAACATTGTCACAAGCGTAAAAAGAACTTCCATATAGCTTCTCCTAATGAATGCTAAATTTTATTTAGATAATGTTGCCTCTCAGATTTTAACCTTTTCACCAACATTTATTTGGCTAAAAATACAGTTTAAATAACATTTTGTCTGGATAGATTGGCGCTACGCCGTTCCTCATATTTTAGGTGATGAAAATGGTAAGATGATTTTATTATCTCAAAACGAGAAGAGCAAATTATTTTTAAAAGGGTTATTTAATAAATTTGAAGCGAAAATTTGATTAAAATCAATTTTAATATTAGCCTTGCAGTATGGGAGATTCTAAAATTACCATAATCCACTTGCTCTCTGCTGTAGCTGTATTGGCGGTTATTGCAACTCAGAGCTTTGCGTTAATTTAAGTTGCTGCATTCAACACGGCTAGTTTGATAAACAGGCTACAGTATTTTAAGTAAAAAAAATTTATCCGATACATGGGAATAGAGCAGGCCTAGGAACTTTCCTTGGAAAATGGGACCATGGCAGTCCATACGCCGTCATTTTTGAATCGATGAAAAATAGCACCTAATATGTGTACAGCTACTAGCCAATATGTTGCACTCACAGAAAACTCATGAATACTTATTACGGCTTCTATTATGAGGCCTTCTTGCAAACCCAACCAATAAAGACCTCCTATTGCAAGTCCAGTCATGGCTATGGAACCTAAGCTAACATACATTCCCATATGAACAAACTTTGCAGCAATCTTCTGTAATTGGTTGGTATTTTCTGGCAGAGCACTACGCTGTGTTTTTTTCATATAGGCAAAACGCGCAAGCAATAGAATTACAAAGATCCCTGCAAAGATAATTTCAAGTCTAAATAAAGATGGGTCTGCTAACTCGTTGATGCTATCCACTTGTTTAAATACACCATATGCAAATAGTAATACAAATCCCCAATGCATCGTTTTAGCTAGTTTGCTATACCGAGGTTTGATTTCAGTGTTAGTATCTTCCAAATGACCAGCCCACCAATGCTAATTAATTTCTGATTTGTAGCTTACCTTCAGTGAAGACTAGCTTTTGTCTATGAATAAATAATTTCTGCTAGGTGTAAATAGACTTCTAGTCTCTATTGACGTTACGAAAAGTAGATCCAATATTCTATTATAATGAAATTAAAAATAATCCTATCCACGCTCTGCATCATTACTTTTGGATTTATGCTGTATTTAGCAGTGACTGAACCAAAGTCGTCTAAACCGATTGAATATTCACTTAAAAATTCTGATCTGACTAATGGTGAATATATATATCTAGCAGCAGGTTGTAGTAGCTGCCATATTGCACAAGGGTCAGAAAATAAACTTATCTTAGCAGGGGGACAAAAATTCGAGACGCCATTTGGTAGATTTATAGCTCCAAATATCTCAAATAGTGTAAAATATGGCATTGGATCATGGGAATTTATAGATTTCTATAATGCTTTAAAGCTTGGCCAAAGTCCTGAAGGACAACATTATTATCCTGCTTTCCCCTACACCTCATATTCCAAAATGAAAGATCAAGATATAAAAGACCTTTGGACTTTCTGGAAAACACTCCCTAGTTCTGAAACCCCAAATAAAGATCATGAATTACCAATTTTATTTGATATTAGGCGTAATATTGGTGTGTGGAAAAAACTATATGTGTCTGAAGAATTCGTTAGCGAAAAGGTGGATCGGGCAGCCTATATTGTTGAGGCACTCGCGCATTGTGCAGAGTGTCATACGCCTAGAAACCTCTTGGGTGCATTGAAAAAAAACAATTGGTTTCAGGGGGCGCAAGATCCAAGTGGAAAGGGTAGAATACCGAGTATAAAAACAAAAGATTTACGTTGGACTAAAGAGGAAATCGTAGAATATTTAAACTCTGGTTTTACCCCGGACTATGACGTTGTAGGAGGCAAAATGGCTTCAGTAGTTGAAAATATTTCTCAACTAAGTCTATTGGATAAAGAATTGATTGCCGAATATCTATTAAGATTAAAATGATACCCTTAAAAAATTTTCAAGAAATTTATAATGATTTCTAATGGCACTGCAAAATTTACATTATAACAATCTACTGACGATAAATATTGACCAAGGCTTCTCTTGTAGGCTTATTAGCGTCTTATTAGAAATTACATCAAAACTTGCAGTATCTAGAAACAAAAACAAGTGCTCGTCACTCTTATAATTAATTTAAAATCTCAATTTCCCCTAGGCTTTGGATTACGGACTTTAGGTTTTGTCCAGATCTAGGACGATTTGTGTCACTAAAAGATTTTGAGACTGCTTCGATCGATCTAAACAGCCGGAACTCTGCCTCAGAAAAAGTATAAATTAATGGGATACTTTTCAGTTTATTTATTTCATCGGTTTCTTCCAGGTCTTTTAAATATATTGCTGCAGAGGGATTTAGTGATAAATCGCACGTTGTAGAGCAATGATTTTTAAAGAACATAAAAACATTATTCTTATAACTTTTGTGGTCTACGCCAATTATGGAAAAGCATTTTTTACAATATAATCGAGTAGAGCGTGCCTCAGGTCTTAATTGAAAGGCTCGTATGAATTGGATGCCGTTTACAGCGATAATGTCTGATTTCACATAAATTAATTCAGGTAAAGATACTGGCCTAACGGCGCCTTTTTTAGCGCACCACTCTAAAGCTTGACGACAATCTACGCATCCACATAGTAAGCTTAGGCAAGGTTCCCTACTAGCTATTTCGAAACCGCAAGCTCCGCAATCACAATTAATATTGGCGCTCATATCTCTATCATTTCGTTCATTTTTATTGCGTGTTGATTTTTTTTTGACGCACCTACTTTTTATACTTTATCGCTGTAAAATTTAAATTTAAATAAATCAAAAAAATGTGGTAGGTGGCTTTACCTAGGACACCCTCCCTAAAAGGATCTTTTTTAGGGACGATTTATCTTTGTATTATGAAAAGTTTTTTTACTGTCTCGTGTATATTCCATTCTCCTTTCCATCCCTTAGGTAGCACTAGGAGATCTCCTGCAGATAATTTACGTTCACCACTTCCGTCGTGGTTAATTACTGAAGCCTTGCCATATAGGATGTGACAAAATTCAGCAGCAGTGGTTCGGTCTGCTGTGAAACTTCCCTCCGAACATTCCCATATACCAATTTTTGTCATGTCATCATCGGATGCCCAAAGAATATGTGATGCTTCTACTTGTCCAGGTGTTTTTGTTGTTGGCTTTGGTGCAAAATCTTTAAGCTCTATGTTTCCAAATTTCTCAAAAGTTTTTAATTGTATCATCTTTTTGCCTAAGGTTGCTAACTGTGGTTTATGTATAAATAGATATTATTTTATTACAAATTAAGAAACCTTTTGAATATGTGGATCATGGTTTGGCGGCAGCTGTTTCACTGGCTCAATAATTTAAAGTGAAATGATTGATGCCTTTAGGTGAGGTATCCCGCTATTACGCAAAATAAAATGTTACTTACAAAAAAAGCCGATTCTGAAAAGCGTCAGTTTAGTAATATTTTGCAACCAGCCTCTAAAAATTCTTCACAGATTTTTTGAGGCAAAGCCCAATACCAGCATTACATAAAAAAGCGCACCATAGAGCAGCATAGGGTTACCATCTATAACTCTGATTAGTTTCAGAATTCTAGAGTGAAGGCCAAAAGTTGCCGTATTTGTTGTTTTATTTATCTTCATATATTTGTTACGGATCGAGATAAACTTTGGATTAATATTTTTGTGAAATAAAGCGCTGTGCAATAAAACGCATAATTAAAATTGTTGTGTCGTCATGGGCTGACAATAAATTTTTTCATCTTCACTTAAATCAATAACCATACCACCAACAGGGCGCCAACCACTGTCGATATATTTCGAGACGTGCTCACAAAGGTTTGCTCGGCTATACCCGGTTGCAATAACGTATTTATTGTCCATTTTTTTTACTCCTTCTATTACTTTAAATGGTTCAGTTTTTAGCGTGTAAAGGCTATTTTTTAATGCTCATAGTGCAATAAACTTTAATAAAGTTCTGATTAAGATTGTGCATGTATGGATGTAGCTGTGATTTGTTATTTGGAAAAGTGAAATATGATCTTTAAATCGCGCAATCTGTGTAACTTGCTCGTCGTTTAAGGAAGAGAAGAATGATTATTCAGACGATCCAAGTTACACATAAACAGGCTAATTTAGTCTATTTGTTGCTGATAGTATAGAAAGTGTATCTTAAAAGTAATTCAGAATTTGTAAGATATAATTGGCAAATTTTTAAAAATATGTTATTGTTAATTTACACTTACTAAAGTGTTCAAGCGGATATAGATATCCTCCCAAATCGATTTATTCGCTAAAGATAAAAGAGATGAGCAGTCAGGTATTCTGTCTTGATTGTAAGTTTAGGACAGGACCAGCTATACTCTCCCATATGGCTGGTCCATTTTGTTTGGTATAAATTTTCTAAACTAAACTCGTACGTTCATTTTACCATGTTAAATCAATTAGTTGTTGACTCTTTAATGATCTTTAGCGCTTATAAAGATAATCTTTCTGGGGAGAGATTGAAAAAGCGGGTCCGGTAGGTTTGGGAGGAGCTACCGTCGACCCGTTTTTTATTTTTTAAAATACATGGTACCTGCTTGCATTACTTTTTAGTGAAACTTAACGCGCCCGATGCAAACAGAACGCCAGCAGTTACAAGACAGATGCCAAACAGTTTCGATAAGGAAATAATCTCGTCTAATAAAATTATACCACCAATCAGAGCCAAAATTGGTGTTAGTGCACCAAAAGCAGCTGTTTGTGCCGCCCCAAGCTTTTTAACCGCATAAGTAAACAACAGCATAGCTAAAATACCTATAATAAAGCTATGTAGAATGACCATATGAGTTATGTCATACAGGGTCTTGTTGTCAAAATCGACGTTACCGAAGGCAATAAGAAAGGGAACAAATATTAAGCTTCCCCAAAACAGTCCGATTACAAGTCCATGGAGAGGTGCGATCCCGCTCTGCCGAAATATAACGGAATAGATTGCCCACAGTGCTGCGCCAAGAAGAAAAAGACTATTGCCCAACCAAGTTAGTTCTCCATAAGTTGTCTCGAATTGCATGATACCAATTACGAGGGCGCCAAATAAAATTACGAATAAGCCAAATTTTCTTGACTGTTTTGGCTTTTCACCAGCGATTAAAAAAGCAATCAACGCTGTCCAAAATGGAAGTGTACCGGGGCCTAAAGCCCCTGCGTTTGATGCAGTTGAGTAATAAAGACCGATGGAAAGTACGGAAGGGAATAAAGCACTAGCACCTAATGCAAAAATTATCTTAGTAATTAAACGGTTCCCAGGTGGCATCACACCAAGCTTGATCATGTATGGTGCCATTATAATTGAAGCGGGTATTAGCCTTAGCACCATTATTTCTTCCACTGTAAAATTTGTAGTTACAGCAAAACGAGTTCCGACTAAGAATGCTGCCCAGATCGTTACCGTTAAGAGAGCGGCTAAGTAACCGAGGAACTTTCTGTCAGTAACAGAATTTATACTGGAATTATTTATCAACTCAAAAATTCTTTACTTCTATCGGCATATTCTTTCTCTTTAGCGTGATGCGAAATGGTTTCAAAGATGTGAGATGAATCAAGTACAACAAGTGTATCGCATAATCTTAAATTACCCATTTGTAAGTTTTTAAAATACCACTCTGAATTATTATGAAAAAAGATAGCCACTTAGGGTTTTATAAACTTTTGAGTTAAGGCACTAAGTTATTTGAATTAAAAAATATGAGCCTTTTTTCGGTCATAGGTAAAAGATACTTGGCTACCTACTTCCAAATCAAGTGTATCAGGTGAGGCAAATCTGAAGGGGACTTCACTTTTTGAAACAAGTTCTACAACGGTTTCCGTGCCAAGACGTTCAACTATTGTAACTTTGCCACTTATTGCTCCATCATTCTTAATTTTTAAGTCTTGAGGTCTTATTCCAACTTGCACCGTCTCAGCGGATCTTTTTTCAGTTGAAACAAGTCTAATATGATTTGAGGTATGTCCATCAAATTCTACTTTACCGCTTGTTTCTGCACTATTCACCTCAACAAGCTTACCTTCGAAAAAATTCATCTTTGGAGATCCTAGAAAGCCTGCTACAAATTTATTTTTGGGATAATTAAATAATTCCATTGGTGCACCCACTTGCATAACTTCGCCATCCTTTAAGACGACGATTTTATCTGCCAGTGTCATTGCTTCCACCTGATCGTGGGTAACGTAAACGGTTGTAGCTCCTAATTGACGATGCAATTTGGCTATTTCCACCCTAGTATCATGTCTAAGGGCTGCATCTAAATTTGAGAGAGGCTCATCAAATAAGAATACTTCTGGGTTTCTTACTATAGCACGACCGATTGCAACGCGTTGGCGTTGACCACCAGACAGTGCTGCTGGACGTCGGTCCAGTAGATGTTCCATCTGTAAAATTTTTGCCGCTTCTTCAACAGTGTCTTTAATCTCACTTTTTGGTATCTTTTGTAACTCAAGAGAAAAAGCCATATTCTGAAATACACTCATATGCGGATATAACGCATATGACTGAAAAACCATTGCAATACCTCTTTCTGCTGGAGGTAGATTCATTACTTCCTTGTTTGCGATTATGATCTCACCACTACTTAATTTTTCCAGTCCAGAAATTAACCTAAGCAGTGTAGATTTTCCACATCCAGAGGGCCCAACAAATACGACGAATTCACCCTTATTTATTTCTAGTTCAACGTCGCGGATAACTTTTGTATTTCCAAAAGCCTTATTAACGCCCTTTAACTCTACATGTGCCATTTAAATCTCCTGAAAGGATGCAGTTAACGTGTCAAAGTCGAAATGACAGCGTAGGGTTTGGTTAACACTCTTACGTTCAAAGCTTATTTCTTTGTGATCGCCTGTTATATTTAACATGCAGTTAGCCCTCATCATTGCTGGCTGCTTTTTACGCCATTTTAAAAATTTAGATAATTCATTATAAATTGACTTTGGATCCGAGGCACTATCGATCGCTGCTCGGTTTAAATGCTTATCGGCAATTGGTAACCAGGTTTTATTTGCTCTCGAAAAGCCGCCATTCGGCAGTTTCTTATTCCATACCATAGGCGTACGACATGTGTCTCTACCAAGAAAGGTAGGTGCAAATTCTATACCCCATGGATCTTGCATCTTCTCTTTTGGTATATCTCTAACGTCCTCCAGACCAAGCTCTTCTCCCTGATAGATACAACTCGAACCTATAATGCTGATTTGGAGCTTTAATAATAGAATTTGCATTCTATCACTATCTTTTACACTCACACCTAATGCTTTCAATTGCCGTGTTGCCACGCGAGGTACATCATGATTTGAAAATGCAAATGAAAGTCTTCCTGTATTATTGAAAATTTGTGCAGCCTTTGAAATGGCCTCTCTTATTTCGCTAACCGTCAAACCAGCCCATTCGAGTAAATCAAAATTGTATGTTGCATGTAATCTTCCAGGTTTGGTGAAATTCTCACTTACACTCATTGCAGTGTCATTATCGCCGTCCACTTCTCCCATCAAAAACCGATCATTTGGATATGAATCTGCAATCTTCCTATATGAAGTGCAAAATTCCTGGATTGCAGGTTGGTTTAATTGTGCAGCATCGTGTAGTTGCCGAAAGAACGGTTGTTGATCTTGGGGCAGTGGGCCTAGTTTGAAATTTGAATTTGTAGGATTGTCTTTATAATGAACAGGATCTGCATTAATCGTATGGACGGCGTCCAGACGAAAGCCATCGACACCTTTATCAAACCAAAATTTGGCTATTTTGTTAAACTCTTCGATAACTGCTGGGTTTCCATAATTTAAGTTAGGCTGTTCTGGTAGAAAATTATGCAAGTAATACTGTTGTCTCCTGGGCTCCCATGTCCAAGCTTGTCCGCCAAAGAAAGATAGCCAGTTTGTGGGTGCGCTACCATCGTCCTTAGGCTCTACCCAATGGAACCAGTCGGCTTTTGGATTTGACTTGGAAGATCTACTTTCAACGAACCATTGGTGCTCGCTAGAGCAATGAGCAGGAACGATGTCTAACATGACCCTTAACTTTGAATCGTGAGCCAAAGTTATAAGTGCTTCAAAATCTTTTAGTGTTCCGTAGTCGGGATTAATATCATAATAGTCTGATACGTCGTAACCAAAATCTTTCTGTGGCGATTTAAAAAATGGACTAATCCAAATAGCGTCTACACCAAGCTTAGATAAGTAGTTCAATCGCTTGGTTATTCCCTTTAGGTCTCCGATGCCATCATCGTTTGAGTCTTGAAAAGATCTTGGATATATTTGGTATATCACTGCATTTTCCCACCACTTCAATGAAGACATTTCTCAGCCTCCTTTAACTGATCCGGCAAGCAAACCCCGAATAAAATATTTTTGCATAGCTAGGAATACAATCACCGGCACCACCATTGAAATTACCGCTGATGCGTTCAGTAGATGAAGTTGGTCCCCAAAGGTTCCTAGTTGCCTTTCCAGCAGAATAGGAAAAACGATATCATCGGTCGTACTTGGCCCAACAAACATTGCGACAAGTAAATCGTTCCAGATCCAAAGAAACTGGAATATACTAAATGACGCAAGCGCTGGCACAGAGAGAGGAACAACCACTTTTACAAATATTTGCATATGATTAGCACCGTCTATTTTAGCACTCTCAAGCAATTCGCGAGGCAGACCCACTATGTAGTTGCGTAAAAGGAATATGGCTAATGGAAGACCAAAACCTGTGTGGGTAAGCCATAAGCCAGCAAATGATTTAGTTGGAAATTCGCATGTGTTCGTAATTTCACAGTCGGTCATCCATTGTTTCAACGAAGTTGCCCATGTGGCCAAACCATTAAATCCTTGAAGAATAGGAAGAAATGCTAATTGCGTAGGGACGACCATTAAAGACACAACAATAATAAACAACCAGTCTCGCCCAGGGAATTGCATCCAAGAAAAAGCATATGCAGCAAATGCAGCTACTGTTATTGGAATTATTGTTGCTGGCACGACCACAATAAATGAAGATATTAGTGCATTTGGTACGTCTTTATTATCTAGAAGTACCTCAAAATATGCTTCTGCACCAAATACAGGATCTTGATTAATAAATACATCAAGATTTTTTGGTTTTGGAGCGACTTCCTCTGGAAATGACCAAGTAAAATCGCCGTTGGCTTTAAAAATGAATTCACCATCTCGAACACTCATAACTTCGCCTACAGGAACAAGCTTTCTAAGTAACTTGGTCTTGCCGGGCTTGTCGGGATCTGGAACGCGCCCCTTAAACATTATTGAGTTTATTTCTCCTGATATTTCGAACCAGTCTTCGTCCATATTTATACGGTCAAAAATATTACCACTCATTTCTACGATTTTGACTTTTTGACCTTTGTCATGGGTACTAAATCGGTGGCCCAGCTCGGTTGGCGTGAACGCAGTCCAAAAGCCAGAAGTTTTAGACGCAACTTCCGATCTAAACGAAGTGGTTATAAGGGCAATGAATGGGACTACCCAAATTACTAGAATTATTGCGAGTATGATATGGGCAAACGACCTGCTATACATGATTGATTTAATCCTTAATGTCCCAATTGTTTTTGTTCGCGGCGTATTCGCCATCCAAGGAAAACCATGTGAGGAATGACCGTCAACATGAGCATAATTGCGATTGCGGCAAACAAATTATCGACGTTGTTCCCCCCAATAGACCAAGTATTCATTGCGGCTTCCATCATGGTAGCCAGTAAAAGTTTATCATCATCATTGGCGGATAAGGCATATGGAATGTCAAAAACTTTCAATACATCTGTTACCAGGTATGTCCAAACGACAACTACTGTTGAAAATATTTGTGGTAGTTTTACCCGAAAAAAAAGCTGTCTGGGATTTGCGCCGTCAATAATTGCTGCTTCTACGGTCTCTTGAGGCACACCCCTAAGAGCGGCAGAGAAAATTACCATAGCGAAGCCAGTTTTAATCCAGACCATAATCCACATCAGGTAGAAGTTTCCCCAAAACTTCAGATTATATAAAGGTTCATTATATTCGGGAGTGTGTCCCAGTAGGGCTTTAAGAAGGCCTATTTGATACGATGGCGTTACGCCATTAATTGCCTCTTGAGGTTCAATACCACCTCCGGCAAAAATATTTCTCCATATAACGGCTGCCCCAACAAATGAGATAGCTAAAGGAACAAATATAAATGTCTTTGCAACGACGCCCCAACTTACTGAGTCTGCTAGGACAGCAATTAGCAACCCGAAAACTATGCAAAGTGATGGTACAAGGATCAGCCACATCAAACTATTCCTCATCGCCAGCCTAAACTGAAGGTAACCCAAAGCTTCGGAGTCCCAAAGAAAGGAATAGTTACTCAATGAAGCTGTGCCACCAGGTTCCGTAAAAGAAATTTTCAATGTTGTTAGTGCGGGGATTAGTAAAAAAAGTAGAAGCAGTACCAGAGCCGGTCCAACAAATATCCACGGTTGTATGGCTTCAATAACTATAGATCTTCTAGCTATTGATTTATTCGATCTAATTTTAGCTAATCCAAAATTCAGCCAATTGGATATCCAATAGTATAGAAACGAAATGAATAGTGCTATTACCACAGAGCGTAAAGCAAATCCAACCTTTGCAAATCTGAGCTCTGTTACGAAAGTTGAAACAGACCACCCGTATTTACTATGGAGCCATAGACCAAAACTCGCAAAAGCGTCGTCTATAGGAGCAGATAGTGAAAAAATAAAAACAGCAGTTATGGGTAACAAACAGACAATGGTTAATACAATAGCCAAGCTATTGCTAAAAATTATAGACTGGATTGAGCGCATGTATGTAGTTTACCTAAGATCAATAGAATAAGAGCACAGGTTTACCCCGTGCCCTTATAGATCATATCGTTGCTATTATTATTTTATAGCGTCCCAAGCTGATTGGATATTGTCAGCCGTTTTATTAGCATCTTGACCATTTGCAAAAGCTGTCATTTCGCTCCAGAAAGCGCCAGCACCTATTGCACCAGGCATTAAATCCGAAGCATCAAAGCGGAAAGTAGTAGCATTTGCTAAGATTTCACCCTGCTTTCGTAGAAGCGGTGTTGCATAAGCTGATAAGTCCGCACCTTTGTGGGCTGTCAGGAATACTCCTTGCTGCATCCAAGCTTCATGCGCAGACGCTTCTTGTAGATACTTAAAAAACCCTCTAGTTGCAGGGGAGTCTTTAGCCATCGTATAAAGAGTTCCCGCGCCGAGTACTGGGTTACCCAAATTCCCTGATGCAAATGGTGGGAAGTAAAAAGCGTCAGCCTCACCACGTGCAACCTCTTCACCTTTGTCTGGAAAAAATCCGGTAATGAAGGATGCTTGACGATGCATCATACAGCTCGGTGGAGATGTAAACAAACCTTTTGGTGCATCTCCAAACGATGTAGTGGCAACTGATGCTGCCCCACCGGCGACGTAATCATCGTTTCGAGAGAATTTACCATACAGCTCCATTGCATTGATTACTTCAGGACTGTTAAAGGCAAGATCATTTGAAACCCAACGATCATAGTTTTCTGCAGATGTTGTGCGCAACATTATGTCTTCCATCCAGTCAGTTGCAGTCCATCCTGTGGCATTACCCGACTCTACACCAATACACCAAGGCGTATTGCCGTCTGCAACCATCTGGTCTGAGAGCTCGATTAGCCCTTCCATAGTTGTTGGTATTTCATAACCATTATCTTCAAATTGCTCTGGAGAATACCAAACTAAGGATTTTAGATCCATTTTATAAGCAAACCCATAGAAATGATCATTCCCGTTCGCATCTGCATAGGTGCCTAGGTCAACCCATGAAGAGCCAGCTCCATAGTTGTTATTCATCCATGCTGCAGCGTCATCACCAATTGGAATTAGGTGACCTTCAGCTGCCATATCTGCAGCAAGACCTGGCTGAGGAAATATTGCTATGTTTGGTGGATTGTTTGATCGCATGTCGGCAACAACTAAGGCTGCGAAGTCTCGTGATCCTGAATATTGAATTTTTGCTCCAGTTGCCTTTTCAAAACAGCTAACGGTATTCAAAAACATTTCCTCGTCTGTCCCTAGTAGCGAGCCTTGAACTGTTATGACTTCACCAGGAAAACTTCCCATATCGCCCAGTTTTGTAGGCGTTGCACAAACATCAGCATGACCATCAGCATGAGAAATGCTTCCGAATGTACAAGTAGCAGCGACTACTGCTGCCGTAACTGTTAATTTTGTACTTATAACCATAAATTCCCTCCCAAGAATATTTTTTTGTTTTTTGTTTGTAAATTTAACAAACAATTTGGCTAAGAATTAGCAAATAATTGCTGATGTGAACGCTAACATTTGAGTTTTAGTACTGCAAGTGTCATTTTCGGACGCTGTTACCGATTATAAACGAATGTCATTTTATAGCAGATAAGATATGATTTTGCTCTTTACGCTGTTTCCAATCTTATATGCCAAGTTTCAATCTAAGTATTGTCCCTTGAGGTAGACCAGTGGATCGCCAGTATTAACATTGAAATTATTTACATGCCCTAAAAATATGGTGTGATCACCGCCATCGTAATTGGCATGAAATGAACACTCAAATAATGCTAAGCAATTGGTGAAAATTGGAACTCTATGGGAGTTATATTTCCACTCCACCCCTTCAAATCCTTCGTTTGGTTTTGCAAATTTAAAGCATAAATCCATTTGTTGTTTTTTCAGGATATGAACTGCAAAATGATCTGTGTTAGCGAAGTAATCGTGGCGTTTTGAATTTTTTGAAGCGGACCACAGAATTAATGGCGGGTCTAATGAAACACTTGTGAAGCTGTTGGCAGTAATTCCTACCGGTCCTTCCTTAGAGCTACAAGTCACAACAGTGACCCCTGTTGCGAACTGACTTAGTGCTTTTTTGTAAGTACTGATATCGATTGAAACAGTCAAAGTCAGTGAGCCCCGTCGACCAAATCAATTACAACGTGTTAAACTGAATTGTGTCTGGTAAGAAATTTTCAGTGAGTAAGTTAACCGTGAAATCCCATAACGATATGCAATACTGTCGTCAACTAATAAAAGATCGTAACATGAGTAATGTCAATTTGATTGATGATTCAAATATCAAGTTTGTATTTTTGATAATAACCAGCTGTGGATTTTGAAAAAGGTGTATCGGTAATATTTATTTTTCATTAAGTATTTTAAATATGGGTAGGACAGATCAGCAAGTCGATTTAGAATGACTTTTGGTTAACTTGAATTTAAGAGATGGCTTTAAGCGATTAGTTAAACGGTTTAAAGGTAATATCATGGAATTGGGTCATACACCAACTGGCGATGACGCCTTTCAGACAGCTAAGCGATTAGTTAGAGAAACCATCCCGAAAAGAAAAAAGATTATTACTGCATCTGTTCTATGTATGGTGGGGGTATCTGTCTTTACCGCCGCGCTTGCCTATACTACCAAATTGATTGTTAATGATGTTTTTGTAGCTAAAGATGCTAGCGCGGCGATTGAAGTAGCAATAATCGTTATTTTTGTTTCATTTTCTAAAAGCCTATTTCATTATGGAAATGCGGTTCTTCAGAACGTTCTTAACCGATCAATTTCCAGCTCTTATCAAAAAGAAACTTTTGAAAACACTCTGAGAAGAGAAATTAGTTTTTTTAATGGAAAACATGCTTCTGATCACATGGCGCAGATAAGGTTATATGGTATGGCTGCAGGTCAAGCTGTTACGGTAATTTGCTCAAGATTTTTAACCGAGGTGCTTACTCTAATAGCGCTTTTTTTTGTTATGTTTCTTCAAGATGCTCTTATGACCTTTTACTCAATATTAATAATTCCATTGATTTTTGGGTTGGTTTCTTTTCTCTCTCGAAAGATCAGAAAGGTGGCTAAAGAGGAGGCTGATCTATCTGGTCAATACTTTGCCGCAGGTTCAGAGGCTCTCGCAGGTGTCAGGACTGTAAAAAGTTATAACCTAGAAAATAAGTCAATCGAAAAGTTTAATTCGTCAGTGGATGCTTTAGAAGATAGGATCTTTGGGATCAGTAAGGTGACTGCTGCTACCCATCCAATAATGGAGTTTCTGGGTGGTTTGGTACTTGGCGTATTCGTAATTTATGCGGCTTGGCAGACAATTAATTATGGTAAAACGCCGGGTGAATTTACAGCTTTTATAACTGCTTTTCTTTTAGCTTATCAGCCGGCCGCAAAAATTTCTAAACTGTGGGTTGAATTGCAGAAATCTCTAACTCAATCTTTTTTTATGTTCCTTTTAATAGATACGAGACCACAGCTTTTAGGAATGGGTAATAAGTCATTAAAAACGATTGGAGGAAGTGTAACTTTTTCAGATGTATCGTTCGGTTACGAAAATGATGACGTTTCAATTAATAAGGTGAGTTTTAATTTAAGTCCTGGAGAAAAAGTTGCGATTGTCGGAAAGTCAGGAGCTGGTAAATCAACTTTAATAGACTTGATTCTTGGCTTTTATAGACCGGATAAGGGAAAAATTGAAATTGGATCAATAGATATTTCTTCGATCTTACCCGTGGATCTAAAAAGCCATATTGCCTTTATCAGTCAGGACGTTTTTCTATTTGATGATACAATTGAAGAAAATATAAAAGATGGTTTTTCTGACGCTTCCAAAGCAGAAATCAATATTGCAGTAAAGAATGCACAAGTTGACAGTTTTGTGGCTGACTTTCCTTTAGGGCTGCAGACAATAGTGGGAGCTAATGGTTCAAATTTATCGGGTGGCCAAAAACAACGGGTTGCAATTGCACGCGGTCTGCTCAAAAAAGCATCCATATATATATTTGATGAAGCAACCAGTGCTTTAGACTTAGAAAACGAGCGTGAAATTTTGACTGCCTTGTTGAAAACCCTTGAAAATGAAACGGTAATATTTGTGTCTCATAGACCAGCTTTGTTTGATTACGTTGACAAAGTTTTAATGCTGGAAAAAGGTAAAGTAGTAGGCTTTGATCAACCAAGTAAAATAGACAAAACATCTACAGAGTTTCGTGACCTGTTCGGAGTTCTTGAATAGCTTCAAAAAATAGCGCTTACAAAAACAATACAGTAATTTACTTCAATTCAATCTATCAATTTCTATCGCCTTTTTGATAAATTCAATTGTCTCATCTTGAGCCCAATCTGCATCACCAATTAAACGGCTTATCTCATTCCCGTTTCTGTCTAATAATATTGTCAACGGCAGAGCGGCAACGCCTGAAGCCCGAGCAAGGTACCCTTTTGGATCTCGAAATTTTGGGAGACCAATAATATTATTATCATTAAAGAATTTTTCGACTGCTTCCTCGCTGCTGCGCATAGTTGCAATGGTGACAACTTGGAAAGTATCACCACCAATTTGGTTAGAAAGCACTTCGAGACTGGGCATCTCCTTACGACAAGGAGCACACCAAGTTGCCCAAAAGTTCACTAGTGTTAAACGACCATTAAAATCACTTAGTGTTAATTCCTTTCCACCGGTATCAAAAAAAATAGTTTTTGGTGCACTAGAAGTGTTATTGGCTATTGTCATTTTTTTCATATCGCCAAATTTTTTATTATTTAGCTTGGCAAATTTTGTTTCATTTGCAGAAAGTGCATTTGCGAACAATAAAAATGAAGTATAAAGAACGGCGTAGTGAATTTTCTTCATATATTCCTCCGAAAGGTAAATTAATGACGCAAGAAAAATCTAACTTAATGTGGGGCGGAAGGTTTGCCGCTGCACAAGATGACCTTATGGAAGAAATTAATGCCTCAATCGATTTTGACAAGCGATTAGCAGAGCAAGACATTTTAGCTTCCAAGGTTCATGCTAAAATGCTGTCACAGCAAAACATAATTAGTAAAGCCGATTATAAATCCATAGTCACTGGGTTGGAGCAAATTGAGTCACAAATCAAAAACAACAAATTTGTTTTTGACCGAGCCCTCGAGGATATACATATGAATGTAGAGGCGCGCCTAAATGACATAATAGGAGCACCAGCGGGAAGGCTTCACACAGCACGGTCGCGAAATGACCAAGTTGCAACCGACTTTCGGTTATGGGTACGTGATCAAATCGATCTGCAGCAACAGCTACTTAAGTCTTTAATCGAAGCCCTCTTGAACCAAGCGGAATTGGGAATTGATTGGGTTATGCCTGGCTTTACCCATTTGCAAATTGCACAACCAGTGACTTGGGGCCATCATATGATGGCTTATGTGGAGATGTTTGGCAGAGATCTCTCCAGGTTTACTGATGCAAGAGATCGGATGAACGAATGTCCGTTGGGTTCAGCGGCACTTGCTGGGACGTCATTTCCCATAAACCGAGAAACAACATCATCAGCCTTGAATTTCAAAGCTCCTTCAGCAAATTCATTGGATGCTGTGAGTGATAGAGATTTTGCATTAGAATTTTTATCAGTTTCCTCAATTTGTGCGATGCATTTAAGTCGATTAGCCGAGGAGCTGGTAATTTGGTCTTCCGCACAATTTAAATTGATTTCACTTTCGGATCGATTTTCGACTGGATCATCTATAATGCCTCAAAAGAAAAATCCTGACGCTGCTGAATTAATTAGAGCTAAAGTCGGTAGAATTTTTGGTGCAAATGTAGCCCTAATGATGGTTATGAAAGGACTGCCCTTAGCCTACTCCAAAGATATGCAAGAGGATAAACAACAGGTTTTTGATGCCGCGGACAATTTAGTGATCGCAACTGCAGCGATGACTGGGATGATTAATGATCTTAGAGCGAACAGGGAAAATATGGAGGCTGCAGCACACTTTGGATTTTCGACCGCGACAGATTTAGCAGACTGGTTGGTTCAAAAGTTAAATTTACCATTTCGAGAGGCCCATCATATTACTGGCCAGATAGTGTTGATAGCTGAGGATAGAAAATGTGATTTAAGTGATCTTGGTTTGGATGCAATGAAAAAGGTAGATGACCGAATAAATGATGATATCTTCTCTGTACTTTCTGTGCAGAACTCAGTTTCATCTCGCTCTTCATATGGAGGGACGGCTCCGTCTCAAGTAAGAAAGCAAATTAATCGATGGAGAGAGATCCTAAAATCATGAGACTTATATTTATTGTAATATTTTTGTGTGCTTTGACAGCGTGTGGTATCGATGGAGCCCCAACACCGAAACCCTAGGAATTTTTGAAATATAGTCTCATGAAAATTAACGAGCATTTATTATGTTTAAAGACCTCATTTACATTTTCCAAAATAGTGTTCAATATATTCATGCAAGTATTTCCCGCACTCCTAATTAGGCTTTTAAAATGGATCATTTTTCATATAAGGATGACTTTCTTCATGCTGAAGATGTCTCAATTAAAGAGATTGCCAAACACCTTGGAACTCCATTTTATGTTTACTCTACTGCAACATTGCGCAGGCATTTTGATCTTTTTGAAAGTGCGCTGAACGGTGTTGATCACCTAATATGCTATGCAGTTAAAGCGTCATCAAACCAGGCTATTTTAAGAACTTTAGCGAAATTTGGAGCCGGAATGGATGTTGTGTCTGGTGGTGAATATAAACGAGCTCGAGACGCTGGTGTTGAAGGTAATCGCATTGTTTTTTCGGGAGTTGGGAAAACTAGTTCAGAAATGAAAATGGCACTAAGCGAGGGCGTTAGACAATTCAATGTTGAGTCTGAGGAGGAGCTATTCGTATTATCGACGTTGGCCAATAGTATGGATCGATTGGCTCCTATCACTTTGCGCGTAAACCCTGACGTTGATGCGAAGACTCATGAAAAAATTGCGACTGGTAAGGCGGAGAACAAATTTGGGATACCAATATCAAGAGCCAGGGAAGTGTATGCATTAGCTGCCTCACTTCCTGGGATAAAAGTTGTGGGAATAGATCTTCACATTGGCAGTCAGCTTACTCAACTTTTACCATTTGAAGAAGCCTATAAGAAAATCGCGGATCTTACTAATATTCTGAGATCTGATGGGCATGAAATCATGCGCCTCGATTTGGGGGGAGGTTTGGGTATTCCTTACGGATCAAACGATGGTACTCCTCCAACACCAAAAGAATATGGTCAAATGATAAAAAGGGTTCTAGGCCATCTCAATTGTGAAATAGAAATAGAGCCTGGAAGACTTTTGGTTGGCAATGCTGGTCTGCTTGTTTCAGAGGTTATCTACGTTAAAAAAGGTCATGATAGAGAGTTTTTAATTTTGGATGCAGCAATGAATGATCTATTACGGCCAGCTCTTTACGAAGCATACCATGACATAGTCCCTATCGTTAAATCTCGGCTCAAGCATAAGGACGCAGTTTATGATATAGTCGGTCCAGTTTGTGAAACAGGGGACACTTTTGCTAAGTCGCGCGAAATGAATAAATGTAAGCCAGGAGATCTGTTAGCTTTTCGTTCAGCCGGGGCATATGGAGCTGCAATGGCAAGTGAGTACAACACTAGGCCATTGGTACCAGAGGTTTTAACAAATAATGGCGATTATGTAGTTATAAGAGATCGGCCGTCTTTAGAAGAAATTATAGCAAGAGACAAGATACCGGACTGGTTAGCTTGAACAAGCTCTTACGGATCACTTTTAATCGATTATTGCCTGTATCAAATACTTAATAAAATCGTCTCTCGCTATTTGCATGTAGTCCACATAGCTTTTGAAAATATCTATATATATTGCAGTCTGGGGTACTGATTGAGTGATTGAGGCATCGTAAGTGTAAATAGCCCAGCACAAAACAATTATTACTAAACCTATGATAAAGCCAATTTTTCCAGAAGTAATTTTAGATTTACTTGGGCCTTTAATGGTGGCGCTAGTATCTGGTGCTTCGTCGAGAGTAGTTCCTATTTCTATATTGTCTGGTAATGCTTTTTTGTTGATTGCCTTTTTGTTTGATAGTTTTTTTGTTGTATCTTCGCCATCACCTTCTCTCAACCTTGCTTGTATTTCACGATCTGCCTCTTCTCGTAAGATTTCTAGAACATCTCGATCAACTTCTTTATTAGATTTATCTGTAAGAAAACTTTCAGTTGTTTCAAATTTGGATAAATTGCCTTTTTCTAAGCTTTCGTATTTAGACACTTTATCCTTGGTAGATTTTTTGCCTGATAAACTGGTTACAAACCAAGTCTTGGAGCAGCTTGAGCATTGAACATCCCTACCTGCGGCAGGTATTATATCATTGGGAACTTCATATTGGGCGTTGCAGTTAGGGCACTTGATTAACATAAGCTTTATTGCTCGGTTTTATGAAAAAGAATAAATTACTTATTGCATATATTGTTTTCCATAGCATAGGGAAAAGTGTTAGACATGGTGTGATAATAATCGGGGAACTTTAACCTTTTGGAGCAGTTTTGCTAGAAATATCGAAAGTCAGCTATTCTTACGGTGGTAATTCAGTTTTTTCTGACGTGTCATTGAATGTGGCGCCGGGCTCTTTCTACTTCTTAACTGGTCCCTCTGGCTCTGGAAAAACCACGTTTATCAATCTCTGTGCAGGTGCCCTTATTCCAGAAATTGGCAGTATAAATGTATTTGGTAAAGATACTCAAACTATGACTAGTTATGACCTTTCGAAAATGAGGCAGCGATTAGGGATAGTTCATCAGAATTGTGAGTTTTTAGATCATTTGAGCATAGAAGAAAATATTGCTTTACCTTTGTCAGTAGCAGGATTGGACTCCATAAAGGAACGTACCAACATTTTTGAATTAATGAAATGGGTTGGTCTACATTCAAAGTCTAAATTCAAGCCTGAGGAACTATCTGGTGGAGAACGACAAAGAGCAGCGCTCGCCAGAGCAGTTATAATGTCACCAGAAATTATATTGGCAGACGAGCCAACAGGCAATGTTGACTGGGAAATGTCTCAGAGACTTTTGACGCTATTACTAGAGTTAAATAAAATGGGCAAAACTATTTTTATTTCTACCCATGATCTTTCTTTAGTTCGACTGGCTAAATCAAAGGTAAAAGCACGTACTTTAAGAATTTCTAATTTGAAATTAAGCCAAGCAGGAGCCGATCTTTAGTGAGCTTTTTTTTAAACTTTTGGAAGATTCTTCTAGATAGTCCTCAGGACATGCAGGTTGTTCCAAATACAGGTTTTACTAAATGGCTTACAACCTTTACTGCAGGGGCAATGAGTTTCTTAGCAGTCTTAGGATTAGCATTTTCTCTGATCTGTGCCGATTTAGCGAGTGAGTGGGGGGATTCCCTAAAAAACTCCTCCTCTATACGCATTTCGGCACCAACTGATCTTTTAAAAAAGCAAACTAGCGTAGCTCTGGCCATTTTGGATCAAACTAAGGGTGTTGACTCGGCACATTTGGTTGGTCTCCAAGATAAGAAAAAACTGTTAGAACCTTGGCTTGGAGCTGATTTTCCTTTGGAATTTATTGCTATGCCAGCCTTGATCGAAATACAGGAAACCGAGGATGGGATTGATTATGAAGGTCTAAGACTGCGGCTTAGTGCAGAATTACCTTCAGCTATTCTCGACAACCACATGCAATGGAGGCGCCCGATTGAAGTCTTTGCAGTGTTAGTTAGTCAACTTGGGATGTTTACCGTAGTGTTGGTTCTGTTGGCTTCTTTAGCAATGGTCAGCATGGCTGCAAATGCAGCACTATCGGCAAATATTAAAGTGCTTAGAGTTCTTAGACTTGTTGGTACATTTGATGCATTCATTGTTACAGCTTTTGTTCGCAAATTTACCCGCAGAGTTTTTTTAGGATCATTTTTAGGAACAACCTTTGCTAGCCTTGTCTTGATAATGATGCCTGACTTGGGTGAAAATTTAGGAATATTAAATGAACTTAGTCTTGAGCTGATAGATAAGATATGGATTGCGAGTGTGCCATTGCTATTTGTACTTATATCTATTTTTGCGACAAGACATGCGGTCAAAACTTCGCTTAAAAGGCTGTTATGATGCAATATGCAGTACAGTGGATTCGTTCTCTTATTTTTGCTGTTCAGATGTATCTTGCAATGATAGTGATTGCCTTTTTTGGTGCTCCAATTTCGTTAATAAAAACTGAGTATGCCATCATGGTGGTACGTTTTTTTTGTAATTATGTAACCTGGTCAGCTTCTTGGGTAATCGGTCTAAAAACTGAGATCAGAGGGGAGCCGCCCTCGGGCGAAATACTTATTGCTGCAAAACACCAGAGTTTTTTAGATGCGATAATGATTGTATCAAAAACACCGCAGCCAAAATTCATTATGAAGTCGTCATTAACGTACATGCCGATAATCGGTTTCTACGCTCGCCGCATTGGTTGCATCCCGGTAAAGCGTGGCAGGCGCAGTGAAGCGATTAAAACTATGTTAGAAGCTGTAAAACCTGGTGATACGCCCTCTGGTCAATTGATAATTTATCCGCAAGGAACACGTGTAGCGCCCGGAGACAAAGTTGCGTATAAAGTCGGAGCAGCTGCTCTCTATGAACAGTTAGGACAACCATGCATGCCAATTGCCTGTAATGTAGGTCTCTTTTGGGGGCGGTTAGGAATTTACAAAAAACCTGGCAAAGCCACAATAGAATTTTTACCTCTAATTATGCCCGGGCTGGATCGAGATACTTTTTTATCTACTCTTGAGGAAACTATTGAGACACGCTCAAACGAATTAATTAACGAAGTGTCGACTGATATTTAAACTGCATAATTACAAATTACATTGTGTTTTTTGTATTTAAAAACACAATGAATAAGGAATTACCCTGATTTTACTTCCGGTGAGCATTACTGCTGCATCTGGTTCAACAAGTGCTTTTATTTCGTCAGATAGCACGCTCATACCGCCGGTATACGTTCCATACGCAGGCATTATGACTCTATTTTGGTCCGCTATAAAACATGCTCTTGATACAGTGGCTTTAGACAAGTTAATTGAGATTTTTGGGTGATAGTGGCCTGAAATTTCGCCATTTTCGCTTCCCAGCGCTATGTGACGAAAAGTAATAGATGATTTAGAAAAGGAATTAAAATATTTTCTATAGCTATACGAGGGATATGGATCATGGTTCCCAGATATCCATATCCAATCTCGATCTTTCTGCAAGGTCTTCAGTAAATCGATCTCGACACTATCAAGGCTTCTCTCAGCTAAGGGGTCATCAAAGCTATCACCGAGACAAATTACGCAACTAGGATTTGTAGCGCGAATATCTGCCTGTAGTCTTTTTAGAGTATCAATATTTTCGTACGGTGGTAAAGCGCCAGCACCGTCACGATTAAGTCTGTGCGCTTTGCCCAAATGTAAATCAGACACGCATAGTATTTTCTCATCACCCCAGAAAAGGCCACCAGATCCAAGTGCTGACAGCTTCTCGCCCATTAGATAAAAATCATAAGAGTTCATTTTTATAAAGCGTAACCCAATTTAATTTATTAATATTCTAATCCAGCATCGGCTATAAGCGAATTAATTTCCGTGTCTAGCATCAGCTCAATTGCACTTCCGTGAATTGGTATTCGACCGGCTTCTAACAGAAGTGGAGCGGAAAAAGGGGATACTCTCTTTAAATCTACATGAGTTATATGATTTTTAGTTTTTTCAAGCATATTTTCTATTCGGGCAAAATCAACCAACCCCTGCATTGCCTCTTTTTTAGTTGCTTGGAGGAGAAGATGGTTTGGATCATACCGTAAAAGAGTATCATATAATATATCTGATGAAAAAGTAGCTTGACGGCCAGATTTTTTAACTCCCGGTAAATTACGTTCTATTAACCCAGCTATTGTCGCAACAGACCTAAATGTTCGCTTCATAACTGCATTATTAGATAACCAAAGATCTAAACCCCTCAAAATATTTTCACCCCCAACTAATTTTGTTGGGTCCACCACCTTCGTTAAACCCCAGACTAAGGTAGTGTAATCATTCGCTACGAAACCTAAAGGATTCAACCCCATTTCTTCCATGCGTTTTGTCAATAACAGACCAAGAGTTTGCTGAGCATTTCTACCTGCAAATCCATATACACAAATATAATGAAGATTGTTTCTTGGAAAAGTTTCAATGAGCAGGCTATTGGATTGTGGTAGCTTTGAGTAAGATGCCTGTTGCTTCAGCCATCTGCACAGATAGTCAGGTAAATTTTCCCAACTTTTTTCTTCCAAAGTTTTCAGAATTCGATCGCATAATAATGTAGATGTTGCAAATTTGGTTCCACTAAACACAGCAATTTTGGGTTTCTTCGCGGGCTGTCGCGAAACTTCCACAATCATTTCTCTCAGTGACTCAAATTTTACGATCTTACCCCCAATCAAAAAGGTGTCGCCTGGTGTAAGAGAAATAGCGAACGCTTCCTCTACTTCTCCGATACTTGAGCCTTTAGATTTGCCCTGCTTTGATTTATACTTAACTTTTAATGTATCGCTGTCCTGGATTGTTCCAGCATTCATTCTTAACCGATTGGCTATACGTGGATCACGAAGTTTCACATAGCCGTCACTGGTCTCCACTAACCTGTGCCACTGCTCGTATTTTTTTAGCGCGTATCCTCCAGTTATACAAAAGTCTAAACATTTGTCGAACTCGACGCGGGTCAAATTCTTATATTTGGTAATACTTCTAATCTCATTAAAAATATCTACTGGCTTGAATGGACCTGCGCATGCAACTAACAATAGGTGTTGGCAAATTACATCTAATGGGATTGAAGTTTGTAACTCGCTGTCTAGTTTATTTTCATAAATTGCTTCAAGGGCCATAAAACATTCGAGTACTTCGAGCCGATTTGCGGGAACAATCAGTGCCTTACTCACTCCACTGTGGCTATGGTTTGCTCTACCTATGCGTTGTACTAACCGTTTTACTTGTCTAGGTGCACCTATTTGAATTACCAAATCAACTGATCCCCAATCAATACCAAGATCTAAACTGCCAGTGCAAACCACCGCCTGTAAATCCCCTCTAACCATTGAAGCTTCGACTTGTTTTCTTTGGTTCTTATCCAAGCTCCCATGATGAATAGCGATCGGTAAATTTTCACTATTTGCCAACCATAGATTATGAAAGAATATCTCTGCCTGCGCACGGGTATTGTGAAATATCAAAGTTGTTTTATGCTTCTCAATTTCATTTATAACTTCAGGAATTGAGTACAAACCTCCGCTTCCAGCCCAAGGTGGTGGCTCTGAAGTCTCCAATATTGAAACATCTGGATCTAGCCCCGAGTCCGAAAAAATAATATTACAATCACATTCAGGGGTAAGCCAGCCTGCAATTAATGAGGGATCATTCACCGTAGCTGATAAGCCAATTATTTTAACGTTTTGGCAATATTTACGGATGTTAGAGAGCGCTAGAAATAGCTGATCGCCTCTTTTACTTTCTGTAATCGCATGTATTTCATCCACAACAATTCGTTTTAGGGTAGAAAATATCCGTGGCGCTTCGGGATATGACATCAAGAGAGCTAAACTTTCTGGTGTGGTGAGAAGTATGTTAGGAGGGATTACCCTTTGCTTTTTTTTTAAAGATTGTTTTGTGTCTCCGGTTCTGTCTTCTACAGTGATACTAAGCTTTAATTCACTAATTGGTGCTTCTAAATTTCTTTTAATATCTGAAGCTAATGCCTTGAGTGGCGAAATATAAAGCGTATGCAGCGTTGGTGATGGATTTAAGTAAAGATCAGCTATTGTTGGTAAAAAGCCTGCTAGTGTTTTTCCTGACCCCGTTGGAGCGATCAATAACTGGGCTGAGCATTCAGAATTTGCGAACATCTTAATTTGATGCTCATATAGAGTCCAATTCTTGGTACTGATCCATTTTAAAATTTTATCAGGTATATGCACTGGTGCTGAGCTACTTTGGTCTTGGGAATTTAGTTAGACGTTCGAAGATGAACGACAGTTTAAAACGATTTTGGGAAAAACGATAAACAAAGAGCATAACCAAGATTTCTTCTCAAAAAAAGCTACTCATGAAAATGTATATAACTCATGATTTTTTGCGCTTTTTCTTTTTGGTAGTCCCTTTTTTACTTTTTTCTGAAATTAACATTATAGCAGTTTCAAGATCCACTGTAGTTGGCTCAACGTCTTTTGGAAGGGTCGCATTTATTTTTCCCCACTTCACGTATGGACCATATTTCCCATCCATAACATTCACTGGACCGCCTCCGTCTGGATGTTCACCCAATTCTTTGATCGGCTTTGCTGTCGCTGATCCACGCCCAGTACTACTTGCTTTAAGCGCTAGAACTTCGACTGCTCGATTCATTCCGATTGTAAATACCTCATCAACTTCTTTAATGTTGGCATAGAGCCGCCCATGCTTAACAAACGGTCCGTATCTACCAATACCCGCTTCTACTACCTCACCATCCTCAGGATGCATGCCAATTTCTCTAGGTAGTTCCAATAATTGAAGTGCTTTCAGAAGATCAATTTCTGATGCTATCCAACCCTTTGGTAAGCTGGCTCTTTGAGGTTTGGGAGTTTCTTCGCTAACCTCACCGCGCTGAATGTAGGGACCAAAACGACCGGTCTTTAATTGAATAAGATCACCCTGGTCTTCACCGAGAGTACGATCAGCATTATCGCCATTATCTCCCGAAATTGGTCTGGTAAAATTACACTCTGGATAGTTGCCACAACCCACAAATCCTCCCGTTTTTGACGACTTAAGATGTAGCTTGCCACTTTTGCATTTTGGGCATAAGCGTGGATCTGTACCATCGTCTTTAATTGGATAAAGTTGCGGAGATAGAGCTTCATCCAAAACATCTAAAACTTGGGTAATTCGAAGTTCAGAGGTTTCTGATATAGCTAGGGAGAAATCCTGCCAAAAATCTTTCAAAACGTTTGTATAATTGAGCTTACCAGCGCTAATAATATCCAATTTTTCTTCTAGGCCAGCTGTGAAATCGTACTCTATATATTGTTTAAAAAAGTTTAATAAAAAGATAGTAACAATGCGGCCTTTATCTTCAGGTGATAATCGGTTTTTCTCTTTTCGAACGTACTCACGCTCCTGAATCGTGGTCACTATGGAAGCGTATGTCGAGGGTCTGCCTATTCCTAGCTCCTCCATCTTTTTTACTAGCGTTGCTTCTGTATAACGCGGTGGCGCCTGCGTAAAATGCTGCTCTTTTGTTACTTCCAATTTCTCTAACTGCTCTTCAGCAAACAGTTTCGGCAAACTATTGCCATCGTCTTTTTTTTCAGTATCGTCGCGTCCTTCTTCATATACTTTTAAGAAACCATCAAAAATTATTACCTGCCCGTTAGCTCTAAAGATAACTTGTTGATCTTCACTAGTGATATCTACTGTTGTGCGTTCAAGTCTTGCTGCTTCCATTTGGCAGGAAATCGTTCTTTTCCAAATAAGGTCATAAAGTTTCTTTTGTTCGGTATCCAATATTTTTGCGCTTGAAGCGTTGTTTGAGATATCGGTAGGGCGAATACATTCGTGAGCCTCTTGTGCATTTTTAGCCTTATTTTTGTACATACGTGGGCTCTGAGGTACGTATTTATCACCATAACGCTTTTTGATTTCCTCACGAGTGGCCATTACAGCCTCCGGCGCCATGTCGATTCCATCAGTCCGCATGTAGGTGATATGTCCAGCCTCGTATAAACGTTGGGCTAGGCTCATTGTCTGCCTGGCTCCCATTCCAAATTTACGACTTGCTTCCTGCTGAAGAGTTGAAGTCATGAAAGGAGCATAAGGATTTCTATTTGCAGCAGTTGCTTCAACACTTTTTACTCTAAGATCACGGCTCTCGACGGCTGCAACGGCTAACTCAGCTTGTGGCTCATTTTGTAAATCGAATTTATCTAGCTTATCTCCAGCTAAATTTACAAGTCGAGCGTCAAAAACTTGTCCCCTTGGTGACCTTAGTGACGTATGCACACTCCAGTACTCTTGAGCGTTGAACGCTTCGATCTCCATTTCTCTTTCAACTATTAATCTTAAACATACCGATTGCACTCGCCCAGCAGATCGCGCTCCAGGTAGTTTCCTCCATAGCACTGGACTCAAATTAAAACCTACCAAATAGTCTAATGCTCTTCTTGCGAGATATGCTTCAACCAGAGGTGAGTCTATCTCTCTTGGAGCTTTCATTGCTTCAGAAACTGCTGATTTAGTAATTGCGTTAAATACGACGCGTTGGATTTGTGTATCCCTATTAATTGCGCGCTTTTTTCGCAATGCTTCTTCTAGGTGCCAACTAATTGCTTCCCCTTCGCGATCCGGGTCAGTTGCCAATATAAGAGTGTTATCTTTTTTTAGCGCATCAGATATTGCCTTGATGTGTTTTTTGCTATCAGTCGATAGCTCCCATAACATTTCAAAATTGTTGTTTGGGTCTACTGATCCATCTTTGGGAGGTAAATCTCTTACATGCCCGTAAGATGCAAACACGCTGTAGGCTGACCCTAAGTATTTATTAATAGTTTTTGCTTTAGCTGGAGATTCAACCACTACTACGGGCATACAGTTTCCTTCCGACTCGACGAACAGGTTATAGCGGCTTTTAATGAATCGACTGAGTAGCCTTTGTCAATCCGTTGTATTAATAATCAATCAAAATATTTAATGACTGATTACCGAAAAAATGAAAAAAATATTCGCACCATACCGCAGTAAAGATAACTTTTAGCAAGAATTTAATCCTAAAGATTTGATACTCTCTTTTTATGTCTGTGATCCGCCGACGGTTAGGCCTCCAATTAAGAGCGATGGCTGACCAACGCCCACGGGAACCCACTGACCTGCCTTTCCACACGTACCCATTCCAGGGTCCAAAGACATATCATCGCCAATCGCGCGAATTTCTTTTAAAGCGGAAGCGCCATCACCAATAAGCGTAGCGCCCTTTACTGGTGCACCAATTTTCCCATCATTTACTTTGTAGGCTTCAGTGCACGAGAAAACAAACTTTCCGTTAGTTATATCAACCTGTCCTCCACCAAAGCCAACGGCATAAATTCCATTTTTAAGTGAAGTTATCATACTTTCCACTTTATCTGCACCATTAAGCATGTATGTGTTTGTCATGCGAGGCATGGGCGGATGAGCATAACTTTGTCTGCGTCCATTCCCGGTGGATGAGGTTCCCATTAGACGAGCATTTTGTCTATCCTGCATATATCCAACTAATATTCCATCATCGATAAGAGTATTTTTAGCACTCGGGGTACCTTCGTCGTCAAAAGAAATAGAACCTCTTCTATCAGGTATTGTACCATCATCGACTACAGTTACACCTTTTGCTGCAACTTGTTTCCCCATTAAGTTTGCGAAGGCACTTGTATTTTTCCTATTGAAGTCGCCTTCTAGTCCATGGCCAACAGCTTCGTGAAGTAAAATACCTGGCCATCCTGGACCTAACACTACATCCATTACACCTGCCGGGGCAGCCTCTGCCTGCAAATTTAGAACTGCTATTCTCAAGGCTTCTTTTACAAATCCACGCCAAATAGTGGGGTCAGTTATCAGCGAAAGTGCATACCGACCGCCGCCGCCTGCGCTTCCAGTCTCACGGCGTCCCATCTCTTCGACACTTATAGATACATTTAATCTCGTTAGAGGCCTAGTATCTCTCTTGAGATCGCAATCAGTCCGCATAATCCAGATGTTTTGAACTGATGCAGCCACCGAAGCCGACACTTGTACTACTCTTTTATCCAAACCTCTGGCGTAATCATCAATTTCTTTCAGCAAATCAACCTTTGAAGAAAATGGTAACTCGATAATTGGATCGATACCCTTATATAGTTTAGTTATTGTTTTCGAAGGGGGTGAGGTGGACTGTACGTTTCCGGCTGAAGGTAATAATTTTATGGTTTCTGCGGCCCGTAATAAAGCCTTTTCACTTATATCCGTGGAGTGAGCATAGGCGGTAGTCTCACCTTCAACGGCTCGTAGCCCAAACCCTTTTGAAGAATCCAAATTAGCAGACTTTAAGGTTTGATCGTCTAGAACAAGCGACTCAGAACGCTTCTCTTCAAAAAACAGTTCTCCATCATCAGCAGATTTTAATATATCACATAATAATTTCTGAGTTTTGTCTTGGTCTAAATACTGTTTAAATGGCTGAAACTTTTTATTTTTCATTTTTTTTCCCAAGTTTTCGATGAAATTTACCCAAAATCGCTACAAGCGTCTCTTTGACGCAAGTTTTGTTCTTTAACTATCTCTTAGAATATGGTTTTAACCACAGAGAAGACAACAGCTAGCCACGCCAAAAGTTAGGTCATATCATGGGACAAAGATTTATAACGAAAAGCATAGCCGCAATACTTCTTGGGTCTACTGCGTCGGCTCAGGACAACCTAGAGCTGATAGGAGTGCCAAAGCAGTCAGGGACCAGTTTTCAGCCTGCTGTTACGGAATTGGCGCGAGACTTACAATGGCTTGACGGGATGTTACTGGTGATCATAACAGCTATAAGCCTATTTGTTACATTCCTTTTGGGTTATGTAATTTTAAAGTTTAACCGCAAGGCCAACCCTGAGCCAGCATCGTTCACTCACAATACGCCAGTTGAAGTAGCTTGGACGGTAGTTCCGATAGTTATTCTTGTATTTATTGGAGCATTCTCTCTTCCAGTGTTGTTCAAGCAGCAAGTAATTCCCGAAGGCGATATAAATATTAAAGTCACAGGCAACCAATGGTACTGGGGATATGAGTACACGGATCATGGGTTCGGCTTTGATAGTATGATGATTGGAGATGATAAAGTTCTCACTTCAGACGTAGAAGCCGAACTAATAGAAGCTGGTTATTCGAAGGATGAGTTTTTACTAGCCACAGATACTGCAGTGGTGGTGCCAGTTGATAAGGTTGTCGTTATGCAAGTCACGGGTGCAGACGTGATCCACAGCTGGACAATACCGGCGTTCGGCGTGAAGCAAGACGCAGTCCCTGGGCGATTGGGGCAATTGTGGTTCAAGGCAGAAAAAGAGGGGGTATATTTTGGACAATGTTCCGAACTTTGTGGAAAAGATCATGCCTACATGCCAATTACTGTTAAAGTCGTGAGCCAAGAGAATTATGAAGCTTGGTTGTCTGGGGCAATTGAAGAATTTGCTGGTTTAACAGAAAGCGATGTTAATCTAGAGTTGGCCTCGGTCGATTGATTTTATAGTCTATTATGGGGATTGAGGATCTAAGTTAAGTTAACTAGGACTCAATAATTATTATGAGTGACACAACTCTTTCAAAGGTCGAATTCAATGCTGAGGCAGATTTTAGCGATTTCTTTGCCCTTCTAAAACCAAGGGTTATGATATTGGTTGTTTTTACTGCGCTAGTGGGTATCATCGCGGCTCCAGTATATGTTCATCCATTCACAATATTCGTTTCAATTGTCTTTATTGCACTGGGTGGAGGTGCCTCTGGTGCGTTAAATATGTGGTACGATGCTGATATTGACAGATTGATGCGCCGTACTCAAAACCGCCCAATTCCTGCTGGAAAAATTACAAGCAATGAAGCCAAAGTTTTCGGTATAGTATTAACCGGTATCTCTGTTGTCATGCTGGGCTTGGCTGCAAATTGGTTTGCTGCTTCGTTTTTACTGTTTACGATTTTCTTTTACGTCGTCATTTATACAGCCTGGTTGAAAAGATTGACACCACAGAATATTGTGATTGGGGGAGCGGCTGGTGCGTTTCCTCCTATGATTGGTTGGGCCGTTGCCACTTCCGGGATATCAGTAGAAAGCGTTTTAATGTTTTCTTTGATTTTTCTATGGACTCCACCACATTTTTGGGCTTTGGCGCTTTTTATGCGTGGGGATTATGAAAAAGCCCGCGTCCCAATGCTAACGGTCACGCATGGTAGGCGTTCGGCTCGAAATCATATATTTTTCTACACAGTTGTCCTTGCTTCATTTGCATTTTGTACGTCATTTACCTCTCTAGGGGGGTGGATATACCTTGCGACCGCAGTGGTACTCAATTCAATATTCGTTAAGATGTCATTCGACATTTGGATGAGAGAAGAAAATGAAGCAGAGTTGGATAATTTTAGGGTGGAACGCAGATTTTTTCGTTTTTCACTAATCTATTTGTTTTTACAGTTTGGTTCTATTCTGTTTGACCTAGGGCTAGGTACAAATTTTTCTTGGAGTTTAGTATGAACTTCGAGGTAGAGCATGAATTACATAAACGTCGGCTCAGTAAAAATGTTGGCCTGGGCATTGTCCTGGTAACCTTTGTAGCTCTAATTTTTGGTTTAACAGTTGTAAAAGTTACAGATGGAAACGTGTCCAGCGCGATTGCGGGAGCATCGAGTAATGAATGAAAATGCAAATCGGAAGACTGCTCTTTTTGCTATGGGTGTAGTGTTATTCATGGGCTCTATGGCGTGGGCCTCTGTTCCTTTGTACGATCTTTTTTGCCGAGTTACAGGTTATGGGGGTTATACAAACGTTTCAGATGTTGGATCCGACATAATCTTAGATCAAGTAATTACTATAAGATTTGATGCATCCTTGGACCGTGACATGCCGTGGGAGTTTAGCCCGGTGGAGCGACAAGTGAAGGTCAGACTTGGTGAAACAGCATTAGCGTTTTATGAGGCGTATAATCCAACAAGTAAGCCTATTGCAGGATCTGCAAGCTACAACGTCACTCCCTATGGCGCAGGTTCTTTTTTCAATAAGATTGATTGTTTTTGTTTTCAAGAGCAGATATTACAACCAGGCGAGCGGGTTCAAATGCCTGTGACATTCTTTGTTGACCCTGATTTGATAAATGATAGAGATGCCAAATTTGCCAAAACAATTACTCTATCTTACACTTTTTATGAAATTGATCTGCCGGTGGATGAGGCGAGATTCAATGATACGAACTTAAATATAATAGTTGAAAGCCAAGCCAAAGAGGGACAGTTATGGCACATGTAAAAAATCACGATTATCATATCCTAAACCCATCTTTATGGCCATTTATTGGAGCAGTTGCAGCGTTTGTTATGTTGTTTGGAGCAGTATTATTTTTTCACGGAAATGGTCCTTGGCTACTATTAATCGGACTAGTTGGTGTCTTGTACGTAATGTTTGGATGGTGGGCAGATACTGTTTCTGAGAATAAGGATGGAGATCATACCCCAGTAGTCTTAATCGGACTACGTTATGGTTTTATTCTTTTTATCATGTCTGAAGTAATGTTTTTTGCCGCTTGGTTTTGGAGCTTTTTTAAGCACGCAATGTATCCAATGTCTGATCAGTCTCCAATTGTAGATGGCGTTTGGCCACCTGTTGGGATTGAAACTTTTGACCCATGGCATCTGCCGCTCATTAATACACTTATATTACTTTGCTCTGGAGCTGCTGCAACATGGGCGCATCACGCTCTTGTCCATGAAAACAACCGGAAAGATATTAAAAATGGCTTAATTACTGCAATTTTGTTGGGTGCTATTTTTACTGTATTTCAAGCCTATGAGTATAGTCACGCAGCATTTGGGTTCAGTGGAAATATCTATGGAGCTAATTTTTTCATGGCAACTGGATTTCATGGATTTCATGTGGTTGTAGGAACCATTTTTTTGTTTATTTGTTTAATGAGAACATTGCGTGGTCATTTTTCACCTGAAAGTCATCTTGGGTTTGAAGCTGCTGCTTGGTATTGGCACTTCGTCGATGTCGTTTGGCTATTTCTCTTTGCAGCAGTTTATGTGTGGGGTGGGTAATATTTACTCTTTTGATCGAGACTGGGTTGAAGAAAGACATACACTCACCACTTGTAGCTAGTGCGTTTGCAGTTTAAAGCATAATTCAAATGAGGCGTCTATGGTTCATAGTGTTTATTGGTTTTGCTGGAACAGCTTGTTTGCTTTATTTAGGAAAGTGGCAAGTGGACAGGCTTTACTGGAAGTTGGACGTTTTGAGCAAGATAGAGCAAAAAATTTTGGCAACAGCTGTAAAGTTGCCAAAGGAACCATCTGAGCGTGAACATGAATACTTACCTGTGGAAATGCTTGGACAGTTTACGGGGAAAAGCGTTAGAGTTTTAGCCAGTAGAAAGAATTACGGAGCTGGTTATCGCATAATTAACGTTTTTAGGACCAATGGACTTAATCTCCTAGTGGATCTAGGCTTTGTTGGGCTAAACAGTAGCTATGATATAAGTTTGAATAGTGATATTTCTTTGGTTGGAAATTTACACTGGCCCAATGAAGTAGACAATTTTACTCCGGAACCTGATCTGAAAAATAATATTTGGTTTGCGCGCGACGTTGAGCGTATTGCGTCCTTTTTGCAAACAGATCCTATCTTAATAATTCTTAAAGACTCATCAATAAAAGGTACGAATATTACTCCAATGCCTATTGACACTAAGCATATTCCAAATGATCACTTACAATATGCAATTACGTGGTTTTCGTTAGCCATAATTTGGGCTCTAATGAGTTGTCTGTTTGTTTGGAATACAAGGCAAAAAAGGCTGTAAAATGAAGTATATTTCGACCCGTGGTCTGGCTCCTGCACTTAGTTTTGAAGATGCTATGCTTACAGGTTTAGCTTTGGACGGTGGATTATATGTTCCAGAGTATATTCCAAAAATTAGCCAAGATGAGATTTTATCGTTACGGGGTTGCCGTTATCAAGAGATCGCGTTCCGAATAATTAAACCTTTCTTGGGTAATGCATTTGAAGATGATGAATTAACTGACATAATAGAAAAAGCCTATGCAGATTTCAGCCACATTGCATGTGCTCCACTGGTTGAATTAGAGGCAAATCATTTTTTGTTGGAGCTATTCCATGGTCCTACGCTTGCATTTAAAGATTTTGCTATGCAGCTGATCGGGCAATTGTTTCAGGTTGTATTAAAGCGCCGTGGGAAACGAGTTACAATAATTGGCGCAACTAGTGGTGATACTGGTAGTGCTGCCATAGAGGCTTTTAAAGGGCTAGACTCCGTAAATACCTTTATTCTTTTTCCCGATGGACGTGTTTCTGACGTTCAGCGCAGGCAAATGACAACTGCGAAAGAGGATAACGTTCACGCGATCGCCGTAAATGGAACTTTTGATGATTGTCAATCTCGTGTTAAAGATATGTTTAATGACCATAAATTCAGAACCGAAGTGCAGCTAGCGGGCATTAACTCTATTAACTGGGCTCGCGTCCTAGCACAGGTTGTTTATTACTTTTCTTCTGCGATTTCGCTCGGAGCGCCATCACGAAAGGTGAGCTTTACTGTTCCAACCGGTAACTTTGGTGATGTTTTTGCCGGATATATTGCCAAGGAAATGGGTTTGTCTATTGATCGGCTGGTCGTTGCAACCAATCAAAATGACATCTTGCATAGATGCCTGAGCGGTAATGGATACCATACCACGGAAGTTGCATCCTCAATTAGTCCATCAATGGACATACAAATCAGTTCAAACTTTGAGCGCGCTTTGTTTTTTGCTTACAGACAAGACGCAAATAAAATTTCAAAACTTATGGAGCAGTTGAAACAGAATAATGGCTTTGACATTTCGGATGATGCTTTAGATGCTCTATCAAAACATTATTCCTCTGGAATGGCTACAGAAGTCGAAACGTCTGAGACGATTAAGTGTATGTTGACCAGTTCAGGGCAACTTCTTTGTCCGCATACCGCCATCGGTGTAAAAGTCGCAAAAGAATTACGTGATAATGAGGTGCCCATGGTCACACTGGCAACAGCTCATCCTGCAAAATTTCCAGCGGCAGTCAAAAAAGCTTCTAAAGCAACGCCTGAGCTTCCAGGTAGGATGGGTGATCTTTTTGAAAGATCGGAACAGACTTTGAAAGTTGATAATGATTTAGTTCAATTGAAAAATTTAATTATAGACAGGATATAACGTTGACGGTTCAAACGGAAAAGTTAGAAAATGGCTTTCGTATTGTGACAGAGCATATGCCAGGTTTGCAGTCAGCTTCAATTGGAGTGTGGGTTGACGCTGGAGGCCGGCACGAGCGTCCAGAGCAAAATGGTATTGCCCACTTTTTGGAGCACATGGCATTCAAGGGAACTTCTAATAGGTCTGCTCTTGATATAGCTGAAGCGATTGAAGATGTGGGCGGATACATAAATGCATATACTTCTAGGGAGGTCACTGCATACTATGTTAGATTGCTCAACGAAAATATACCTTTAGCAATTGATATCCTGGCAGATATTTTGAAGAACTCGATTTTTGACAAAAGGGAAATAGAGGTTGAACGAAATGTTATACTGCAGGAAATTGGTCAATCATTAGATACTCCTGATGATATTATTTTTGACTGGTTGCAGGAGACAGCATACCCTGATCAACCAATGGGACGAACTATTTTAGGGCCTGCTGAAAAAGTCCAAAGATTTAGCAAGACTGAGCTATCGGATTTCGTATCGGAAAATTATAGTCCTGATAGATTGATTTTGGCTGCTGCTGGGGGTGTAGATCATGAAGAAATTGTATCTTTAGCTAAAGAAAATTTTGGTAATCTAAAATCAAATCAAAAAAAATATCCTAATGATCCAACTAATTTTCTGGGTGGTGAATTTAGAAGGGAGAAAAAATTAGAACAGGCACATATGGCGTTGGCGTTTGATGGGCCTAGCTATGTCGAAGATGAAATTTACGCAGCTCAAATCTATAGCGTAGCTCTTGGAGGAGGAATGTCTTCCCGGCTTTTCCAGGAAATCCGCGAAAAGCGTGGCTTGTGTTATTCTATTTTTGCACAATCTGTAGCGTATCGTGATGGGGGTAGCACTTTAATATACGCAGGCACTAGTGAGGATAAAGTAAAGGAATTAAGTGAGCTAACTTTTGATGAGCTTAAAAGAGCTGCAGATAGTTTCAGTCAGTCTGAGTTGGATCGTGCACGCGCTCAAATGAAAGCTGGTTTGCTCATGGGACTTGAAAGTGCATCTTCTCGTGCAGAGCGACTTGCTCGCATGATTTCAATATGGGATCGCATACCAAGCTTAGAAGAAACTGTTCAGAAAATTGACGCAATAAGTTTAACAGATATGCGAAGTTACGCAGAAAAAATTGCGGTTTCATCGAAAAGTGCTATCGCACTTTATGGTCCAGTAGGCTTAGCACCAGATCTTAGTGAGCTAGAAAAAAGGCGAGTAGCTTAAGAATGCTTTTTAAAAAGCGTCATTTGTTGCTTCAGACAGATAGACTCGACTTGCGTTTACCTCAGCTCTCAGACCATAAAAGCTGGTCCCGATTGCGCTTAGAGTCTAAGGATTTTTTAACGCCTTGGGAGCCAACCTGGACGAACGACCATCTCTTGAGAAGACCTTTTGTAAATCGAGTTAATTGGGCGAAGAGGTCAATGCAAAACGGTACCGCCATTCCTCTATTCATTATAGGTAGAAATGATGGGGTGTTAATGGGAGCAATAACACTTGATAATATACGCAGAGGACCAAATCAAACAGCTACTATGGGGTATTGGATAGGTTCCCCGTACGTGCGCCAGGGTTTTATGTCAGAAGCAATAGTTGGATTGGTTAACTATGCTTTTGGTGCACTGGATATTAGTCGAATTGAGTCAGCATGTCTGCCTGAGAATACCCCCTCAAGAAAACTATTGGAAAAATGTGGATTTAAATATGAGGGAGTAGCTCAGGCTTATATTCAAATCGACGGGAGGTGGCGTACGCATGTTTTATATGCATCCATACGTTATGACAGACGAGGAAAGACTGATACTGGGGTTGTATGATATCAATATATGAGTGAGAACATACTAGTCTAGTTTGGTGTATTGATTTTGACTTTTAAGCCTGTCGATAAAAAGCTCTTAGCTGAAATAGAAGTCGCCTGTGGTCGTGGAATTTTCCGGCCCTCGAGCCATAGATATGCTGAGGAGCCGCGTGGCAGATGGATGGGGAATGTTGGTGCAGTTGCAGCTCCAAGAAATGTTTTGGAAGCATCAAAAATCTTGAAAATTTGTTCAGACTCTTATGTCCCAGTAATACCTTATGGTGGGGGCACTGGGTTGGTTGGTGGACAGGTTGGTGAAAATCTTCAAGCACCTCTAATATTATCGGCTGAACGATTGACCTCAATTAAAGATATTTTCCCAGAGGAAAATGTTATTGTTTGTGAAGCAGGGTGTACATTGGAAGATATTCATGAGCAGGCAAAAAAAATAAACCGTTTATTTCCCTTATCTTTAGCATCAAAGGGGTCGGCCAAAATTGGCGGTAATTTAGCTACCAATGCAGGTGGTATCGGTGTTTTAAGATATGGCAATGCTCGGGATCTATGTTTGGGGATCGAAGTTGCTTTTCCTAATGGAGAAATGTGGTCAGATCTTCGACGTCTAAGAAAAGACAATTCTGGTTATGATGTTAAAAGTCTACTGATTGGATCTGAAGGAACATTGGGTTTTGTCACGGCGGCCTCTCTAAGATTGGCACCTGTGCCAAAATCACAAGCTACTGCCTTGCTTTTTGTGAATAGCCCAAAAGATGCTTTGCATATTCTCAACATTGCTCAAGATTTTGCGGCAGAGGGGTTAAGCGCGTTTGAGTTGTTATCGGGGCAGGGTTTCTCATTCATTCAAGAAACAATGCCTTACGTACAACTCCCATTTAGTAAAATACCAGATTGGGCTATCCTTATCCATTTGGGTTTTGGATCTACTAGAAATGCAGAAAATTCTATGATTGAACTTTACGAAAAAATTTGCGGTGTGAAGCTAGCTTATGATGGCGTTCTTGCAAAATCGCAAAAGGAAAGTGAAGCTTTATGGGAAGTGAGAGAAAAGATACCTGAAGCAAATCGAAAAATTGGCGCTATTGGCAGCCATGATATTTCGTTACCTCTTTCAAACATTTCAACATTCATAGACAGAGCTCAGTCTGAGTTGTCTAAAATTGGCCAGTTTCGTATAAATTGCTTCGGACACTTGGGTGATGGGAACTTGCATTTCAATGTTTTTCCGGAATCTGGAAAAACAAAAGATCAGTATGCTTCGCAGCGTGATGTCATTGAAAGCTTGGTGCATGATTTGACAACTGGCCTTGAAGGTTCTTTCAGTGCAGAGCATGGAATAGGTAGGTCAAAGGTTAAAGACTTAATTAAATATAGTAGTCCAGTCAAATTAGATCTAATGAGAAAGCTAAAAGATTTATTTGACCCCAATGGGATCATGAACCCCGGTGTAATATTAAAATAAATTGTTAATTTTCTAATCTTTTCATATCACGCCAATAAAGGTACCGAGCGATTACATGATAGTAAAGAAACTGTGAAATTTGTGATACTGCAGGCAAACTAAAAATTTTGGCTAGAATGCGATATCTTGGCATTTCATTCCACAACACTACGAAAGCCTTTACGCCTTTGAATAATTCATAATTCTTTATCACATGAAGCTGACGAGAAGTCTCATCTCTAGTTAATCCTAATGAATTAAGATCAGTAGCATTTATGTCTTTAAAATCTATCGGTAGGCCTTTTCGAGCGCCATAAGTTTGATACACACAAATTTCTTTGCTACAAATTTCACAATCCCCATTAAAAAGAACTGTTGTATTTTTTCTATCATTGTCGCTCATCAATCATAAATAGTAGGGAATGTAAGGAAGGCAATGTGGCGCGACAATTTTCCATTTGTGAGATGGTTAAACCTTAAAAAATTATAAACTGCGATAATAATCTTTTAAGATATCTCTTCACCCCATAAATCATAATCGCTTGCCTCATCAACTTTTACTGTAAGCAAATCTCCAGGTCTTAAATGGGAAAAGTTTTTGTCGATAAATAAATTACCATCGATTTCTGGTGCATCTGCTTGGGTCCTACATATTGCTGAGTCTTCGTCTACTAGGTCAACTATAACCTTGACAGTCGTACCCACTTTTTGCCTCAACTTTGCAGATGATATTTCATTAGCCTTTGACATAAATCGTTCCCATCTATTCTGTTTTACGTCACTTGGCACTTGATTAGATAACAGGTTTGATCTTGCTCCATCTACATTTTCATATTGAAAGCAACCGACGCGATCCAGTTGAGCTTCTTCTAACCAATCAAGCAAAAACGTAAACTCTTCCTCTGTTTCACCAGGATAACCTACAATAAATGTCGATCTTAAAGTTATGTCTGGGCATATTTTTCGCCATTGTTCGATTTCGCTCAATGTGCGTGACGCAGCAGCCGGACGGGCCATTCTTTTTAATGTTTCGGGGTGAGCGTGTTGGAAAGGTATATCGAGGTAGGGTAGTATTTTTTGTTCTGCCATCAATGGGATTAGGTCTCTAACATGAGGGTAAGGATATACATAGTGAAGCCTTACCCAGGCTCCTAGAGTCCCCAAATCTTTAGCTAGGTCATAAATATGTGATCTATGACCATCAAGACTGGAGTGCTGTAAATCTAGTCCGTAAGCAGATGTATCTTGTGAGATAATTAATAATTCCTTTACGCCATTTTCAACAAGCTTTTCAGCTTCCTTGATAACATAACGAGCAGGTCTGCTTGACAAACGACCGCGCATTTTGGGGATAATGCAAAATTTGCATTTGTGATTACAGCCCTCCGATATTTTAAGATAACTATAATGCCTTGGCGTTAATTTAATTCCAGTGGGAGGGAGAAGATCCAGAAAGGGATTTGGTTTGGGTGGAGCAATTTGATGAACGCTGTCTAGCACCTTTTCATATTGTTGCGGTCCCGTTACCGCTAATACTTTAGGATGGTGCCCTGTAATGTAATCGGGCTCGGCTCCTAAACAACCCGTGACAATTACTTTGCCATTTTCTGCTATTGCCTCTCCAATTGCATCTAAACTTTCGGCTTTAGCACTATCTAGAAACCCACAGGTATTTACAATTACTGCATCTGAACCAGCATAATCGCTTGATATTGCATAACCTTCTGCACGAAGTCTGGTTAGGATGCGTTCACTATCTACTAGAGCTTTTGGGCACCCTAATGAAACCATTCCCACAGTAGGTTGGTTATTACTTGAACCGCTTGGAATTTTTGGGTTTGCGAGATCAGGGCGACGCTGTATTTTCATCTTCACCATTTCTTAAGCAAATGACCTTGCAAACTCAGTATTTAAGTTCTGCGTACAAATCTAAGAGTGCGATCGTAATTTATCTGCGACGGTCACGCCTCTGGCTCATTGGTTGAAATGCAACCCCAACATGCGCCTCGCAGTATGGTTTGCCTGCCTGCGATGGGAGACCACAAAACCAAAACTCTTCGGTTGCGGGGTCACCCACGGGCCACTTGCAAGTTCGTTCAGTGAGTTCAAGCAGAGAAATTTTCTTTGCTTTCTTCTCAATTTCACTAACTCGAGCTAAGGCTTCTGGGCTAATTTCATTTGCTGATGGTTGAGGAGGAAGTGGTTGGCCGGCTGGGATAATCTGCCTTCGGAGGCTTGTTACATTAGATCTTGGTTCCGATGGAGAATTTGCGCTGGTCACTTTTGATGCGCTAGTCTTATTGGATACTCTTTTTGTATCGGACATAGATTTGACGGAGGTTTTCGATTTCGCATCAGATTTAGGTGATGAAGAGCTGGTAGCACGATTTGACAATCCCAATCGATGAACCTTCCCAATTACCGCATTCCGAGTTACTCCGCCAAGCTCTTTGGCTATTTGACTAGCCGACTGACCTTCTACCCATAATTTTTTTAAAATTTCTACTCTGTCATCAGTCCAAGACATTTGAATTTCCTATCATATAGCCCGGAGATAATAAACTTTACTCAAAGAGATACAAGAGCGTATTAGCAATAAGGCTTTATATTGAGTTATTTTTTGAGGTTATTTGCTGCAGTAAACCTGCGCTAATCAAATATAATGATGTAAGGGTTAATCCCCATAAAATAATCGGGTTTGCAGAAAAATCGACCCAAGCAGACCAGCCAGCAAATGCAATCCATAGAAGTGTTATAGGTAAAGAGGCAAACCGCCAACGCTCTGTTCGAACAGGGTGTACAAACTTAAGAGGAAGAAACATTGCTAAAGCTAGCGTACTAACCAGTGCCAAAATAATCCAAAAATTTGGCTGAATTGCAAACATCACAAGAGTCACCATGTTCCAACATCCAGGAAAACCATGAAAGCTATTGTCTTTAGTCTTCATATTTCCGTCACAAAAGTACATTGCTGATGCAAATGTTATTATGATTATTGTTACCCACCCTGTCCAACCTGGTAAAAGCCCAGATTGGAATAATGCAAATGCTGGGATGAATACATAAGTTAAATAATCAATAATAAGGTCAAGCAAAACTCCATCGAACCGCGGTGCATAAGTTTTAACATCAAATCTCCTTGCCAGTGGGCCATCAATGCCATCCACCGCAAAGGCAACCACGAGCCATAAAAACATCAAACTCCATTGGTGATTTGCCGCGGCAAGCATCGAAAGCATTGCAAACACTGCTCCAGAAGCAGTGAACAAGTGAACAAAAAGCGCGGTAATTCTTGGGTGCATTGTTATTTCATACAATTATATTGAGACTGGGCGCAACTACTAAGCCTGGGGATGAGTTTTAGAATAAACTTCCATTAACCTAACCGTATCTACCGCAGTGTAAATTTGTGTGGTTGACAGACTAACATGGCCAAGTAGCTCTTGAATGGTTCTTAAGTCACCGCCATTTGACAAAAGATGTGTGGCGAAGCTGTGTCTAAGTGCGTGCGGAGTTGCAGATGCAGGAAGGCCAAGACGATGTCGAACTAACTTCATTTTATTTTGAATTATTTTAGGTGAAAGCGGCTTTCCTCTGACACCGCGGAAAATTTCGGCATCTTCTACCAGTTGAAATGGGCATAAATCAGTATATTCATTTACGGCTTTCTGTGCAATTTCCAAAACTGGGACTATCCGCACTTTGCCGCCCTTACCGGTAATTCGTATCGTATTCCCTAGTGGTATATCTTTGCCAATGATACTCAGCGCTTCTGATATACGAAGACCGCAACCGTATAGCAAAATCAATACCGCGGTATCTCGTGCAACAACCCAAGGCTCGCTGACTATACTCTCGCACTCTGATAAAACAGATCCAGCCTCGATTGGTTCTAAAGGACGTGGCAATTTTTTTGTAAATTTTGGTGATTTTAGGGATAGTATGGGTGTAGCGTCAAATTGCCGATGCTTAGCTAACCACCTGATGTATGACTTTAAACTTGATAATTTTCGTGCATTTGATCTCGGACCAGTATTTAAATTCCGTAACTTTGCTTGCCATGCTCTTATGTCTGAAGTTTTTAGTTTTTCAACAGTTAATAGATCGGCAGTTTCGTTTTGGTATTCCGCCAAAAAGTTGAAAAAATCTATTAAATCGTTACGATAGGCAACTCTAGTATTAGTGGCGAGATTGCTTGTTGCGGCTTTTATTTCAAGCCAATTATTTATACTTTCATTTATGGCTGGGGTCACTAGCATTAAGATATCCATCTCCCCAACACTTTTTCACATACGCAGGCAAAAAAATTCAATAAATCGGTGCCTTGTCCTGGTTCGAAGAAATTTACATTACTTGATCCAAATACAATCATTCCCAGAGTTTGGTTTTCATTAAAGCTTAATTGGACGCATCCCTCCGACCTTATCTGAGTGGAGGCAGATTCAAATAGCTGATTAGTTGAACTATTTGCTTGCCTTAGCTTTACTTTTGTAGACTCAGTGTCACCTCCTTGCGTCATGTAAGCATTAACAAATCCTGGCATGACCTGCTGAATGTTAGGATTAGAATATTTTGGCGTGGAGTATTCGGCAGTTTCATTGCTTTTTTCAAGCAGTATGCATATACAATCCACATTTAAAATCTTTAATAAATCGAATTTCAAACTATGAACAAACTCGTCTAAATTACTCTGTCTCAAAAGTTCAATGACTGCTTGATGAATTTGTTTTGTTCCTAAAAGGTTTTGATAAGCTGCGGCAACGACTGATTGGTGTGTCCCCTCGAGCTTTCCTAGTTTATGAGACAAGCGGTGCATTGCAACATGTCGAAGATCCACAACGTTGGCACCTAATTTGACATCACTCGCCGCTAACAGGCTCTGCATTAACTCCGTGTCATCAAGAATAATCGATGGATCAGCGAGAAGTTTAGCACGAATTGAATCTTCCATATCTTTGCCTGTATGTTTTTACTAAGATCATGGCATGATATTTAAACAAATTACAGAATTTTTTGTTTTGTAAATTTTATATCCTCTAAAAATGCCGCTAAGCCTTTATCGGTTAGCGGGTGATTGATCATGGATTTTATAACCGATGGTGGAGCGGTCATAACATCGGCGCCTATACGAGCACTTTCTAACGCGTGGTTCACGGTACGAATAGAGGCAGCTAAAATTTGAGTTTGAAAATCGTAATTGTCATAGATTTCACGAATGTCCTCAATCAACTGCATGCCGTCGAGATTAATGTCATCCAACCTTCCTATAAATGGTGAAATGAATGTGGCGCCAGCCTTTGCCGCCAATAAAGCTTGATTTGCCGAAAAACAAAGAGTCACGTTTACCATGTGCCCTTCAGAGCTAAGAGTTTTACATGCCTTTAAACCATCCCAGGTTAACGGGACTTTCACAGCTATATTCTTTGCAATAGTTACTAGTTTGCGACCTTCCGCAATCATAGTATCAGCTTCCGTTGAAGTAACTTCAGCACTTACAGGGCCCTCAACAATTGAGCAAATTTCCTTTGTAACTTCAATGATATCTCTTCCTGATTTTTTAATCAGGGATGGGTTCGTTGTCACACCATCAACCATACCTAAGTCGTTGAGTTCTTTAATTTGGTCAATTTCTGCAGTATCTACAAAAAATTTCATTGTTTTATCTCCCTTGCGCTTGGCGAAGTATTGAAGATCATCTACTTCAGTTTTAAGCTTGGGAAAACCCCTTAAGGAAAACTTTGATAGAAGAACAAGAATTTTTTGTTGATGGATCGTTGGTCGAGGTGTTGACGACACAGCCAATTGATCGCTTATTTACGTATAAAGCACCTAGCAAAGGCTGCTATAAAGGAGCATTTGTTCTTGTTCCGCTGGGAAGACGTAAGGTGATTGGTCTGGTTTGGGGAGCAAGTTTTGAAAAATTCGACCCCGAAAAAATTAAAACCATTGAAGATGTTTTGGATTATCAACCTATTCAGCCTGAATTGCAAAATTTCATCCGTAAAGTAGCAGATTATACTATTTCTCCCTTATTTGCGGTTCTGCGATTAGTTACTCGCGTGCGTGATCTTGCAGCAAAAGGAGTAGAGAAAAGAGTTATCTATACGGGAAAGGTGCCAAGATCATTCAAAATGACAATCGCTAGAAAACGGGTCTTGGAAACTTTAGATGAGTTTGATGATATTGGGTTCTCTATCTCAGAACTGGCCGAACTAGCAAAAACTTCACCCTCTGTCATTAATACAATGATCCCATCTGGCAGCCTAATTTCTAAAATGGAGCCCAAAGACTTGCCCTATCCAAAGGTGGACACAAGGTGCTCACTTACTCAGCTCAATGAGGATCAAGCGCGGGTAGTTTCTGAGTTAAACTCTATTTTAGAACAAAAAAAACATGCCTCGGTACTGCTTTGTGGGGTCACGGGGTCAGGCAAAACAGCAGTATATCTGGAGGCTATTGCTAAGGTAATAGATAACGGACAGCAAGCTCTGGTTCTGTTGCCCGAAATCGCACTTACTGGAGAATTTACGGAAAGGCTCAAAGATCGTTTTGGGGTATATTCTGCTGAATGGCACTCAGGCATTTCCCAATCTGAGCGCCGAAGGGTTTGGAAAATGGTTGGTCGCGGGCAAGCTCAAATTGTGGTGGGAGCTAGGTCCGCACTTTTCTTACCATTTGAGGCTTTAGGACTAATAGTGGTGGATGAAGAACATGACTCATCTTATAAACAGCAAGATGGCGTTTTATACAACGCCAGAGACATGGCTGTTCTTAGAGCTTCATTAGCCAGCGCGAAAGTTATTTTAGCGTCAGCGACTCCAAGTTTAGAGACGTGGAATAATGCTACCTCCGGCAAATATAAACGCCTTAATTTGATGGCGAGATATGGCTCTGCTGATTTGCCTGATATTAAGGTTATTGATATGCGAGACCAAACTTTAAAATCAGATCAGTGGATTTCACCAATTCTAAAGGTTAAAATTGATGAAGCTATAAGCAGCAATGAACAAGCTTTGTTATTTCTAAATCGCAGGGGCTACGCTCCAGTTACATTGTGTCGTTCGTGTGGAGAGCGAATTGGATGCGATTTTTGTGACACGGCAATGATCGAACATCGGTTTCAAAAAAGATTGATGTGCCACCAGTGTGGTGAAACAAAGCCTATTCCCACGAATTGTCCAAATTGCCAAGCGGTGGGCAATTTTGCTCCTATCGGACCTGGTGTTGAAAGACTAGCGGAGGAGGCAGCAAAGACGTTTCCTGGAGCTTCAATCACCGTTTTGTCATCAGACTTATATGGCTCTGCCAGATCATTAAAGAATGAATTAGCAAATATTGCTTGTGGCAATACGGATATAATTATTGGTACGCAATTGATTGCGAAAGGGCACAATTTCCCTGATCTTACTGTTGTTGGTGTCGTTGATCCAGATTTGGGACTACAAGGATCAGATCTCCGGGCCGCCGAACGCACCTTCCAACTTCTGCGCCAGGTCTCTGGAAGGGCAGGAAGACGTGACAAAAAAGGGACCGCATACCTACAGACCTACCAACCATTGCACCCCGTTATAGAGGCTATAAAGAGAGGGCATGACGAGCAATTTTGGACTGCAGAAGCTAATGGTAGAAAACTTGCAAATATGCCCCCTTTTGGTCGACTAGTTGGCATATTGATTTCAGCAAAAAGATCTGAAGATGCATTTGAACTCGGATTGCAATTATCAAAAAATTCAGAGGTGCTCAATTCGTCAGGTATTACCCTTTATGGACCAGCGCCAGCTCCGATTGCGCGAGTGCGAGGCAGATACAGAGTGAGACTTTTACTTAAGGGAAGTAAAAATGTATTAATGCAAAGTGCGGTAAAGTCTTGGGTATCCCACGTAAAGCTTAAAAAAGATATCCGATTAACAATCGATGTAGACCCACAAAGTTTTTTATAATTTATAACCTAGCCTTGCTAAGAAACACTCTTTATAGGCAGGCCATGAATGATGAATTTTCGATAAGTAATGTGTCTACATTATCAAAATGGAGACGTCCGGAAGCTCTGTTAATACTTATGGCTATTGCTTTACCGTTAGCATTTTCCGTTTGGTCTGCTCTTCTAAACAATTTTGTCGTAGAAATCATTAGGTTTGATGGTCTTGATATCGGCCTTCTGCATACGATTAGGGAAATACCTGGCTTCCTTGCGGTGGGAGTAATAAGTATCTTACTTTTTTTCCGAGAGCAGACCCTAGCGCTCTTGATGCTTTGCGTACTGGGTCTTGCTACAGCCGTTACAGCATGGTTTCCGTTCTTAAGTGGCATATTAACCATAACCCTTTTAAGTTCCATTGGATTTCATTTTTTTGAAACGGTAAATCAATCCCTGCAATTACAATGGTTTTCAAAAAAAGAAGCCCCCAGAAAGCTTGGGAAGCTTATGGCAATTGGATCAGCAGCCACTTTAATTGCATATACTTTTTTAGTTTTGGGATGGGATAAGTTAAACCTATCTTTTAATTCCGCATACATGATAGCTGGGTTTTCTTGCTTTTCGTTAGCCGTGCTTGGGTATCTGATATTTCCTAACTTCGAGGCGCCAATACCCCAAACAAAGAAAATGGTCTTACGCAAACGTTATTGGCTCTATTATTTGCTGCAATTTATGTCGGGAGCAAGACGGCAGATTTTTGTAGTCTTTGCTGGATTCATGATGGTGGAAAGATTTGGCTTGGATGTCCAGCAATTGACAACGATTTACCTTATAAATTTAATGTTTAATATTGCTCTCGCCCCATTATTAGGGCGCGCTGTAGCTCGGTATGGTGAACGTAAAGCTTTAGCAATAGAGTACTTCGGGCTTTCTTTAGTTTTTTTTGCTTACGGTGGAATATATCTTTTCGGTTGGGGAGTTTTTATTGCTACTTTACTATATCTTCTTGATCATCTTTTTTTTGCACTTGCTTTAGCGATTAAAACTTACTTTCAAAAAATCGCAGATCCTCAGGATATTGCGGCAACTGCGGCTGTTGCTTTTACAATAAATCATATAGCGGCAATCTTTTTGCCTTTAGGTCTTGGTTTTCTTTGGCTTGCATCTCCTTTTTTAGTGTTTTGTACAGCAGGCACGTTGTCTTTTATCTCTTTCGCCTTAGCGCTTCTAATTCCAAGACAGCCAGTTAAAGGGAATGAGACTATATTCTGTGCCCCTAAATATTAAATGTATTTATACAACTCTTTTTTACTAGATTGGCCTCTTTTATGACTACTTTTACTGCTCTAACAACTCTCCTCGGAAGACAAAATGCCACTAATCTTGGCGATGCGTTAGAAAGACTTTCACCAGAACCAATTGGTATTGGTGTTTTTGAATTAGAAGATGGTTCTGGCCTTTGGGAGGTAGGAGCATATTTTTCTGAAGCCCCGAATGATGTTAGTTTGGCTTTGCTTGCTGCAGCTTTTCAAGCAGATGATTTTAAAATCTCCGAATTGCCACAGGTTGACTGGGTTTCAAAAGTACAGCGGTCACTTAAACCAGTAATCGCCGGAAGGTTTTTCGTTTATGGGGCACATGACAAGGGAAAAGTGCCACGAAACTGCAAACCTTTACTGATTGAGGCATCAATGGCTTTTGGTACTGGTCACCATGGTACGACAAAAGGTTGTTTGCTCGCCCTGGAGTATCTTCTGAACGATGGACTCGATGCAAAAAATATTATCGACGTTGGTTGTGGTACGGCCGTTTTGGCAATGGCGGCGGCTAGCGTTTTTTCTGCTAATGTCACCGCTGTTGATATTGATGCCGTTGCTGTCAGCGTTGCAAAAACAAACGTGCAAGCAAATGATTTAGATCAAAATATTCGATGTTTTGAGGCAAATGGATTTGGCCATAGTCAAATAAACACCATTGAAACTTTTGATTTAATCTTTGCAAATATTTTAATGGCCCCTCTGTTATCCATGGCAGAAGATATGTCCAGGCATACTGTTTCTGGCGGGTATCTTATATTATCTGGCATTTTAACGGAGCAAGCTGAATTGGTGACCAACGAATACATCGATGTTGGTTTTTCTTTATCTAAGCAAATAAACATCGCGGAGTGGTCCACATTAATATTTAGCAAGATTAAATAACAAATTATTATCAATCAATTTAGAAAATTTAATTTTACAATTTAAAATATTTAAAACGAAAATAAATCTATTTGGCTTTTGTTCACGTTTCGTGCTAATATTTTTAAAAATTGAGGTGCAGTAATATGAGGGTGATCGGTATAGACCCTGGCTTGAGAAATATGGGCTGGGGATTAGTAGATTTAAAACAAAGCCGCATTTCTCATGTCGCAAATGGTATTTGCAGATCAAAAGGCACAGATTTAGCAGAAAGATTACACTCCTTGTTTATCCAGTTAGAAGAGGTGTTAAAGAATTTTAAGCCTGATACTGCTGCTGTGGAAACAACATTTGTAAATAAGGATGGGGCTGCTTCACTTAAACTTGGTCATGCCAGGGCAATAGCCTTGCTTGTGCCCGCAAAAGCTGGCTTGCCAGTTTCAGAGTATGCTCCTAACAGAGTTAAAAAAGCAGTTGTAGGTGTTGGGCACGCAGATAAACGTCAGGTTGAACATATGGTCAAAATGCAATTACCTGGCGTTGTCCTAAATGGTGTGGACGCTACTGATGCTTTGGCTATTGCTCTTTGCCATGCCCACTACGGTTGCTCCCCAAATAGATATCAGGTCGTGATGGAAAAGGTATTGTAATGATAGGTCGGCTTTCCGGAAGAATTGAATACCGGTCTGATGATCATCTTCTACTGGATGTTCGCGGAGTAGGGTATTTGATATATTGCTCTGAGAGAACCTTAAGGTCCTTACCTTCAGCTGGAGAATATACAGCGCTTTATACCGATTTATTAGTTCGTGAAGATATACTGCAGCTTTTTGGCTTCACAAGCATTGTGGAAAAAGAGTGGCACAGGCTGCTAATGACAGTCCAGGGAGTCGGTGCAAAAGCTGCTCTAGCAATTATGGGCGCTTTGGGCGCTGATGGACTAAGTAGGGCTATTTCGATTGGTGATTGGGCTGCCGTAAAGCAAGCAAAAGGAATTGGACCAAAGACCGCCCAAAGAGTCATAATAGAACTGAAGGAAAAAGCACCTCAAGTTATAGCGATGGCGGCTAACTTAGGCTATTCAGCCTCTAACAGCAAAAACTCAGGCCCTTATAATCACTCCGAGAGTGTAAATTTGGAACCTGAAATTGAAACGGTTGGCACAAATAATCTAATGGGTTCGTCTGTTGAAGAACGGCAAAAAAATCAAGCTGAAGCATTATCCGCGCTAAAAAATTTGGGTTACAGTCCTTCGGAGGCGGCAAATGCGATTGCTCTTGCAAGTGATTTAGAAGATACATCATCTACGCCTGAAATAATAAAGAAAGCACTAAGGCTCCTTTCACCAAAAGAAAATTAACTCTATGATTGAGCAAGAACCAATTTTAAGTCCTGAAAAAAACGTTGACGATAATGACAGGGCATTGAGGCCTGAAAGCTTAACTGAGTTTATTGGACAGGCAGAAGTGAGGGCAAATTTAAAGGTATTTGTTGAGTCAGCCAAACGGCGAGGTGCAGCGATGGACCATACCCTTTTCTATGGACCTCCAGGGCTTGGAAAAACAACTTTGGCCCAAATAATGAGCAGAGAGTTAGGCGTTAATTTTCGCATGACATCGGGCCCAGTTTTAGCAAAGGCTGGAGATTTAGCGGCCATTTTAACTAATCTAGAACCCAGAGATGTACTCTTTATTGACGAGGTGCATCGACTAAACCCTGCCGTAGAAGAAGTATTATATCCTGCCTTGGAAGATTTTGAGTTAGATCTTGTGATCGGAGAGGGTCCTGCTGCAAGAACAGTGAGAATTGAACTGCAGCCGTTCACTCTGATTGGTGCAACGACTAGACTTGGATTGTTAACAACTCCTCTACGGGATCGATTTGGCATTCCTACCAGGCTTCAATTCTATACAAACGATGAACTTTTTGAGATTGTATCCAGAAACGCCAATAAATTGGGTGCTCCAGCTGATGCATCTGGGGCAATGGAAATCGCGCAGCGCGCTCGCGGCACCCCCAGAATTGCGGGCCGATTGTTGAGAAGGGTCGCTGATTTTGCATTAGTGGACGGTGATGGTTCAATAACAAAAGAGTTGGCAGATCACGCATTAACTCGACTAGGCGTTGACTCGCTGGGTCTAGATGGTGCTGATCGACGATATTTGAAACTAATTGCTGAGCAATATGCTGGTGGGCCAGTTGGTATAGAAACAATTAGCGCTGCTTTGTCCGAAAGTAGAGACTCCTTGGAGGAAGTGATAGAACCATATCTTTTGCAGCAGGGCTTGATACAGCGCACTCCTCGTGGCAGGGCATTGGCAAACGGAGGGTGGAAGCATCTTGGATTAAAGCCTCCTAATTCGCCTGACGATCTATTTCATCCCATGAACTCCTGACACTGTCGGATTGTATTGTATGAAGCCGGAAGACGTTGAAAAATATTTCACACGAAATGACGGTTCTTTCTCATTTTCAAGATGGGGAAGGTCAGTTGCTCCAGTAGCATTTGGTTTGGAAGATAAATCTATATCAATACTGAAAGGAGCCATCGAAGCGGTTCTATCACTCACAAGTCAACAAATTAGTGAAATGGACCCTGAGCTTGGTTCGAATTTCATGTTTTTCTTTTTGAGTGATTGGCTTGAACTTCAAGAGGTGCCACATCTCGATAAGTTGATCCCAAACATGTCTGCACTTTTAGAAAAGCTATTAGAGGTAGAAGCAAACCAATATAGGATATTTAGGTTTGATAGAGAGGGAGCTATTCGGGCTTGCTTTGTTTTTATTAAAATGGATAAACATCTTAAGAAAGTTCCAGCTGAGACGTTGATGTTGTCACAAGTTGTGCAGTCGGTTTTACTATGGTCAGATAATGTTTTTACTCATAATTCGCCTTTGTTAATAACTGAAGATAATCATACTCTATTAAAACCTACCATATCAAATCTAATAAAAGTGGCTTATGATCCGACATTACCAAATGCCTCAAATGATAGTTCCCTGGCAATGCGAATGTCCGCCAGAGTAAAAAAAATGGTTTCTAACTAATGAATAAAAGTACTTTTCAATGTCGCGTTTATTATGAAGATACTGATTTGGCGGGGATTGTTTATTATGCTAATTATTTAAAGTTTATCGAAAGAGCGCGAAGTGAGTGGGTGAGAAACCTTGGCCTTGATCAGAATATTCTCCGCAAAGATCATGGTATAGTTTTTGCAGTTCGAAAAGTGGAAGCAGATTATCTGAAGTCGGCAAAATTTGATGAATTATTATTAATCAGTACAGAACTACAAAAAAAAACAAGGGTACGGTTAAACTTTAGCCAAGAAATTTATAGAGATAGCGATTTAATATTTAGAGCTAATTTGGTTATTGTGCCGCTTAGTGTTGCCGGGAGACTGGTTAAGTTGCCCAAAATTATTTTTGATAAATTTATGTAAAAATCATATTTTGGATATTTTCTAAACGATATTATTTGGATTTGTTGTTGAAAGCGTCTATGCTTGTGAAAAGCCAAAAATGGCAAATAAATGAGCAGATAAAATGGAAAACGAAGCTTTTACTTTTTGGGCGCTTTTTGGGCGTGCAACTATTACAGTTAAAATAGTTATGATTATGCTAATCGGATCATCATTCTGGTCTTGGTCGATTATTTTTAAAAAATTGTTATTATTTAGAACTGCACGCTCTGAAGCATCCAATTTTGACCAAGCTTTTTGGTCTGGTGAACCGCTAGATGAGCTCTTTGAAAAATTAGGCCCTGAGCCAAATGGACATACTGCGCGTGTTTTTTCCTCAGGAATGGTAGAGTGGGAAAGAAGTCATAGGTCGGATGGTGTAATGATCGCAGGTGCGCAAGCTCGAATAGATCGGTCAATGGACGTAGCTGTAGTCCGCGAGGCTGAAAACTTGCAATCAGGCTTAACGATTTTAGCAACTATTGGCTCTACTGCTCCATTTATTGGCTTGTTTGGAACGGTCTGGGGCATAATGAATGCATTTATTGAGATTGCGGAGCAACAGAGTACAAATTTGGCAGTAGTTGCTCCCGGTATTGCTGAAGCTTTACTTGCAACAGGATTGGGACTTCTAGCGGCCATTCCTGCTGTAATTTTTTATAATAAACTTAGTGCAGATTCTGACCGAATTGTCGCTGGATATGAAAGTTTTGCTGATGAATTCTCCACAATATTAAGCCGTCAGTTGGATAGCTAAAATGGGTGCTGTAACGGTACAGGTTCAAGGTAGTTCTAAGAGGAGGCGTACTAAAAGAGTGCGCCCCATGTCGGAAATAAATGTTACACCTTTTGTAGATGTGATGTTGGTTCTACTGATCATTTTTATGGTCACTGCGCCAATGCTAACGGTTGGTGTGACCGTAAAAGAGCCAGAGACGGACGCGCCAGTTTTAGAAGATGACTCTGATGATGAAGTTACGTTGTCTCTTTATATTACTTCGGGCGGTGAATTTTTTATTCAAACAGAAGATGACGAGCCAGTATCCCGAGAGGAATTAATTCCAAAATTGCGCGCGATCATAGAGCAAAGGAAAGATAAATCGATCTGGATCAGGGCGGATAAAGATATTACCTATAATCTTATTGCAAAGTTAACGGCAGATCTTGCTAACAATGGTTTCAATAAATTTAAATATGTGCACAGTCCTGATAATTCTGAGATAAATCATAGTGAGGAATGAGACCAGAAATGCATTTTGGTCATATTATTTCTGGTATTGCGCATTTTGGTTTCCTGCTATGGCTGTTTTTGGGAAATATATTTGACCCAAGGTTGCCGCAACCACGTCCCCCTGATGAGTTTGAAATAGGCGGTGCTAGTGAGCAAGAATTTCAAGCTACGCGTGATATAGTGGAGCTTCCCGTGGTAAGTGCCCAAACTGCGGTAGATATACTGAGTCCGTCCCCTGATGATAAATTGGAACCTAAGGAACCAAAAATTGATAAAAAAGTTGCTGAGGTCACTCCGGAAATTCCAAAAGTCCCTGAATTACCGCAAGATAAAATAGACTTGCCTAAAAAAATTCAAATAGTAGAACCCGAACTGTCTTCCGAGCCTGAGCAGCCAGTTTTGAGTCAAGACAATCCATCAATCTCACCACTTCCTGAAACCACTGACGCCCAGTCGCCAGTGATCGCAGATCGGGTTGCATCGGTTCCAGTCATCCCGCAGAATGAAGACGCCTTTAATGACGATTTATTTGATAGCCAAAGTCAAGCTGATGCAGAACAGGAAAAGTTAGATTTGATGTTGGAACAAGAAAAGAAATCTAAGCTAGGAGCAACAACCGAGATAATTACTGAACCGAAGAAAAAGCCATCTGGTGCACCGAAGAGATCACTGCGACCGAAGGGAAGGCCTCAAATCCAGACTGCATCTGAAGAAAAAGAGCCTCGAAGTAAAGACGTTGTTGATGCTGTAAGTTCAGCTTTAAGTAGCATTGCAAATGAAAAGGAAAGCTTAGAAAGTACAGATGTTGTTTCCAACATATCGCAAAATGCAACAGCTAACACCGCTTCAATAGGGAGTGCATTACTAAAACAAATTGAGCCTTGCTGGAATGTTGATGTTGGAAACCAAAATGCCTATGTTAAGGTCACGGTAGCTTTTTCGTTGGATAAAAATGGTAAAATTGAACGCAATGAAATAAGACTTGTCGCAAGTGAAGGAGGAAATGGATCAGCAGCCCGAAGTGCATTTACAAATGCAAAGAAAACAATTTTCAAGTGTCAAAAGAAATGGGATGGATTTAATTTGCAAGATTTTGATTATGAGCAATGGCAACAGATTGTCCTTACATTCAACCCAGACCAGATGAGGAATAGGTAATGTTTCGGTTTATTTTTGCAGCTTTCATAATTTTAAATAGCGGAATATTATCCGCAGCTCCGCTAAGAATAGAGATAACACAAGGGGTGATTGAGCCCATGCCCTTTGCTGTACCGGTATTTATTGCTGAGACACCAAATGCGGTTGAAGTCGCTCGTAATTTGACCAGCGTCGTTCGTAATGATCTGACTGGAACAGGTTTGTTTCGAGAAATCCCAAGTTCTGCGCACGTGAGTAAGATTACCAGTTTCTCGTCACCCGTCCAGTTTAGTGATTGGCAAGTCATAAATGCAGATGCGTTAATTACTGGTTCAGTATCTGTAAATAACAGTGGTAAAGTTACGGTCATGTTCAGGGTGTATGATGTATTTTCCCAACAAGAGTTAGGGTCTGGTCTTAAGTTTTCGGGGAGTGCCAATAGCTGGAGGCGGATAGCTCACAAAGTAGCTGATGAGGTGTATAGCCGGATTACCGGCGAAACGGGTTATTTTGACAGTCGTATTGTTTTTGTTTCCGAGACTGGTGGTAAAGCACAGCGTAGAAAAAGGCTTGCTTTAATGGATTACGACGGCGCAAACTTAAAATATTTGACGGATAGTAATTCGATAGTGATGGCCCCCAGATTTTCTCCAAAGGGGGATCAAGTGCTATATACGAGTTATGCTTCAGGATTTCCCCAGGTTCAAATACTGAATGTTGGTAATGTTCGCAGTAGAGCATTAATAAACCAAGCTGGCACAATGACTTTTGCACCTAGATTTTCTCCAAGTGGCAAGACAGTTCTATACTCGTTGGAGAATGGTGGTAATGTTGATTTATATCGAATGCAATTATCTAATGGCGCAGTAAAACGTTTAACAAGCTCCCCAGCTATAGAAACGGCGCCTAGTTTTTCGCCGGATGGTAAACAGGTTGTGTTTGAGAGCGATAGATCTGGATCTCAACAATTATATATAATGTCTGCAAATGGGGGCGATGCCAGAAGGATAAGCTTTGGGTCTGGTCGTTATGGCACTCCAGTTTGGTCACCTAGGGGTGACATGATAGCCTTCACAAAGCAGAGCAAGGGACGCTTTCACATTGGCGTGATGAGATTAGATGGTAGTGAAGAAAGATTATTAACGGCATCATTTTTAGACGAGGGGCCAACTTGGTCTCCAAATGGCCGTGTAATCGTATTTGGTAGATCCACCCAGGGTAGAAATGGTACCTCTTCGTTATATAGTGTAGATATTTCAGGTAGAAACTTGAAACCTTTGATTACCCCAGACGGAGCATCTGACCCTTCATGGTCGCCTTTAGCGCGATAGAAATTTATAGCACTTTTCAGATAGTGATTTACAATGTAAACTCGCATCATGGAATATGGTAGGTGATGTATGAAAAAGTTTAAAAACGCAATATTATTGAGTGCACTGGTATCGGTGTCAGCGTGCTCTAATTCCGGTAACCCCTTCGGTGGAAGTTCAAATGACCCAATCTTTGGTAATAATATGGGTGATGTTTCAAACCCGACATCGCCGGCGTATTTTCAAGAGGCAATAGGTGATCGTGTACTCTTTGCTATTGATCAATCTAGCCTTGGTCCAGAAGCGATGGATCTTTTGAATAGTCAAGCAACCTGGCTAATGACCAATGGCGATTATAAAATTATTGTTGAAGGTCACGCAGATGAACAAGGCACTAGAGACTATAACGTCGCGTTAGGTGCTAGGCGGGCTAACTCGGTAAAAGAATATTTGAATTCGCTAGGTGTTGCTGCAACTAGAATACAAACAGTCAGCTACGGTAAAGAGCGTCCGATTGAAATTTGTAGCAAGGAAAGCTGTTATTCAGTAAATCGCAGAGCAGTTACGGTTTTGAATAACCTGGGATCCTGATTAAGAGTTTTGGAAAGCTTCATGCGGCTTTTATACATAGTTATCTTTGCACTATTAAGTACAGGTGCTTATGCTCAGAATAAAGAGCAGACACTAGCAGATGTGCGTCAAGATTTGACCATACTTTACATAGAGATGCTCAAATTAAAGCGAGAGCTTTCTACAACTGGAGTGGCTTCTCCCCAAGTTGTTACTAGCGGGTCTAGCTTCGTAAGACTTGAGGCGATTGAGGGGGAACTACAAAGGTTAATCGCTCAAACGGAAGAATTGCAGTACATAGTTGATCGAGTGGTCAGGGATGGAACGAATAGAATAGAAAGCTTAGAATTTCGTTTGGTGGAGCTAGAAGGAGGAGATGTTTCGAATATATCGGAAACGAGCACTTTAGGGACACTAATTAACCTTGATGATCCTGTTGAAACAACAATCAATGCTGTGGCGCCTGAGCCTGAATTGGCCGTTGGAGAAAAAGCAGATTTTGACGCGGCTTCTGAAGCACTGGAAAGAGGTGACCACGAGGCTGCAACTAATTTATTCGAGCGTTTCACCAATACTTATCCGGATAGTCCCCTTAACGCACAAGCATTACTCTCTAGAGGAATTGCTTTTGAGGAATTGGGTGAATTGAAGTCTGCTGCAAGAGCTTTTTTAAACAGCTACACGGATTTCCCAGAGTCTGATGTTGCACCTCAAGTAATGTTTAGATTAGGACAGTCATTAGTGGATCTTGGTCAAATAGATGCTGGTTGCCAAATTTTGTCGCAAGTACAGATTAGATTTCCAGATGTTCAGGAGACAGATTTAGCATTAAATGCCATGAATGAATTACAGTGCCAGTAAGGTCAACCAGTGAACTATGATTTTGATGCAATCTCCGGTACATTCAACAAAAAAATTGACAGTTTTCTAGATACACTTTGTTACAGGCCTGCCTCCCTTGGCATTGCCGTTTCTGGTGGCAGTGACAGCTTAGGCCTTTTATATCTGATAAACTCATGGCCCAATCCAACAAACTTAAAAATTTTAGTACTTACTGTTGACCATGATCTAAGGCATGGATCAGCTAAAGATGCAACATACGTGAGTGAGTTGTGCAAAAAGCTCGGTTTTGCCCATACAACTCTGCTATGGGATCATGAAGATATGACAGGAAACTTATCTGCCAATGCCCGCGAAGCTCGTTATAAATTAATGAAAAAATCCCTTCCTGTGAACTCAATTCTAATGACTGGACACACACTAGATGATCAAGCAGAAACTTTCCTAATGAGATTGCGAAGAGGATCTGGAGTGGATGGTTTGGCGAGTATGACAGAGCAGAATTATTTGCTTATCGACGACGATAAGATGACGTTATTCAGACCTCTCCTGGAGTTTGAGCGGCAAACAATGCGGGATGTGCTAAATTATAAGAAAGTAAATTGGATTGATGATCCAACTAACAAGGATCAGAGTTTCGAAAGGGTTAGAGTGAGGGAGCTGGTGTCTACTTTTGCTGAATTAGGCATAGACAAAAACACGATCGGTAAAACAGCATTATTGATGCAAAGTGCTAAAATAGCATTAAATCAATTTGCGTTAGATTGTTATGAAAAGTTTGGATCGTGCGATTATGGGGATCTCGTATTTGATTTTGACGAGTTTGCTAATCAACCGGTAGATATTAAACGACGTTTGATAGCCGCAGCGCAAAAATGGATCTCAAACCTTAAGTATCGCCCCAGATTGACGCAAGTAGACGCGCTGATAAGCTCTATTGATGAAAAGGTAACTTTTTCGGGGTCAGGTACAATTTGCTATGTTCACGGCAAGAGTATTAAAATCACAAGAGAAGTAAACGCATGTGACAAGGCAGTAGGTGCGTCAAATGGTATTATATTTGATAATAGATGGAAATTAATAACTTCAGAAAGTAGCGACGGACTTACTGTAAAATGCTTGGGTGAACACGGATATACGCTTTTGGATCCAAATCTTAGGAAAAAGATCCCATATAAAACTATAATTGCTCTACCTGGACTATTCAAAGACAGAAATTTAATAAATTTTCCGTTTTTAGATCCTAGCTCAAAATTTAGGTTTAGTTTTTGCAAACAGCCCTTCAATCAATTCTTACTAGACCATTGAACATAGTGAACTAATGTCTATGTATACACTAAGAGGTCGTCCACGGAAGAGTGATAATCAATAAGGAGAGCTCTCTTGAGCAACAATCGCAATATAGCCTTTTGGCTGGTTCTGTTTTTACTCATCGTTGTGCTATTTAACGTGTTCAGTTCAGGCACTTCATCATTACAATCGAGAGAAATTAGTTATTCTGACTTCGTTGCATCTGTGGAGCGCGGGGAAGTTGCGACGGTCATCCTTGATGGCGAAAATATTCGGTTCAAAGGTGGCGATAATGTTGAGTATGTTACGGTAAGACCAGCTGATACCAATGTAACTGATCTTCTTATCGAAAACCAAGTAGTGGTGCGAGCAGAGAAACAAGAACAATCATTGTTTCAGTCCTTTATAATGTCGATATTGCCGTTTCTGTTGTTAATTGGGGTTTGGATTTACTTCATGAACCGTATGCAAGGGGGTGGCCGAGGTGGCGCAATGGGCTTCGGTAAGAGTAGGGCGAAACTTTTAACTGAAAAACAGGGAAGAGTTACTTTTGATGATGTGGCTGGTATTGATGAGGCAAAAGAAGAACTCGAAGAAATAGTTGAGTTTTTGAGAAACCCACAAAAATTTAGCCGACTAGGCGGTAAGATACCTAGAGGTGCATTGTTAGTCGGACCACCAGGCACTGGTAAAACCCTACTTGCTCGAGCAATTGCTGGAGAGGCGGGTGTGCCTTTCTTTACGATATCGGGTTCTGACTTTGTTGAAATGTTCGTTGGGGTCGGTGCCAGTCGAGTTAGAGACATGTTCGAACAGGCGAAAAAAAACGCTCCCTGTATTGTATTTATTGATGAGATAGATGCCGTAGGTAGAAATAGAGGCGCCGGATATGGTGGTGGAAACGATGAGAGAGAGCAAACCTTAAACCAGCTGCTGGTAGAAATGGACGGCTTTGAGGAAAATGAAGGTGTTATAATATTAGCTGCAACGAATAGACGTGATGTTCTTGATCCTGCACTGCTGCGTCCAGGTAGGTTTGATCGACAAGTAAATGTACCTAATCCAGACATCAAAGGAAGAGAGAAAATACTTAATGTGCATGCGAGAAAAACGCCGCTTGGGCCAGATGTTGATCTTCGTTTGATAGCTAGAGGGACACCTGGTTTTTCTGGGGCTGATTTAGCAAATTTGGTTAACGAAGCCGCATTAATGGCTGCACGAATAGGTAGAACCTTTGTAAGCATGATAGATTTTGAGAATGCAAAAGATAAGGTGATGATGGGAGCAGAACGGCGGTCTATGGTCCTGACAGATGACCAAAAAGAAAAGACTGCGTATCACGAGGCAGGACACGCGATTGTGGGTCTTGAGCTTCCTCAATGTGATCCGGTATACAAAGCAACAATTATTCCACGGGGAGGGGCTCTTGGAATGGTAGTGTCCTTGCCGGAAATAGACCGATTAAATTGGCATAGAGCTGAATGTGAAGAGAAATTGGCGATGACAATGGCTGGAAAAGCAGCTGAAATCATTAAGTATGGTGAAGCCAACGTTTCAAATGGTCCGGCTGGAGACATCCAACAAGCATCAGGTTTAGCTCGCGCTATGGTGCTTCGTTGGGGTATGTCAGAAAAGGTTGGAAATATTGACTATGCAGAAGCTCATGAAGGCTACTCTGGCAACACAGCCGGGCTCTCGGTGTCGGCTAATACAAAAGAACTTATCGAAGTCGAAGTGAAAAGGTTTATTCAAGAAGCATATGATCGCGCTTACAAAATTCTCAGCAAAAAGAAAACAGAATGGGATAGACTTGCGCAGGGATTGTTAGAATACGAAACTTTGACGGGTGACGAGATCAAGAGGGTTATAAAAGGTGAACCGCCTCACGGAGATGATGATCCTGACGGTGATGCTACTAATACTGAAAGTTCTGTTAAAGATTCAGTTATGGCAGTCCCAAAAACGAAGGCTCGTATTAAAGGCAAGAGTGGAGGAAAGATGACCCCGGAAGCAACCTGAGCTTTTCCATTTTAAATTAAGAGTTATAATGGAAATTATCTTGGATCTTTCACTTTCACAACATCAGGCGTGAATAGGGCCATCTCCGCAGGCCATGGCAGCCTCTCGAATAGCTTCTGAATAGGTTGGATGTGCATGACAGGTCAGAGCGATGTCTTGTGCAGCTGCTCCAAATTCCATTGCCATGCACAATTCGTGAATAAGATCACCAGCGGCAGGTCCAACAATATGGGCGCCCAAAATACGGTCGGTGTCAGCGTCAGCTAAGATTTTAACAAAACCGTCTGTAGCGAAGTTAGCTTTTGCCCGGCCATTTCCCATAAACATAAATTTACCTACTTTGTAATCTTGTTTTAGCGACTTTAACTCGTCTTCAGTTCTTCCTACCGTGGCCACTTCTGGCGAAGTGTAAATCACTCCGGGGATTACTGAATAATTAACATGGCCATGTTTCCCAGCTATAACTTCAGCGGCTGCGATTCCCTCATCCTCAGCTTTATGCGCCAGCATTGGTCCTTGAATTGCGTCCCCTATTGCATAGATTCCATCAACATTTGTTCTCCATTTATCATCAGTTTCAATATGGCCTTTCTCGGACACTTTTACACCTAATTCTTTAATTCCCATCCCATCTAAGAAGGGCTTTCGACCAGTCGCGACCAGTACAATATCACTTTCTAGGGTATGTTTACTGTTGTCTGAATTTTTTTGATATAAAATACTTGCTTTATTGTTTTTGCAAGTTGCAGATTGTACTGCGGCACCCATTATAAATTTAATTCCTTGCCTTTTTAATATACGATGGAAAGTTTTTTGAACCTCTGTGTCCAAACCTGGTGTAATATTATCCATGTACTCTATCACAGTCACTTCGGATCCAAGTCTTGAGTAAACTGATCCTAGCTCTAAACCGATCACTCCAGCCCCAATAATAACCATTTTAGCTGGGATTTTTTTTAGTTCGAGTGCGCCCGTAGAGCTAACAATTATCTTTTCATCAATCTTTATTCCGGGAAGTGATGCAGGTTCCGATCCAGAAGCAATAATTATATTTTTCGTTTCATAATTTTTGTCATCTACTTTTACATTTCCGCTTGACGGAATTGCGCCCCAACCCCTAATCCAGTCGATTTTATTTTTCTTAAATAAAAACTCAATTCCTTTAGTATTTCCTTCTATCACTTCTTTTTTATAAGTTTGCATCTGGCCCCAATCGACTGAAAATTTTTCAGAATTGAGACCCATTTTTGAAAAATTGTGTTGCGCTTCATGTAATAGATGTGAAGCATGCAACAATGCTTTGGATGGAATACACCCGACGTTTAAACAGGTTCCACCAAGAGTTTCTCGACCTTCTACGCAAGCCGTTTTCAGTCCAAGTTGAGCACAACGTATTGCCGCAACATATCCTCCAGGCCCACTACCAATAACAATTACGTCGTATGACATTTCTATCCCTTTAATTTTAACCTAAGATATCACGTTCTAATGCTTAGATCGGCTATAATGATTTAATTTATAGATCCATCAGTAATCGTCTTGGATCTTCTAGGGCTTCTTTTACCCTTACTAAAAATGTTACCGCTCCTTTTCCATCCACAATACGATGATCATAGCTCAAGGCTAAATACATCATAGGCCTGATTACTATTTCTCCATTAATTGCAATTGGCCGGTCCTGTATCTTGTGCATTCCAAGTATTCCAGACTGTGGTGGATTTAGTATTGGTGAGGACATTAATGAGCCGTATACACCTCCATTTGATATCGTGAATGTGCCATCTTGCATATCAGCCATTGACAGATTTCCGTCTCGCGCCCGCAAACCTTTTTCTGCAATTTGCTTCTCAATTTCTGAAAATGAAAGTTCGTCAACATTACGAATAACTGGCACTACTAACCCGGTCGGCGTGCCAGTAGCAATTCCCATATTAACATAATTTTTATAAACGATTTCGTCTTCGTCAATTTCCGCATTTACTTCTGGTATTTCTTTCAGCGCCTGGCAGCAAGCTTTTGTAAAAAATGACAAAAAGCCCAAACGCACTCCATGCTTCTGCTGGAAAAGTTCTTTATATTCTTGTCTCAAATCTATAACGGCGGTCATGTCTACTTCATTATAGGTTGTTAACATTGCGGCAGTATTTTGACTATCTTTTAACCTTTTTGCGATAGTTTGACGAAGTCGCGACATTTTTATACGTTCTTCGCGTGTATTTATATTTTGACTAGTAGATTTAGAGCCTTCTGGAATGGATACTTGTGCTACCTTCTCAAGTGATTGCTTTTGTTCCCTACTTAATATGGCATTTTTAACATCTTCTTTCATTATTCTGCCGTTACGCCCGCTACCAGTAATCTCGTCCTGAGCTATGCCTGCTTCGATAATAGCTTTTTTTGCAGATGGAGCTACTTCCACGCTTAAATCTTTATGCGATTTGTCAGTCTTTAGACCATTCTCTTGATTATCATTATCGGATTTTTGTTGTGTCTTCGATGTTAGATTATTACTCTTAGCGGTTAATACTGCCAATAATGCATTTACTGCGACCGTTTCACCTTCGTTGGCAATAATTTCAGATAAAACACCTGAAATTGGAGCAGGCACCTCCACAGTAACTTTATCAGTTTCAAGTTCACATATCATTTCGTCCGTAGAAACATTTTCACCTGGTTTTTTAAACCAAGTTGCGACCGTGGCTTCAGTAACAGATTCTCCTAGGGTTGGTACTCTAATTTCTGTCATAATTTAATGTCCCCCAAAACTTAGCGCTTCGTTTACAAGCACTTCTTGTTGATTTTTATGAGTTGAAGCTAAGCCCGTGGCTGGCGATGCGCTTGCTGCTCTACCAACATATTTTGGACGTTTAAACTTGGCTTTTATTCTAGTAAGTACCCACTCAAGATTTGGCTCCATAAAAGTCCAACTGCCTTGGTTTTTTGGTTCCTCTTGGCACCAAACCATTTCAGCGCTTTTAAATCTTTCCAATTCTTTTACAGCTGAAATTGCTGGAAACGGATAAAACTGTTCGAACCTCAACAGATAAATATCGTTTATATCTCTTTTATCCCGCTCCTCAAGTAGATCAAAGTATACCTTTCCGGAACACATTACTACTCTCTTAATTTTCTTATCTGGTACAAGGTTTGTTTCACTTAATCCACTTTCTGCATCGTCCCATAAAACTCTATGAAAACTGGAACCATCTATAAAATTGGATTTATCTGATACACAAAGTTTATGACGGAGTAAGGACTTTGGTGTCACTAGAATAAGTGGCTTTCTAAATGATCGATGTAATTGACGGCGTAAGATGTGAAAATAGTTTGCAGGAGTGGAGCAATTAGCCACAATCCAATTGTCCTGACCGCACATTTGCAAAAATCTTTCTAATCTAGCTGAGCTGTGTTCAGGTCCTTGACCTTCAAACCCGTGAGGAAGCAAAATGACTAGGCCGGACATTCTCAGCCACTTACTTTCACCAGAGCTAATAAACTGGTCGAACATGATTTGGGCACCATTAGCAAAATCACCAAATTGTGCCTCCCAAGCTACCAGCGCGTTAGGTTCCGATAACGAGTAACCATACTCAAAGCCCAATACTGCATATTCAGATAGCATAGAGTCTATTGCTTCGAACTCTGCCTGCTCTTTGGTAATATGATTTAGTGGATAATATCTATCCTCGCTGTTTTGATTAATAATTCCAGAGTGCCTTTGACTAAAAGTTCCCCGTGTCGCATCTTGGCCAGAAAGTCGCACAGGAAAACCCTCGGTTAAAAGGGAGCCAAATGCTAAAGCTTCGGCTGTTGCCCAGTCTAAACCGGTGCCATCGCTAAACATCTTGTTTTTATTATCTAGTAGTCGTGAAATTGTTTTGTGTACAGGAAAGTCATCAGGCAATTTTGAAAGTGCGGCACCAACCTTATCAAACGTATCCTCAGAAATAGCCGTTTGTCCCCGTTGATAGTCATCTTTATTTCGATCTAAATGAGCCCATCTTCCATCAAGCCAATCAGCCTTATTTGGTTTATAATTTTTCCCAGCATCAAATTCATCATTTAAGAACGACTGAAATCCAGTTTTCAAATCTTCAATTTCTCCTTCGGGGATCAGACCATCTCGAACAAGAAGGTCTGTGTATAAGGTCAAAGTCGTTTTTTGTTTCTTTATTTTTTTATACATTATCGGATTTGTGAACATTGGTTCATCGCCCTCGTTATGACCAAATCTCCTGTAACAAATTATATCTATGACTACATCTTTCTGAAATTTTTGACGGAACTCAGTCGCAACCTTTGCAGCATGAACCACTGCCTCTGGATCATCCCCGTTCACATGAAAAATTGGTGCTTCAACCATAAGGGCTATATCTGTAGGATATGGAGAGGAGCGGCTGAAGTGCGGTGCAGTAGTGAAGCCGATTTGATTGTTTACGACTACATGTATTGTGCCACCAGTCTTATGCCCAACTAATCCAGATAGCCCAAAACATTCAGCTACGACTCCCTGGCCAGCAAATGCTGCGTCCCCGTGAAGAAGTAATGGTAACACGGAGACTCTATTTTTGTCATTTAATTGCTGTTGTTTGGCCCTAACTTTGCCTATTACTACTGGGTTTACTGCCTCCAGATGGGATGGATTGGCTGTTAAAGATAAGTGAACATTATTTCCATCAAACTCTCTATCTGACGAAGCTCCTAGATGGTATTTTACGTCGCCAGAGCCATCAACATCCTCTGGCTTGGATGATCCTCCTTGAAATTCATTGAATATTGCCTTGTATGGTTTACCCATAACGTTAGCGAGTACTGACAATCTCCCTCTATGTGGCATTCCTATTACTATTTCCTTGACGCCCAAAGCACCGCCTCGTTTTATAATCTGTTCTAATGCCGGGATTAATGCTTCTCCCCCGTCAAGACCAAATCTTTTCGTGCCCATGTATTTGACGTGCAGAAACTTTTCGAAGCCTTCAGCTTCAACCAACTTATTTAAGATGGCTTTTCTGCCCTCCCTAGTAAATTTTATCTCTTTTCCGTAGCCCTCTATTCTCTCCTTTAACCAAGCAGATTGCTCAGGGTCTGAAATGTGCATATATTGAAGAGCAAACGTTCCGCAGTAAGTCCGTCGCACTAAATCAATTATTTCGCGCATAGACGCAATCTGCAGTCCTAAAACGTTATCAATGAAAATAGGTCTGTCTAAGTCCTCTTCTGTGAAGCCATAAGATTTAGGGTCTAACTCTGGATGGATGGCCTCATCTCTCAATCCTAGGGGATCCAGGTCAGCGACAAGGTGCCCACGAATTCGATGTGCACGAATGATCATAATAGCTCTGATGCTATCAAGCACGGCTCTTTCTACTGCTTCGTCACTTAAGGTAAAATTCGTGGCATTTGCTTTTGCATTTATTGCCGCATTTGCCCGGATCGCAATTTCAGAGTCATCACCCCATTCACTGGTGAGAGCACCAGTTAATTCGTCATTTGGTTGTTGGGGCCAGTCTTGTCTTGTCCAGCTAGGTTTTTGGGAACTGTTTCCATTATCTGCTGCATCAGTCTCAAGAGACTGGAAAAATGCCTGCCACGCTGAGTCTACGGAATTTGGATTTTGTTTAAAAGTTTGCTGTAAATTTTCCAAGTATTCTGCATTCTGGCCCTGCATAAATGAAGATCCATGAAAGAATTCGTTTGAAGATTGTTCATTCATTTTAATACCCATTCAATCCAATTATAATTTATGTGTTCTAATCTTGATTCAGTCTTTTTTTTCTATTGCCTTGAGTACAGCTTCACCCAATCCGGCAGGGCTCTCCGCAACAATGATTCCGGCAGATCGCATTGCTTCTATTTTGTCTTCTGCGCCACCTTTTCCACCGGCAACTATTGCACCGGCATGCCCCATTCTGCGACCTGGTGGAGCAGTTCGACCAGCAATAAAACCTGCGACCGGTTTTTGTCGCCCCCGCTTAGCCTCTTGTTTTAAAAACTCCGCGGCTTCTTCCTCGGCAGAACCTCCAATTTCACCAATCATTATTATACTTTCCGTCTCGTCATCTGAGAGAAACCATTCTAGAACATCGATATGTTCAGTTCCTTTGATTGGGTCACCTCCTATGCCCACACAGGTTGACTGGCCTAATCCTACATCTGAGGTTTGTTTAACGGCTTCATAAGTTAGTGTACCTGATCTTGAAACAACCCCAACGGATCCTTTGCGATGGATATGGCCGGGCATAATGCCGATTTTACAGGAGCCAGGGGTTATTACACCGGGACAGTTTGGTCCAATTAAAATTGATTGTGAAGTTTCTAATGCTCTTTTAACTTTCACCATGTCCAGGACCGGTATCCCTTCGGTAATAGCAACTATCAGTTCGACTTCAGCGTCTATAGCTTCTAGAATTGAATCTGCCGCGAATGGTGGTGGGACGTATATGACAGTCGCATTTGCCCCAGTAACATCTCTTGCCTCATGAACTGAGTTAAAAACGGGCAATCCTATATGTTCCAAACCTCCTTTACCAGGAGTAACGCCCCCAACCATTTTTGTACCGTATTCAATCGCCTGCTCACTGTGAAATGTTCCTTGCGATCCGGTAAATCCTTGGCAAATAACTTTCGTGTCTTCGCTAACTAGAATTGCCATTGCCTCATCCTTTTACTGCTGTTACTATTTTTTCGGCACCATCTTTTAAGTTCGCAGCTGCGATTACATCTAATCCTGACGTGTTGATGATTTCGTTACCTGTCTCAACATTTGTTCCCTCTAATCGAACCACTAGCGGTACTTTTAAACCTACCTCTTTCACGGCAGCTACAACTCCTTCTGCAATAACATCGCATCTCATAATCCCACCAAAAATATTTACTAAAATACCTTTCACATTGGGGTCAGACGTAATTATTTTAAAAGCTTCTGTAACTTTCTCTTTCGTGGCGCCGCCGCCTACGTCGAGAAAGTTAGCTGGTTCTGCACCGTACAGTTTAATAATATCCATTGTGGCCATTGCTAACCCGGCACCATTGACCATACAGCCAATTTCGCCGTCTAACGCAATGTAATTTAAGTCATATTTTGACGCCTCAAGTTCCTTTGGATCTTCTTCTGTTGTGTCGCGCAGTTCTGCTATATCTGCATGCCTATATGTTGCATTGCCATCAAAACCCATTTTCGCATCTAAACATTTTAGATTTCCAGAGCCTGATACGATTAATGGATTGATTTCTAACATCTCCATGTCTTTTTCAAGAAAGAGTTTATAAAGCGTTGTCATCAATGAGACACACTGCTTCAATTGTTTGCCTTCAAGACCCAACATAAAAGCTATTCTTCGACCATGATATGGTTGGAATGATGTGGTGGGATCGATTGAAAATGACAAGATTTTCTCTGGGGAATTCTCTGCAACAGCTTCAATATCCATTCCGCCTTCGGTCGAACAAACAAATGAGACTCTACTTGATTGACGATCTACCAAAATAGCTAAATATAATTCTTGTGTAATCTCTGAGCCATCTTCTATGTATACACGATTTACCTGTTTCCCAACGGGACCAGTCTGATGGGTGACTAGGGTCCGACCAAGCATTTTTTTTGCCTCTGACGCGGCTTCTTCAACTGATTTAGTTATACGCACTCCACCTTTGGTACCTGCGTCTGCTTCCAAGAAAGTTCCTTTGCCTCTTCCGCCAGCATGAATTTGGGCTTTTACGACCCACATCGGGCCGTCTAATTCACCAGCCGCAGTTTTAGCATCCTCTGATTTTAGCACTATTCTTCCATCTGAAACAGGAGCCCCATAGCTCCTTAGCAGTGCTTTTGCTTGATATTCATGAATATTCATAATGAGAATCCTATTATTTTAGCAGTTATAAAAAGCCATTAACACACTGAAGTTTCTAGTAATTTTTAATGTACAACATAAAATATGCAGTTATTTATTGAAATGTGATCACATTACAAAATTCGTGATCACATAATGATCAACAAAAAAGATCTTTGGGCTCGACTGCAAGTTATACGGGTACTAAAATAATAAGAATTTGATACTTTACTAAGTATTATGTGAGTGAGCTATCAATAGCTTTACATGCAGCAACCAAGCTTTTGACTGACTCCACTGAGCTGTTAAACATGTCCTGCTCTTCTTTAGTGAGCTTTATATCCACAATTTTTTCGACACCGTTACCACCAATGATAGTTGGTACTCCGACGTACATATTTGAAACTCCCAATTCACCATTGCAGTGAGCCGCACACGGCAGTAGCCGTTTCTGGTCTTTGAGATATGCTTCTGCCATTTCTATTGCCGCTGTTGCAGGTGCATAATAGGCAGATCCGGTTTTCAGCAATCCGACTATTTCAGCACCGCCGTCTCGCGTTCTTTGGACGAGTTTATCCAATCTATCCTGTGTTGACCAACCCATTTCTATAAGGTCCGGTAATGGTATCCCTGCGACTGTTGAGTATCTCGCTAACGGCACCATCGTATCGCCGTGCCCGCCTAATACGAAGGCGGTCACATCACGCATTGACACGTTAAACTCAACGGACAAGAAGTGACGGAAGCGAGCACTGTCTAACACTCCCGCCATGCCACAAACTTTACTTGCTGGTAACCCAGAAAATTCTCTCAAAGCCCAAACCATCGCATCTAACGGGTTCGTTATACATATAACAAAAGCATTTGGTGCATAAGTCTTAATGCCTTCGCCAACCGACTTCATGACTTTTAGATTTATGCCTAATAAATCATCACGACTCATGCCGGGTTTCCGTGCTACGCCAGCAGTGACAATGCAAACATCTGCACCGGCTATATCTTCATAAGATTGGGTGCCGCTTAAAGTGGCATCGAAACCTTCTGATGGTCCAGACTCTGCTATGTCTAATGCTTTGCCATTTGGGATTCCTTCTGCGATATCAAACAAAATAACGTCGCCGAGTTCTTTGATTGATGAAAGGTGTGCGATTGTTCCACCAATTTGTCCTGCCCCAATTAAAGCGATTTTAGATCTAGCCATAGAAATCTCCGGTCGTGCCTTTTACTAATTCATAAAAAGCCCTAGACTTTTTCATTAAATTTCGCAAGGCCACTTCAAAAAGAGTTAAGTTTAATTTTGAGATAAAATTCGCCAATTTCATCTTTACAGACCTATAAATAAATTCTATCCGTTATTACTCATAAATTCAAATAAACCGAAGACTAAAAATTTGATGATATCTTTAAGGTATTAAAATCTTTAGATATCAAAGTGGTCTGGGTAAAATACCGAATTAAGCAATTGAGGTTTAACTTAGGCAATATAGAGAGCTTATGACACTTTTAGTAATGGGAAATATTCTGTGGGTCATTGCACATTCGTTCAAGCGTGTATTACCAAATTTGCGCAACTCTTTGGGGAATGCTGGAAAGGGTGCGGTAGCAGTATCATTGATTTTTGCACTGGTATTAATCATTACAGGCTACAGATCTGCTGAGTATGTTGTGGTTTGGACTCCTCCAAATTTTTTGGTGCACATTAATAATATTCTCATGGTAACCGCTATATTTGTATTTGCATTGGGGCATACCAGAGGTCCCCTTAGAGGCCGTTTACGCCATCCAATGCTAGCGTCTGTAAAAATTTGGGCTGTGGCACATCTATTAGTGAACGGTGATTTGGCATCTTTGATATTATTTGGCTCTATGCTCGCTTGGGCTGCCTTGGCTGTCGTTTTAATAAATCGCTCTGAGACACGGATAGCACCGAAACCTGGGACTGCCAAACGTGATATAGTTTTGGTATTTATGGTCGTTTTCATCTTCCTTTTAATTTCTGCTTTTCATTGGTTTTTTGGGGTTTGGCCTTTTCCTGGGGGTCTTAGTGACAAAATTTTATAGCTCGCTCAATGGTGAAGACAGTTCTTAATTTTGTCACAAGTTAAGTTTTGCGCTATCGAAAGGTTGGACACTACATGGAGATCTTCAGTATAGTTACGACAGTCAAAGTATTAAAATGCTTTGTGCTGAAGCAGTGGTTAAAAGTATTAGTAAGGATTATCATACTGATACGAAATTGGGAGATCAGTAAATTATCATGTCGAGCTCTGGTCGTGACTTACAACTTGAACTAAGTACACGTTCGTAGTTAAAGAGCATAAATTTTTTTTCTAAAACACATGGATGATTTTAAGATGTCTAAGTCAAAAAGTGATCAACGGCCACTTTCGCCCCATTTATCCGTTTATAAATGGCAATTACATGCTATAACTTCTATCCTTACCAGAATTACCGGTAATGCGCTGATTGTAGGGGTAATTCTATTCATTTTATGGTTGATTGCAGCAGCAACTTCTGAAGCAAACTTTTTGATAATGAATGCAGTAATTTCTAGCTGGTTGGGTCAGCTTGTGTTACTTGGTTCTCTCTGGGCGCTTTGGTATCACACCTTGGCTGGAATTCGGCATCTGATCTGGGATCATGCAGTATGGCTAGATATTAACACATCAAGGCTTTTGGGATGGGCAGTAGTTTTGGGCTCGTTTGTTTTAACTTTTTTAACTATTTTATTTTTGTAAAACTTTTCAGGCCAGGGACGGCTAGGAGTGATATATGATGGCATTTGACATTATTAAAACAGGCACGTCACACTTTAAAGCAATGAAAATTAGCTCAATGGCACTCGTTGCCCTAGTCCCTATATTTATAATCACAATTGGACCTATATTTGGCGAGCAGAGAGTTGTCGTGTTAGCTAAACTTGAACAGCCAATTTATGCGCTTATAGTCGCAGTGACATTTACAGTGGGGCTTTTACATTTTAAAAGCGGAGTTCAAGTATTGATTGAAGATTATGTGCACGGAGTGATGAACAAAGTGTGGATAATTTTTACGATCGGTTTATCTTATTTATTGATCGGTGTGACACTCTTTGCGTTGATTAAAATTTTGGTATAGGGACTTTTCATTGGAAGCATATTCTCACGAAACTCACGAGTACGATGTTGTGGTGGTGGGTGCTGGTGGTTCAGGCCTGCGAGCTACTTTAGGTATGGCTGAGCAAGGACTTAAAACGGCATGTGTCACAAAGGTATTTCCTACGAGGTCTCATACTGTTGCGGCTCAAGGTGGTATAGCGGCTTCTTTGGGAAATATGGGGCCAGACCATTGGCAATGGCACATGTATGACACAGTTAAAGGATCAGATTGGCTTGGCGACACTGATGCTATGGAGTATTTGGCTAGAGAAGCACCTAAGGCAGTATATGAGCTTGAACATTATGGTGTGCCTTTCAGTAGGACTGAAAAAGGCGACATATATCAGCGACCTTTCGGCGGTCATACTACGGAATTTGGTGAAGGTCCGCCGGTTCAGAGAACCTGCGCAGCGGCAGACCGAACTGGGCATGCCATACTGCACACTCTCTACGGTCAGTCGCTGAAGCAGAATGCAGAGTTTTACATCGAGTACTTTGCTATTGACCTTATTATGTCAGAAGATGGACAATGCCAGGGCGTTGTTTGTTGGAAATTGGATGACGGCTCCTTTCACGTTTTCAATGCTAAATTAGTTGTTTTAGCGACCGGTGGGTATGGGCGAGCATATTTTAGCGCAACTTCAGCCCATACATGTACTGGTGATGGTGGTGGAATGATAGCTCGGGCTGGTCTGCCGTTACAGGATATGGAATTTGTCCAATTTCATCCAACGGGTATTTATGGTTCAGGCTGCTTGATCACAGAAGGTGCTCGCGGTGAGGGAGGTTATTTAACAAACTCTGAAGGCGAGCGCTTTATGGAAAGATACGCGCCGCACTACAAGGATCTTGCTCCTAGGGATTATGTTAGTCGTTGCATGACTATGGAGATCCGTGAGGGTAGGGGTGCAGGTAAAACCGGTGATCATATCCACCTAAACTTAAGTCATTTGCCAGAGGCTGCACTTGCAGAGAGACTTCCAGGAATATCTGAGTCTGCAAAAATCTTTGCTGGAGTAGATGTGACCAAAGAACCTATTCCTGTATTACCAACGGTGCACTATAACATGGGTGGTATCCCAACCAACTATTGGGGCGAGGTACTAAGCCCTACTCAAGATAACCCTAATCAAATCGTGCCGGGTTTAATGGCTGTTGGCGAGGCTGGCTGCGCTTCCGTACATGGGGCAAATAGATTGGGATCAAATTCGTTAATTGACTTAGTAGTTTTCGGTCGGGCATCCGCTATAAAGGCTGGGAAGGTTGTTGATGCTGATGCACACAATCCTGATTTGAATAAGCTCTCTGTCGATAACGCTTTTGATCGTTTTGATGGACTTCGGTATGCTAAAGGTGCAATCCCAACAGCAGATTTGCGTTTGCAAATGCAAAAAACGATGCAGGAAGATGCTGCTGTATTTAGAACGGCTGAAACTTTAGCAAATGGTGTTGGAAAAATGAGTAAGATTGCTGATGGTGTAAATGATCTGTCAGTAGTAGATAGGAGCCTTGTCTGGAATAGTGATTTGATGGAAACTTTAGAACTTACAAACCTGATGCCAAATGCGCTGAGCACAATTTGTGGAGCTGAAGCACGCAAGGAGAGTCGTGGAGCGCATGCTCATGAGGATTTTGAGGGTCGTGATGACGAGAATTGGCGCGTTCATACTATCTCTCGTTTCTCGGAGAATGCAAAGTCTGTAAAACTTAGTTACCGACCCGTCATAACGGACCCACTCTCTACTGAAAATGAGGGCGGAATAAGTTTGTCAAAGATAGCACCAAAAGAACGTACTTTCTAGGAACTATGATATGGTACAGTTAACGCTACCCAAAAACAGTAGAATAATGAGAGGCAAGACATGGCCAAAGCCTGAAGGTGCCAACAATTTGCGCGTTTTCAATATATATCGTTGGTCTCCAGATGATACTGAGAACCCTAGCTTGGACACGTATTTCGTGGATATTGATAACTGTGGGCCCATGATTTTAGATGCATTAATCAAAATTAAGAGCGATATTGATCCGACTTTAACCTTCAGAAGATCTTGCCGTGAGGGGATTTGTGGATCGTGTGCGATGAGCATAGGTGGTATAAACACATTAGCATGCGTTCATGGCATTGATGATGTAAAAGGTGATATAAATATTTATCCGCTACCCCATATGCCCGTAATCAAAGATCTTATACCTGATTTAACACATTTTTACGCACAGCATGCCTCGATTATGCCGTGGCTGGAGACTAAGACAGAGCGACCTAATACAGAGTGGAAACAATCCATTGAAGACAGAAAAAAATTGGATGGATTATATGAGTGCGTAATGTGTGCATCTTGTTCGACTTCATGTCCGTCATATTGGTGGAATAGCGATAAATATTTAGGTCCTGCCGCTTTGCTTCATGCCTATCGTTGGATTATCGATAGCAGAGATGAGGCTACTGGAGATCGTTTGCGCGACCTCGATGATCCGTTTAAAGTATACCGGTGCCACACAATAATGAATTGTACCAATACTTGTCCAAAAGGACTTAACCCTGCCAAAGCAATCGCAGAGGTTAAAAAAATGATGGTCGAAAGAAGTGCCTAGTCACTTACTTTGCTGGTGTCCTTATTTGGTTGGAAACGCGGCAGCTAGGGCTACCTCTACCATTTGAGCAAAAGTCTTTTCTCTTTCATCGGATGGCAAGGCTTCTCCTGTCTGCAGATGATCTGAGACTGTTAAAATTGCGAGTGCTTTCCTATTAAAACGGGCAGCTAAAGTGTACAGTTCAGCGGCTTCCATCTCCACAGCTAGGACTCCGTGTCTGACCATTTGCTCATTAAGGTCCGCTCTTTCGTCATAAAAAGTATCGGATGAATAGATATTTCCAACGTGTGTTTTAAATCCTTTACTTTCTGCAAAAGAATGTGCGTTCTTTATTAGTTCAAAATCTGCACACGGAGAAAAACTGATTTCTTTCATCACAGTGGAAGAAGGGGTTGTTACGTAAGTTGTGGTTTGTGCAAGTATTATATCACGAATATCGATATTTGGTTGCATACCGCCGCAAGACCCAATTCTAATTAAAGTCTGTGCATTATAATCCCTAATTAGTTCATTTGCATAAATTGAGAGAGAGGGCATTCCCATCCCACTACCTTGTATGGTTACGCGATTACCGTTAAATGTCCCTGTGTAACCAAACATCCCTCGCACCTGATTTACAAGACGTGGAGATGTTAAAAACTGCTCCGCAGCCCACTTTGCACGCATTGGATCTCCAGGTAGAAGCACTGTGTCGGCGATTTCGTCAATTGTAGCTCCGATATGAATAGTCATTTCTTACCTTTGGTATTTTATGAATGGGGTTAATGATGCGACTTGGTCATATAGCTTCCGTGCTCCGAGATTAAAGTCTTGTGTCATCCAGTAGACTGAAGAAGTTCCGTTTGCATCGGCTGCTTCATAAACAGCTTGGATCAAAGCTTTAGCTATGCCCTTCCGGCGCTGTTTTTTAAGTGTAAATAAGTCTTGTAAATAGCATACATCATCAGTTCTCCAGTTATGAGGGTGGAAGATATAATGTACCAACCCAAATAGAGTTTCCCCACTGTAAGCAACTATACAGTTTTGGTGTCTATTATCCGTATCGAGAAGCCGAGAGAATGTTTCAGAGTATATTTTAGATGGAAGCTCTGTTTCATAAAATTTAAGGTATTCGCCCCAAATATAATGCCATTGTTCTTGGTCTTTTTTCTCTAACGGTCTAATCTCGTAGTCTTTTATCATCCCTTGGCCTATATTTTTGAGATATGCCTACTTAGTATATTTGAATACTGCATAAAGCTTTTCTTACGTCGTCTACAAGATTAGACTTATTCTGCTGCCACTTTTCGCGGATCTGCTAATTCTACAATATCCATCATTATAGAGTTCAGCTCGAAGTCCTTTGGAGTGTATACTTTAGATACACCCATTGCTCCTAGTGAAATAGCGTCTTCGTCTGGGATTATTCCTCCCACAACCAGGGGAATATGGCTTAAATTTGCCTCAGATAATCTTTCCAACGTTTCTTTTACAAGTGGTATGTGACTTCCAGAGAGGATTGATAACCCTATAACATGAGGGTGTGTTTCTAATACTGCATCGACCAATTGCTCAGGGGTTAGCCGAATACCTTGATATTCTATTTCCATACCACAATCTCGAGCACGAAAAGCAATTTGCTCTGCCCCATTTGAGTGCCCATCAAGGCCTGGTTTTCCCATTAAAAATTTTAGTCTACGGCCCAGCTTATCTGAAACAATGTCCACAGATGAGCGTATTTCATCTAATCCTTCAGTTTTATTTGATTTAGATTTTGACAGGCCAGTAGGCCCGCGGTATTCGCCATACACGGATCTCATAATTTCGGCCCATTCCCCAGTTGTAGCACCTACTTTAGCGGCGTTTACTGAAGCAGGCATAATATTTGCCCCATTCTTTGCAGCATCACTAAGTTGATCAAGCGCTACTTTTACAGCTACAGGGTCTCTTTGATTACGCCATGCATTGAGTCTGCCAATCTGTTCAGCCTCAACCGCAGGATCAACAATCATAATTCCTTTATCACCAGTGGTAAGGGGTGAATCTTCACTAGTTGTAAATTTATTCACACCAACAACAACAGTTTCATTTGTCTCAATTTTGTTAAGTCGATCCGCATTTGAGTCTACTAATCGAGATTTCATATACTCGATTGCTTGAACTGCTCCTCCCATACTGTCGAGGTTGGCTAATTCGTGACGAGCTCCATCTTTTAAAATGGTTACTTTCTTTTCTACTGCAGGATTATTTTCAAAAAGATCGTCATATTCGAGTAAATCTGTTTCGTATGCCATAATTTGTTGCATTCGCATTGACCACTGCTGATCCCATGGCCGAGGTAAGCCCAAAGCTTCATTCCAAGCTGGTAACTGCACAGCACGCGCTCTCGCTTTCTTAGACAGGGTAACAGCTAGCATTTCAATTAAAATGCGATAAACATTGTTTTCAGGTTGTTGCTCCGTCAATCCTAGCGAATTTACTTGGACTCCATATCTAAAGCGGCGATATTTTGGATCGGAAACCCCGTATCTTTTCATGCAGATTTCGTCCCACAGGTCTACAAACGCTCGCATTTTGCACATTTCTGTTACAAATCGTATGCCCGCATTTACAAAAAATGAAATTCTGCCTACTAGAATGGGAAATTCCTTTTCGGAAACCCTTGGACGCAACTCATCCAAAACAGCCGTTGCTGTTGCTAATGCGAAAGCAAGTTCTTGTTCTGGAGTAGCTCCCGCTTCTTGTAAATGATAGGAGCAAACATTCATTGGGTTCCATTTTGGAACTTCTGAATAACAGTATTCGGCAACATCACCTATCAATTTAAGGGAAGCTTGAGGTGGGCAAATGTACGTTCCTCTACTGAGGTATTCTTTTATAATGTCATTCTGAACAGTGCCTTGTAATTTTTTTACTTCTGCGCCTTGTTCCTCCGCTACAGCGATATAAAGAGCTAACAACCATGGAGCAGTAGCATTTATCGTCATGGAAGTGTTCATTTGATCTAAAGGGATTTGGTCAAATAAAGCTCTCATATCTCCCAAATGGCCTACAGGGACGCCAACTTTTCCAACTTCACCGCGAGCTAATAAGTGGTCACTGTCATATCCTGTCTGGGTTGGGAGATCGAATGCAACAGAAAGGCCGGTTTGTCCTTTGGCCAGATTAGATCTGTACAGCTTGTTAGATGCAGCCGCCGTCGAATGTCCCGCGTAAGTTCTAATGAGCCACGGGCGATCTTTGCTAGTTTGTGACATTTAAAACTCCTTAAGTATTCTTCGCGAAATAATCTTAGATACAGAGGTGTGATAATGAAATATAATGTCTGAGTCAATTCGCTGCGTCGCGGCAAAGGGTAATGATAACTTTTTAATGATAAGTGCTTTTATACTTATCACATACTTATGAAATTTGCAGTTTCCAATATCTGGCACCTTTATTGAGAAGCAATAAAATTACCAATTAGATATAAAAAAAGTTGCAATCTTTCGCTTAGAATAATAATGCTTTCGCGACATATGATTCTGCGTTGCGGCAATCATTACAAAAATTAATTTGGAGATAGTGATGGCCTTAGACGCTGACGTTGCACACCCAACCTACGATGCGCCGGAAAAAGACTTGTACGAATTAGGAGAAATGCCACCATTTGGCTATGTGCCAAGGCAGATGTACGCATGGGCTATCCGTAGAGAGAGACATGGCGAACCTGAGAAAGCCTTTCAAGTAGAAATTGTAGACACACCATTACCCTCGGGTAACGAAGTATTGGTATTGGTAATGGCTGCCGGTGTTAACTATAACGGTGTTTGGGCAGGTCTGGGTGTTCCCATTTCACCTTTTGATGGCCACAAAGCAGATTATCACATTGCTGGGTCAGACGCCTCTGGCATTGTTTGGGCAGTAGGTGATAAAGTACGAAATTGGAAGGTTGGTGATGAGGTAGTCATCCATTGTAATCAAGACGATGGCGATGATGAAGAATGTAACGGTGGAGACCCAATGTACTCGACAAGTCAGCGTATATGGGGATACGAAACCCCAGATGGGTCCTTTGCTCAATTTACCAGTGTTCAAGCTCAACAACTTTTGCCAAGACCTCGTCATTTAAGTTGGGAAGAGAGTGCCTGTTATACTTTGACTCTTGCAACCGCTTACAGAATGCTGTTTGGACATGACCCACACGAATTAAAGCCAGGACAAAATGTTTTAGTGTGGGGTGCATCTGGTGGGCTTGGTTCTTATGCCATTCAGCTGGTTAAGGCGGCAGGTGGAAATGCTATCGGTGTCATATCAGATGAGAGCAAGAGAGATTTTGTCCTTGGGCTAGGAGCTAAAGGCGTTATTAATAGAAATGACTTTACGTGTTGGGGGCAACTGCCTACCGTAAATACTCCAGAATATGCTGATTGGTTTAAAGAAGTTCGTAAATTTGGTAAGGCTATCTGGGAATTTACTGGCAAAGGTAATAATGTCGATATAGTTTTTGAACATCCCGGGGAAGCAACCATTCCTGTTTCGACATTTGTTTGTAAAAAAGGCGGAATGGTAGTGATCTGTGCAGGCACAACTGGGTACAATTGTACGTTTGATGTGAGGTACCTGTGGATGCATCAAAAGCGCATCCAGGGAAGTCACTTTGCTCATTTGAAGCAAGCTGCATCTGCAAATAGATTAATGGTGGAACGTCGCCTTAATCCATGTATGTCAGAAGTTCTTCCGTGGGATCAAATACCACAGGCTCACACCAAAATGATGAAGAATGAGCACAAGCCAGGCAATATGGCTGTTTTAGTGCAAAGTCCACGGGTAGGATTATCAACGTTTGAAGAAGTACTGAAATAAATAATTCACGTTGGATCGACGTAACTTGTAAATGTTATTGCAGTATTTTTACAGCAAACCCATATGTTGGGACGGTTTGCTATCAATATCTAATAGCTACTTTATTTGACCATGTTTAGCTGGTGAACAGCTAGCATTAATATATGCTAGCTGCATGGACAGCAACTCTATTCCACTATCGCTTGATCAAGAGCAAGCCTTTAAAACTGTCTCAATGATTTTGGAGCGGGCCGGAATAAATTTTACTACTGGTAAAATCTCAAACCAGATCGCTGAAAATAAAACAGTGCATGCACTGATAGGAAGAGCAGGCTCTGGGAAAACTGCTTTATTAAGTAGTATAACTGAAAAAATGCTTAAAGTCGGTGTTGAAATTATATCTGGTGACTTTGAAGTTAATAAAAATAAAAATAAACGTACGCTCTCAGTTTTAGCTCCTACGAATAAGGCCGCAAATATATTGAGAATGAGAGGTGTACCTGCGACCACTATCCATCGAATTCTATATACGCCTGTGTATGACCCAGATTATGAAAAAATAGTGGAGTGGCTTATTGGCGAGCGGGATGAAAAGCCCAGTATAGAGGGTATATCAGAAATTTCATTGAAACGGGCATGGGAGTTTTATAGTTCTAATAAGTCTATTCCTGGAGCCCTTGCAGCAGCCGGTTTAAAGGGATCTGATTTTATAAGTGGATGGAAAAGGAGAGAGGAACCTTTAGACATCGGATTTATTGATGAATCATCGATGCTTGATGATGACCAATTAAATGATTTAAAAGAGATTTTTTCAACTTTAATATTATTTGGAGACCCCGCCCAGCTCGCACCAATAAGTCAATCAGGCCAAATGGTTTTTGATAAATTTAGCCCTGACAAAAAATCAATATTATCACAAATTCACAGGCAAAAATCGGATAACCCAATTTTAAAACTTTCAAATGTTTTGTTAGATCCTGAAATAAATTTTACAGATTTTGAGATGCTAATAAAAAAAATTTCAACCGAAGATGATAGAATCGTGTGGGCTCAAAGGGTGGATGTAGATTTGATGTCAAGAAGTCCAGTTTTGGTTTGGCGTAATGCTACACGTATAAGGTTAATAAATGCCTTCCGCGCTGTCTATAACGCTCCAAATGATAGACTGTTGGAGGGAGAACCATTGATCTGCGACGGCTTAGAATTACCCCTAAAACATAGAAAAAAACGGATTGACCTTGAAGCAAGGGGTCTCACCAAGGGGGCTAATGTAATCTATCTAGGGCCTGGTAAAAAGACTGGTTTCTCAAGACTTTTTGTGGTTGGATCGGAATCTCCCAGACTTTCGGCAGCGTCAATAATAAAAATTGAACTACCGAATGAAGGTCAGCCATTTATTCCATTTGCAGCCAAAATGGGAGCTATTTTTCTGCATGGCTCTGCTGTGACAATTCACAAAGCTCAAGGTTCTCAGTGGGAAAATGTGCAAGTCTTTGCACCAGACATCTATGCTGCAGCCCAGACTAATAGGGTTGAGTCAGATTTGCCACTTTGGAAGAGGCTTGCATACGTCGCCATTACACGTGCGCAGGAAAAACTATATTGGGTTATACGCAGTCGATTGTCGAAGCCGAAAGTTTCTCTAAGCACTTCAGATCTAAAGTAACTAATTAACAATGTTGACTTTTAAAATAAATAATTTTTTCCTATTAGCCTTCGCTAGCTATCAAAAATGTTGCAGATGAGACCCTTTGTATTGGTGCGTTAATTAATGATTAAACCTTCGGTTCTTAGAAACATTACGAGTGATTGAAACCTTTTCCTTATTTTTTGTTCCTTTTCTACCAAAATTTCCTTTCTGGTTTTCTTTCATTTCACGATTATCCACCTCTTTTTTGAATAGAGTTTTTACTATGCTTGAACGCACTTCTTCAATTTCACCCTTTTTTAATTTGCCTAGTTCAAAATCTCCAAAGCTTATTCTTATTAAACGATTTACGGATAGACCCAGCAAACTAAGTGCTTTACGGATTTCTCGATTTTTACCCTCACGGAGTCCAATACTTAGCCATGCGTTTGCCCCTGTTTGACGGTCAAATGAAACTTGCATTGGTTTAAATTGTGTACCATCTACGGAAATACCTCGTCTCAAAGGTTCAAGCATATTTTCATTTAATCTGCCTTTTACTCTCACACGATAACTACGTAACCAGCCAGTTGAAGGTAATTCAAGCCGTCGTTTTAGCTCTCCGTCATTAGTTAGCAGTAATAGTCCTTCAGAGTTTAGATCTAGCCGTCCGATTGATAACACTCTAGGCATTTCGTTTGGGAGTTTATCAAAAATAGTTGGACGATTTTTTTCATCTTTCGAAGTAGAGATTAGGCCAACAGGCTTATGGTACATCCAAATACGTGTTTTTTCAGGTGGTGATAATAATTTACCATCGACCTCTACCACGTCGTCCCTGGATAGATTAAGGGCCGGACTACTTATAGTTTTACCGTTGACCTTAACTTTTCCATCAAGAATTAATTTCTCAGACTCTCTTCTACTTGCCAAGCCAGCTCTAGCAATTATTTTTGCGATACGTTCGCCTTTGTTAGCTTGGTCTTCCATTAACGAGTGTTTATGTTATTAATAATAATTTAGGAAGTGCCAATTGAATTCTTTAAAAAATAACGGCTTCACAAATTTTATGAAGTTAGCCATTGAGCAGGCAGAATTGGCACGCATTTCAGGAGAAATCCCAGTTGGAGCAGTATTGCTAGCTCCCAACGGTGATATTTTGGCAAAGTCTGGAAATAGAACTAGAGAACTCAAGGACCCCTCTGCTCATGCAGAAGTATTAGTAATTCGAGAGGCTTGCCGAATTATGGGAAATGAGAGATTAAGTGATTGTGATTTGTATGTTACTTTAGAACCTTGCGCAATGTGCGCCGCGTTAATCGCGGCTTCTAGAATTCGCCGCTTGTACTATGGGGCTAGCGATAAAAAATCAGGTGGCGTCGAGAATGGTGCATGTATTTTTTCTCATAGCCAAACACATCACCGACCTGAAATATATCCTGGCATTTGTGAAGATGAAGTTGCCAAAATGATGACCAGCTTTTTTGGTGGGCTAAGGCGGTATAATAGCTAAAAACATAGGTAAAAGAGAGCTCAGTAATTTAGGCTCGTCTAAAGATTATTGAAGTGCTGAACTACATCTTTCGCACGTGCTTGGGTGTCTGTAGGTACCGACATCTGGTAAAATTTTCCAGCACCGTTCACATTTTGATCCAACTGATTTTTTGAAATTTACGGCAGCACCTATAATTTCGTCCGATATGTAGGCACCTTTGGGGGGATTTGTATCAGTGAGTTTTATGTCTGATGTTATACAAATGTCCTGAAAAGGCACAGTTTTTAGAATTTCAAGCGCATCTTTGTCCGTGATATGAATGATTGGAGCTGCTTCCAAACTAGATCCGATTACTTTATCAGCTCTCTGTAATTCTAAGGCTGAGGTAACTAGTCTTCTATAGCTTCTTACGATTGCCCACTTTTTTGCAAGTTTATCGTTTCGCCATTCAGATGGAGTATCAGGGATGTCCAGAAGATGAATCGAACTTTCTTTGTCCGGATTACGTTCAAGCCATACCTCTTCCATCGTAAATACTAAAATAGGTGCCAACCATGTTGAAAGGCGATGGAAAAGCAAATTTAACACGGTTCGTGATGATCTACGCTCGGGTGTATTCCCATCACAGTAAAGTACGTCTTTTCGGATATCAAAATAAAAGGAGGATAAATCTACTGTCGCAAATGTAAAGATCGCTTGGAAAACACCCTGAAAATCGTATGAGCTGTATCCGTTTCTTACTTTCTCGTCTAACTCAGAAAGTCTATGCAATATCCAACGCTCTAATTCAGGCATTTCATCGGCACTTGTTTCATCAGATATATCGTAATCAGAGAGTGAGCCAAGCATAAACCGCATTGTGTTTCTCAATCTTCGATAGCTATCTGCTACTCCCTTTAAAATTTCTGGTCCAATTCGTAAATCTGCAGTGTAGTCAGATTGAGCAACCCACAAACGGAGAATATCAGCTCCGTACTGCTTTATCACTTGTTCTGGAGCTATCGTATTTCCTATAGATTTCGACATTTTCATGCCTTTTTCATCCAAAGTAAATCCATGAGTTAAAACACCGTGGTATGGAGCGCGTCCTTTCGTTCCACATGACTGGAGCATCGAAGAATGGAACCAACCTCTATGTTGATCCGTTCCTTCCAAATAAAGATCAGCAAAGCCGTCCTCTGATCCATCATCTCTGTCTCTGAGTACAAATGCATGTGTTGACCCGCTATCGAACCAAACATCTAAAATATCAAAAACTTGATTGTAGTCATCAGGGTTTTCTAATCCCTCTAAAAACCTTTTTTTCGCATTATCTTCATACCAAGCGTCTGCGCCTTCTTTTTCAAAAGCCTCCACAATACGTTTATTGACGTTTTCATTCCGAAGTAAAAAATCGGCATCAGTAGGTTGTGCACCTTTTTTAGTAAAGCAAGTAAGAGGTACCCCCCAAGCACGCTGCCTTGACAAAACCCAGTCTGGCCGTCCCTCAATCATCGAATAAAGTCTGTTACGTCCACTTTTTGGCGTCCATTGAACCAGTTTATCGATGGACGCCAGAGCTCTTTGTCTAATTGTATCTCCATATTCATTAAATTTGTCATCTACCTTCTTATCGATAGCTGCGAACCATTGTGGAGTATTTCTAAAAATTATTGGTGCTTTTGAGCGCCAAGAATGTGGATAGCTGTGTGTCAACCGTCCTCTTGCAATAATATTACCAGCCTCGACAAGTTTATTAATAACTTCAGAGTTTGCTTTCCCCTCTTTGCCTTTTCGATCAAAAACTGTGAGCCCTGCGAAGAACGGGACATGTTCCAAAAATTCACTATCCTCACCCACGTTATGGGTCATTCTATCAAGCCAATTTCTCTTTAAAAAACAATCATAGTCGTCTGCTCCATGACTTGGTGCTGTATGCACAAAACCGGTTCCAGCATCATCGGTCACATGGTCACCGTCTATCATTGGCACATCATAAGCCCAAAATTTGTCTAAGTCAGATAGGGGGTGCTTACACACGCAGCCTTGAAGTTCAGCACTAGAAACTTTGTTCATTCTTGTATGTTTGAGAACCCGAGCCTTTTCTAATGTTTCCTCAGCTAAATTATCAGCCAAAATGTAGAGATCATCTTTCTCTGTCCAACTTTCTTCTAGGGTTTCATCAACACGGTATAGACCGTAAGAAATTTTTGGATTGAACGCGATCGCTCGATTTGAAGGAATAGTCCAAGGCGTAGTTGTCCAAATAACTACTCTAGCGTTTTGAATTTTTTCCAACGCACTTTTTATTTTAAAGGCGACCCAAATGGTATGTGACTTATGATCATGATATTCTATCTCAGCTTCAGCTAATGCGGTCTTTTCAACGGGCGACCACATAACAGGTTTCGACCCTTGATATAGTGTTCCAGACATCAGGAACTTCATAAACTCTTCCGCGATTACTCTTTCTGCATGGAAATCCATCGTAAGATACGGATTTTCCCACTTTCCCATAACGCCTAGCCTTTTAAATTCTTCCCGTTGCGTCTCAACCCAGCCTGCGGCAAATTTCCGGCATTCTTGTCTGAAATCTATAACAGGGACATCGTCTTTGTTTTTTCCTTTGGCTCTATATTGTTCTTCAATTTTCCACTCAATTGGCAACCCGTGACAGTCCCATCCAGGAATATATCTTGCATCTTTGCCCATCATTTGCTGGCTACGCACGACCATATCTTTGAGAATCTTATTGAGCGCATGGCCAATATGCAAATGGCCGTTCGCGTATGGAGGCCCGTCATGCAATATAAAAGAGGATCTACTCTTTTTTTCTCGTAAAGTATCGTAAACTCTAATATTTTCCCATTTTTCAAGCCACTCCGGTTCCCGTTTTGGTAACCCAGCTCTCATTGGAAACTCTGTTTTTGGCAGGTTCAATGTATCTTTGTAGTCTGGTATTTCAGCACACATTACGAATGTTCTCTAATTTTTTCAGTATTTTACGAATTGATTGACTTTGTAGGTAATTTGCCCCGGCCACTTTTAATCAATAAGCGCCGGGCGAATAATTGGGATGAATGAAGTCCTCGTTCTACACATGAAACACGTATAGCGAAATCAAACTTTCCCGTCCAGAGCAAAGCTTTAGCCATTAATATCTCATATTGAGTTCAAATATTTTTCAACAACTGACCTCACGTTGGACGAACCGCTATCAATTTCTGAATTCAAGATATTGCTGAGATCTTGAAGATTTACTCTTCTAAGTAGGTGTTTAACCGGTCCAATTGAGGCAGGCCTCATAGAGAGACTCGAAAACCCTATGGCACAGAGGCAAACCGCTTCCAGCGGCCGTCCTGCATCTTCTCCGCAGAAGGAGAGAGGTGTTTTATTCTTGGTGCAGCGGTCGATAACAAATTTTAGATATTCGAGATAGCTAGTGCTAAGAGTATCGTACTTTCGTCTAACCAGTTCGTTCTCCCTATCTGCAGCAAAAAAGAATTGCTTCAAATCGTTGCCTCCAACCGACAAGAAGTCCACTGCATTGAGAAATTTCTTTGGAGCATAGGCCAAAGATGGAGTTTCGAGCATTGCTCCTACCTTGATTTTGTTTGGAGTATTATGTCCTAAACGTTTTTCGCTAGTCAAAACTTTATCAACCAATGCTCTTGCTTCGTAAAACTCGCTATCTTGCGAAATAAGCGGAAACATTATTGATAAATTACGTCCATCTGAAGCGCGAATTAGGGCTTCGATTTGCATTCTCATTATACTCGGTCGGTCCAGAGCAATTCTAATTGCCCGCCAACCTAGTGCAGGATTGGCCTCACTGACATTAGGCATATATGATAAAACTTTATCCGAACCTATATCAAGCGTTCGAAAAACAACTTGTTTGCCGTTCGCAGCGTCTAGCACCCTAGAATAGAGTTTTTTTAACTCGGACCTTTTTGGCATCTTATTTCTTATTAAGAATTGCAGTTCAGTGCGGAATAATCCTACTCCACTAGCACCTGAGCTAGTCAAACTTGGCAAATCTGCCATAAGGCCAGCATTCATGCTTAAATCAATTATCTTCCCATCGGTAGTTTTTGCTGCCTCATCTCTCAGAGCATGGTAACGCTCTTGGTTTTTAGCCTCCATTGCGATCTTTTCCGAAAACGCATGAACAACATTATCATCAGGACGCAAGTGTACTATTCCTTGCGTGCCATCGACCAAAATAGGGTCCCCATTTAAAGCTTCAGTGGTTACATTTTGAGCATTAATTACCAAAGGAATACTTAAGGCACGTGCTACTATCGCAGCATGGCTGCCGACGGACCCTTCTTCGAGGACAATAGCTTTAAGTCTTCGACCATAATCCAACAGCTCTGCAGGGCCGATATTACGGGCAATTAAAATAGGATCTTTTGGAATTTCTGCACCAGTATTTGTTCCTTGTCCTGTCAGGATCCTTAATAATCTATTTGATAGATCATCCAAATCATGGAGCCGCTCTCTCATGTAACTATCTGCCACCTGACTCATTCGAGCTCGTGCAGAAGATTGTTCTTTTTCAACCGCTGCTTCCGCGGATAGACCCTGATCAATATCAGCTTCCATACGTCTAAGCCACCCTCTCGAGTTTGCGAACATTCGGAAGGTTTTTAGAATTTCTGTTTGCTCTTTATCTCCGTCGGCAATCTTATCGACTATTTCATCTACACCTTGTCTCAGAAGGTTCACGGCATTTTTAAGCCTCGTTGTTTCTTCTATTGCATCATCGGAAACTAAATTTGTAACAACAACTCGTGGTTCATGAAGCCAAACACTACCTTTCGCAGCACCTTCTTGGCCATTTGTGCCGCGGAATAAAACTGGTTGCTGATGTAATGCTGTAAGTCCTGTTTCATCGCCGACAAAAGCTCCTAATTCAGTCATTTCTGCTAGCACCATGGCTACAACTTCTAGAGCATAGATTTCTTCGCTACTAAATTTCCGTGAGTTTTTGGACTGAGTTACAAGAACACCAAGGGTTTCGCCTAGTCTCTGTATGGGCACACCAGCAAACGAAGAAAAAATTTCTTCTCCTGTTTCTGGCATAAACCTGAACCCCTGTGCAGACGGAGCATCTTCTGTATTGACTACTTTCTTTGACTTAGCAACTTTACCTACAAGCCCCTCTCCAATTCTAAGCCGAGTTTGGTGAACAGCCTCAGTTTTGAGGCCTTCTGTTGCACATAGTTCAAGCGTTTCGGCATCCCGAAACAAATAGATTGAACATACCTCAGTGCGCATGGAGTCAGCGATTAAATGAGTAATTTTATTTAATCGCGCTTGCCCTTTTTGTTCTTCGGCCATTGTATCGCGCAATCGGCGCAGTAGTTGTTGACTGTCGGTCTGAGTACGTTCTGGCACGCTTTATCTCTCTTGCTTTTAGGAGGAAATCTAATTTAATTCAAATGCATCATGCAAGGATTGCACTGCAAGCTCCAAATATTTTCGGTCTATCAAAACAGATATTTTTATTTCTGAGGTCGCAATTACTTTAATGTTTACTCCCTCGTCGGACAAAGTTTGAAACATTTTGGCTGCAACACCTGATTGAGATCTCATACCGATTCCAACTGCTGAAATTTTTGCAACATTTGTATCGGCAATTAGTTCTTGAAAATTTATAAGTCCCGTCTCCTTTGCATTGTGTAGTGACTTTTCAGCTTTATTAACCTGATCGATGGGACATGAAAATGTCATATCAGTCCGTCCGCCTTCGGCGATATTCTGAATTATCATATCAACGTTTATTCCTGCTTCTGACAGTGGAACAAAAATAGCAGCGGCAATTCCAGGTCTGTCAGCAACTGATACTAATGTCATCTTGGCTTCGTCGCGTGAGTAAGCGACTCCTGAGACCACATTTGACTCCATAATTTCCTCCTCATCGCAGACTAGTGTTCCTGCTTGTTCATTAGGCTCTTCGAAGCTAGATAAAACTCGCAATTTAACTTTAAACCGCATAGCCATTTCTACAGATCGTGTTTGCAATACTTTTGCACCGAGCGATGCAAGCTCAAGCATTTCCTCATATGAAATTTTATCTAGCTTTTTAGCTTTATCGCAGATACGTGGATCAGTGGTATATACTCCATCCACGTCAGTATATATATCACACCTATCTGCCTTGAAGGCTGCAGCAAATGCCACAGCAGTGGTATCGGAGCCGCCCCTTCCCAATGTGGTAATTCGGTCTTCTTTGCTAATTCCTTGAAAACCTGCAACGACTGCAACCCTCATTCCTTGTTCAAACTTTTCATTAATTGCTTCGGACGAAATACTCTCAATCCTTGCTGAAGAATGAGACGAACTAGTGCGAACTGGGACCTGCCAGCCTTGCCAGCTTCTGGCTGGTATGTCCATTTCTTGAAGTGTAAGTGCCATCAGACCTGCAGTCACATTTTCACCAGATGAAACTACAGCATCATACTCACGAGCATCATAAAATGGTGAAGTATCATTTACCCAATTAACTAATTCGTTTGTTTTACCTGACATTGCTGAAACGATAACAATGACGTTATTACCATGCCCCACTTCAAGCGCAACGCGTTTAGCCGCGCGCTTTATTCGGTCAACATTTGCGACAGAAGTACCCCCAAATTTCATTACTAGTAAGGACATGCTTTTTCAATTTACTCCATCGCAGGCGGTGTAGATGGTAATACCATAACATACAAGTCACATGATACGGTTATCTTGTGTGTAAAATAGGGTCAATTTATATTGAAGATAAATCGTTAGTTAGTTTTTTTAACGGGTAGAAATGGAAGTGGCATCACTGGTATACCATCATCTATAAGTTTTTTTGCATCATCGGCCTTAGCTTCGCCATAGATTGCACGTTCTGGGGACTCTCCGAGGTACATTGATCGGGCTTCATTTGCGAAATTGTTTCCAACGTATTCAGAGTTTGCTTCTATTTTCTTTTTTAATTCCAAGATATCATTTTTAACTTTTGATTTTTTTGCAACTTCTTGAGATTTACTTTCCTTTTTTCTGGCGGTACTTACGCTCGGCGCCATGATCGCTTTGCTTATATTAGTTGAACCACATTCTGCACATACAACCAGTGATTTTTCTATCAGCATGTCAAAGGCCTCAGCTGATTTAAACCAACTGTCAAATCTGTGTTTTTTTTCACATTGTAAAGTATAATTAATCATTCTGTCTCAAAATAAACCTTCCCTTTACTTACGTTAGTTCATTTCAAATTCAAGTAATTAAATTTTTAAAATTCGATAAATGGAAACCAATCAGTTCGTAGTACCTGGCTCTCCTCCATATTATGTTGTGGAAACGGGGGAGAAGTTGGGCCAGGCCTTTCTGTGTAACTTGTGTCGTCACCTAGCAGTCTTAAGGAGAATGCGCGTCTTCGTTGATCTGCTGTTGCTCCGCGAGCGCCATGCAGAATATTGAAATTAAATGCAACAGCATCTCCGGGCTCCATGTTGAATTCTTTGATATCCATATGTTCTTTCTCGGGATCTGGAACAGGTAAATACTCATCCGTAGTCGGGTAGAAATTTTCATTCGACAACCATCTAGTTGGAAGTACAGGCTTTGGCCACCTGTGCGAGCCTGCAACCATTCTTAATGTGGCGTCTTTGACTGGGTCCAGAGGTACCCAAAAACTTAACGTTTTAATTCCCTTAACAAAGTAATACGGCCCATCGGTATGCCAGGGCGTTGATGTTAACGTCCCCGCTTCTTTTACTAAAACATGATCATGAAACATCTGGACAGTTTTTGATTGCATTAGAAGTGCTGCTGTTTTAGCGACATTTTTATCAAAGGCCGCATTTCGAAATTCATCAATACGTTGCCAGTTACAATAATCGTCAAAAAACCGACCTGTCTCACCTTCTTTTGTATTTTCTGCAGCAAATGGGCCGGGTTTTTCAATATTTTTTTGAACACCAATTCTCAAACTTTCAACGTGCGCTTTGAATAGTCCGGGCATAAAGGCAATGCCATCTTCCTGGAATGTGTCGATAGTTACTTGGTTCAACATTTCTTTACTTAATTTGTTTATTGTAGACAGACGAACTTTTTGGAGTGTTTTTGTCAATGGCTTTGTTTAAAAAATAAAAGTAAACTAAGATTACACAATTGGGTTTTTTTATGAAGGCATCTGTTTTACATAAATTTCGTACTCCGCCGAACTTTGAGGAAGTAGATGATCCAGTATGCAGGCCAAAATCGGTAGTCGTTGAATTAAAAGCATGCGGTGTTTGTAGGTCAGATCATCATGCATGGTTGGGGAATGATCCAGACGTTGAACTGCCTCATATTATGGGGCATGAGTTGGCCGGTGTTATAGTTGAAATTGGATCTGAAATTAAGGAGTTTTCTGTAGGTGATCGTGTAACCGTTCCATTTATTCTTGGATGTGGTTTGTGCTCTGATTGTCAGACAGGTAATTCTACAATATGTGATCATCAGGAAACAATTGGTTTTACTATACGTGGTGGTTTTGCTCAATTTGTTGAAATTCGATTTGCTGACTTTAATCTTGTAAGCCTCCCAGGCTCACTTAGTTTTGAGATAGCGGCGGCAATGGGGTGCCGAGTGACAACCGCATTTAGAGCGCTTACGGACCGCGCGTGTCTATCAGCAGGAGAGTGGTTGGCAGTCTTTGGGTGCGGTGGTGTAGGCACATCTGCTGTTGTGATTGCAAAAGCTATGGGTGCAAAAGTTATTGGCATCGATATTAATAGTTTTGCACTAAAAAAAGCCACTGATCTGGGGGCTGATATCGTTTTAGATCCAGCCAAATTTAAGAATATCTGGCAAGAGGTCAGAGATCTAACAAACGGTGGGGTCCACGTTTCGTTAGATGCCCTTGGAGAAGAGGTTACTTTCCAGAATAGTATCCGTTCACTTAGAAAACTTGGCAGGCATATTCAGGTAGGAATGCCCACTGCAGATAATGCTATTGTTTCTCTTGATCTGTTAGACTTGATATACTCCAGACAATTGAAAATTATTGGAACGCGGGGTATGGCGTCCTCTGGTTTTGAGCCACTAATAAAAATGATCTATGACGGCTCTATTAAAATGGACAGTTTAATAACCAGAAAGGTAAAACTGAGTCAGGTGCATGAATCTATGTTACAATTTCGAACCAAATCGGAATCTGGCATCACAATAATTAATAATTTTTCTATGTGATGATTTGCTTTTGATATACATCTACTGCTAATTATCATATGCAGATGATTTTTAAAATCTGGTGATAGTTATTCCACTTTTTTCAAGCGCATCTTTAACTTCTTTAGCTATGTTTACGGCATTGGGTGTATCACCATGAAGGCACACTGTATCAATTTTAGTTTTTATTTCTTTGCCGGTCTGGGTAATAATCGCACTTCTGGAAATCATTTCAGCAACGCGTGCTCCGGCAGCGATAGGATCAGCTATAACTGCACCTGGCATTGAACGGTCTACCAATGTTGCATCATCATTGTAACTTCGGTCTGCAAATATTTCTCCAACCCAATTAGCTTTAAGGTTTTCTACGGCGTCTTGTTGTTTTGTTTTTACTAAGGCCATGATTGGAACTTCTTTGGCTACCGACATCACCGCTTCATAACATGCTTTAGCAAGCTCGTAATTTTCCGAACACATATTTGAAAGGGCACCATGCAATTTAACATGCGTTATTGTTGTGCCTTCTGCACCCGCCATAGCTTTAATTGCTCCAATTTGGTACCGAATTTGGTTTTGGATAGTTTCAATAGGAAGGTTCAAGCGTCTGCGACCAAATCCAACTAAATCGTCGAAACCGGGGTGTGCTCCAATCCCTACACCTCTGTTTTTTGCCAATTTTATGGTCTTTGTCATTACATCGGGATCTCCAGCATGAAAGCCACAAGCGATATTGGCAGACGATATTATATCCAGTAAAGCTTCATCATTTCCCTTGACCCAGGATCCAAAACTTTCACCCAAATCTGCATTTAAATCTATATGCATAAAACATCCTTTACATTAATCTTTGGCCCATACCGCACCACCGATCAAATTTAAATCCATTAAATCCGTAATTTTTTGGGGGTCACGAATTGGTTCTGAACATCTTTGTGTGATTGTTTCTAATTTTTTACCATCCTCTGATACAATTTTATTTGCCTCATCTCTTGATATGAACTTAAATTTAATTTTTTTTCCAGATTTTAGCTGGGCAATAGCTGGAATATCGGGGGAAATAAGACATCCTATTCTTGGATACCCTCCCATTGTTTGACAGTCTCCTAATAAAACAAATGGTTGCCCAGAACCAGTCATTTGGATATCGCCGGGAACTATCATATCCGATACAATTTTCAATTGGTTAGAAATAGAAAAACCTGACCCAGTGTGAGTTAATTTTATTCCGCTCCTATTGGACTGATTATCAATTAAAAACTCCGTTTCTGTAAATCTTTCTACTGTTTCAGATGTAAAAAAATGAGTTTGAAAAGACTCAATTAATCTAAAAGTAGTTGAGTTAAATCTGTCGAATGGTTTTATTGCTTGGCACTTGAGGGGCTCTAAATTTTTTTCTGACTGTGCCAAGATGTCTGCTTGGATAGAGTACTTTCCAATACCAGCAGATGGCTGAGCCGAGCTAGAGTTAAATATTTTTGGCGCCGTAAAACCTCCCCGTAAATGCAGATAACTATACCGACCATTCTGAGGCGCTCCTAAATTGAGTATGCCACCTTTAAATAAATAATGGCTAGCATTCCAATCCAAAGGTTTTTGGTTCAAGCTGGCTGGCATACTAGCTCCTGTCAACGCTACCATACAGTCTTCTAAAATATTAAATGTTCCTCCATTTCCAATAAATTCAAGTGCAGTACTGTTGGGATCTTGATCAAGCAAGGCAGCGCCCTCAAAAAGTGCATAATAATCCGCAGCACCGGACCGTGATATACCCTTAGAGTAGAAGCCACTTCTTCCCAAATCCTGAAAGGAGGAAAAGCCTGAGATTGATATTACTTCCAACATATCAATTCCTAATTTCTGAAATTACTACACCGCCAAGTCCATCGGCGTTATCGTTATTGATTTGATACAATTCGCTTGGATTAATTTCTATAAAAGTTATCTCGTCGCCAGGTTTAAGTAAAATTGGTTTCTGCCTATTAGAGTTAAAACATTCGAATGCAGTTTGGCCTATGTGATGCCAGCCAGTTGGGGTGCTATTTGAAAAAATAATTAACTGTCTTATTGCGCAAACAAGCGCGCTTTTAGGTACACTTTTTGCGACTTCAGCCAATCTTGGTATATCCCATTTTTCAGAGAGCAAACCAGCATAAGGCTGCCCAGGGGAAAAGCCAATAGTCATTACGCGGGTTCGAGTGGTAGTAAATTCCAGGATGGCCTGAGATCGGCTAATTCCTGCTAATTCTATAACTTTTCTAAACTGGGGGGCTAATTCAGTTCCAAATACGCAAGGTATCTGAAAAAGCTTGCGATTTTTAGGAAGGGTTGAAGTGTACCAGTTCTTTTCTTTCAGTATTTCGTCAAAAAAGCTAAGGATTGAATTTACTGATGCTAATTTTGGATCGATCCTGAAGTATGCGGCTGTTAATGAGTTAGCACTTTCTACAATAGCAGGTTGATTTTGTTGCTCCACTTCATGTCGCAAAGCCAAGGCAGCTGAGTTAGCACTTTCGCAAATCTCATCGGAAAATTGTACCAAAATGCCATCAAGCCCTACAAAATTAATTTTTGGAAAATTATCTGTCATGTATCTTTCATTTTTATGCGTTTTATTTTTAGCAATTTATCATGTAGAAAAGCAACTTTTGTGATCAGTTGACTTGGAATTTTTGATGCGTTGCAAATATCGTGAACAGCTACTTGCAGTAAACTCCAATGAACGTTAAATGGATCTAGCCTGAACAATGGAGATTTTTGATGTCAATCGACAGAGCGACAGCGGCAAGAGTTGCAAAGTTAGCGCGTATTAAAGTTGATGAGAATTCGTTAGATAGCCTAGCAAACGAATTTAACCAAATTCTTGGGTTTATTGAACAATTGAATGAAGTTGACGTTGAAGGAGTTGAGCCGATGACTTCCGTTTCCCCGCAAAAGTTAAAACGTCGTGTTGATCAGGTCAGTGACGGGGATCAGCAAGATAAAGTACTTTCTAATGCCCCAGATGCCCGAGAAGGGTTTTTTGCTGTTCCTAAGGTTGTAGAGTAATGGCGGACATTAACACCTGGACAATCGCAGAGGCGAGAGACAAGTTGAGGGCTAAGGAAATAACCTCTGAAGAGCTTACACTATCATGCATTGCGGCAATTGATGCTGCGGATGCCCTTGGTGCGTTCGTTCATAAAACGCCTGATGAGGCGCTTGATCAGGCAAAATCAGCAGATTTACTTTTAAAACAAGGAGACGCCCACTCCCTATGCGGGATACCTCTTGGCGTTAAAGATCTTTTCGCTTGCGAAGGTGTTCCAACACAAGCTGCGAGCAAAATTTTAGACGGTTTCAAACCAGGATATGAGAGTACCGTAACGCAAAATTTGAAAAATGCGGGTGCCGTAACTCTGGGTAAATTGAACATGGATGAATTTGCTATGGGCAGTTCAAACGAAACATCTGTATATGGTAATGTTATAAACCCATGGAAAATTTCAGATAAATTACTCACTCCAGGAGGATCTTCGGGTGGATCAGCATCAGCTGTTGCAGCTGACTTATGTCTTGCAGCGATAGGAACTGACACTGGTGGGTCTATCCGCCAGCCTGCAGCTTTTACAGGCATTGTTGGCGTAAAGCCGACTTATGGCAGATGCTCCAGGTGGGGCATAGTTGCCTTTGCAAGCTCACTTGATCAAGCTGGTCCGATGTGTAAATCCGTGCGTGATACGGCTATTATGCTAGAACCAATGTGTGGCTTCGATAAGAAAGACAGTACAAGTTCTGATAATGCTGTGCCCAACTTTGAAGCAATGCTTACGGGCGATATTAAAGGAAAAAAAATCGGAATACCGCGCGAATACCGATTAGAAGGCATGTCGCCTCAAATTGAAAGCTTATGGCAAGATGGGGCTGAAATGTTACGAGGTGCCGGTGCTGAGGTGGTGGATATTTCATTACCACATACCAAATATGCGCTTCCGGCTTATTATGTGATTGCTCCAGCAGAAGCTTCCTCAAATTTAGCAAGATATGATGGAGTAAGGTTCGGTCGCAGGGCTACTTTGAGTGCAGGTGAAAGCATCACGGAAATGTATGAAAGATCCAGATCTGAGGGTTTCGGAATGGAAGTGCAAAGACGGGTAATGATAGGCACTTACGTATTATCAGCTGGATTTTACGATGCATATTATAACCGGGCTAGAAAAGTTAGATCTCTGATAAAGCAAGATTTTGAGAACGTTTTTTCTACTGGCGTAGACGCAATCCTAACTCCTACAACGCCATCAGCCGCCTTTGAACTTGGTAAAATGGAAAGTGCAGATCCAGTTGAAATGTATCTAAATGATGTGTTTACCGTGACAGTGAATTTGGCGGGTTTACCAGGTATATCCATACCTGCTGGGCTAAGCAGTGAGGGGCTACCCCTAGGTTTACAGCTAATTGGACGTCCATGGGAGGAGGGAGATCTAATGAACATCGCCTATAGCCTGGAAAGTACCACTGGATTCGTAGATAAACCTGAAAAATGGTGGTAAATAATTGGGATTAAAGTTTTTATCGTCTGAGGTAGCACCTCACTGTATCATGCTTTCTTTTCTTTTTGTCTCCGCATGCGTGCCTGGCAATGATATTGGCACAAAGATACCCCTGGTGAATGAGGAGGTATTAGCGGAACAAACTGTAGAAGTAAGTAAACCCACATTAGATAACCCTGGTTTGTCTGATGAAAACGACTTTGACGCTGTAGCAGAGCGTCAGACTATTGAAAGTGATGCTGAGCGTTTAAAGCGTAACCAAGAGGTTTACACTGTCATAAAGCCCACTAACGTTCCTCGAAGGACTAGTACTAATATACCCAACGTGGTGGCATACGCACTTAAAACTGATAACCCGTTGGGCACTATGCTTTATGAACGGCGTTTCAAGTCACAGGCAAGATTTGAGCGAAATTGTAATAGGTATGTGTCCGATAGTTCTGCTCAAGAAGCCTTTCTACTTACTGGAGGTCCAGAAAGAGACCAGTTTGGGATCGATCCTGATGGCGATGGGTTTGCTTGTAGATGGGACCCCACACCTTTTCGACTGGCGGTAGGAAAATAGTGAATAAATATTGACCAATTACTAACCAGAACTTACATAGGTTTGTATGCGGGAGGCTGAATGGTCGCGGAGTTAATTCACTTCGAGGAAAGTCCGGACTCCACAAAGCTACGGTGCCGGGTAACGCCCGGGCGGGGCAACCCGACGGAAAGCGCCACAGAAAAAAAACCGCCTGAGTATATTTCTTGGGTAAGGGTGAAAAGGTGGGGTAAGGGCCCACCGGGTTCATGGTAACATGAACTGCATGGCAAGCCCCACCGGGAGCAATGCCGAATAGGAGCCACGTGCGGTGAGTTTGCTTTATGCGCTCAATTCGCGGATTTGCTTTGGACTAGTGGTTCGGGTAGGCAGCTAGAGGTTCGTTGGTAACATCGAACTTAGATGAATGGCCATTCATGAAGGTTAATCCTTTGGGACAGAATCCGGCTTATAGGCTTCCCGCATACTATTATTATTGAAATAATTTATGATAATAGCGCATTGACGTTGACACAGACGAAATCTTCAGTACAAGGCTATCTCAATTAGAATTTGATCGTTATCTTATCAGGAGAAATCGCATGGCTAAACCAACTACAGTTAAGATACGCCTGAATTCAACAGCAGATACTGGCCATTTTTATGTGACCAAGAAAAATGCTCGTACGATGACTGAAAAAATGGTTGTTAGAAAATATGATCCCATAGTACGAAAGCACGTCGAGTACAAAGAAGGTAAAATCAAGTAAAAAAAACCGCGTCAAAGACGCGGTTTTTGTTTAACATGCTAGTTTTTATTCTTGATTTCCCATGAACAACAACAAAAATTGAAACATATTTAAGAAGTCTAAGTACAGACTTAACGCTCCATGAATGGCTGACTTATCCAGCCATTGCTGATCTCCATGGTGAGCATGTTGCAGATATTGGATCTTGATGTTTTGTGTGTCGTAGGCCGTCAGACCTGCGAAAACTAATAAACCAATAATCGAAATAGCAAACATCAGTGCTGGCGACCCTAGGAATATATTAATGATTGATGCGATGATTATCCCAATCACGCCCATAATCAGGAATGCACCCCATGCTGAAATATCTCGTTTTGTGGTGTATCCCCACAGTGATAAGCCTGCAAATGCTATAGAAGTCACTAAAAATGTTTGTACAATTGATACTGATGTATAGACGATAAAAATCGAACTCAATGAAACACCGATCAGCGACGCGAACACGAAGAAGAGTAACTGAGCTGCTGCGGCTGATGATTTTCGCATCACATGACCAAAGCCAAAGAACAAAATCCCAAGTGGAGCGAGCATCACTATCCATCTTAAGGGAGATAGATAAAGCGCTGAACCCAGCGAGGTTAAAAGCGTCCCGTTAGCCATTTGAGCTGTTGCATAAGTCGGATCTGTAGTAGTCGCTAATCCGGAGATAGCCCATGCAGCTAACGCTGTAATGAGCATTCCGACTGACATAGTGCCGTAAACTTTATTCATGTGGGCGCGAAGTCCACTATCAATCACCTCGCTTTGCGCCCCCGCGGATGATCTTATTGTTTTATAGTCTGCCATTTATGCCTCCAATGAACAAATCTAATTAACCTTAATATTGGCTGAAATGTATGATTTTTCAAGCTTCCAGGATAAAAAAAAAATTATGTAGTAAATATTATATTTTTACAACAACTTTGCCTATAGATTTTCTATTTTTGATACACTCTAACGCCGCATTTGTTTCGGAAAATGGAAAGATGTGCGAGATATGCGGTGTCAATATCTTATCAGTGTATAGCTTTGTGAGTTCACGCACGCTGCTTGAAATAACTTTTGGGTTAAATTTTAGATAGGCTCCCCAATTTAACCCAATAACTGAAAGGTTTTTAACTAATAGATAATTTGCCGCTATAACCGGGATATCCCCACTTGCAAAACCTATAGTCAGTATTTTCCCTTCTGGCTTACAAGTTCGCACGGCTTCTTTAAAAAGGTCTCCCCCAATCGGATCGTAAACAACATCAGCACCCCCCAAGGATTTTACCACGTCTCGAAGGTTTTCTTTGTTTGTATCTATTAAAACATCGGCACCGAACCGTTTTGCTATGTTCAGCTTTTCTTGTCCGCGCGCTGCCGCAATTACTTGGGCGCCAAAGTACTTCCCTAATTCCACAGCTGTAAGGCCTACCCCCCCAGCAGCGCCAAGGACCAGCAGTGTATCGTTCTTCTTTAACCTTGCGCAATGTGTCAATGCAATGTGGCTGGTTCCGTAAGCTACTTGGAAACCTGCTGCTACCTCACTTGGCATACTATCTGGAATTTTTATCAATCGTTCAGCTGGAAAATATCCATATTCTGCCAATCCGCCTTGACCTGCAAACACGGTTACGCGACTGCCAACTTCTGGTGATTGTGTATTTGGTCCGATAGCACTTATTTCACCGGCAATTTCCATTCCTAAAGTAAATGGCACATTCGGTGTGTCTTGATATTGATTTTTTTGCATTAACAGATCTGCAAAATTTAAGCCGCAAGCGTCAATTTTTACTTCCACTTGGCCGTCTTTTGGTTGTTCGCGAGGTATATTACAAAAAGTGGCTGGCTTATCAAAATTTACTACTCTAAAGGCTTTCATGCTGAGCTTCCTATTTTGCGCAAACTAATACCATGATGAATTTAGAGTCAAACCTTCGGGAAATAGACACTTTTAGAAAACTTGTTTTTATATTTTGATTAGGTTAGCTATTTTAGTAGTGAAGGGCGCCTCAATGACTAATTTTCCAGTTCTGTCGAATAAAGAGAAAAAGGGATTGATGGAGTTAGCCAATGAGGCTGCAGATCTTGCTCGTAAAGCTATCCTTCCTTTTTTTCGGCATGAACTCGCAGTAGAAAATAAGGCTAAAAACTCGTTTGATCCTGTGACTGAAGCAGACAAAGCGGGGGAAGATGCAATCAGACAAGTTATTTCGTCTTCGCGCCCAGATGATGGAATATGGGGAGAAGAAAACGGAGAAAGTGAAAGTAAATCTGGCTATAGATGGGTAATAGATCCAATTGATGGAACTAGAAGCTTTATTTCTGGCACTCCAACATGGGGCGTTCTGATTTCACTAGAACAAATAGGCTTTGGGCCAATCTTTGGCATAATTGATCAGCCATATATCAATGAACGATTTATAGGTGGTTTTGGTACTTCTGAAGTTCGAGGACCTTTAGGGGTTCGTCCTCTTAAGTGCGCTGCTACGCAATCATTGTCGGAAAGTAAACTTTTCACAACATTCCCTGAAGTTGGTACGGAAACAGATAGAATGGGGTTCGCTGCAGTTGCGCGAGAGGTGAAGCTGGTCAGATATGGCCTAGATTGTTACGCCTATGCTTTGGTAGCTGCGGGTCAAGTGGATTTAGTAATTGAGGCTTCTCTGAATGCGTATGATATTCAGGCACCTATTGGCGTCATTGAAGCGGCTGGTGGTATTGTAACCTCTTGGTCCGGGAAGCCTGCCTATCTGGGAGGACAGGTTTTAGCAGCTGCTAACCAAAGATTACATAAGCAAGCGTTAAATATTCTAAATTCATATTCTGATGACTAAAAAAGAACGTACGGTTATAAAAAACGCTGATTTAGTTATTTCAATGGACGACACGCGGCGAATTCTTAGCTGTTGCGATATTGTTATTTCTCAAGGTGAAATTCAGAAAGTAGAGAAAAATACTCACCTTACCGGTGTTGACGAAATTATTGACGCCTCTGGATGTGTGGTTACTCCTGGGCTGATCAATACCCATCATCATCTGTTCCAATCTTTGACAAAAGCAGTACCAGGTGGCCAGAATGCACTCTTGTTTGGATGGTTGAAAACGCTCTATCCAATTTGGTCGCGCTTTGGCCCGGACGAAATTCGTATCTCTACCACATTGGGCCTTTCAGAATTAGCTCTAAGCGGCTGCACTATGAGTTCAGACCATCTATATTTATTTCCAAATGGTGCGACCTTGGATGATACAATTCATGCGGCGTACGAGGTAGGCTTGAGATTTTATCCGACAAGGGGTTCCATGAGTATCGGTGAAAGTTTGGGAGGACTGCCCCCAGATAATCTAGTTGAAAAAGAGCACGATATTATCAACGATTGTATCAGGGTAATTGATAAATTTAATGATGTGACACCCGCGTCTATGATTAGGATTGGACTTGCTCCCTGCTCGCCTTTTTCAGTAACGCGAGAGTTGATGAAAGATACTGCACTTCTTGCTAGAGATAAGGGCGTTATCCTGCACACTCACCTTGCAGAGAATGAAGAGGATATTGCTTATTCTTTAGAAAAGTTTGGTTGCAGACCTGGACAATATGTAGAAGATCTGGGTTGGACTGGAAAGGATGTATGGCACGCGCATTGTGTTAAATTAAATGCTCAAGAAATAAATCTTTTTGCTAGTACGCGTACAGGTGTTTCGCATTGTCCGTGCTCAAATTGCCGTCTGGGTTCGGGCATAGCACCCATTCGTGATATGTTACGTAATGGTGTTAATGTAGGGTTAGGTGTCGATGGATCTGCTAGTAATGACAGCGGTAGTTTAATAAGCGAAGCGCGTCAGGCTATGTTACTTCAGCGAGTTAAAAACGGTGCAGATTCAATGTCAGCTCTGGATGCATTAGAACTTGCCACAAGAGGTGGAGCAGATATTTTAGGTAGACCGGAATGTGGCCGCATCCAAGTGGGAGCACGGGGCGATCTAGCAATTTGGGATATTTCTGGGATTGACTCTGCAGGAAGCTGGGACCCAGCTTCTTTATTGCTTGCTGGGCCCAAGAAAGTTAAGCACTTAATTGTAGAAGGACGCATGATAGTATGTGATGGAAACTTGGTAACAGTTAATGTTGCTGAAACGCTTTCGGAGGTAAAAAGGCTTGTTAAAAATTTGCAATCTCAGTGAACTCGATTTTTAACAGCATATAATCGAGGAATAATACTAAATTTACATTTTTTTGGAATGAACCAAGTCGCCAGCTATAAAGGTTGCTGCAATTGCTCGATCATCACCCATCATTAGGGTTGGAAAAATTGCCTCCCATATATCAATAGCTAAATCAGCTCTTTGAGTGATAACGTCTGTAGATTTAAGATCTATCGCTATCACATCTGCAATATAACCTACTTTCAGATTGCCAATTTCCTTCTCTAAATGTAACGCTTTGGCTGATCCCATTGTCGCCAGCCATAAGAGCTGAGCAGGGTGCAGGGCATTATTGCGTAATTGTGCAATTTCATAGCATGATGCCATTGTTCGAAGCATAGAGAAACTGGAGCCGCCTCCTGTATCAGTTGCTAGTCCAACGGGTATTTTTTGTTTTTGTATATGTTCCATGTCAAATAGGCCTGAGCCGATGAAAGTATTAGACGTAGGACAATGAACGACACCTGCGCCAACATCCCTTAACCTATCTATTTCCCTTTTTTTGAGGTGTATAGCATGACCAAAAATAGCATTTGCACCTAGTAGTCCAAATTGTTCATAAGTATCCAAATAGTCTCTACTATTAGGAAACAAAGATTTAACCCACTCAATCTCGTCGACTTGTTCACTTAGATGAGTTTGCATGAGGCAGTCAGGATATTCAGCCCATAATTCTCCAAGCATAGATAGCTGTTCTGGGGAGGAAGTTGGTGAGAAGCGGGGAGTAATAGCGTAACGAAGCCTTCCGGTCCGATGCCACTTGTGGATTAGTTTTTTGGATTCGTCATAGGCGCTTTGCGGAGTGTCTAATAATGCTTTGGGCGCGTTGCGATCCATGGCATTTTTTCCAGCAACCACACACATATTTCTTCGTAGGGCTGTGGAAAATATTGCGTCCACACTTTCTGGATGTGTTGTGCAATAAGTTGATACTGAAGTTGTTCCATTTGAAATTAAAAAATTTAAATACAGTTCCGCTATCTTTTCTGCATATTTTGAATTGCCATACTTTTCTTCTTCAGGAAAAGTATAAGTATTCAACCAGTCTATTAGGCGCTTTCCCCAACTTGCTATTATTGGTGTTTGTGGATAGTGCGCGTGCGCATCGATAAAGCCAGACATAAGCAATTTTTCTTGAAAGTTATAAACCTCGGCATCTGGAGCACTAGCAACAAGCTGATTAGGGCTTCCTATTTCTTTGATTTTATTTCCGTCAATTAAAACTGCGGTATTTTCAGCAATATTGACACTATCGGTTAGTCCGTAATGAAATGGATTTTCTGTGAAACTTAAAACCGTTCCAATCAGAATTTTTTTTTTATTTGCTACGTTATTAATCAAAAGTTTGGCTCCGGTGCATTTGATTTCCACATCAATATTTTACAGAAATAATGCTATTTGCATTGTTTTTGCAATAAACTTCCTATTATGCACTTAAACAATTATGTTTGGAGGTTGCAGATGCTTAACGATAAAGACACACATGTCAGCAAATTGAGTTCAAAAGAAGCGTCATATTTTATTGGTAAGGATAAAATGGCAGTTGTCCTTTCTGCTCTTGCCAGCGGAAACCGGATAAACCTTACCGAAGCACTCGAACCACTACATCCAGCTGACATTGCGGATCTAATTGAACAATTAAGTACAACAGACCGAGCGCGGTTCATAAGATTATATGATAATGAATTTTATGGTGATATTTTATCGGAAATTGATGAGCATATCAGAGAACAAGTTATTTCAGAATTAAACCCAGATGTTCTAGCGGAGGCTGTCAGGGATCTTGAAAGTGACGATGTTGTCGATCTAGTAGAGGATCTAGAAGAAAAGCAGAAAGAAACCATACTGAATGCGCTAGCAGAAGGCGACCGTGTTGCTGTTCAAAGCTTGCTTAGCTACCCCGAACAATCGGCTGGTCGCCTCATGCAGCGAGAAGTAGTGATGGCTCCAGAGCATTGGTCTGTGGGTATGGCGATAGATTTTCTAAGAAACAATGCTAATTTGCCGGAACAGTTTTATCATATTGTACTGGTAGACCCCCGCTTGCATCCCGTGGGCAATGTTTCACTTGGAAAGTTAATGTCATCTAAAAGATCTGTCTTGTTGAAAACGATTATTGAGGATGCTTTTCAAGTGATACCTGCTGATCAAGACGAAGCCGATGTGGCTTATGCTTTTAACCAATATCACTTAATTTCGGCGCCAGTGATTGACAGAGAAAACAGGGTTGTTGGGGTCATAACAATAGATGATGCGATGGTTGTCTTAGATGAAGAGCTCGAAGAGGATATTTTGTTACTGGCTGGTGTCGGAGGGGATAGCAGTGTTAGCGACACTATTCTTGAAACTGTACGTGGGAGGTTGCCCTGGCTTGCAGTAAATCTGGTGACCGCTATCCTCGCGTCTATTGTTATAGCACAATTCGAGGAAACGATTGCTCAATTTGTAGCACTCGCAATATTGATGCCAATAATTGCATCAATGGGCGGCAATGCTGCAACCCAGAGTTTAACTATGGCAGTTCGCGCAATTGCAACAAAAGATATTTCAAGCACAAATATCGGAAGGGTTATTCGCCGTGAAATCGGAGTTGGTGTGCTTACCGGATTGATTTTTGCTTTCTCGATGGGACTGATAGGAGTGATTTGGTTCGGTACCGCTATGCTTGGCGTTGTAATTGCTCTCTCTATGTTGATAAATTTGATAGTTGCAAATCTTGCGGGAACAACAATTCCAGTTCTTCTTGAAAAATTGGAAATTGATCCTGCTCTAGCATCTGGAGCGTTTGTAACAACCGTAACAGATGTTGTAGGTTTTTTTGCCTTTCTAAGCATTGCTGGGATATTATTATTATGACGAATACCCAAGAGCTAAAAAATGATATACGCAAAAAAATATTTGGGAAACGTAAATTGGCTCATAACGCCCGAGAAGCTACTGAGGCAGATCAATTGTCATCCTTTTTGGAACATTTTCAGGGCTTACCTATGGCAGGATACATGCCAATTAGGACTGAAATTGATCCATTGCCTTCAATGGCAAAGATTTCTTTTTACGGTAAAGTTGGCGTGCCAGTTATTCAGGGAGCAAATGAACCATTATTATTCGCCGCATGGACGCCACGTATTGAGATGATCGAAGGGCAGTTTGGCGCAAAAGTACCTTTGTCAAAGAATTTTTTTACTCCAGAATTGTTGATTGTACCTTTGGTGGCATTTGACCGAAAAGGTGGCAGGGTAGGATATGGTGGTGGGTTCTATGACAGAACGCTTGAAAAATTGAAAATGGACAAACCAGTTTTGGCCGTAGGATTTGCGTACAGCTGTCAAGAGATTGAGCGAGTTCCATTAGAAAAAACAGATCAGCGTTTAGACTTTGTGGTCACAGAGAAGGATGTGTTAGACCTGCGCCTTCAGCTTTGATTTAGCTTTCCGATAAACGGAGTTAATGTTAGGCGAGCAGACGGTTTACCTTTTTAGGATGGGAATTAAAAAATGAGAATTATGTTTTTTGGCGATGTAATGGGCCGGGCAGGACGGTCTGCTATTACAAAAGACCTTCAGGATTTACGCTTAAAACATGGAGCTGATTTTGTAGTTATTAACGCGGAGAATGCCTCTAGTGGGTTAGGGCTTAGTGCTCAACACGCAGTAGATATACTGAATGCAGGTGCCGATTGTATAACCCTTGGAGATCATGCGTTTGATCAAAAGGATATGATGCAGTTTATTGAGAAAGAGCCCAGAATAGTTAGGCCTCTAAATTTTGCTAAATCTGCACCCGGTAAGGGAGCTAATATCTTTAGTGATTTGAGAGGACGGAAAATTTTAGTGTCACAAATTCTAGGCCAAGTGTTTATGAAAAGGACTTTCGATGATCCATTTTCATCCATAGACTCAATTTTAAAAAAACACACCCTTGGTGGTACCTTGCAAGCAATATTTGTTGATATCCATTGCGAGGCTACGTCTGAGAAAATGGGCGTAGGTCATTTCTGTGATGGCAGAGTGAGCGCTGTAATTGGTACACACACCCACATTCCAACAGCCGATTCAATGTTATTACCGAAAGGCACCGCTTACCAGACGGATGCAGGCATGTGTGGCGACTATGATAGTGTTATTGGAATGGAGAAAAGTGAACCGTTACGCCGCTTTGTAACTGGAATGGCCAAAGGCAGATTTTCGCCAGCTAGTGGTTCCGCAACTTTATGCGGCGTTTTAGTAGAAACGGATGACGCTTCAGGAAAGGCTGTTTCTATAGATCCATTTAAAATTGGTGGCAAAATAGCGGCCTAATAAATGAAGGTTTCATTACTTCCTTACTTTGTACTAATTTTGATGGGCGCAGCCTGGGGTTTAGGTATCGCACTAACAAAGATTACTGTAGCCACCGGGTATGGCCCATTTGTACTTATTTTTTGGCAATTTGTTCTTGGCACAATAATTCTTGGCTTTATTAGCATAATGCGCCGTAAGCTGCCATTTTTTGGCAGAAAAACTATTTTTCTTTTTACTGTTCTAGCACTTTTAGGAGCAATCTTCCCTAACTCTGCAAACTATGTAGCAACCTACTACTTGCCTGCAGGTTTTATAGCAATTCTGATTGCAACAGTACCGATGTTTTCCTTTCCAATAGCGATGTTAATGGGTCTAGAAAAAATAGATTTCAGACGAATTGCTGGAATAATTGTGGGTTTTTGTGGGGTGCTTGTATTGACTGGCCCAGATGCCGGTATTCCAGATAAGGTCCTCCTAATTTTCATACCTTTAGCCCTTGTCGCACCGCTGTTCTATGCACTTGAAGGAAACTATGTCGATAAATATGGTACATCTGGCCAGGATCCAATTCAGACATTTACTGGTGTATCTATTTTGGGCACTTTGATGGTTTTACCGATTGTCTTTGCAACCGGGCAATGGATAAATCCTTTAGAGCCATGGCCTCTGCAAAATTTTACACATGTCGTTTCATCTTTTTGTCACGCGTTTGCTTATTGCGCTTATGTTTGGTTGGTTTCTCGTTCTGGAGCTGTGTTTGCAGCTCAAGTAGCATATTTTGTTACGGCGTGGGGAGTATTTTGGTCAATTTTTATTCTGGAAGAGGCAACCTCGCGATATCTTTGGTATTCAATATCGTTAATGTTTGTGGGAATGTTTTTGGTGTCACCAAAAAAAAAGCGATTGAAATAAGGGCTTGTGGTGAAGCTTATGGATAGTAATGCGTTGAATTTGTTCTTGCCCTAACATCACGCAGTTATTAAACAAAAGACGTTTTGATATGGAGGAATACATGGCTGGTCACTCAAAGTGGGCAAACATTCAGCACCGTAAAGGTCGCCAAGATGCTGCTCGGTCAAAATTATTTTCAAAGTTAAGCCGAGAGATCACGGTTGCAGCAAAAATGGGTGATCCCGATCCGGAAAAGAATCCACGTCTACGGTTAGCAGTGAAAGAAGCAAAATCTAACTCAGTTCCAAAAGATGTTATAGAAAGAGCTATTAAAAAATCTCTGGCTGGCGAAGGTGATGAATATGAGGAGATTCGTTACGAAGGATATGGGCCGAATGGAGTGGCTGTAATTGTTGAAGCTATGACCGATAATAGAAATCGCACTGCTTCAAATGTACGCTCTATATTTACTAAAAATGGTGGTAATTTAGGTGAAACGGGTTCGGTCGGGTTTATGTTTGAGAGGAAGGGAGAGATTTTATACCTCCCTGAAGCTGGAGACGCTGACACCATAATGCTGGCTGCCATCGAGGCGGGCGCAGAAGATGTGGAGAGTATAACCGAAGGCCATACTATTTGGTGTGCTGATTTAGATTTAAACGAAGTAGCTTCATCTTTGGAAACAGAATTAGGTGAAAGTGAGGCCACTAAACTTATCTGGAAGCCTACGACAACTACTGAACTTGACCTAAATGATATGCAAAAACTTATGCGACTAGTTGACTCTCTAGAGGATGACGATGATGTCCAGAGGGTGACAACAAATTTTGAGGCATCTGATGAAGTTATGTTAGCTCTGCAAGAAATATGAGTGTAGTTCCAAAAATTCAATCACACTAGATTTTTAACTATGACCATAAATTTTGGCTTTTAAAGGTTGAAAACCTTAAGTAGCAACTTTGAACAGCAAAAAAACTAATTAATCGGACTCGCTGTAGCGAAGTCTCAGAATAGGGCGCTAAGTTTCTTGGAATTTTTTTTATCAGGGTTTCTCCTGGGTTTGTCACTAATACTTGCTATAGGTCCGCAGAATGCTTTTATTCTCAAAGCTGGGCTAGTGAAGCGATTTGTTCCTCTACTTTGCCTCTTATGTGCAGCTTCTGATGCGATTTTGATTATCGCTGGTGTTTTTGGTTTTGGAGTTATTTTCGAAACATTTCCAAAGTTAACAACTTTTATTGCTTATTTAGGTTCGGCGTTCTTATTTTTTTATGGATTTTTTGCAATCAAATCAGCAGTAAAAGGTGGGAAAAGTTTAGAGGCAGATGGTGTGCTTGAGACACCATTAAAGGCGGTAACTTCATGTCTACTGTTAACCTGGTTAAACCCACATGTTTATCTTGATACGGTGGTTCTTCTGGGATCTGTCGCAAATCAAAGCCAGGATCCATTGCTATTTTGTATGGGAGCTGTCGCTGCTAGTTTTATTTTCTTTTTCAGCCTAGGATTTGGTGCCAGCCTTCTTAGGCCACTGTTTCGTAATGAGAAATCGTGGCGCATACTAGATATTTTTGTGGGTGTAGTCATGTGGTCTATTGCTATGTCATTAATACTGGGAAACTATTGACCTATGGTAAACCAGAAAAAATATGATTAATAAACTTAAGCAGCCTGAAATCCGTGGAATACTTTGGATGGTATTAACGGGCCTACTTTTTCTGGGTGTAACCGTACTTGTAAAAATTTTGGGTCCCAGAGTGCCGGCTCCCGAAGCAGCATTCTTGCGTTACCTGCTTGGTCTTGTTTTGTTGGTCCCAATGCTAAAGACCTCACTCAAAGATAAGTTAGATCTGAATTTGTGGATAAACTTCATGGCTCGAGGGGTTTTCCATACCTTTGCTGTTGTGCTTTGGTTTTTTGCTATGACACAAATCCCAATTGCTGAGGTTACAGCGATGAACTATCTTTCCCCGGTTTACGTAGCACTAGGTGCTGTTATTTTTTTGAAGGAAAAAATGGCAATTCGAAGAATTCTTGCTGTTATTTTTGCACTAGCTGGTGCCATTGTTATTCTTAGGCCGGGTTTCAGGGAAATAAGCATGGGGCATGTGGCAATGATGGGTACGGCATTATTTTTTGCGGGCTCTTATCTTTTTGCGAAGCACCTCACAAATAGGGTCAGTGCCGAGACAGTTGTAATCATGCTTTCTATATTTGTTACAATAGGTTTGTTTCCACTCGCATATAAGGTTTGGGTGCCCCCAAGATTAGATGAGCTGATAATACTTTTCGGAGTAGCAGTTCTGGCTACGCTCGGTCACTACACGATGACTAAGGCCTTTATGGCGGCTCCAGTTACAGTGACACAGCCAGTGACCTTTTTACAGTTAATTTGGGCAATTTCAGTTGGAGCATTATTTTTCAATGAAAATATAGATCCTTTTGTTATTGCCGGTGGCATAATAATAGTTTCTTCCGTAAGTTTTATGACTTGGAGAGAGGCAGTATTAAAAAAGAAACAACTTACGCCAGTTACGCATGAAACTAAATTATGATAATTACCGCGTCGCACAGAGACCGTTTCAGTTAAGGAGTGATACATTATTATAGAAGCCGATTACATAATTGTTGGTGCTGGAAGTGCAGGCTGTGCTACTGCTTTTAGGCTATGCGAAGCAGGTCACAAGGTAGTAGTTCTTGAATATGGTGGGAGTGATAGTAGTGCTATAATTCAAATGCCAGGAGCCTTAAGTTACCCGATGAATATGCCTAGATATGACTGGGGTTTCACGTCCGAACCAGAACCATTTTTAGATGGTCGAAAGCTTGCGTGTCCACGTGGAAAGGTTGTTGGTGGCTCTTCAAGCATAAATGGGATGGTTTATGTTCGGGGTCATGCATTAGATTATGATACATGGTCAGAAATGGGCGCTGCAGGATGGGCTTATGCTGATACGTTGCCATATTTTAAGAAACTCGAAAATTGGAATTCAGCAGGTCACGGTGGTGATCCAACCTGGCGGGGAAATTCAGGGCCACTTCATGTAACTCGCGGTTCACGCTCAAATGAATTAGTAAAAGCATTTGTTAATGCCGGCCATGAGGCAGGTTATGAGATAACTGAGGATTATAATGGACAAAAACAAGAAGGTTTTGGTCCTATGGATCAAACAATCTTTCAGGGTCAACGTTGGTCAGCTGCAAAAGCATATTTGCGCCCAGCAATAAAGACTGGTCGATGTCGCGTGGTCTCCGGGTTTGCTCGAAAAATTCTTATAGAGAAAGGGAGAGCTACCGGCGTCGAATATGATGCAAAGAATAAGACCAAAGCTATCTTGCATGCCCGCAAAGAGGTTATTTTATCTGCTTCCTCAATAAATTCTCCCAAATTGTTAATGCTTTCAGGTATCGGGCCTGCTGCACACTTAAAAGAGCACGGAATTAAAGTTTTGGCTGACCGACCTGGTGTAGGCAAGAATTTGCAGGACCATCTTGAGTTATATTTACAAATGGCGGCAAGTGAACCCATAACTTTATATAAATACTGGGGTTTGTTGGGGAAAGCTTATGTCGGTTTAAGATGGTTGATCAGCCGAACTGGACCGGGAGCGTCTAACCAGTTTGAGAGCGCAGCTTTCATTCGTTCAAAGGCCGGTGTTAAATATCCAGACATTCAGTATCATTTTCTGCCTCTGGCCGTGCGGTATGATGGTAAAGTTGCAGTAAGGGGTCATGGCTTTCAAGCCCATGTTGGCCCTATGCGGAGCCCATCTCGTGGCTCTGTTACTTTAAAATCAAACGATCCATACGACCAGCCAGCTATCATTTTTAACTATATGTCTAGTGAGAAGGACTGGGAGGATTTTCGGCGGTGCATCAGGTTGACTAGAGAAATCTTTAGGCAGCCTGCGATAAATAAATTTGTAAAATATGAAATACAACCTGGTGAAACTTTACAATCTGACGATGAACTAGACAGTTTTATCTCTCAAAATGTTGAAAGTGCATATCATCCATGTGGAACATGTAAGATGGGTGACATAAACGACCCCATGGCTGTAGTCGATAAATTTACACAAGTTATTGGTGTCAAAAATTTGCGTGTGGTTGACAGCAGTATATTTCCGCAAATTACAAATGGAAATTTAAATGGTCCTACCATTATGGTCGGTGAGAAAGCTAGTGACCATATTTTAGGAAAAGAGACATTGCCAAGGGCCAACGATATCGCTTGGATTCATCCAGGTTGGCAAAGCCAACAACGGTAACCAAATAAATTTTACTCAAATTCTAAGATCGTTATTACGTTTTATGACATAGAAGGTGCACAAAAGACCCAGAAAAGCTGAGATCAACATTAAGCTAATCAGTGGTATCTCAGTGTTACTTCCATCTAATAAAATACCTGCCATCGCCGAAAGTATAGAACCAAGGCCAATCATTATTGACCCTCCTAAGCCAGATGCTGTGCCAGCTAATTTTGGATTTATTGATAACAAACCTGCATTAGCATTTGGCAGAGAAATTCCATTTCCTAAACCCACAAGTGTCATCGTACCAAAAAAAGTCCATTCCGAGCCAAAGCCAAGCATACTTAAGGCGATTGATAATAATAACCCTGACACGTTTATAAGCATGCCAATCGATATCATAGGGTCTATTCCAACTTGCGTTGAATATCGACCCGCCAGAAAATTACCGACAAAATAACCGATTGCGGGTGCTCCAAAGAAAACTCCTAATTTCTCTGGTGGCAAGTAAAAGACTTCAGATGCTACGTAGGGAGCACCTCCTAGATAAGCGAAAAAAGCACCAGCGCCGAGGCCTGAAGTTACTGAATAAGCCCAAAAGCGACGTGACTTTAGTAAAGTAGGATAATCCCTGAATTGCTCAAAAATTGATGAACTTCGATCAAGAGCAGTTTCACCCAAGTCAAGATAAACTAGCCCAAAAGTTATAATCCCAGCCAGTGTTAACGCCCAAAAATTATACTCCCAGCTCAGGTATGCATCAATAAAGCCTCCAATGCCGGGTGCCACCATCGGGACAAGTGCCATGCCCATTGTTACATAACCAATTTTTGAGCCTGCTAAATTTGCTTCGGTTGTGTCTCTTATAACCGCTCTAGACAACACAATCGTTACTGCTCCACAGGCTTGGAATACTCTTGCAGTTAGCAGCCAAAAAACAGTAGGTGCGTAAATGCACCAAACGGAAGAAACAATGAAAATTGCAAGTGAAACAAGGACGACTGGTCTTCGCCCATATAAATCTGATATTGGTCCGACAAATATTCCTATTATGGCGCTTGCGGCCAGATATATACCTACAGTCAGGCCCAAAGTCGCCGTTGATGTATTAAAGTGATTAGCCATAGATGGAAGGCTTGGCAAAAAAATATTCATCGCCATAGCAGAAATGCTTGCAAGAACTACAAGAGTAAAGGTGTGAGGCTGTGATTTTTTGTCTAAAAACCGTGCAGGTTCAATTTTTGTCATTCAGTCCCGATATACTTGAAGTTGAGAATTGTCCAGCTGTCGGAAAGCATTAACATCCTTGTTAGTTTTTGATGAATATGAAGGCTCTATCCAACTAACGTTACGGAAATAAATCTTTCATTTATGATAAGTTATGTCTACAAACTAGCGAACTGAATTTCGAGGTTTTTTATGAAAGACGTCTTGTTAGAATTGAGAAAACGCCGTGAAAATGCGCGTTTAGGTGGTGGCAGTAATCGCATAGAGGCTCAGCACTCTAAAGGAAAATTGACAGCCCGAGAACGAATTGAAATTCTTATGGATCAGGATAGTTTCGAAGAGTTCGATATGTTTGTTTCGCACAGATGTACCGATTTCGATATGGAAAAATCTAAACCTGCTGGCGATGGCGTCGTGACGGGCTGGGGCACTATTAATGGTAGGATGGTATATGTATTTAGCCAAGACTTTACAGTTTTTGGAGGATCGCTGTCTGAAACTCATGCACAAAAAATTTGCAAAATCATGGACATGGCGATTCAAAATGGTGCTCCAGTAATTGGCCTGAACGACTCTGGAGGTGCTCGTATTCAAGAAGGTGTGGCATCTCTCGCCGGCTACGCTGAAGTTTTTCAAAGGAATGTCATGGCGTCTGGAGTAATCCCCCAGATTTCTGTGATTATGGGGCCTTGTGCCGGTGGTGCTGTTTATTCTCCAGCAATGACAGATTTTATCTTTATGGTGAAGGACAGCTCTTACATGTTTGTTACTGGCCCGGATGTTGTTAGGACAGTTACTAACGAAGTAGTTACAGCCGAGGAACTGGGTGGAGCATCAACCCACACAAAGAAATCATCGGTAGCAGATGGAGCGTTTGAAAACGATATCGAGGCCTTATTTGAAGTGCGCAGATTAGTCGATTTTCTCCCTTTGAATAATCGTGAGAAAGCACCCGTACGGCCATTTTTTGACAATCCCAATAGAATAGAATCTTCTTTAGACACCCTAATACCTGACAACCCTAATACTCCCTATGATATGGCAGAACTGATTGAGAAGTTAGCTGATGAAGGTGATTTTTATGAAATACAGGGTGAATTTGCAAAAAATATAATTACCGGTTTTGTCCGTTTAGAAGGCCAAACAGTTGGTGTTGTAGCAAATCAACCAATGGTTCTAGCAGGGTGTTTAGATATTGATAGTTCAAGAAAAGCTGCCCGGTTTGTAAGGTTTTGTGATGCATTTGAAATCCCCATACTAACATTAGTTGATGTTCCAGGATTTCTACCTGGAACTTCGCAGGAATATGGTGGCGTAATCAAACACGGCGCGAAATTATTGTTTGCCTATGGCGAGGCAACAGTTCCGAAAGTTACCGTTATAACCCGAAAAGCCTACGGTGGCGCGTACGATGTTATGTCATCTAAGCATTTAAGAGGAGATTTTAATTATGCATGGCCAACCGCAGAGATTGCAGTGATGGGTGCTAAAGGTGCTACTGAGATAATTCATCGTGCAGATCTGGGTGATGATGAAAAGATTTCTAAGCACGCAAAGGAATACGAAGACCGTTTTGCGAACCCTTTCATAGCTGCTGAAAGAGGTTTTATAGACGAAGTAATTCAACCACGCTCTACAAGAAAAAGGGTGTCTCGAGCTTTCGCTGCTTTAAGGAATAAGCAATTGAAAAATCCCTGGAAAAAACATGATAATATCCCTCTTTAGCTTGAAAGACACTAATGTCGCTAATTTTTTTTACTTGGGATCTTCGATACGATGATGAAACATAGAGGATTTCCATCCCGATTGCCTGGAACTGATTATCAGTTCACGATCCGCCGACCTAATCCAAAGGGGGTCACTCCGATAATAGAGCGAGAACGTTTCAGAGATCGTAAGCCAGCTGATAAAAGGGCCGATAACGGTTTCGTCAGAGCCTTACTTGAACAGTTTTGGGACCAACCTTTCGAAAGAGGTAATTTGGATGCTGGTCGTTTAAGTTGGCTATTTGGGCGAGAAGTAAAAGCATATGAAGATCAATTTGATGCTAGGTCCTATGAGGAAAAGCTTATTCTGGACCTAAATGTGATAAAGATTAACTTTCCAGAAACCTTTGATTCCGATCAGAGAGGATGAACAATGTTTGATAGACTGTTGATAGCAAACCGTGGAGAAATCGCATGCCGCGTTATGAAAACCGCAAAACAAATGGGTATAAAAACGATAGCTGTTTTTTCTGATGCGGACAGGCAAGCTCTTCACGTGCAAATGGCAGATGAGGCGGTAAGTATTGGTCCACCTCCAGCCAATCAATCCTACATTGATATTGAAAAAGTGATCTCCGCGGTTAGGGAAACTAAGGCCAATGCTGTTCACCCTGGATATGGCTTTCTATCGGAAAATGCCAAATTTGCGAAGGCTTTATCTGATATCGGAGTAACGTTTATTGGGCCACCTGAGTATGCTATCAAAAGTATGGGCGACAAAATAACATCGAAGAAGATTGCTCAAGATGCCGGAGTAAATACGGTTCCTGGGTACATGGGTATAATAAATGATGACAAAGAGGCGGTCCGTATAAGCAAGCAGATTGGCTACCCCGTAATGATAAAGGCATCAGCAGGTGGTGGTGGTAAAGGAATGAGGATAGCCTGGAACGATACCGAGGTAAAAGAAGGGTTTGAATCTTCAAAAAACGAAGCTGCCAATAGCTTTGGAGATGATAGGATTTTTATTGAGAAATTTGTTACCCAACCTCGACATATCGAAATTCAAATATTGGCAGACACTCAGGGTAATTGTATTTATTTAGGTGAGCGTGAATGTTCCATACAGCGCAGAAATCAAAAAGTAGTCGAGGAAGCGCCCAGTCCATTTCTAGATGAAAAGACCCGTAAGGAAATGGGTGAACAAGCCTGCAAATTAGCAAAGGCAGTTGGCTATTTTAGCGCTGGAACTGTGGAGTTTATAGTAGATAGAGATAAAAACTTCTATTTTTTAGAAATGAATACTCGCTTACAGGTTGAACACCCAGTAACTGAGCTCATAACTGGTGTAGATTTAGTTGAGCAAATGATATCTATAGCGGCTGGCAAACCGCTATCTATATCCCAAAAAGACATAAAATTGAGTGGGTGGGCGATTGAAAGTCGCCTCTATGCAGAAGACCCTTATCGCAATTTTTTACCATCAATCGGGCGCTTAACTCGCTATCGGCCTCCTACTGAAGTAAAAGAAAAGGGTGTAATAGTCAGAAACGACACTGGTGTTTTTGAGGGTGGTGAGATTTCCATGTACTACGATCCAATGATCGCAAAGCTCTGTACTTGGGCTCCAAACAGAGCAAAAGCTATTGAGCAAATGCGCACTGCCCTTGATCGCTTTGAGTTGGAGGGTATTGGGCATAATTTACCTTTTTTATCTGCTGTCATGGATCACGAAAGGTTTGTCTCTGGTAATATTACTACAGCGTTTATTGCAGAAGAGTACCCAGACGGTTTTAATGGTGTTGATCTGAGTGATGATAAAATCATAGATCTTGCCGCCTGTGCTGCTGCTATGAACCGGGTTGCTGAAATTAGGCGCACAAAAATTTCTGGTAGAATGGATAACCACGAAAGGCGTGTTGGAGACGATTGGGTCGTGCAAATTTCTGGGAAAGTATTTTCTGTGAATGTTTCGGCTGATACTAGCGGGGCAAATGTGATTTTTGAGGATAAAACGTCAATTCGCATTACTGGAGACTGGTTCCCAGGAAAAAAATTAGCAAATATGAATGCTAATGATAATAAGCTGGTCATTAAGATGAGTAAGTTGACTGGTGGTTTTAGAATGCGTACTAGAGGAGCTGATTTGAAGGTCCTGGTGAGATCTCCTAGGCAAGCCGAACTTTCGGAATACATGCAAGAAAAGCTACCACCTGACACATCCAAAATGCTACTTTGCCCAATGCCAGGATTGATTGTAAAGATTGATGTAGAAGCAGGACAGGAAGTTCAAGAGGGTCAGCCATTATGTACCGTTGAGGCGATGAAAATGGAAAATATCTTAAGAGCGGAACGTACAGGTACAATAGCTAAAATCAACTCAAATGTTGGGGATAGCTTGGCGGTTGATGATGTTATATTAGAGTTTGATTGAGCGAATTATGTTCACCACAAAATATATTTTTAGGAGATTGTAATGTCGCAAAGTAGAGTGAACTGGCAAAAACTAGCAGAAAAAGAACTGCGCGGAAGACCTATTGAAGATTTAGATTGGAAAACTCTTGAAGGCATCGAGGTGAAACCGGTCTATTCTGAAGAAGACCTAAAGGGGCTTGCACATTTAGGTAAATTACCAGGCTTTGAGCCTTACGTAAGGGGTGTGAAGGCGACAATGTACACCGGTCGACCTTGGACAATCCGCCAATATGCTGGTTACTCGACGGCAGAAGAGTCTAATGCCTTTTACAAACGTGGATTGGCGGCTGGACAGCAAGGCGTTTCAGTTGCTTTTGATTTAGCAACGCACAGGGGTTATGATAGTGATCACGAACGTGTTATTGGCGATGTGGGTAAGGCTGGAGTTGCAATTGATAGCGTAGAAGATATGAAAATTCTTTTTGATGGGATCCCTTTAGAAGAAATTTCTGTTTCTATGACTATGAATGGCGCAGTAATTCCAGTTTTAGCGAATTTCATTGTTGCAGGAGAAGAGCAGGGGCATAAGAGGTCAGAACTCTCTGGGACAATTCAAAATGATATTCTGAAGGAATTTATGGTTAGAAACACGTATATTTATCCTCCTGAACCATCAATGAGAATCGTAGCTGACATCATTGAGTACACGTCTAATGAAATGCCAAAATTTAATTCCATATCCATTTCTGGCTATCATATGCAAGAAGCTGGTGCGAGCCTCGTTCAGGAATTAGCCTACACGTTGGCTGACGGTAAAGAATATGCTAAAAAAGCCATTGAGAAAGGTTTAGATATAGACGCTTTTGCAGGGCGATTATCATTCTTCTTCGCAATCGGGATGAACTTTTTTATGGAGTCAGCAAAATTGCGAGCTGCACGGCTTCTTTGGCACAGAATTATGACTGAACTGGGTGCTAAAAATCCACGTTCAAAAATGTTGAGAACTCATTGTCAGACATCAGGAGTATCTCTGCAAGAGCAAGATCCCTATAACAATGTTATTCGCACTGCCTACGAGGCTATGTCCGCCGTTCTCGGTGGAACTCAGTCACTACATACAAATGCGTTGGACGAAGCTATGGCGCTCCCTACAGATTTTAGTGCCCGAATTGCTAGAAATACTCAGTTGATTTTACAAGAGGAAACTGGTGTGTCCAATGTTGTAGATCCTTTAGCTGGTTCATATTATGTCGAAAAGTTGACCGCAGATTTGGCGGATGCAGCTTGGCAATTAATAGAAGAAGTTGATGAAATGGGTGGTATGACAAAAGCCGTAGCGGCTGGGATGCCAAAATTGCGAATAGAAGAAACAGCGGCAAGGCGTCAAGCTGATATTGATAGGGGCGATCAAGTTATAGTAGGCGTCAACAAATACCGCCTTAATGAGGAAGATCAACTGGACATCCGTGACATAGACAATAATGCAGTAAGAGAAGCACAAGTTACTCGCTTAGAAAATATAAAAAAGCACCGTAACGAAAAAAAATGCTCCCAAGCTCTATCAAATTTAGAAAAGGTAGCAGCTGGAGATGGAAACTTGTTATCAGCTGCAGTTGAGGCATCGCGTGCTCGTGCGACTGTGGGAGAAATCTCAATGGCCATGGAAAAGGTTTTTGGTCGTCATCGTGCTGAAGTTAAAACTTTAGCAGGGGTGTATGGAGCAGCGTATGAAGGTGATGAAGACTTTATTGCCATTCAACTTGAATTAGAAAAATTTGCGAAAGATGAGGGTAGGCGCCCTCGAATGTTGGTAGTTAAAATGGGTCAGGACGGGCATGATCGAGGAGCTAAGGTTATTGCAACCGCCTTCGCCGACATTGGGTTTGATGTCGATGTAGGCCCTTTATTTCAGACCCCTGATGAGGCAGCACAGGATGCAATTGACAATGACGTCCACGTTATTGGCATTTCTTCTCAGGCCGCAGGGCACAAAACCCTTGCCCCAAAACTGATTGAATCTCTTAATCAGCGCGATGCAGGAGATATTTTAGTGATTTGTGGAGGAGTTATACCTCAACAAGACTATGAGTTTCTTTACGAAAAGGGTGTTAAAGCAATCTTTGGCCCTGGAACTAATATTCCTCAAGCTGCCTCGAAGATACTTGACCTAATTAGGCTTGCTAAAGCCTAATTCTGTCATTAAATGCAGAAGGCTTTTGAGGGCACCAATGTTAAAGTTAGATCATATTGTGATTTCTTCAGAGAGCTTAGAAGATGGCCAGACATTTATTGAAGATAGGCTTGGTATAAAAGCTGAAACTGGGGGTGAACATCGGCTTTTTGGTACCCACAATAAGTTAATTTCATTAGGTACTTCCTATCTTGAAGTGATTTCTATCTCTCCAGATTTGATAGCTGAGAGAACTCCAAGATGGTTCAATTTGGATAATTTCACCGGCTATCCAAGAATAACAAACTGGGTTTGTAGTGCTGACTTTAGTCGCTTTGTGCCACGTGATTTAATGCCTAAAATTGGAGATATACTCGATCTTTCGCGGGGATCTCTAAGATGGAGTTTAACCGTCCCAAAAGATGGTATACTTCCATTTGAGGGATTTGCGCCTGCACTTATAGACTGGGGGGCCTCAAAACACCCCAGTAAAACGCTTAAAGAAAATGGATGTAGTTTGAAAAAGTTAATAATAAAACACAAACATGCTAACAACTTGTGTTCATTATTAAGTGGATTATTATCTGACCAACGTATCGAATTTGCTTATACGTCTGGAGCGGGGTCTTATGAATTATGGATAGAAACTCCAACAAATGGTATGGTGATGATCAAATAGTTATTCGTGGTGCATCTATTGAAGATGCAGTGGCCATAATGCAAATTTGGAATAACAATATCAGCAATACCTTTAACACATTCAATAGTAGAATTAAAACTGAAGCCGAAATTATAGATAAAATTCTAGAAAGCACAAAAAGAAGATTTGGCTTTTTTGTAAGTGAGTGCCAAGGCGAAATAATGGGATTTGCCACATATTTTCAATTTAGAAATGGCGTTGGTTATGAAAAAACCCTAGAACATACTATTGTTATTTCCGATAATAAGCAGAGATTGGGTTTAGGTAGAGCACTTATGAAAAAAATATTAGAAGACGCAAAAACAAAAGATTTTCAATCAATTTTTGCTGGAGTTAGCAGTTTAAATAGCAAAGCGGTTAAATTCCATGAATCCCTTGGGTTCAAAGTTGTGGCTGAACTCCCCAGAGTTGGATATAAATTTGGTACCTGGCTCGACTTAACGTTAATGCAAAAATTTTTACAAACTGATTAAAGAAATAATATACAAATGTCTATTTGGGCAAAAATAACTACCGCTATTTCGATGCTCGCTAAGGGTGAACCATTAGCGAAGATTTTTTCAAAATTAAGAACGCCACCCGAAAAATCAGTTGCTTTCACAATTGCTGTAATTGCTCTGGGTGCAAAAATGGCTAAGTCGGACGGCAGTGTGAAAAAGGAAGAGGTAAAAGTATTTAGAAGGATTTTCCATATTCCCGAATCTGAGGTGGCTGCGGCTGGAAAAGTATTCGATTTGGCTAGGCAAGATGTTGCTGGTTACGATGTGTATGCTCGCAGAATTAGAAAGATGTTTGGGGAGCGGCACCAAACTTTATTAGATCTTATGGAGAGCTTATTTCATATCTCACTTGCTGATGGCGAGTATCATCCGAAAGAGGATGAATTTTTACAAAATGTGAATGAAATATTTGGCTTTTCCGGCAGAGATTTTTTGAAATTAAAAGCGCGATTTGTAGAAGTAGAAATGGACCCTCATGAAATTCTAGGTGTTGAACCTTACTCGAAAATCAAAGAAATCAAAAGAGCATACAAAGACAAAGTCCTTGAATGCCATCCCGATAAGCTCATTGCGAGGGGTATGCCAGAAGAAGCTATCAAATTAGCTCAAACCAAGTTAAGCCAAATAAATAATGCCTACGAACAGCTTGTCGAAAATTTATAATTAAATGTCAGAAATTTCTGATACTGCTCCAAGTGAGTTAGCTAGTGATTCTAGTCTAATAAGCGAAACCTCGCCTAACCGCTTTTTATCCAGTTCACTTATTTTGAGTGATAATTTATTTTTCTTTTTGGAATACTTCAAATAAGTTGCGGTCTTTGTTGAAGTGACCCATAGGTTTGCACCCAAACGCATAGCTTTACCGAGTATTTCGGCATCTTTTATTTTCTGTGCACTAAGCAGGCGTAGTAATGGATCAAAAGAAGTACGAGAATGACTATTTTTATAGCGAAACAAAAGAGAAAGTCCCAAAAAAACACGCTCAGAGTGTTTCAACCCACCTAGATTAGCCCTCGTTATATAATCAAAGCAGGCTTCGTGCCTATAATCAGGGTGAGCGCGCCAAGACACATCACTCAATAAACAAGCCGCCTGTATTAATCGAGTTTCACTCTCCTTAGCATTTGAAAAAAGCGGTTTCACGAAATTAAAAAGTGCTTTTCCGGCTCCCGGCACTCTTGCGTCTTTTGCTTCAGCAAATCGGCAGGCTTCAATCAAAGGATCTCTATCTCGAAGCATCTGTGGCATTTTTTCATACAACATGCCTTCTCTTATTCCATAGCTTGATATGGCGATATCCTTGGATCTAAAAATATAAGATAGTTTTTCAAGCACTTCGATTGCGTATGGAATAAACATTATTCTTTTATCCGAAATTGAACATTGTTTTGCCACATTTTCCAGGCCTTGATCCTTAATAAAGTATTTCAAGTCCTTGATGGTTTTTTTTTCCATTCGATACTCGTGCAAAACTCTCAATGGGTGGTCGCATCTCTCCATATCTATGCGAGCGAGTGCTCGCCATGATCCGCCAACTAAGAATAATCGGTCATTTTTAGGACTAAAGGACTTAGCTAAATCGGATAACTCGGACTTTATAAATTCAAGACGTTCCTTTTTTTTGCTGATATCCATTAACTTTAAGGGACCTAGCTCAGAGCTTGCACATTTTCCGACTTTGCCGTTACTGATCTCTGCCAGCTCAAGTGATGTCCCGCCCAGGTCGGCTACTAATCCATATGCTCCTGGCCAACCTGTGAGTACGCCCTGAGCAGATAATTTGGCCTCCTCTTCTCCAGAAATCATGGCAATAAACTGCCCAGTTTTTTCCATAACTTCTTTACAGAAATCTTGACCGTCCGAAGCCGTTCTAACCGCTGCAGTGGCTACGGCCGTAAGTTCTTGAATTCCCATGGATAATGCCAAGTGTTTAAAGCGTGCTATCGCTTCTATTGCTCTTACACGTCCAGTCGGATTTAGTTTGCCGTCCAGAGATAGGCCTACACCAAGCCCACACATTATTTTTTCGTTGAAAAAATATGCTGGTGAGCGGGCGGCCCCATCAAATACGACTAAGCGTACTGAATTGGAGCCAATGTCGATTACACCTACCTTCGATAGATCTCGAATAGATGGATCATCGAAGACTGTCTCCTTGAAAAGAGGGGGGGTTACGGCAAGGTCTTGCATTTGCTATCGTCACCTTTGCACATTTTTAACAACACCTGTCTCGCATTCAATTATTGTTGGGTCAACAATCAATTTGTGGTTACAAATCATTAAACTTACATAGATTTGATGCAGTAAATTTAAGGCTAATTTTCTTCCCCTCACTGAGAGCTGCTTTATCTAAAAAGTCTACCAAATGACTTGCTGTGCTAAAACTTCTTTCACTATGACGGGTGATGTACTGCAGGACTTCTGGTTTTGGAAAAATTTGCCGGTCTGCAAAAAGTTTGGCGATCAGGGCTAAAAATAAGTTATCGTCAGGTGGAAGTAATCGTGCATTTCTCATTCCCAGAACTCGTGAACGAAGGTCTGGCAGATTTATTTTCCAATATATTGGATCTTTCTTGCCTGTAAGAAGTAAATAACAACCGTTCGCGAGCAGCATGTTGAATAAATGAAAAAGGTTATTTTCCAATTCTACGTTTTCTGGTTGCTCGTCTATATTTTCTATTACAAAAGATGTTGAGGGTGCCCTTTGAAGATCGATATTAACAATTTCGGCAATATCTATAACATTCGCAGACATGGACCTCGCCCACACAAGTGCTAAATGAGTTTTCCCAGAACCGGCTGGTCCAGATAAAATATGTTGTCGGTTCGGCCAGTTTTCCCAGTCTTCCATTAATTTTACAGCCATCGAATTGCAGTCAGAAATGAAAAAGTCACTTTTCCCTAGTGCCGGGCGTGAGGGTAAATCAAATGCTAACTGCTTAGTCATCCAATTTGTTGCCATTATTGCCCAAATAGAGCCTACTCATTTTATAGTTCTTTACTAAAAAGCGCAAAATCACTCCTGTACTTGCTGCTACAGGTACCGCCAATAGCAAACCAATAAAACCAAAAAAGGCACCAAACAGGGAAAGAGCAAGTATTAACCACACCGGATGTAATCCTACGGAATTACCCACTAATTTTGGGGTTAAAATATTGCCTTCAAATATTTGACCAACAATAAATATCCCAATAACTAAAGCCACTGTTTGAAATTCTCCCCAAAACTGCAATAGTGCTAGTCCGATCGCTAAAATGCCACCTAACAAAGCACCGACAAAAGGAATGAAGCTCACCAAACCTGCTATCAACCCAATTATAAGCCCAAATTCTAACCCGATGATTGACAGGGCGGCTGCATAGTAAACGCCCAGTATTAGGCAAACTGTAATCATGCCTCGGACGAAGGCGGACAAAGTGCTGTCTACTTCTGCTGCTAAACTTCGAACAACTGGAGCGTGATCGAGGGGAAGTAGATCATTAATCTTTAATAAGATGCGATCCCAATCTACCAAAAGATAAACGGCTACGACTGGGGTAATTACCATCAGCATTATGATGTCTATAATTGAAATAGCGGAAGCCATCAAACTTCCAAATATCAGCCCTAATTTTTCCTGAGCCATTGTTGAGAACTTTGACAAGGTGGAGTTTAATGCCTCAGATCCTGGAGATATGGATGCTAATTGATTAACTACAAGCTTTTGTGCCATGATAAGAAGATCTGGTGCAGCCGTAGCCAAGAGTCTCATTTGATCGAATGCCAGTGGTACAAGAAGAATGAATATAAAAAAGATGACAAGAAATGCTGCTGCTAATACCAGTGTGGTCCCAAGAATCCTGCCGGTTCCTAAGCGTTCCAGTCTATCAACAATCGGATCAAGTAAGTATGCAAGAGCTGCTCCTAAAACAAATGGGAGTAAAATATCCCCCAAAAGCCATAAAAATAAAAGCAATATCGCTGCAGCAACTGTCCAGTATTTGATCTGATCTTTAACCGGCAGAGCCATAATTTCCTCCTAGATACTTATTCTATAATTCGCGCATACAAGCATTTGATTCAAGTTGTATTTTTATCGCGCAGCTCTTGTTTGTGTCTTACACACTCGTTAAAACTTACTTATTGCTCTTACATCTATCCACAAAGGTTTTTTTTATGAAGCTTTCTCGTTATTTTCTACCAGTTTTAAAAGAGACCCCAGCAGAAGCACAAGTGGTTTCTCACAGGTTAATGTTGCGGGCCGGAATGATTAAGCAGCAAGCAGCTGGTATTTACTCATGGTTACCACTTGGATTTAAGGTTCTGCGTAAACTTGAAAATATTGTTCATGAAGAGCAGATCAAGGCTAATCACATACCAATACAAATGCCGATTATACAATCTGCAGATTTGTGGCGTGAGAGTGGTCGATATGACGATTATGGTCAGGAAATGTTACGGATAAAAGATAGGCAAGATCGTGATTTACTATACACTCCAACCGCAGAAGAAATGGTGACTGATATATTTAGATCGCATGTCTCAAGTTATAAAGATCTACCCCTCACATTATACCAAATTCAATGGAAATTTCGTGATGAAATTCGGCCTCGTTTTGGAATTATGCGAGGCAGAGAGTTTTACATGAAGGATGGTTATAATTTTGATTTAACAAAAGAGGATGCATTACATTCATATAATAGGCATCTTGTTAGCTACTTAAAGACTTATGAGCGCATGGGATTACAAGCTATCCCCATGAGGGCCGATAGTGGGCCAATTGGTGGTGACAACACGCATGAGTTCCTTGTGCTTGCTGAAACAGGAGAATCAGAGGTATTCTATGACTCCAAGGTAACAGATTTGACTTTTGGCGACCGTGATATCAACTACGCTGATAAATCTGCATGTCAGGCTGTTCTGGATGAATTTACATCACTATATGCCCGAACTGATGAAACACATGATCCAAACTTATTTGCCAAGGTTCCAAAGGAAAGGCAAAAAAGTGCGCGTGGTATTGAAGTTGGCCAGATTTTTTATTTTGGAACGAAATATTCAGAAGCAATGGGCGCTCATGTTACGGACCACGCAGGAAATAAGATGCCTGTCCATATGGGATCTCATGGAATTGGTGTATCGAGATTAATCGGTGCTATAATTGAGGCCTCACATGACGATAACGGTATCATTTGGCCAGAGGGGGTTACTCCTTTCCATTGCGGCATTGTAAATTTAAAGCAGGGTGACCCGGAGGCGGATGATGCGTGCGAGGCACTTTATAAGTCACTTAGTGCATTAGGTTTGGAACCTCTTTATGACGATCGAAATGAAAGAGCAGGTGGAAAATTTGCTACGATGGATCTAATAGGTTTGCCTTGGCGCCTTACGGTTGGTCCACGGGGTCTGAAGAATGGAGTGGTAGAGCTAACAAGTAGAAAAAGCGGTCACTCAGAAGAACTCCCACCAAAAGATGCGGTAGAAAAACTAGCAGCTATTTACAGATCAATAAATGTCGGTGACTTTCTTTTTAATTAATTTTTGCTGGGTTTGGTAATTAATACCTAACCATCTTGGCATTTCTTTAATGTTTCTAAAGGGATGATGTCTAAAGCCTTTTTGTGTGTTGAGCTTAAATTGACTTTTGGAGCGCAACCTTCGTCATATGCCTGTAAGAAGCGACTCGCACAAAGACACCACTGATCTCCCGGCTTAAGCCCCATAAACTGAAATCCAGGATTAGGCGTTGAAAGATCATTTCCCACATATTTTGAAAAGGCCAAAAACTCTTCTGTCATTATCGCGCAAACCGTATGGCTACCAAAGTCTGCCTTGCATGTGTTGCAGTGGGCATCTCGGAAAAAACCGGTTAAAGGATCTTGTGAACAAGGAAGCAATTCTTCGTCTAAGACATTTAAGCTTTCCACCATATTATAGTCATTATTCATTTATTTGCCTTTTATTTATTTGTTCTCAATGAAACTAGACTATACTTTTAGATAATCCAGGTACTATTCAGAATATGTCTAATTCAGGTTTTGAGTTCACCGGAATTTTTCAATCAAACGCTCCAGAGCGCTTTTCTTTTTATCAACATTTTTATCCAAAACGGGATTTCCAGAAGAATGGTTTGTCGCCACTTTTTTGGTATCTGATAATTTTATTTTTGAATGTCTATTTCTATTTATGATGTTCAAAAAGTTTTCTTGCTTTCCTTTGATCAGCTCAGGAAAACCTTCTGAGACGCTTTGCAGCAAAATACCTAAATCAGCTTCACTGTTTTTAGGAAAATTGTTTAACACGTAAGAAGCAACCTGGGACTTTTCTCCTGGATGCCCAATTCCCACGCGTACTCTGAAATAATCAGGGCCTAAGTGCTGCTGAATTGAACGCAGACCGTTATGCCCAGCATGCCCACCGCCAATTTTTGTTTTTAGCTTTAGAAAGGGTAAGTCTAGCTCGTCATGGAAAACACATATCTCAGAGGGTTGAATTTTATAAAATCTAGAGGCTTCACTTACTGCTTGACCGGATAGGTTCATAAATGTCGATGGTTTTAAAAAAATGATTTTTTCTTTATCTAAAATGATTTCGCTTGCCAGACCTTGAAATTTTTTTTTCCAAGCGGATCCTCCGTAATGGTTTACGATCGCATCAACTATCATGAAACCAATATTATGGCGATTTTTAGAATAATTTTCGCCGGGATTTCCCAGCCCAACAAATAGCTTCATGGTGCAACTCTGCAAATAACTAATTTCCATTAGCATAGACGGAAGGTTTGCAAAGAAAAAGGGCGATACCAAGTATCGCCCTTATAAAAAACATACTGTTGTTAATTATTCTTCTGTTGCTGTTTCTTCTGTATCAGTAGACGTCTCTTCTTCTGGAGCGTCTTCTTCATCATCACTTCCTGAGGACCGTAAGCTAGACGGTGCGGATATGTTTGCGATCACAAAGTCACGGTCAATTGTAGGTTTCGCACCATCTGGTAATGTTACTGATGAAATTGAAATAACATCGCCGATATCAAGTCCATCAAGATCTACCGTAATTTTTTCCGGTATGTCTGCAGCGGTAACGACGAGCTCAACCTCTGGTCGCACAACGGTTAAAACACCCCCTCGTTTCAGACCTGGTGCGCCTCCTTCGTTGATAAACTCGACTGTTATAAATAAGTTAATTTTTGTGGTCCTACGAAGCCTCATGAAGTCCAAGTGAGTAGGGAGATCTTTTACTACATCACGTTGAACATCTCTGCAGATGACTCTCACATCATCTTGACCATCAACTTTCAAATTATAAAGTGTGGACTTGAAACGTCCAGCTTTTAAGCGTTTCAGCAGTTCATTGAAGGGAACTTGAATAGGCAGAGGATCCACACCTCCACCATATACTACTCCTGGTACCATTCCGTTGCGTCGAGCTTGACGAGCGGCGCCCTTGCCTGTCCCCGTCCGCGCAACGGCAACTAAATCTGGGATTTCTTTTGCCATTTCTATTCTCCTGAAATTTGGGCTCCTCCAAGGCTGTAGCCCACTGAAAAAGTCCTTATATGAAAAGAAAATGGATTGAAAGTCGAAAGTTGAAGCTATTAATGCTCTAGTCTATGCCCAGCGCTTTCCAAAATCTTTTGGTAATAAAATTGTGGACCTACCTACATCTCTAATATTTTTATATCCACATAATGCCATAGAAATGTCCAACTCATTACGAATTATTTCTAAAGCTAATGTGACCCCTTTTTCGCCATAGGCTCCCAAACCGTAAACATATGGACGTCCGATGTAAGTTCCCTTAGCGCCCATCGCAATCGCTTTTAAAATGTCTTGACCAGACCTTATTCCTCCATCCAAGTGAACTTCGATCTTATCGCCTACTGCTTCTAGGATAGAAGGTAATGCCTCTATGGAGCTTATGGCACCATCTAATTGTCGACCGCCATGATTTGAAACAATGAGTGCATCAGCTCCTACTTGAAGAGCCATTTTAGCATCCTCGGCGTCTAGAATGCCCTTTAGAATTACTTTGCCACCCCAATATTCTTTGATCTCTGAAATTTTGTCCCAGTCTAAGGCTGGATCGAACTGAGTATGGGTCCATTCTGACAAGCTCGAGGTATCACTCACCCCAGAGACATGCCCTACTATATTACCAAACGACCTACGTCTGGTTTGTAACATCTCAAGGCCCCAACCCCATTTAGTTGATAAATCAAAAATATTTCTGAGTGTTGGTTTAGGTGGAGCGGATAAACCATTCTTTAGGTCTTTGTGCCTTTGCCCCAATATTTGTAGGTCAAGCGTAATCACAAGTGCTGAGCATTTAGCTGCTTTTGCTCTATCAATTAGACTATTTACGAAACCAGTATCTTTCATTGTATACAATTGAAACCAAAATGGTTTGTCAGTATTTTGTGCTACATCTTCAATAGAGCAGATTGACATTGTAGATAAGGTAAAAGGCACGCCAAATTTTTCAGCCGCTTTGGCTGCTTTAATTTCACCGTCTGCTCTTTGCATCCCAGTAAGTCCAACTGGTGCCAAAGCCACTGGAATTTCTACCGGCTGTTCAATCATTTCGGAATTGGTTTTCCGATCTGTCATATCCACCGCTATGCGTTGGCGTAGGCGGATTTTTTTAAAATCAGATGAATTATCTTCAAGAGTTTGCTCGTCCCAACTTCCAGACACCGCGTAGTCATGAAACATTTTTGGAACGCGCTTTTTATAAATACGCTCAAGGTCTGAAATGTTTGTTATTACTGGCATAAAGAACTCGGTTCGATGTTATTATAATTATAATAAGTCTGTATTTAACAAATAGTATCTAAACACTGTTGTCGTGAGCTCCATCTGCCAAGCTTTTAACAAATGCACAGATTTCATTAACCGACGCTCCGTCAGCAAACTTCTCAACAATTGCCGACCCTACAACTGCACCATCTGCAATTGATGCAATTTCATTGGCATTCTCAGGGGTTTTAATGCCAAACCCTACGACCACTGGTAAATCTGTTTTCGATTTAATTCGTGCTACTTCTGGTCCGACATTATTTGCCTTGGCAGATGCTGCACCTGTAATTCCTGTTATTGAAACATAATAAACAAAACCTGATGTGTTTTGTAAAACTGTGGGTAGTCTTTTGTTGTCTGTGGTGGGAGTGGCTAGCCTGATAAAATTTATGCCCGCCGCTTGTGCAGGGATGCAAAGTTCATCATCCTCCTCTGGCGGAAGATCGACCACTATTAAACCGTCGATACCAGACGATTTTGCATTTATAAGAAATTTCTTTACGCCATAACTAAAAATTGGATTGTAATAACCCATGAGAACTATCGGCGTGACATCGTCTTTTTTTCTAAATTTTTTTGCCATATCTAATGTTTTTTGAAGCGTCATTCCGTTTTTTAAGGCTCTTTGTCCCGCTAATTGAATCGTAGAGCCATCTGCCATTGGGTCTGTGAAAGGAAGTCCTAATTCAATGATATCAACACCTGAGGCAGGTAAACGTTCCATCAATTCGTAAGACAGCTCTAGGTTTGGATCACCTGCCATTATGTAAGATACAAAAGCTTTTTTGGAGTCTGCTTTAAGTTCGGCAAATTTATTATCAATACGGGTCATTCGGTATCCTTCCGCCCATCTTCTATTTCAGACTTTTGAACCAAAATTTCTTGTTGGGCAAGAGATAGTCTTAATAGTTTATTGCAACTCTAAAGCTCTCAGCTTAAAAGCTAGACCAAAACATAGTCAAGGTCGTAGCTTATGGGCTTTAAAATGGGCATAGTCGGTTTGCCAAATGTTGGTAAGTCAACATTATTCAATGCATTAACAAAAACAGCAGCTGCGCAAGCAGCAAATTTTCCCTTTTGTACAATTGAGCCAAACGTTGGTGAGGTCTCCGTTCCCGATGGGCGTCTTGACAATCTGGCAAAAATTGCCAGTTCGCAAAATGTTATTCCTGCTAGAATGACGTTCGTAGATATTGCTGGTTTAGTCAAAGGAGCTTCAAAAGGTGAGGGCCTGGGAAATCAGTTTTTAGCAAACATCAGAGAAGTAGATGCTGTCGCCCACGTACTGCGTTGCTTTGAAGACCCCGACGTGACTCATGTTGAAGGCAGAGTGGATCCTCTAGCTGACGCTGAGACCATCGAAACTGAATTGATGTTAGCCGATATAGAGAGTATCGAAAAGCGTTTACAAAACCTTAGTCGCAAAGTCAGAGGCGGAGATAAGGAAGCTGTACAGCAAGAAAGTCTCCTAAATTCTGCGCTAAAAAAGTTAGAGGAGGGTCTTCCAGCAAGATCTGTTGAAATAGCAGAAGAGGATCAAAAGGCTTGGCAAATGCTGCAGCTACTCACCGCGAAGCCAATATTATTTGTATGTAATGTTGAGGAAAATTCTGCGGCAACTGGAAATAGCCATTCGGATAAAGTTGTAAGTATGGCCGCCTCACAAGATGCAGGCGTGGTAATTATAAGTGCGCAAATTGAAGAAGAAATTAGCCAATTGGAGGCTGATGAAGCGTTGATGTTTCTAGAGGAGATGAACCTAACGGAAGCTGGTTTGGATCGACTCATTCGAGCAGGTTATGAGCTTCTTAATCTCGAAACGTATTTTACTGCAGGTCCTAAGGAAGCTAGAGCATGGACCATCAATAAGGACACAAAAGCACCTGCAGCAGCAGGCGTCATCCATGGTGATTTTGAAAGAGGTTTCATTCGCGCTGAAACCATCTCATATAACGATTATATCAAATTTGAGGGTGAGGCTGGCGCCAAAGACGCAGGAAAAATGCGTGTAGAAGGTAAAGCGTACGTCGTGAAGGACGGCGACGTGATGCATTTTCTATTTAATGCCTAGCTTTTTCAGTTAATTTAAAAACTTTTATTCCAACTGAATTAATTAAAATGCTGGGATATATATAAAATATCGGCACCTTTTCGCAAAATTCAATTTGCTCTTGTCAACAATAGATCAACCGCTTAGACACACTCTCGGAGATGTGGCCGAGTGGTCGAAGGCGCTCCCCTGCTAAGGGAGTAGGCGAGGAATCGTCTCGAGGGTTCGAATCCCTTCGTCTCCGCCACCATATCCTTACTATCTCTGTTACCGGTATTTCTGTCGATATTCCTGCGCAATTTCAGGGGTTTACAACAGCG